>Ga0116217_10004538_pt1 | contig 12360 bp, 10 predicted proteins | sample Sb_taG_6_FD_89697 | JGI IMG/M metagenome (GOLD analysis project Ga0116217, IMG submission 89697) | Peat soil microbial communities from Weissenstadt, Germany - Sb_50d_4_PS metaG | ecosystem: Environmental > Terrestrial > Soil > Wetlands > Peat | place: Germany: Weissenstadt | collected 2010-09-21 | reverse complement strand
TGATGCGTCCACTCGGAATCGCAAAGTTGGAGCGGGCCAAAACCTCAAGGTTTTCGCGCGGCGGAGTTTGGGTTCGGATATCCAGTGCTTCAGGAAGGAATGAGATTTTCGCTTTCGCACCAGGTTCTGGACCCAGGAGTGCCGTTTCCTTATCGGCCTGCGAGCTGATTGTGGAGCTTGGCTTCAACAGTCGAGGGCATTTTTAAGTCTTGAATGCTGTCGCGATGATAAGAACGATCGGCAAATAGATGACTGACGCGTGAACAACCCAGCTGGCCACGTTTCTCGAAGAGGTTCTAGCTAGCCTTATCACGGGATGCAACAGGAATGCTCCTGCCAGGCTGAGCGTAACCAGGGGGATTGGACCGGTTCGATACCCCGAAAACAACGTAACCAGCACCAGGATTACCGAAAACCCAAGGACCTCGGCACGTGTGAAACGACCATCGGCGTCGAAATCCGGCAACATTTTGTAGCCTGCCCGGGCGTAGTCCTCTCGATACATCAAGGCAATCGCTAGGAAATGCGGGAACTGCCACAGAAAGAGGACGGCAAAAAGAAACCACGCGTGCGAGTCGATCCTTGACGAAGCTCCCACCCATCCGATCAGGGTCGGCATGGCGCCCGGAAACGCGCCAAGCAATGTGCACAGCGGGGTCTTCCGCTTCAACGGGGTGTATATAAGCAGATAAGAAAGCAGTGTGGAGATCGCGAGGACGGACGCTAGCCGGTTGACTGCGAAAGCCAGATACAGGCCCCCCGCGATGCTCAGCGAACAGCCAAATAGAAATGCCTCACGAGCGCTCAGCCTTCCCGAAGGCAGCGGGCGGTTCGCCGTGCGGCGCATCTGGCCGTCCCACGTTCGCTCCATCCCCTGGTCCAGCGTGGCCGTGCCGCTTGCTACCAGCAGAGTTCCGATGACGGTATTCGCCAGACCAAGAATGTTGACCGAACCACGGCAGGCGAGATAATAGCCGGCCGACGTGGTCATCAAAATGAGCAGGTTTACTTCGGGTTTGGTGAGCGCGTAGTAGTCTCGAAGCTTGGAGAGAAAGTGATTCATCGGATTAGATAGGATCGTAATGTTGGCGGCGGCCATGCTTGATTACCAGTCGGACCCAGCTTCTATGCGCGCATCCACCTGATTGCATTGATTCCGCTTGCGATAAGCAAGAACTATGGCCCCCAGGCACATCGAGAGCGGCGGAATAATCAAAATCACAATCCCATTGCGCAAAGCCCGAATCATGCGCGCGCCTGAGGCAGCGGCTTGCGTGTAACAAAGGGCGCACCCCTGGGAGAACGCCAGCGAGGGAAGCGTCAGCGCAAGCAGCACAACCACTGCGATTGTCACTAGACGGAATGATTGTCCATTTCGCAACTTCTGCACCAGAGCATCTCCCCTTCTAACTAAAGCTTCATCCAAAGCACCAAAAGCAGATATAGCCAAAGAATGCCCATAAAATGCCAGTATTGCGCAGCGGCAGCGAACGTACTCCGCCGCAGGATGGAGCGCTTGAGTTTGCTGATGACGTAAAGCAATCCAGCCAGACCGCCTAGAACGTGTACCGCGTGTACGCCCGTGAACACATAGAAAAATGAGCTGTTCGGGTTAGTGGCGAGATACAGTCCTTCCAACTTCAACTGAAGCCAGGCCACGTACTGACCGACAACGAAAAGCAGGCCGAGGGACAAAGTTATGGCCAGCCAGCGCATTGGCGCCGCGATGCCGCTTTCGATTCCGCGAGCGTATGCTGTGATCCGGCGGCGAGCGACTTCCAGAGTGACGCTGCTGGCGAGGAGCACAAGCGTGTTGAGGTAAAGGATGGGAGGCAGAGTAATGTGGCGCCAGTCCACCGCTGCCCCCTGGCGAACGACCAAGGCGCTAGTGAGCGCAGCGAAGGACATCGTGATCGCCGCCAGCGCCACCCATATGCCGGTCTGGGCCGGCTCCAGGGGATTCTCTCGAACCGCGCGCAAATCTCCTTCGGCGGGCACCAGATTCCGCCCGCCGTTTCCTGAGTAATCCGCCAAACGGCGAGCATCAATCGGGATCGGTTCGTGGACCGTGATTGCCATAGACTCACACTCCTTATTTCACTGCATCAAACGCATATTGAACATGCGGAACGCATCCGGCCAGAGGTAGCACAGCAGGACCAGGACGAAGAGCGTCGCCGGAAATATGGTCCAGAACAAAATCGGGCGCTCGTATTTCACATGCATCAGGTACATGACGGCCACAAATGCCTCAAGACACGCCAGGCAGAGCAAGGAAAACAGCAGCGTCCGCGTTGGCAAGTGTTGATAAGTGAGGATCACTTCGATCCCGACAATCACCATCAGGCCGACGCCGATCCCCACATAGGAGCTCATGGCCAGTTCGCGATTTGATGACATTACTTGTTCCTCCTGCACGCACTCACCTCAATGGGCATTCATCAAATACATCAACGGAAAAACGAACATCCAGACCAGGTCGACAAAGTGCCAGTACAGACCAGCCGTTTCGACGTGACTTTCATCGTAGCGGCCCTGGTTATAGCCGCGCGCGACAAAGGCGAGCGCGATCACGCCGGTGACGACGTGGGTTAAATGCAGCCCCGTGACGCTGAAGAACGTCGCTCCAAACTGCGCCGCGCCGCCGGTCGGGTTGTAGAACAGCCGCCAGCCTTCGCCGATCAGCTTGAACCATTCGCGCAGGTGCAGAGCAGCGAAGATAGCGCCAAGAAGCATCGTCACGCCAAGCCATTTGTTGGCCGCGGCCTTCGCGCCTGTCTGCGCTGCCTGTACTGCGGCCAACATGGTGAGACTGCTGGAGAGCAGCACCGCCGTCATGACCACGCCGTTCAAGATCGACGAGAACCCGAACGGCGTCCCCCAAACCGGAGCGCCGACACGCATGTAGCCGTAAGCAAACAGAAATGCGGCGAAGGTGCAGGCGTCGGAGACAATAAACACCCACATCCCCAGCTTCTTCTTGTCCATGCCGTATGGAGAAGTCTCCATCAGCACTTCATGCCCTGCTGCAATGGCGAGTTCAGGTTGGTTCACCGCTTCTCCTTTCGATGCGTTCGCGCGAGCCTGTTGCGTCCGACCGTCTGGGAACTCCTTAAGTTCCCGCTACCGATGGCTGTGGTGAAGTCTGCATCACGCCGACTTCGCCGTCGTATTCCATCGGTCCGTGATTAACCGTGATCTGCCGCTCGCCAAAGTTGTCAAACGGAGGCGGTGATGTCGTGTCCCATTCCAGCGTTGTGGCGCCCCACGGATTGTCTGGCGCTTTGGGTCCTTTGAAGCGGCTCCATAGCACATTGAACAGGAAGATGAACTGCACCGCGCCCAGCAACAACGCGGCCACTGAAATGAACCGGTTGGTGGGAATCAGTGGGACCATGAAGTCGTCCACATACGCCGAATATCTCCGTACTGCCCCGGCGAAACCAGTCAAATGCATGGTCATGAAAACGCAGTACACGAGAACAAAACTTAGCCAGAAATGGATCTTGCCAAGCTGCTCGTTCATCATGCGCCCAAACATCTTGGGGAACCAGTAATAGAAGCCGGCAAGAGTTGCAAAGATGGCGGACAGGCCCATGGTGAAGTGAAAGTGGCCGACGACGAAGCTGGTTGCGTGAAGGTAGGAATCGGTGGAAGGTTGTGCCAGAAAGAAGCCACCGATGCCGCCGCTGATGAACAGTGAAATGAAACCCAGACTGAACAGCATCAGGGTATCGAATCGAATATTTGCCCTGTATAGAGAAAAGACCCAAATTAGCACGGCAATGACCGATGGGATGGTGATGAACAGTGTCGGTACCGAGAACACCATCGCCATCAACGGGCTCATGCCGCTCACGAACATGTGGTGTCCCCAAACCACGAAGCTGAGCGTGCCAACGGCGATCATGGCCCAGGTGACCGCCTTCCAACCCCCGACCAGGGGTTTGCGGATGAAGGTCGGCAGAATGTGAGAGACGATTCCGAAGGCCGGCAGAATGATGATGTAAACCTCGGGGTGTCCGAAGAACCAGAACAGGTGCTGAAACAGGAGTGGTGATCCACCGGAGTGCGGCTGCAGTTGATCATTGATGACCAGGCCCGAGGGAATGAAGAAGCTGGTCCCGCCGAGGCGGTCGAGCACCAGCAACAAACAGGTTGGCAACAGCACCGCAAAAGCCAGCAAGCTCACCCATGCGTTGATGAACCATCCCCAGGTCGATAGTGGCAGGCGTGACAACGTCATCCCCTTGGTGCGCAGATCCAGCGTGGTCACAATGAAGTTCAGCGCTCCCAGGAGCGACGCAACGCAAAAGACGGCGATGGAAAGTCCCCAGAGATTCTGCCCCCAGCCCTGGCCCGGGCCAGCCACCGCACCTACCGCGCTCAGTGGCGCGTACGCGGTCCAACCCGACAGCGGTGGGCCGTCGGGGATAACGAATGTTGCGCAAGCAAGAACGAACCCGACGAAAGTGACCCAGAACGACGCCATGTTCAGCCGGGGAAATGCCATGTCTGCCGCTCCCACCTGGATGGGAAGCATGAAGTTGCCGTACCCTGCCATCGGCGCCGCGGTCAGCACGAAAAACGCCATGATGGTGCCGTGCATGGTCATCAGGGACAGGTAGTACTCCGGAGTCATGAGTCCGCCCGGCGCTCCGCTCGGGGAAAGCATGCCTAACAGCGGAATACGTGCGTCCGGCCAGGCAAGGTGAATGCGCATGGCCCAGGAAAGCGCCATGCCGATAAATACCGCTACCAGGCTCAGAGTCGTGTATTGGATCCCGATCACTTTGTGATCAACGCTGAAGATGTACTTGCGAATGAACCCTTTCGGCGGTGCATGATGCGCTGCCGCATGCGCTGACGGTTGTTGCATGAATCTCACCGCAAGAAGAGATATTTTGCGTTCGCTTCAGCAGAGGCAAACGCACTTCGTTTACTGTGCGGCTGCCTGCTTTTTGAGCCAATCGTCGAAATCAGCTGGCGAGAGTACTGAGAGGTACGCCTTCATGTTGTAATGCCCCAAGCCGCACAGTTGTGTGCACACGATCTCGAAACGTCCGGTCTGGGTCGCTGTAAAGTGGATCGGGATGTTCAGGCCGGGAACGAAATCCTGCTGCACGCGAAGCTCTCGCACATAGAAGGAGTGCCCCACATCTTTGGAGTGCAGCGTGAGCAGGATCGGCTTGTTCACCGGGATGGCGAGCTCGGCGGTCACGATGTCGTCTTTCGCATCCTGGTCGTGGTCGGTGTCGATGCCGAAGTAGTTCTGGGTTCCTTCGTTAATAAGGTCGGGATGCAGAGGTCCGAACTTACCATCCGGGCCGGGATAGCGGAAATAATAGGCAAACTGTCCGGCTTGGACATCGATACGCATGGATCCCGGGTCTGGAGCCTCAAAGTAAACCGCGCCCCAGGCCTTGGAACCAATAAACGAGAGGGCTAGGATTTCGGCCCCGACCAGAACAAACGCAAAAATGACCAGAGGCTTCGCGCCGCCAGGTATCTGCTTCGGTTTGCTCGTGGCCCCGCCGTATACAAAAGCAAACGACGCCAACACCAGTTGTCCAGCGACAAAGAGAAGGCCGGCGACGAGTATGGTCTCTTCTATCTGGTGATCGATCTTGGGTCCGTGGACGGAAATGTCCACCGGCATCCACCACACGTGAGCCATCACACAGTAGGCAGTAGCCAGCGTGATGAGTACCACCACGACCGCAAAAATCTTCCCTACCATTGTTCCTCACCCCATAACCGGCCGTCGCAGCGCCGGCAAGTTTACAGGCCGCGATTTCTCAATTCGCGGCCTGCATGCCCCTGCTTACTTTGCTTTGTAAGTGAAATCAGTGGTGGCCGGTTTGCCAGCGGCAACCGTCACGTTTTGTGCCTGCGTTCCGTAAGTCTCCTGCCAGGCTGTCAGCGTGTAAGTGCCGGGCGGTACGTTATCCAGCTTGAACGCGCCGGTGTCATTGCTTAGACCGAACGGACCCTTCACCACCGCGATATAACCCCGCATCCAGGGATGGATGTTGCATTTCACCGGAATCGCTACTTCCACATTCGTCCAGGCAACATCGATCGGCCCACCGCCTACAGTCTGAGATTTGTTCCATTGAGCGTTGCCCCCGGTGGGGCTGGGCTGCGGGTGAATGTTATGGGCGGTCTTGTCGCTATTCAGGACTGTCATATGCTGACCGACGTTCAGCGCGACCACGTGCGGAACATACTTACAGCCCTTCTGGTCGAACGTCGCTGGCTGTGAAGATATTGCCGCCTCGTTGCCAGTCAGGCCCTGAGAAATGTAAACCACAACGTTCGCCAAGCCGCCGTTTGGGCCCACCACCACGTTTTCGGACGTCACCGTCGCGCCCCCGCTTAGCTGCGCGCAGGCCGGATCCTTTGACATGTCGATCGGCTTTTGGTGTGGTGCTTGCCCTTCAAGCTTCGCCGTGCCGACGATCTGTCCGGTTGCCGAAGCGCCGACCGTAGGTGCAGAGCGCACGAACAGTCCAGCCACCAGGAGCAACGACAAAGTCAAAACAGCTATTCTGAATTGAGTTTTCATGAAGTGTTGTTCCTCCACCATTCGAGTTAGCACTATAAGGAAACCTGCAGCAGAAAGTTTTGCACCTGAGACGGCGTACATTTTGTGACAAGCCGCACAAGAAGTCTGTGACATATGTCACGTATCAATGTGACAAGGTTGGACCCCGCTTTTGAGCGTGACTCTCATGAAAATTGCTGTCAAAACAGAGGGAATCCATCGGCGGCCACCGACGGAAAACTTTGTCTTTCGGCACGCGTCCGCCGGAACTTGCGCCGGAGTTACATCCAACTCGCAACGTTGCCCCCTCCCGCGCGGATTCTAGCTGTTTAATTCCTCTTCTGCAGCAACTGCACAAAGGGCATCACTGAGGGCACGCCTTGCTGATTCAAAATCACCAGCATGTAGTAACCTGGCGCAGCATAATTGGCTTTGGCTGGAGCTGTCGCCGTAATCTGCCCTGACCCCACCGTCCACGTCAGATCGATGTAGTACTTGTCGTCCATGTGATCGGCATGGGTAGTCGCCGCCGGCCGGACCAGCGCCACTCGGCTCACGTTGGCCGCGTCGGGCGTTACGATCGTGAATGGCAGGTTGTAGTTGATCTGGCTGGGCGCCGAAGTGATCGTCGGCCGCGGGCCATTGAACAGATACGGCGGGCTGTAAATCTCGTAGGTGTTCTCCAGCGCCTTCCCGCTGTCGGAGCCGGCCGAAATTACGCGCCCGTCCGGCAGCAGCACCGCCGTCGAATGATAGCCGCGCAAACCGATCTGCGGCGGCAGCAGCGTCCACGTGCCGGTCGCCGGGTTGTACAACTCGGGCTGATAGACCGGGAGGCCATAGTTCGAGCTCTGATCGCCGCCCACCACCATCAGTGTCCCATCTGCCAGATAAATGAAATTGTGGTTGTAGCGCGCGATGTTCATCGGTGGACCGTAGGTCCACACCGGAGAGGCTTGCGAGAAGTCGATGATCTCGGTGGTGTTGGTCGGATTGCTGCCGCCGCCGGAAGGATCGCTCTCTCCACCCGTAATCATCACCTGCTGCGAGTGGGGCAGCAACACCGAACCCGAGCGGTAGCGCGGTCCGAAGTTCATGTTGGCGACAAACGACCAGCTCTGGGTGGTCGGGTTGTACATCTGGCTGTCCTGCCGCGGCGCCGCATAAAACAAAGTTCCGCTAGGCAGGAGGATCATCTGCGGATAATCGTCCGGGTTCTGAGGCATTTTTGCCGAAGGCAGCAACTCCGTCCAGGTGTTGGTGCTGTGGTTATAGGATTCAGTCGGGCGCGTGATGTTCGCCCCCTGAGCATCAGTGCCGGCGAGGGTGAAGATCGTGCCATCTGGCATGGGTACGGTACCTGGATACCAGCGGGCATAATTCATGTTTGGCCCCTGCGTCCAAGTGTTATTGGCGGGATTGAACATGGTCGAATTGGTGATGCCGGCGTCGGCCGGATACTGTCCGTCATCCAAACCGCCCGCCATAAAGAAAAGGCCGTCGGCAAGTATCGAGTCGCCACCGCAGAAAATGTCCACCGGGAAGGGCAAAGTCACATCCGTTACGGTGTCGGCGATCGGATCGTAGAGACGGGCTGGCGCAGGACCACCATCGCGCCCGATGGGATAGCCGATGAACAAGACTTTTCCGGTGTTGAGCACGGCGGCATGAATGCCGAGCATCCCCAAGCTTTCGGGTGCACTCCACTGTCCCAGATTGGGCGGCGCGGTCGTGGTCACGGTCAGAGTGGTCGAACCGTTGCGCGTGCTGTAAGCAGCACTGATGCTAGCCGTGCCTGCCCCTACGGCTTGAACCAGGCCAGTGGAGCTCACGGTGGCCACCTTCAGATTGGAGGACTTCCAGGTGGCCGTCTGCGTCACATTCTGAATGGTTGCTCCGCCGTATTCGGCCGTGGCGTTGAATTGCTGGCTGGTACCCGCTTGCATCGTCCAACTGGCTGGCGTTACGCCGACCTGGGTCAGGTTGGCGGCCATCGTTGTCAGCGAGCTCGATCCCTGCACGCCCTGGTAGGTCGCGGTAATGTTGACCGTGCCCACGCCCTGACCCGTCACCAGGCCCATGGACGGAGTGACCGTGGCAATGGTGTTGTCAGCGGATGTCCAGGCTGACTGCTGAGTCACGTACGTCTGCGAGCCATCCGAATAGTTGGCATAGGCGGTGAACTGGCGGAGTGCCCCCACCGGCAATTGCGGGGCAGCCTTCTTGTCCACGATCTGCACCACTGTGACCGAAACCAGGCTGGCCGGTTGTTTCTTGGCAGCACGACCAATGCTCCCCAATGTTGCTACCAATGCTGTCATCAGCACCGCTGCTGCGATCAAGCGCTTGCTCGTCATTTTGAGCCTCCCAGACCCAACGGGCTTCGAAGTTTAAGGTTGCCGCGACCCGCGATCAGTGATCGTGATCACTCCTGTCAGTGATCTTGGTCACAACCGCTGCCTCACAAGGATTCATGTCCCAGGTTGTGGTTTCTCCCATCACCGGCAAAATGCTGGGGACAGTCAATGCAAACCTAGACGCTGTCGAGCATCGAAAATCATTGCTTTCCAGCACACCCCTTTCCAAGCAGCAAAAGGCCTTCATCGCTTCAGAAACGGAGTATCATCTCAGGCTATGGCAAGACCCGCCGTTCTTCCAGTTCCGCATCGGAAACGCGGAAATCCCAACTGGGGCCGTCCGATGCGGTACGCACCAATTCTCGCGACCGAGTTCGAAGAACAGGTCAGGCAGTTGCGGCTCACGCCTGAGATGTATGCCTTCTCGCAAGAGTTGAAGCTCTGGTGCGAACGCAACCGGAATCGGATCTATATTCCGGAATGGCTGCTCGATGAGTGGGGCATCTCAGTCGACCCCAATTTCAGCGATGCCGCTTAATCAGCGCTTTATATGGACTCCAAGCATCTTCGAAAGAGAATGGTGCAAAACGGCCGCGATGGGTGTTCGGATGGATGCAACGCAAGCACGGCTCGCGGAGTTGAGGCAGCGGCGGTCGCACTTGAAGCAACAAATCAGAGCTTGCGAGGATAACCTTGGCTAGGCGCAGGTTCATACGCGGGTGGCTGGCACGCAGGAAGCATAAGGCATTGCAGGCGCAAACTACGCTTCGTGCTGCGAGCGATTCATGAACTGCTCCGAAGTCCTGGATAGTTTGCTTGTGTCTTGCGTGTTACGTCCCGGCACCTGTTACAGGAACATTTGTACGGGCGATCAAAAATGTTAGCAGTTCGCGGATACTCATTCCCGCATCCAGCAGCGCGATCATCTCCCCAGGGCTTATCCCGACCAGTTCGCCGAAGCGAACCATCTTCTCGACCGCTTCGTTGAGTAGAGCGGTTTCGCGAGCGCTCCAATGTTGTGGATTGGTCCCCAACTGATTCCCCACAAGGCTAAGGTTCCTACTCGTCGTTCCTTTTGGCTGTGACCCACGTCACATCTGTTCTGCAACCGAGCCTGTGCAAGAAGCCTGAGTGATACTGCGCGTCGGTGCCCCGGAAACGTTACCTCATCGGATTATGGAAGCGCGGGCGGATAGCACACCCGCCACCATCCGCCTCAAGTAACCATGTCACTAACTTCTGTCTCAATGAATATCAAGCGAAAGTAACCTTTCATTGCCGGAACTTCGGTTTGGGCGTAGGATTGCAGCCGTTCGCTAAACAGGGGGCGGGTGGCCCTCCCCGCGCCTGCCGAGGCATCCTCCTCCGGTCGATGTTCTCATTCTCGGCAGGCGCTTTTGCAGGTAGTTCCCATGCAAGTTATCCGTTGTCCGTATTGCGTGGAAGGTGACCTCTTCAAAACTATGCGTGACGCCAAGAACGAGCGACACGTCTGCGATAACTGCGGGCACATGGTCACTCCGAATGACCCCGACTTCGTTTGCATCTGCAACAAGTGCCGACAACTCAATCCCCCATCAACGCACTAATAGGACACTACCTCCAACTCCAACATCCTCGAAAGAGAATGATGCGCTTTCACGAATCGGCTGGATCGGGCTGGGCACCCTTTGGAGAGAGATCGGCTGCGCCCTACGCTTCCGTCCGACACCCGTGCAAGAAAATGTTCGAGATTGTGACGGGCATCACAATCTCATCGTCGCCAAGTCATGTTAGGCTCGGGCTGGTCTCATCAAAAGTGGAGAGGCATGTCAACAAATTCTAACGGTGCGAGCGGGCACCGCCGTGCGGAGCTGCTTCGCTGGCACCAACGACACCTTGGGCTATATGCGCGAGTAGCGGCGAAGCTAGGAGTCACTCAGAGTTATGTCAGTCTGGTAGCAAGAGGACTTCGGCACAGCGATAAAATAACCGCCGCTCTCTCGAATGAATTGGAACGAATGCTTGAGGCCGCCGCACGAGGCACTCGGAAACGTCGCTGAGCGTCTCCGCTGCGATATCACCCAATGCCGAAAGTGGAAGCCATCGTCACGCTAATAATTGACAAGAGAATCGTAGAGGCGAAGTGTTCTCTGTGCCACGACGTGATTCTTGGAGGCGGAAGGGCCGGTTCGATTGAAGATCAGGAAGCCGAGTTACGAGAGGCGATCAACAGACACTCCAGCCGTTGGCATTCTGACGGGTCAGACTAGCCTTGTTACGTGCAAGCCTTGCCAGGGGCAAAACAAATTTCTTGGTTCTTTCTAGAGGGTGATGTCAGAGATAGCCAGAAATCTCGAACGTCGAACGCGAGTGTTGCTGGCAGGAGACTCCGCCATCTACCGAACCCTCATCAGCCGCCACCTAAGGGACTGGGGCTTTGATTTGGTGGTGGCCGAGGACGGGGAGGCGGCCTGGACCCTGCTGCGGGAGGCCGAGGCCCCGGACCTGGCGCTGCTGGATTGGGTGCTTCCGGGCCTGGATGGAATCGAGTTGTGCCGCAGGATTCGGCAATCCGGACAGGGTCGATATATCTATACCGTGCTGCTGACCGCGAAAGAGGGCAAAGAGCACCTGCTGGAAGCGATGAAAGCGGGCGCTGACGACTACTTGGTCAAGCCCTTCGAACCTCAAGAATTGGAAGCGCGGTTGCTCGCAGGAAAACGGATCGTCGATTTGCAACACGAACTCATTGAGGCTCGTGAAGCCCTCCGCATGCAAGCCACCTACGATCCGCTGACGAAGTTGCTGAACCGTGGCCAGATCCTGTCTCTGCTCGACACCGAACTGATCCGTTGCAAACGAGAACAAAAATCAGTCGGAATCATTTTGCTGGACATCGATCACTTCAAGTCGGTAAACGACTCGTTTGGCCATCTTGCAGGGGACGCAGTTCTGGTGGAGGTCTCGAAGAGACTGAAGGCCAACCTGAGAATTTATGATGGAATCGGCAGGTATGGCGGCGAGGAATTCCTGGTTGTTTTGCCCGGTTGCGACCTGGAGAATGCTGCCAAGCGCGCCGAGGAGAAGAGGCAGTTTGTGGGGCAAGGGCCGATCACAATTGGGACCACCACTTTACGCGTAACCATAAGCCTGGGAGTCACCTCAGCCACACCTAACTGCAATATCGGAGCTGAGACACTTATCAGTGAGGCGGATAAGGCTCTGTATCAGGCAAAGAGAAACGGACGAGATCGGGTCGAAATGCACAAAGCTGGAAAATTTCCGACATGATTCTCGCGGTATAGGTCGGGGCGGAACTACGGAGCGGGCGGTTTCCGAACAGGCGGTGTTCTAGAGCTGGTTTCATAAATAGGTTCGGCCTCAAGGGAGGCACTTTGCAGTAAGAGCTGGAATGGGCTGAGCTAGGAGCATGCGGCTGAGCGACCGGCAGTGGGCGTTGATCGAGTATTTCTT
>Ga0116217_10004536_pt1 | contig 12363 bp, 10 predicted proteins | sample Sb_taG_6_FD_89697 | JGI IMG/M metagenome (GOLD analysis project Ga0116217, IMG submission 89697) | Peat soil microbial communities from Weissenstadt, Germany - Sb_50d_4_PS metaG | ecosystem: Environmental > Terrestrial > Soil > Wetlands > Peat | place: Germany: Weissenstadt | collected 2010-09-21 | reverse complement strand
GATGCCGAGTTGGAGTCGGTCTACTCGCCGCTCGGCCAGCCGATCGCCGTCTACGCGCACGTCCATCGCTCGTTCATCCGGAGCGTTTCCGGAGTGACCGTCGTCAACACCGGCAGCGTCAGTCTTTCTTACGATGGCGATCTCCGCGCCGCATACCTCTTGCTGGACGAGTCCGGCCCATCAATCCGGCGCGTGGAGTACGACATAGACAGAGAGCTGAAGGCTCTTTCCGTTTGCGGCCTCCCGCACGCCGATTGGGTCGCGAAGATCCTCGCCAGCGGCTGCTTCCAGATGCCGTAGTTCTACCCTTTATGGAACGTTCAGGAAGTTAGACATTTCCCGGCGTTCGGGCTACAATGTGGCTCAACAGGAGATTAACGCCATGAGTGATAATTCCGTCGTTCGCGCCCGCATCGATGAACGCACCAAGAGGGAAGCCGCGGCGGCGCTGAAGAAAATCGGGCTCACCGTGTCCGATGCCTTTCGCCTGCTGCTGGTGCGCGTCGCGGCGGAAAAGGCCCTGCCGTTCGAGCCGCTCAGTCCCAACGCCGAAACCGTCGCAGCGATGAAAGCCGCGCGCCGGGGCGAGCTAGTCAAGGTCGGCACGCCGGACAAACTGCTGCGAAGTCTGAATGCGGGAGATTAAATACACTACCCGCTTTCAGCGTGACTACAGGCGAGAAAAATCCGGTCGGCACAGCAAGAAGCTGGACGCCCAACTGATGGAGGTCGTCAACCTCCTCGCCGCCGACACGCCGCTGCCGCGCCGGAATTTCGACCACCCACTGTCCGGCGAATGGAACGACCACCGCGACTGCCACATCAGGCCGGACATCGTTCTCATCTACCGCAAGCCGAATGACGACAGCCTCGAACTTGTGCGCCTTGGCTCGCATAGTGAGCTTGGGCTGTGAAACGGTGGGGGCACGTTTCAAGTTGGACCCTTTATGGAATGCCGACGTATCGTCAGGCTGGCTTCAATCCGCCGCGTGGCTTGGGTGGTCTCAACGCTGCTCTAGATGTTTTGGGAATCTCAGGTGGCATGGCAACTCCGTTGGAGCAAATCGACCCACGCGTGCTTGGGGCAAGGAGGCCCGCAAAGCAGCCGGGCTCACGCAGCAGGTCGTGGCGGAGCGGACCGGAATGGCTCGCACAACGAATCGCTTCTTTCAGCGCCGAGCTGGCCACCGAAAGATCTTCCTCGCGCCGCATCGGCACGATGGGCTCCAGCTTGCCCTTGATCACATTCGCCGCGGACCATAGCGCCTTGTTGTACCCGCCCAGCACCAGCGCCTTGGGCAGACCGTCCAGCATCGTCAGCGTTTCGTCTAGCCCTTCAACTCTGCTTTCCGGCACGTTCTCTCACTCCCGCGCACCACGCAAACCCAGCGGCCGTTTCCGTCCGCGAGGCTACTTCCGAGTGCGCGTCATCCGCTCACGACGCCCCTCAGATGCGACCCCATCTGCGCTTTGGCGACTACACGTCCAAATGGATGCGTGAACGCTGCGGCGTCAGTGAAGGATCAATCCGGCTTTTACCGCCATTTCGTCAGGCGGACATCATCGAGCGACGCAGAAGGATCTCCTGCAGTTCCTGGGTTGAGAGCTGATCCAGTTGCTTGCCCTCTGGCACATCCAGGACTCGCACCCACACTCGGTGCGCCAGCCGGCTGGCAATCTCCCCCATCGCCCGTTGTCCGGCTTCGTCACCATCAAGCATGATGATCCGCCCCTCCTGCCACAAGCGCGCTACGTGTGGCTTGAATTCGCCGGCGAGATGCGTTACATCGAGCTTGGTGAAGCACTATTCAGAATTCGAGTTAGCGCTGGACCTCATTGCTGGCCTCTGGCACAGCCGTGGGTTCAGAATCGTGCTCTGGGCCGTCGCAGCTGTCTGGCTATTGTTCGTCCTGAGCAAGAATGTGCCGGTCTCTGACTTGCGGTCATTCGACAGAATTCCCGGCCAATCGGGACGTCAGCGGGATGGTCCGTGAAGATCTCGATGGTGACGGCTGGGCGGATATCGTCAGCTTTGGGAGAAACCGAGAGGCATGGTGGCTGTCGGTGTTTCGTTGGAAAGACAACCCGTTCTTGGGCTCGTTCGGCATCGCCCAGCTCCGCAAGCCGTATTGGAGCATAGTCATCGAGGTCTCGCCGGACTGTCGCATGCAAATGTGGATCTCAGACATGACGCACGACAACATTCCAGATGTCAACTTCGACGGCGACTGTCCGGATCATTCTTTTCGCTACACGCTAATGGGCCGTGGCGACGGTTGGTTTTCCGCAATTAAACGGTACTGACTTGGGGCTTGTCTTGGGCCTTTGATATATTACCGCGCAAGTGAGCCGGGGGTGGGTGCAATCCGCCCCTCCTGCCGTCCGTTCCAGCGAACACAAAAAAGAGGGCAGGGAAATCCTGCCCTCTATGCGTTTTCGGTTTTAGAGCTTGGTGTGCTGCGCTTCTTCCAACTTCTGGGATTTGCGCTCGAACACTCTGACCTGTTCGGTCACGATGGTGGACCGCCGAAACGCCACATTAAGCTTTTTTAGTTCAAGGTATTTTTCTTAGTGTTTTCAATAACTTACACGCCTCACTCTTGACACCTTCAGGTTATAATAGAACTAGGATAGGTTTTGCGGCCTGTCCTCACCGGAATCGACGGTTTTTCTCGCGGGCCCGCGAATGTTGGATTACGGTAGTGTGTAACTCCGTGTAGGGTCGAAAGGCCCATAAACGGCGGTCAGCTTCGGGCTGATTGGTCGGCAAGGAGACATGGGATCCCATGCACTATTCTGGAGATCGAAGAGAGAAGATCGAAGCAGGTAGCAGAATCGAAGAGTAACCCGCCGCTACTGCGGGTTGCCGAGCCCCTGGCTGCCGGATACGCCGCTCCGCGCGCTCGGCCGCCCGAATGCAGTCCACCCCACGACCAACCCTTACGCCCGCAGTGTCCCTAATCCCATTCTGCCCTCGCAGTGCTATAATGATTTCGTTCTGCCCAAGTCCGGGCTCTTCCTTTATGTTCCTTAGTGTCAAAGAGATGGAGCTGCGGAAGATTCGTTTCGACGAAACTTTCCAGGCCGGGCAGATCGATTTTTCGGGCGAAGATCTGGAGCAGGCCTCTCCGCTCCACGCGGTTGGTTCCGCCGAGCTGTTGGCGAATACGGACGGGGAGTTGCGAATCCAGGGACGGCTGACCGTCGAAATGGCCGCCCAGTGCGACCGCTGTTTGGCGCGCGCGCGGTTTCCCTTGGAGGCTGCCTTCGACCTGTTTTACCGGCCCATGTCCTGCATCGCGCGCGACGAAGAAGTTCAGATCGATGAGGGCGAGTCGGAGATCGGATTTTATGAGGACGGCGGCATCGAGATCGAGGACATCCTGCGGGAACAGGTGCTGCTGGCTTTGCCCATGCAACGGGTTTGCAGCGAAGTCTGCAAAGGAATTTGCCCCGTCTGTGGCAGGAACCGGAACGAAACCGAGTGCGATTGCCGCATCTCTGATATCGACGATCGCTGGGGAGCGCTCCGCAAACTAGAACTCTGAATTATCCTGGATAACGCCGCCGCGAATGCGGATTAAAATTGCCGAGGAAGAGATATGCCGAATCCCAAACGTAGACACTCCCAGAAGCGGACCAGCACCCGCCGGGCCCACGATGCCCTGAAGGCCTCCGGCCTTTCCGAGTGTCCCAATTGTCATGAGCCCAAGCTGCCGCACCGCGTTTGCCCGCATTGCGGCCAGTACAAGGGCCGCGAAGTGGTCGAAGTCGCGCAGGAGTAAGTCCCACTCCACATGCTGACCATCGCGGTGGATGCCATGGGCGGTGACAACGCCCCGCAATCCGAGGTGGAAGGCGCGGTTCGCGCCGCGCGCCAGCTCGGCGTCAAGGTCATCCTGGTCGGCCGGGAGGACGACGTCCGGCGCGAGCTTTCGCAGTACGACGACTACGCCAGCCTCCCCATCGAAGTGCATCACGCCACCGAGCGCATCACCATGGAGGACAGCGCCGCCCGCGCGGTCCGCGCCAAGCGCGACAGTTCCTTGCGCGTGGCATCGCGGCTCGTGCGCGACGGCGTGGCCCAGGGAATGCTCTCGGCCGGAAACACCGGCGCCATCATGGCGACGGCCAAAATGGTGCAGGGCGTGGTTCCGGGCGTGCACCGTCCGGCGCTGGCCGCCGTCTTTCCGACGGTGAAGGGGACCCCGGTCGTGGTGGTCGACGTGGGCGCCAACGTGGACTGCTCACCGCTCATGCTGGCGCAGTTCGCCGTGATGGGTGAGATTTACTCGCGCATCATTCTCGGCCGCCCCAAACCGCGCGTGGGCATTCTTTCCATCGGCGAGGAGGACCACAAGGGGAACGAGGTGACCCGCTCGGCCGCACCCCTGTTGAAAGGCCTCAGCCTGAACTTCATCGGTAACGTCGAAGGCCGCGACATCTACGGCGGCCAGGTAGACGTCGTGGTGTGCGACGGCTTCATCGGCAATGTCGCGCTGAAAGTCAGCGAGGGACTGGTGGATATGGTCCGCCACCTGTTGCGCGAGTCGCTCGAAGCCACCATCACCGGGAAAATCGGCTACGCGCTGGCCAAGACCGCGTTCACCGAATTCAAGAAGCGCGTGGACTACTCGGAGTACGGCGGCGCGCCCCTGCTGGGCGTGCGCGGCGTGTGCATCATCTGCCACGGGCGTTCCAACGCCAACGCCATCAAGAACGCCATTCGCGTGGCTAAGGAGTTCTCCACTGGAAGCGTGAACCGGCAGATCGAAGACGAGCTGAAAGGAAAGGCCAGAAAAGCGGGCGATTAAGTGAAGGTCCCAGCGGCAATCGCGATTCTCGTATCGTTTGCCGGTTGCGGGTTCGCGCAACAGCAACACGTTGCCTGGACCCTGACTGTCGAGCCCGCCTCGGCTCCTCCCGGTGGAAAAGTACTGGTGCGCGCCGCCGGGCGCATCGACCCCGGCTGGCACCTGTACTCGGGCTCGACCGCCGAGGGCATTCCCACCTCGTTTCAAGCCGGCCCCGATACCGTGGTCGCGGGACTGCGCCTGCTCCAGCCGCCTCCGCGGCGCGCCTTTGACAAGAATTTCAATGCCGAGACCGAAACCTACGAGGGCGAGGTCGCCCTCCTGCTGGAGCTGCAATTAAAGAAGGATGCCCCCGCCGGACCGGCGGAGCTTTCCTTCAAGGCGCGATACCAGACCTGCAACGATACGCAATGCGTGCCGACCAAGTGGGCGGGGAGCGCCGCGCTGAACGTGGATCCGGCCGCGCCCGCCGCCGTGCCGTCGATCCCGGCGGGGTATGCGGAGGCCAAGCCGCCGGCGCACTCCACCGGCGCCGCATCGGGCGGAGCGGACCAGGGCCTGGGCGGGTTCCTGCTGGTGGCGTTCGGTTTCGGCCTGGCGTCGCTCTTCACCCCCTGCGTCTTCCCCATGATCCCCATCACCATGTCGTACTTCCTCAACCGGCAATCCGGCGAAAGGCGCGACTCGCTGGTGCAGGCGGTGGTCTTCTGCCTGGGAATCATCGTGCTGTTCTCCGGCCTCGGACTGCTGCTCACCGCCATCCTGGGGCCGTTCGGAGTGGTGCAGCTTGGCAGTAATAAGTGGGTCAACGGCTTCATCGCGGCGCTCTTCATCGCCTTCGGCCTGAGCCTGCTGGGCGCGTTCGAAATCACCGTACCGTCGTCCATCCTCACGCGCCTCAACCAGTCGTCGGATCGGGGCGGACTCGCCGGAACGCTGCTCATGGGCCTGACGTTTTCGCTCGCCTCCTTCGCCTGCGTGGGACCGTTCGTGGGAACCCTGCTGGCCGCCTCCGTGGGCAGCGGCGGAGCGCGGCCGGTCCTGGGCATGCTGACGTTCGCCACCGGCCTGGCGCTGCCGTTCTTTCTGCTGGCGCTGTTTCCGTCCTACCTCAAACGCCTGCCCAAGAGCGGCGGGTGGATGGCGCGCGTCAAGGTGGTGATGGGCTTCGTGATCCTGGCCGCCAGCCTGAAATATCTCGCCAGCCTCGACCAGGTGCTTCAATTGGGACTCCTGACGCGCGCCCGTTTCCTGTCCGCGTGGATCGTGCTCTTCGCCATGGCGGGCCTGTACCTGCTGGGCTTCGTCCGGCTCGAAGGCGTCAAGCCCGATCAGCCCATGGGCATCTGGCGGCTGGTGATCGGCATGGCCTTCCTGATCTTCGCCATCAGCCTGGTCCCGGGAATGTTCGGCGGCCGCCTGGGCGACTTGGAAGCGTACATCCCGGTGGCGGGCGCCGAATCGGGCGCTTCGGGGCCCGGCGCGTCCCCGGCCGGCCTGACGTGGATGAAGAACCAGTATCGCGAAGCATTGGCGCGCGCGCGCAGCGAAGGCAAACTGGTGTTCGTCAACTTCACCGGGTATGCCTGCGCCAATTGCCACTGGATGAAGGCCAACATGTTCACGCGGCCCGAGATCGCCGCCGCCCTCGGGAATTTCGTGCTCGTGGATCTCTATGCCGACGGCACCGACCAGGCCTCCGACGACAACCAGAAACTGGAGCTGGCGAAGTTCAAGACGGTGGCCGAGCCGTTCTACGCCATCCTGGATCCCGATGAGAAAGTGGTCGCGACCTTCGACGGGCTGACGCGCGATCCGGTTGCCTACCTGGCGTTTCTCGAAAAGGGCGCCACGTCCGCGGTTGCCGCTCCGCGGCCCGCCGCCGGCGGCAGCTTGCCGCAGGTGACCAAACTGGATGGCACCCCGCTCGATACCGCGGCCTGGAACGGCAAAGTGGTGGTGGTGAACTTTTGGGCCACCTGGTGCGTGCCGTGCATTGGCGAGTTCCCCGGCTTCAATAAGCTGCAGCGGGATTTCGCCGCGAAGGGCGTGGTGGTGGTTGGCGTCTCGATCGATGAAGAAGGCGCCGCGCGCGTTCAGCCGTTCCTGAAGAAGCACCCCATGGACTACACCGTCGCGCTCGGCTCCGAGGCGGTTCAGAAGCAGTTCGCGGCCGAGAACCCTCCGGTCACCGTGATCTTCGATCGCGCCGGCAAACAGTTGAAGCGATTCGAGGGGTTCACGCCCGACGCGACCATTCTGGCCGCCGTCGAGCAAGCGCTGTGACGTCCCCCATCCCCGCTCTTCAGAGCTTCACGCCGTTCCTCCGGATGTAGTCTTCGACCTTGGCCGGCGCCGGCCCGATGTAGTGATACGCCTCCGCATACGTCAGGCCGAATTTCTTGCCGATTTCCGCGTCCCGGTCCAACACGAACTGGCGCGTGTATTCCCGGTTCGCCGTCTCGTCGTCGTTGCCCAGCAGAGGAAGCCGCAATCCCTGCCCTGTCAGGCGGCGCCGCAGTTGTGCCCCGCTCTGGCCGGACGGTCCCTGGGCCGCGTTCAGGGTGTTGATGGAAATCTTCTGGTCCATGAAGTCGGCGATATCCACCACGCGGTTGACATATTGGGGACCGCGCGCAAAGTAATATTTCTCCATGACCGAGTGGGGCGACAGGCCCGCATCGAAGTGTTCCGGATAATCCTTGCCCATGCCGGCCATCCAGCAAGCCGCTTCCACCGCGCGCGCCGTGACATAGTGGTCCGGATTCTCCTCGTACTGCGACCATGGATCGTAGCAGATCACCGCGTCCACTCTCAGCAGGCGGAACAGAAAAATGAGCCGCAGCCGCAGTTCGAGCGGTGACACGCTGTCCAGCATGTGGTTGCGGTAGTACAGGTCGTAGGTCTTCTTCATTCCGAACGCGCGGGCCACCGCCAGGTTGTCGCGCTCGTTGGCCAGCACGCCTTCCCCCACGCTTCCCGGTCCGGTATGGTCGTCGTTCGTCGTGCGGATCAGGTAGCCGGTGTATCCTTCGTGAATCAGTTTCAGCACCAGCCCGCCCGCGAAAAGCGGAAGATCGTCGGCATGCGGTTGAATCGCGGCGACCACCTTTCCCGCATGTGGCTTCCCCGCCTCGGTGCGTTCGATTTGAACCTCCGTTGTGGCAAACGGCCCTTCATCGGTCGTCGCGCCCGCGGTCGAAGCGGCCAACGCGCCTCCTGCAACCCGCGCCAGGAACTCGCTGCGTTTCATGGGACAACCTCCATTAATCCACGTTACACTCCTCCTGATGCCGCTGCCGGTCATCGCCACGCCCTGTGGACCGATCTCTGGGCCGCCCCGGCCTCCACCATGTTCAGGCCCCTTTTTCCTGGAACTCCTCCGTGCGCGCCTCGTATGAACTGGTATGGTCCAGGACTGCCGTTATGCCCTCCGTACGCTTCTGAAGAATCCCGCCTTCACGCTGATCGCGGTCTTTGCACTCGCGCTGGGCATCGGCGCCAATACAGCCATCTTCACCGTGGTGGACCGCGTGCTCCTTCGTCCGCTGCCCTACCGCGGCGCTGACCGCCTGGTCAACGTCGTCCGGAAATACCGGGACGGCGCCAGCCCCGCCATGTCTATCCCCAAGTTCGCCTCCATCCGCCAGGCCGACCTTCTCGAAGCGGTCGCGGTGTACGACATCATGGGGCCGGGCATGAACCTCAGCGGCTCCGGCGCCCCCGAGCAGGTCCGCGGCGTCCACGTCTCGGAGGCCTACTTCCGCCTGTTCGGCGTCGCCCCGATGATCGGCCGCACCTTCTCTCCCGAGGAGGATCGCCCCGGCGGGCCCCGCGTCCTGGTCCTCACCAACGGCCTCTGGAAGCGCCGCTTCGGCAGCGACCCCGGCATCGTCGGCCGCGCCATCCGGCTCAACTCCGAGCCCTTCACCGTCATTGGCGTCATGGGCGCCGATTTCGCCGGCGAGCCCGAAACCGACCTCTTCCTCGCCGAGCAGGCCGATCTTGACTCCACCAACCACGGCCATTTCCTGATCCTTGGCGCGCGTCTCAAACCCGGCGTCGCGATCGAGCAGGCCAACGCCCAACTCCGCGCCGTCACCGGCCGTTTCCAAAAGATCTACCCCGGCGTCATGTCCCCCGACGAGAGCTTTACAGCCCTGCCCATGGGCCCGCTGATGGCCGGCGACCTGCGCACGCCCCTGTTCATCCTTCTCGGAGCGGTTGCTTTCGTCCTGCTGATCGCCTGCGCCAACGTCGCCAATCTTCTGCTGGTGCGCGCCGCCGGACGCGGCAAGGAGATCGCCATCCGCATCGCCATTGGCGCCGGACGCGCCGCTATCGTTCGGCAATTGCTGACCGAGAGTCTTCTCCTCGCTATCGCCGGCGGCGTGGCCGGAGTGTTTCTCGGCGCCGCCGGCCTCCGCGTCCTCCTGGCGATCGCCCCGGTCGAACTGCCGCGCCTCCCTGCGGCCGGCAGCCTCGGCCTCTTCTCCCTCATGGACGGCCGCATCCTCGCATTCGCTTTTGCAGTCTCGATTCTTACCGGCGTCCTGTTCGGGCTCGTGCCGGCCGTGCAGATCTCCCGCCCCGATATGAATTCCGTGCTGCGCGAAGGCGGCTCGCGCACCACCGCCGGCTCCCGCCGGCAGCGCACCCGCAGCGCCCTCGTCGTAGCCGAGATCGCTCTTTCCCTGGTGCTCCTGGTCGGCGCCGCCCTCATGATCCGGACCTTCCTGGCCCTGCGCAACGTGCAACCCGGGTTTCAAACGGCTTCCGTGCTCACCATGAGCAGTTCCCTGGCCGGCCGGAAATATGAAACCGCTGCCGGCTTGGAGCGGCTTGCCACCGAGCTTACGCGCCGCCTCGAATCGCTGCCCGGCGTCGAGGCTGCTGCCTACGCCCTCACCCTGCCTCTGCAGCTCGGCCCCGATATGCCGTTCACCATCGCCGGGAAGCCCCCGCACGACGGGTCCTCCAACGGCGACGAGCAGTATCGCCCCGTCGGCCTGCACTACTTCCAGACGCTCGGCATTCCGCTCCGCCGCGGACGGCTGTTCGACCAGCGCGACAGCGGCACCGGCCCCTGGACGCTCATCATCAATGAAGCCATGGCCAGGAAGTACTGGCCCAAGGAAGATCCCGTGGGAGCGGTGGTGACCATCGCTAAAGGGCTCGCGCCGGAGATGGAGGACCGTCCCCGCGAGGTAGCCGGCGTCGTCGCCGACGTGCACGAAGAAGGCATCGATCGGGAGCCGCCGCCGGTGATGTATATCCCCGTCGGCCAGGAGCCCGGCGGCCTGGTCGCCCTGGCGAATCGTATCCTGCCGTCGTCCTGGGCGATCCGCGCCGCTGGCGCTCCGGCCGCGCTTGCCCATGCGGTCGAGCTTGAAGTGCTCCGCGTCGATCCCGACTTGCCGGTCGCCCGCGTGATGACCATGGACCGCATCCTCGCCAAGTCTATTGCGCGCCAGAATTTCAATATGATCCTGCTGGGCATTTTCGGCGGGATCGCTCTGCTGCTCGCGGCCATCGGCATTTACGGCGTCATGTCCTATACGGTGCAGCAGCGCACCAATGAAATGGCCATTCGCATCGCTCTCGGCGCGGACATGGGCCAATTGCTGCGGCTGGTCATCGGCCACGGCCTGGCGCTGGCGGCGATCGGTGTGGCCATCGGTCTTGCCGCATCGTTCGGCCTTACGCGTCTCATGTCCACCCTGCTGTATGGCGTCAAGGCCACCGATGTCGCCACATTCGCCGCCGTAGCAGCGCTTCTCTCCGGTGTGGCGGCACTGGCCTGTTACATCCCCGCGCGCCGCACCACCCGCGTGGACCCCATCACCGCCTTGCGTTGCGAGTGAAGTGGGGCATGCTTTGTCTCAATGCCATTTAGTTTCCCAGGGCTGCGAATCCTGCGGAAATCGTGGGGCGGGCAATCTTGCCCGCAGCCGCCTTTTAGGCGGCTCTTTCGGGCAATGAACGAACCTTTGTGCTCGGCATAGGCCGGCTGAAAGCCGGCTGCAGCCAGGATTGGCTGCCCCACTATTTGTGCAGATGTTTAGCTTGCCCCGCGTAGGGTGCCATAATGGACTTCGCCGCACGGCGGAATATGAGCGGCTCTGACGGTGCTTTCCATCGGCGATCAATTCGGCAGATATCTAGTGGAAGCCAAGCTCGGTGAAGGCGGCATGGGCCTGGTTTACCGCGCGACCGACACCGGGCTCGGCCGCCCGGTGGCGGTCAAGATCATTCGCCCCGAACTGTCCGGCAATCCCGAGTGGCGGAAGCGCTTCGCCCACGAGGCCAGGGCCGCCGCCCGGCTCGACCATCCCAACATCGTGAGCGTTCACGAAGTCGGATGCGAGCACGATCTCGACTACATCTGCATGGAGTACCTCGAGGGCGAGACGCTCGATCAGGTCCTCCGCCGCCGCCCGCTGGGCGCCCGCGAAGCGCTCGGATACGCCATCTCCATGGTGAGCGCCATGTCCGCGGCCCACGGCGCGGGCATCGTTCATCGCGACCTCAAGCCGGCCAATGTCTTCATCACCGCCGGCGGTCCCCTGAAGCTGCTGGATTTCGGCCTGGCCAAATTTGCCCCGGCCGCCGGCGCTGGCGAATCGGCCGAGACCCGCACGTTGACCACGCGCGAGGGCCAGATCCTGGGGACCGTCTCTTATATGTCGCCGGAACAGGCCGAGGGCCGCACGGTGGATGCGCGCTCCGATATATTCTCCTTCGGCACGGTCCTATATGAAATGGTCACGGGGCAGCGCGCCTTCGATCGGGACTCGAATCTCGCCACGCTGGCGGCCATCCTGCGGGAAACGCCGAAGCCTGTCAGGCACCATGTCCCGTCCGTCTCACCCGAAATGGATCGGCTGATCGCCAAATGCCTCGAGAAACAGGCGGGCCGGCGCTTCGGTTCCATGAAGGAATTGCAGGCGGCGCTCGAGGCCCGCTTGCGCGCGGAACAAGGGAGGCGCCTGCCGTGGCGGCTGCGGAAGTGGACGGCCTGGGCCAGGCTGGCTGCCGCGCTGCTTTGCGGGCTGGCGTTGATGTGGTGGCTCTCGGCCCGCGTGAAGCTCTCCGACATGTACCTGTTCTGCTTCATCCTGAGCTTCATCTACAGCATGGTGGGAGCGTTCTCGGGATTCTTGCATCTGCATCACACGCACTTTCACGGTCCGCATGACCTGGGCTCGGGGGATCTGCCGCAAGCCGACACGGGATCCGCGGGACCGGCCCCCATCTCGCCCGTAAACGCCGGCACCATCGCGGCCTTTCTGGTCTGGTTCGGCGGCGCGGGCTACGTGTTGGCGGGGCCTCTCCGCCTGGGCCTCGCTCCCAGCTACCCGGGGGCCGTGGCCAGTGGATGCGCCGGCGCGGCTCTGGTTTTCCTGTTGTTGACGAGGGTCTTGATGGCCCACGATCGTGCGCTCGATCCCGCCGACTACGAGATGACCGGGGTCACCGGCACGCTGAGCAGCGGCATACGGGAGGGCGGCACCGGCGAGATGATTTTTTCACAGGCCGGCGCGCGCCG
>Ga0116217_10004532_pt1 | contig 12374 bp, 9 predicted proteins | sample Sb_taG_6_FD_89697 | JGI IMG/M metagenome (GOLD analysis project Ga0116217, IMG submission 89697) | Peat soil microbial communities from Weissenstadt, Germany - Sb_50d_4_PS metaG | ecosystem: Environmental > Terrestrial > Soil > Wetlands > Peat | place: Germany: Weissenstadt | collected 2010-09-21 | reverse complement strand
AATCGACCATGAACTGGGCGAGCCGCAACAGCCCTGCCCTCTTTACAATCTATCGGATAAGACTGTTAGCCGATCCACTTGGCTGCGTGTTCAACAAACTGTAATGAAATTGTAATGATGAAAGGATCAGAACCCGTCAAATCGGATACACGACGGACGAAACGGCCAGCCTTGCAAGCGGTGAAAGAATCGAATAAAGTAGAACACTTTCAAAACGGCGCAACTCCACCGTGTGTTCGCATAATCCGTAGGTCGTAGGTTCGAGTCCTACCGCCGCCACCAGATTTAGGGTTTGTTTTAAATGGGTTAGGAGTGCCACACGGAGTGAGGGCAGCTCCAATTTTGGGTGACAGTAATGAAATTGTAATGTGAAAACGGGTTTTGAGGGGGCCGTCCAACACGGGCAAAAGCCTTCTAATTCACCACGATAGGGCCTTTTTTTGGGTGGTTCGTCAAGGGCCGAAATTCTCGATGCAACGGGCAGCGCTGTCTTCGTGGTTCGTAGCCGATCGAGGCGCATGAGCGCATCCCGCAGATATTCCAGCACCCGTGCGGTGTAGAACCCGAGCACATCCCGACGAGAATGACCGAGCAACTGGTCAATGATCGTGTCCGTCACGCCTGATGCTGCCGGTCCCGTTGCGAAAGTGTGTAGCAACGAATGGTAACTAGCGAATCGTCGGCGACTCGGCAAGTGAGCCGAGATCATTCGTCATCGACCCGGCTCCCTTGATAGGGTATCTGCGGTAAATGACGCCAGATCGCTAAAAAGCTCCTCGAGAGTCCTTTCCCTGTCGACCTCGGACAAACCGAGTTGTCGTTCCACCCGCGCTTCCATCTCGCGCAGTTGCGCGTCCGGCGCTTTCCCCGCAAGATGCTGGAACAGCAACTTGTGCGCACCTTTGCGCTGCATGACTTCCAACCCATCCAGCACCTGGCGATGCGAAGTCCCTTCCCAGATCGCAAGGATCATTGCCTCGCGAAGCCATCGCTCCACGCGATATTCCTGCAGCGTTCCCACTCCGCCATACACTTCCATCGCCCACTTGGCCGTCTGCACAGCGAACTCTGCGGTCCAGTATTTCGCTAGGTGAGCGACCAAACGGAACAGATGATAACTCTCCGAGTACGGCGGCTTCTCCTGCCATACCTTGTCGAGGAGACACACAGCTTCCCAAGCCAGCCGAGAAGCCGCGCGTAGCCCCTGCAGACGAACCTCGAACTGCCGCCGAAGTAAAGGATGTTCGATGATCGGTTTACCGAAGGCCATGCGCCGTTCCGCGAAAGAATACGCATCGGCGATGGCCCTTTGTGCAAGTGCTACGCTGCCCACGCTGTTGGCCACGCGCGAGAGGTTCAGTACTTCGAGAATGAGATAGATTCCATGCTCCGCTTGCCCTAGGAGCCAACTCTCGCTGTGGCGAAGTTCGATCTCACCAGTGGGTACCGAGCGAGTGGCAATCTTGTCCTTGAGGCGGCGTATCTGATAATTCAGCTGCCCGTCTTCACCGCGACGCGTTACCAGGTACAGACTCAGCCCTCGCACATTCTGCGGTGCACCCGCCTGCCGAGCCGCGACCACCGCCAATTCAGCCCCGGCATTACTCGCGAAGTATTTGTCGCCGGTTAGCCGCCACTTACTCCCATCCCATTGCGCCACCGTCTCAACCGCCGCGCCTAGGTCTGATCCACCCCTGATCTCCGTCATCCACGTTGCTCCCTGCCAAACGCTGTCGTCGCGCTGCAACATGCTGGGCAAAAACCGTGCCTTCAACCCTGCGTCTCCATATTTAGAGAGCGGGGCGATGGTGGATAGAGAAACGGTATACGGACACGCCAAGCCCGGGTCATAGAAACCCGTAGCGTAGAGAAGAAGGTAAGCGGGTATCAGCGAATTCTGCTCAAAAACTCGCCAGAGCACCCCAGTTCGGTATCCGTGTTTCAGCATGCGCCAATATTCTGGTGGGTAAAGGATTTCATCCACCCGTCTGCCTAGTCGATCGAACATGCGAAGCCACGGTGTGCCGGCGCGGTCCACCGCGTCTGAGATCCCCTGTCCTTCGTGTTCGAACCACGCCTCGTATTCTCGCAGCCAGTCTTGGCCTGCACAGATCCCGACCTGCTGCAAAAACCGCACCGGAGATTGCAATACATCGAAGTTCATAACTAGCGTTCTCTCACTCCGCCGCGAATTTTGCAAGACTTGCCGAAAATGTCCTTTCCCTCGAGCAGTTGCCGTCATTCAAGACAAAGGGTCAAAGACAGGATCCCCCCTGACCCCGCGCGGCGGCGCTCGATGATGCCAACTCCTGTGTGGTCGGCCAAACGGGCTTCGGGGAGATCTCTTCCTAAAGCCGACTTCGGGACAACGTTGTCGGGGTCCGCGTTAAAACCTAACTTCCGATTAGCCCGTCACTCGGGCGCAACCGTGAGGGAAGTGTCACTGCCGCTTTGGAGATATGTCACCTATCTGGGTGTTAGGGATCACATCATCCATGCGGCAAGTTTATTTAGCGTGAGGAGTAGCATCGGGAGGTCGCTATGCGGCGACGTGCTCTGCTCCTCTCTTTTTTCTTTTTCGTTCCTTTATTGCTCACTTCTGCGCTTCCCGCCAAGGACAAACCCAAGAACGCCAAGGCGGAGAAGATCGGGCAGGATTTTAGCAAGTTCGTGGAAATCCCCGGTGCGGAAAAGGTAGGGGCGGACCAGTGCGCTCAGTGTCACGCAGACCTCTCCAAGCGCTTTCACCGGAGCGCACACTCGATGCAGGAAGTTGCCTGCGAACAGTGCCATGGCGCGGGCAGTCTGCACGTGGCGGCGGGCGGGTACTCGACCGAATCGAAAGACAAGATCATCAGCTTCCGCGACCGTTCTGCCGAGCAGGCAAACGGTGTATGCCTAAGCTGCCACTCGAAATCCGATCATGTTCGGAACTGGTTTTCGGGCGCACACCAGGCACAGGACATGAAGTGCGGCGACTGCCATACCATTCATGGCGAGGCCCACGGCGAGATGCGCGGCGGGTTCCAAGGCGAGGCCCCGGGCATCCCGAGAGCGATCGAGTCTCGCCGGCAGCTGAATGAAAACTGCTTGCGGTGCCACCAAAAGCAGAATGCCGAAGCGGATCTTCCGTATCACCACCCGATTCGCGAAGCGAAAATGAGCTGCTCGGATTGTCATGATCCGCATGGCGGCAGCGCGGGCAATAATCTGAAGTTGTCGAACACTAACGAACTCTGCTTCAGCTGCCACGCCGAATACCAGGGACCGTTCACATTCCAGCACCCTCCGGTAACCGAGAGCTGCCTCAAGTGCCACTCGCCCCATGGTTCGCCGAACCAAAATATGCTTTCTGTGAGCCAACCTGCGCTCTGCCTGCAGTGCCATTCGGCGCACCATAACGGTGCGAGTTTGCCCCTGGTGGACCGGTGCACCAATTGCCATAACGCAATTCATGGAAGCGACATACCTTCCGCGACGGGCGGGAGCAAGTTCATCGATAAGTAGTACCCGGCCAGAGGACTGGTTCGGGCAAGGAGTCACGCAATGAACAGGATTTCCGCACTCCTCACAGTTGCAGTCATAGTTGCGCTCATCGTTGCGGTCGTCACTTACCCGGTGCAGGCTCAACAACCGAGCTCGGGCACGCCGCAGCCGCCGGAGAATGCCCCCGAAGTCAACTACCATCTCACTGTGATGATGCCGCAATATCGCTTCCTGGGCACCAGCGGATACGGCGGCCGGGTGGGCGAATATGACAGCCTGCAACAGTCGGTGGGCGGTGATTTGTCCTTTGACTTTGTGGATGTTCCGGAGCACATGACCATTAAATCCACGTGGGACGTCTTGAGCCGGGACGACTACGACTTGAAGTCGCGGATCACTTTCGGGAAATGGCTTGACTTCAACCTCGACAATCGCAGCTTTGTTCGTCACCTCGACGACAACAACTATTTCGGAGCCGCGGTAATTTCTCCGGACATCATACGCATCGACACTGTCCCTGCGGATTCCTTACTGGGCATAAGACGCAGGATGAACAGCGCTTCCCTCAAGGTAAAGTTGCCCGAGGTGCCGGTGAAGTTGTTTGTCAAAGGCGGCTGGCAGGCGCGGGACGGGAACAGCCAGATGCAGTACTTCGATATGGGCGGGGACGGGGTAGTACCGATCGACAACACAGGCTGCGCCAACTGTCACTCCGCTTCCCAGTACCGCACCTACAACTACACCACGCGGAACATAGCTGGAGGGGCGGAAGTCAAGTTGGGAAATCTCCTAAAGCTCGTCTACCAGCACGAGTTTCGGAGCTTTAACGACCGCATGCCGAATCCGATCGACTTCTACGGAACATCCGGTACCGTCCCCACCAGCGAGAACATCCCCTACACGCCGGGTGGCCTCTACGTTCACAGCGTGTTGCCGCGCCATCAAACGCAGGCCGACTCGCTGCAGTTCAGCATGGCGGTGGCCCATCACGTCACTTTCAATGGCGACGTCAGCTATGCGCGGACCGACAACTTGTTTGCCCAGTCCGACCCGCGGCTTCTGGTTACCGGCAATCACTCCCAAGACTCCCTTAACGCTGACGCCACGCTGACCTGGAATCCGGTTTCCGAGCTGCGGGCAGTGGCTGACTTTCATCAGCAGAATCTGGTGAACGAGTTTGTCTCGTCTTATTCTCTCGCCGACCCTACCGTGTTTTACACCTTTGGCAATCCCTCATTGCACCGGCAGTGGGGCGGTCTGAAGCTGGCCTACCGCTTGTCAAAAACTTTCGACCTGGAGACGCACTACACGCGTATGAATATTACGCGGTCGAATTCAACTTTGTGGCCGCAATTCTCTTCGCCTGACAACACGGATCCACTCTACGTCGTGCCGGTGACCTTCAGCAACATTGCAGGTGCGGCCGTACATTTTCACAGCGCGGAATTGTGGAATGCAAGAGCCGGCTATGAGTGGACGGGCACACACGATCCTGGTTATGTCACCGACCCGCGCACCAATAACCGCCTGTTTGGCGACGTCACCATTACTCCGGCTCACTGGCTCACATTCGGCAACGACGCCAGCATGGTCCTACAGAAGACGTTTCCGGTGGTGCAGCGGACGAACCACCTCTATGTGGATTCTATTTTCGTGACCATCAAGCCCGTTCCGAAGTGGAGCGTTGGGAGCGGATACACGTACTTACAGGACAATCTGCGGACTGACATGCAACTCGCCAACGATCCCGCTGTCGGTACCTATACCCAACCGCTGGTGCCCTATAAGCAGTTGAGCCAGACCTTTTCCGCGCACACCACCTATGAACTGTCGAAGCGCGTAGGGCTCAATCTAAACGTCGCGCGATCGCTGGCCCACAGCGGCTGGCGCCCCGACCTCAATCCGGCGGATTATCCCAACTTCCCAGGAGCCGTTTCTGTCGCCGGCTACACCTCCGAAGCTGCGTTCGCCGCAGCTTTCGCCGGAGCCCTGGGGACCGGTGCAGGACCGGTGTCTCAAGTCAACGTGCCGCAGACCCTGATCGGAGCCACGGGCAACTACCACCTCCGTGCCGGATTTGATGGCGGTCTCCATTTCAACTACGGGAGCTACACCGATAACACGATCTGGAACACGGCGGCCTATCGCCCCAACGTGAACGGCAAACTGCAATCGTATTCAGTTTTCTTCGGGCGAGTCTGGTAGCCTCCGCCCCGCTGAACTCCAAACGAGGTGTAGGTGTGGCTCACAACTAGTGGCACGACTCCTGACGTGTGGTCGGCAAACCGGACGTTATCCAGAAACGGGCTTGGAGGACATCAATGAGGATCTCCTCGAAGCGGACTTGTGGATCGCCTCGATTCTGGCACGTCTACTCACGTTTTTTCAGCGCGGCGAGCGTGTTGGAATGTGTGAGGAGTAAACTCATCGGCTGAACAGCTGGCGCCGGAATCCAATTTGGCTATGGACATGGCGTCCCAGGTCCGGAGAGCGAAGACTTCATGACCATCCTCACTCGATTAGAGCAATGGAAGGAGCAGGGCAAAGTATCGCCGGAGCAGTGCGCCCATCTGGCAGGCCTCGCCCGTGGAGAACCATTCTCTCTTTTCCTCGAACTGAAAGTTCTCCTCTATGCCGGTGTGCTGGCGTTCGTTGCTGGCCTGGGCTGGAATGTCAGCACCTGGTCGAAGCAACTCGGTGACGGGCTCGTTCTGACCGTCCTCTCCACCATACTCGCCGCCAGTTTTTGGTATTGCTTTTCCCGCGCGCCTGCCTGGTCGCCCGCCGAAACGCCTGCACCGAGTCCGATCTTCGACTACGTGCTTTACCTCGGCAGCCTCATCTGGTCAATGGAACTCGCATACGTAGAGAACCGTTTTCACGTGCTGTCCGGACAATTGGATCTCTATCTCCTGGCGAGCGCCGCCCTCTTCTTCTTCCTCGCTTATCGTTTCGACAATCGCTTCGTGCTGTCGCTCGCTTTGTCCTCACTCGCCGGATGGTTCGGGCTCACCATCTCGCACTGGTCGGCGCATCAGGACGCTGCGTATCGCCAATATGCTCTTCTCTACTGCCTGCTGGTCGGCGTCGGCGGGGCACTTCTTCAGCGCGCCAGCCTGAAGCCGCATTTCTTCGGCACTTATCTGAACATCGTGGCCAACGTTCTCTTTTGGGCACTGCTTTCCGGCGTGTTCATTCGCCAGGGCTACGGCCCATGGTTTCTCGCTCTGCTGATCGCCTGTGGCGCTTCTGTCGCCTGGGGCCTGACGCGACGTCAGTTTGCCTTCGTTGCTTATGCCGCCGTCTACGGCTACGTGGGCGTCAGCTCGCTGTTCCTCCGTGGCGTCACTGATCAAACCGCCGTCCTGTTCTATTTGGTCGTTAGCGGAGTGGCGATGCTCGTGGCGCTGGTCTTGATCGGGCGCCGCTTCGGGAGGCAGGCGTGAGAATCTACAGTGCATCCAGCGAAGAAACTCTGCGCGCCCGCAAACTCCTGAGGGACTGGGTCGGCGACGGTTTCCTCGCCAAGACGCAATACCAGCGTCTAGAACAAGAAACGCCCTCTGAGCTTCGCACCACTAACATTTTTCTGAGGCTAGTCTTATTCCTCTTCACCCTTCTCAGCGTGGGCGCCGCCTTTGGGCTGTTCTTGGTTTTTCTTTCGCGGCCGTCGAATCAAACCGCCGGCGTTGTTTCCCTGATCTTCGCGGCCGTCTGCTACGCGGCTGCCGAGGCCGCCGCGTCCCAAGCCAGGCTCTATCGCTACGGGATCGAGGAAGCGCTCGCCGTTTGCTCGGTTGGTTTTCTCTGCGCGGGAATGCAGGCCGCGTTTTTCAGCGGCCGCTCTTATTCGCCGCAACCGGAGGCAATTCAGTCCATGGTTCCGGCCGCCGGCGTCGTCTTTTCACTCTGGATATGGCGCCGCTTCGGGCTCCTCTATGCATTTCTCGCCGCCATGATCTTCGTCATATTTCTGCCAGGCTACTGGACCTCGTCCCACGAGGCGCAGCATCTTATCGTCGCCGTGTTCTATGCAGCCGGGTTAGTAGTTGTAGCCGTAGTACGCTCCCGCCACCGCTTCGACTATCTCGACGAGGCTTATTCGGCCGTAGAAGCGTTCCTCTGGCTCGGTATCTACCTCGCCATCAATCTCCAGGTCTCGTCGTTGAACCTGTCCATGCACTGGTGGGACGGTACTCGAGCCGCCTCTGAATTCGCAAGGCCATTCTATTGGGGAACGTGGGTGCTGATCTGGTGCCTGCCGCCAATCGTACTCGCGCGCGGCATTCGCCAGAGGGACCGTTTCGTCATCGCAGTGGGCGCGATCGTCGCCGTCCTGACGTTCGTCTCCAATAAGCCTTATCTCGGCTGGCCGCGGCATACCTGGGACCCGATGCTTCTGGGCATATTGTTGACCGGGGTCGCAATCTACCTCCGACGCTGGCTTGCCCGTGGCCCGGGCGGAATTCGCAACGGCTTTACAGCTGCGCGCCTCTCGGGAAGGGACAAACAATGGATCAACGTCGGGGCGACCGTGACCGGCCTGCTATCGCCCCAAGCGCCAGCCCCGCAGCCAAGCAGTCCAGATTTCCGCTTCGGTGGGGGACAAACGGGAGGCGGAGGCGCCGGCGGGGATTTTTGAAGAGCCTTCGGGTGGATGGGCCATCGGCTGACGTAAACCTCAACCGCACGTGATGATCGCCTGAAGCTGCCGAGCGCCCGGCCCGTTCTCATTTGTTACGAATGAGTGAATTTGTCGCAATCTGACCGAAATCCTGTACATGCTCCATTGTTGAAATTAGGCGATTGCACTCAGATCCCGGTTTTTGAGTGTTATGGGGATTTATCGACAGTCAGCACGGATGGCATCGCCTTTGCCATGAGCTAGGGGGACGTGAGATTATCAGTCCAAACTGTCGCCTTGCCTTACTCACTGCTTAGAATCGGGTTCTCCGCATTCACGGAAGCGGTCGGGTTCACCACTGCTCCGTAGCGGGTCAGCCGGGGAAAAAATGGCGTCACTTCCAGCGGCATCTTGCCGCGACCCGAGGTGATGGCGACCGGCGTTGTCTTGATCAATTCGACGCGGTTATCCCAAGCGTTGAGCTTGATGCGTCCACCCAGAGGCAGGGCTGCGATCTGGTCCGGTTTGTCGGGAACGAGGGTCGGAGCAGAGTCCAGCAACGCCACCATCCGATCCACGGCGCCCTTACGGTCCGTGAAGCCGGTGCCCAAGTGAGGAGTCAGCAGCGCAGAAAGCGCCCGGCCCCGCACCGCCAACTCCCGCAGAAACAGGCCGGGCGTATACAGCTTATCGGCGTATGGTGAACTCTTCAGCAAATCAAGAGCTTTCTTGTCGGCTGCAGCTTCCTCCTCGGGAACGTGGCGGAAACCCAGGTTCTGATAGACGGATTCGTCAGAGAACAAGAGGCGATCGTTGAAAGCGTACTTGCTGCCCAAGTTGTGTCCGAGAAGCATGTGGGCCAGTTCGCGCGATAGCACCATGGCGAGGCTGGCTTCATCCGGGAGCACGTCCACCAGTCCGCGGCTTACCACGATGGTGTTGCCCACACTGAACGTCTCCAGGGGCGAAGTCAGCATCACACGGGCGCGCACCGGGCCGGGTAGTTCAATGTTGTTGCTGGCGAGCAAATTGTTGGCCACAGTCTCCAGCACCTTATCCACGTCACCCTCGGGAGCGAGCAGTCCGGCCTTCTCTAACCGCTTAATCACGTTGTCTCCCGCCTGCTGTTGCCATTGCCACTGGGCCTGCAGCGGCGAAGCATCCTGCGACTCCGGGCTTTCGTCCTTCACCGTGGAGTCCACCCGCACCTGGGTCAATTCGCTGTCCTGGGCGCGATTCTGCTGGTCGTAACCCCAGAGCCGGGTCTGGGCCTTGAAGGCCATCTTATCTTTCGAACCCTCGCTGAAATCGCCTTCCTCGCTGTAAACGTAAGCCGGAACCCAGTAGCCCGGGATCAGGTTCAAGCGCCAGCTATCCATGTGAAAGAAGTAAGCGTTGCGGGGACCCGGCTCATAAGTGCCGTTGAGACGCACAATGTTGTAATCCTGGTCTTCTACCCAAATTCGGCCATGAAAGCGGCCATGGCCGGTCCCCTTTTTGGCGGAAACTTCGAAGACTATACAGCGGACGTCACCCAGGAACTCGCGGCTCTCGTACTTGAAATCGTAGGTTTGGCGATTGAACTGGTCGCGGTCAGCATAGATCATCCAGGAGAAACCCATGGGTTTGTATTCGAATTTAAACAACCGGGTGAGGCCGCCCAAGAGGCGGCTTTCAAAGCTGGTCTCTTTGTAGAGATAGTCACGGCGGTTCATGCTTTCGCTCAAATCCATGCGGCCGAGGAAGTAGTGGTCTTGCACCGGCGCCGGGCCCTCTTGCGGGCGGAACTTCAGATCTTGCAGATAGGTCTCGACGAACGGGGTGCGGGCCTTTAGCATTTCCATCAGCGCGTGCTCCCGTTCGAGCGCGCGATCGACGACCGTGTCCATCGGGGCAGACAGTGGCGATGCAGGCACGGCGCTCGCAGATGCTGCTGGGGGCTGCGGCGCAACGTTCGGTGGCTGCGGATCAAGCTGCGCGCGCGGCGAAGCCGGGCTAGCCTGAGCGGCCGAAGCCGGTGTCTGGTGCGTCGCGGGTGACGATGTTGAATTTGCCGCCTGCTGCGCGCTAGTGCTCAACGGGAACAAGAGGAAAGCGGTAATCACCCAATGCCAAGTACGCATAACTCAACCGAGATTTCGTTCTTGCCTTTGCCCAGCACTTTCGAAAAGCAACGGTTCAGTGGCGGTCGTGCTCGTGGTGCTCACCCGCCACTTGCCTGGGGCGCGCTCAGGTCAGCAGCTGCGGTGGAGTGTGTGCTCGTTACATGGAATGATGCAGGAATCGTGCCAATGTGAACCGGTGATTAAAGATTTATTTTTAATGCATTATTTTTAACGAGTTAGAAACTGACCTATCAGGTCAGAATGTCAGCGATGCGCAAGCTCTGGTGGTTTGGTTTCACCAGGCTGGTGGTTTTCAGCCACCGGTTGGAAATCAGCGACGCATTGCAAGGTGCTGGGGGAATATATCGCATTGTTGACACAGGCGAGGCGGAGGGATGGTTTGCCTCCCATGAATTGCAAAGCCATGCGGAGGCTCGCCAGCGACGTGTCGATTCCGAACACAACGTGCACGGCAGGGAGAAGCCGCTCAAGAACTCTGCCATAGCCACAACCTAGCTCCAAGACGACCATGGAGGGCCTCGTTCTTCTAAGGACGAACTCGATCTTGGCCTCGAGGTGCGCCCTCGTGCGGGGCGGAGCGAGATCATAGCAAGCGCGGAAGCGTTCGGTCGCCAGCTTCTCAGCGTAGTAGCTGGTCATTGTGCGACTCATTGTCATGATAAAAGAGGGCCCCTCGCAAGAGTCGCCGCACTCAGTTGATGAAATCTTGCGATTAGACTCAAAACCCCCTCGATGAGGTCAATGAGTGTAATGGGATATTACGTCAATTAGGAGTCGGGGCCGCTTCCCTCAGTCCAGTTTGACCCGTCTCTAAAGTGTGTAGGCTGTCCTTATGGAGAGCAGTTCACACTGGGGGGTGTCAGGCATCACAGAAAAGACCTGCCCACCTAAAGTAGGGTCAAGAGGGGTGCTCCTTTCCCCCGGAGGAGGTTCTCATGAGCACCGGAGCGATCCTTCCCTTTGCACCGGAATCGAACCCGAGCACAGGAGCTATCGAGCGGTATCGAGAGGCCTATCACGTAGCGCGAACAACCACCGCTTTTGCAGAAACCGTGAAGTTGGGCGGCATCTTCCTGGGCGGTGTGTTAGTCGTGGCTGCGACGATTGCGTACCAATTGGGTCGGGCATGGCATTCCGGTTTCCCGGTAGCATCTCTGGCACTGTTTGCCTGCGCAATTGTCGTGGTATTGGCCGCGCATGTTTGGGAGAAGGTTTTTCAGGCACAGGGACGTCTGCTGGAAATGAGTGTAGATTCTGCCGTCAACTCGTCGCCTTTCCTCTCGAACGCACAACGAGCAGCAGCAATGTCTTTGCGGCAAGAAGTGGCGAACGTGATCAGCTTTCAAGCGAAGACGGCGTGAGCTTCGGATATGACGGGCAGTGCGGAAGTTAACTGTCGTAACCAGGCGATTACACTCATCGAGAATTGCGTGCCCGTCCCCGTGCTGTTTCCGTGCCGTTAACACCGAACTAGGCCGAACTAGCTGCGATAGATGCCATATGCCGCAAGCTAACTACATGAAACTACGTTCTCGCGCGGATTCGACTCACACACGCTTCCGCCAAAACAAAGGACTTAACTGCCGTCACCTGCCACCCGCCTGCGGTTGAGGGCCAAAACCTGCACTTTCCCACACGCTACAGCTATTTCGTCGGTGACCACATGGCAGCAGGTGTTCATCATTGCGCGAATGTAAGCTTGCCGCATCAATTTCTGATGAAGTAGGCGCCAGACAAGCGCGACAGTACGGAATAGTTCCGCAAAGATGAAGGCACACCTTGAGCCATGTTACCAACGATTAATCTCTCCACAGTTATGTTCACAACGTACACATAACGTCGTATACATTATGACCTAATCGAGCCCGAAAGAATCTGGGAAGTGCTCCCGGAAATGCAGTTGATTGTTTTTTCCGGGCTCGACGATCCGGCGCTTTGGGTTGAAGGCAAGCAACGTGGAGCCGACGACTACGTTCGAAAATAACCGCATGCCCAAAGAGTTGCCGGATCAGGTGTACGAATTGTTTTCCGGGCGCCCGGAAACGTCAGCCATGAGCGATTGAACGGAGATATGGGAGAACGTCAATGTCTTGGTGTAGCGAATGCGGCTATGCAAAATCAGGTAAAGCCAATAGGTT
>Ga0116217_10004531_pt1 | contig 12374 bp, 12 predicted proteins | sample Sb_taG_6_FD_89697 | JGI IMG/M metagenome (GOLD analysis project Ga0116217, IMG submission 89697) | Peat soil microbial communities from Weissenstadt, Germany - Sb_50d_4_PS metaG | ecosystem: Environmental > Terrestrial > Soil > Wetlands > Peat | place: Germany: Weissenstadt | collected 2010-09-21 | reverse complement strand
GTGTCCGGCGGGCGCTGAGAGGTGGGAGATGTGTTGGCAGGCTTGTCACGCGATGGAATCGACCAGCAGTACGACGACCGAATAGGCGACTCGACTCGTGACACCGTGCCCACGGGGGCCGGGGCCGATGTACTGGGAGCCCCAGCCCCTCACCGTCCCTACGCCGGCCGGCTCCCTAGCCCCGCGCCGGCGGGGGAGGTGCGCGAGTTGGCGTTTGACATACGGGCGCTGGCCTCTCTGCGTCACGCCATCGCGGGGTGGGCGGATGAGGCGATGCTCCACAGCGGGTCGGCTGAGGACCTCGTCCTGGCAGTCAACGAGCTGGCCAGCAACAGCGTTCGCCATGGCGGCGGTCGCGGGACGCTGCGCTACTGGAGAGAGGCGCAGGCGCTGGTCTGCGAGGTCCACGATGCGGGACACATCGAGGATCTTCACGTGGGATGCACGCGCCCGGGACCCGACGCGCACAGCGGTCGCGGCCTGTGGCTCGTCAACCAACTCTGTGACGAAATGCAGATCCGCTCCTCGTGCTCGGGCACCGTGGTGCGCGTGAAAATGCGTGTGCCCTGAGCCTGGTTCGAGCGTGCGCACCGGCGCTCGCGTCGGTGCGGTCCCGTTGCCATACTGATGCGTCCTGGCCAAGTTTGGCCTGTAGGTGCACGGGGGCAGCGACCCGGCGGCGGCAGGCGTGGGCCAGCCTGGAACAGAGAGCCGATGACAGAGAAGGCGCCCCCCCGCGACATCGCCGTGGAACTGCTCGTCGAGGCGGGCGCGGTGATGGCCAGTTCCCTGGATCTGGCGACGACCATGCAGCAGGTGGCGCAGCTGACGGTGCCGCGCCTGGCGGACCTGTGCACGATCGACCTGTGCGATGACGCAGGCGGCGCGATCCGAGAGGTCGCGGTGGCGTCTGCTGATGTGGGGCTCGCCCACGATCTAGAGGCCATGCGCCGGCGTCATCCGCTGGACCCGGACGGCGAGCATCCGGTTGCGCGCGTGATTGCGAGCGGCGAGCCGATGCTGCTGGCGGAGATGAACGACGTGCTGATGCGCTCCTTCGCACAGGGCTCCGAGCACGCGCGCTTCATGATCGAGCATCGCTACCGCTCGGTGGCGATGGCGCCGCTGGTGGCGCGAGGACGCACGCTTGGGGCCCTGTCGGTACTGCGCCTGGGAGACTGCGAGCCCTACTGCGGCGAGGATCTGGACCTGGCCTGCGAGCTTGCCAGGCGCGCGGCCCTGGCGATCGACAACGCGCGCCTTTATTCGGAGGTTCGCCAGGTCGAGCAGCGCCTGGCAGCCATTCTCGTTAACCTCGCCGAGGCGATCACGCTGATGGACGCGCAGGGGCGGATGGTGTTCGCCAACCAGGCTGCCGCAGAGCTACTTCAGGCGAGCTCGCCGGAGGAGCTCATGCGGGCGCGTCCCGGCTCGATCATGGAGCGCTTCCTCGTGCTCGACGAGCATGGCCGCGAGCTCGCGCTCGATCAGATGCCAGGCAGACGCCTGTTCAAGGGCGAGCGTCCGCAGCCGCTGCTCGTCAGGAACATCGTGCGCGCGACCGGAGAGGAGCGTTGGCTGATCGTGCGATCGTCGCCCGTGACCGACCCCGAGAGTGGCCGCGTGCTGTTTGCGGTCAACGTGTTCGAGAACATCACCGAGGTCAAGCGCGCCCAGCTGGCGGAGAGCTTCATGGCGGAGGCCAGCCGCGTGCTGGCGTCCTCGATGGACTACTCCGACACGCTTCAGGGCGTCGCGCGGCTGGCGGTGCCCCAGATCGCGGACGGTTGCGCGGTCGACGTCGTCAACGAGCACGGCGAGATCGAACGCGTGGCCATCTACCATCGCGATCCGGCAATGGTCGCGCTGGCGCGACGGCTCGACCGCGGATATCGCCCGGCGCCCGGGGACCCTGCGGGCGTGCCGGAGGTCATCCGCAGCGGGCGCCCACGCCTGTACGCGGAGGTGGACCCCGACGCGCTGGCGGCGTACGCGACGGACAACGAGCACCTCGAGCTCTTGCAGGGGATCGGCGCGAGGTCGGTGATCATCGCGCCGCTGGCCGCGCCCGCGCGAACGCTCGGCGCGGTGACGCTGATCTGCTCGGACTCCGGGCGGAGGTTCTCGCACGCCGACCTGGGGCTGGCCGTGCGGCTGGCCCGACGTGCGGGCACCGCGGTGGAAAGCGCGCGGCTGTACACGGAGCGCAACAGGATCGCGCACGTCCTCGGAGCGGCCCTGCTGCCGGAGTCGCTGCCGGCGGTGCCCGGCGTGCAGATCGAGGCCCTGTACCGTGCGGCGGGAGAGCTCAACGACGTGGGCGGCGACTTTTATGACGTGTTGCCCTATGGCGTCGATCGTTGGCTGTTGGTGATCGGCGACGTCTGCGGCAAGGGGCCGCGCGCGGCGGGCGTGACCGCGCTCGCGCGCCACACGCTGCGCGCCGCGGCGATGCTCGGCCAGACGCCGACAGGAATGCTGGGCACCCTGCACCGGGCACTGCGCAGCCAGCCGATGGGTGCGGACCTGTGCACGGCGTCGCTGGTCACATTGCGCCATGCGGGGACGGGGCAGCCCGCCCAGCTGACGGTCACGCTCGCCGGGCACCCGCCGCCGCTGGTTATCGACGAGAGCGGACAGGCCACCCAGGTCGGCAGGCCGGGCACGCTGCTGGGCGTGATCGACCCGATCGACGTGGCCGAGGTGGAGACGCAACTGCGCCCCGGCGAGACACTGTTGCTCTACACCGACGGACTTCCCGAGGCGGGCAGATCAGACCACCGGCTCGGTGAGCAGGAGCTTCTGGCGTTATGCGCCGAGGCACCGGGCCTCGACCTCGCGGCGATGCTCGCCCGCATCGAGCAGATGGCCCTGCGACAAGCGCAGGGCATGCTTCGCGACGACATCGCGCTGCTGGCTGTACGCCTTTGCTGAGAACGTGTTTTTGAGGGCTGCGCCCGTCGTGATGGCGGCGACGGCGAGCAGCTAGAATCCCTGGATATGGGGGTTGAGGACCAGCTGGGCATCACCGTCAGGCGCGAGGCGGACCGGGTTGTGATCGACTTGGATGGCGAATTGGACATGGCCTCGGCCCCGTTTCTGCAAAGCGCGCTCGACGGCGCCGAGATCGAGCCCGAGACGATGGTCGTGCTCGACCTGCAGTCACTTCAGTTCATCGACTCGACAGGGCTGCGCGCGATCCTGTCGCTGCGTGACCAATGCCGCGAGCGCGCTCAGCAGTTCGCGGTCACGCGCGGCTCGCCGCAGGTCCAGCGTCTGCTGGACATAACGGGCGTGTCCGAGCATCTGCAGACGCCGACCGCTTAGCGCGCCCGCGACCGGGGTAGCTGTTGTCACACGCTGAGCCGGCGCCCCCCTTGGCTGCGGGGCGAATGCAGGGGATAATGGCGCGATGGACCTTGACAGCGCGCAGCTGATCCAGGATCTGGCCGAGGCAGAGCGGGAGCGCGAGCAGCTCGTGCAGGAACTGCGCCACGCGCTGCGCGGGAGCGAGCGGCGCTTCGAGGCGATCGTGGGCTCGCTGACGGACGCGGTGACGATCCGCGATCGTGAGCATCGCTTCCTGTACGCGAACAGCGCTGCGATCGCGCATCTGGGCTTTGACTCGTGGGAGCAGCTGCGCGATACGCCGCCGGCGCAGATCATGAAGGACTACCTGGTGTGGGGCGAGGACGGCGGTGTGATCTCAATGGACGACATCCCCTCGGTGCGCATCCTGCGCGGCGAGCAGGCCGAGCCTTTGCTGATCAGGTCGGTCCACCAAGACACGGGCGCGGAGCGTTGGAACCTGCTCAAGGCCGCTCCGTTGCTGGACGAGGACGGCGAGGTGGAGGCGACGATCACGATCATCGAGGAGGTCACCGAGCGCAAGCGCGCGGAGCTGCGCGACGCGTTCTTGGCCCAGGCGAGCGCGGCGCTGGCGTCATCGCTGGACTATGAGCAGACGCTACGTAACGTGGCGCAGCTGGCCGTCCCTGGCATCGCGGACTGGTGCGCGGTGGACCTGCTCGACGAGGACGGGGACCGCAGGACGGTGGCGGTGGCGCATGTGGACCCACAGCGGCTGAGCCTGGCGGAAGCGCTGCGCGGCTACGTGCCCGAGCAGCTGGATCCCGAGCGTGGCATCGGGCGGGTTCTGCATACCGGCGAGGCGGTTTTCTATGCGGAGATCCCCGATCAGATGCTCGTGGCGGCGGCGCTGGACGAGCGCCATCTGGAGCTGCTGCGCGCGGTGGGCTTTCACTCGGCCCTGATCGTGCCGATGCGTCTGGGCGAGCGGATCCTGGGGGCGATGACGCTCGTGGCTGCCGAGTCGGGGCGGGCGCTGGACAAGTTCGACCTCGAGCTGAGCGAGCAGGTGGCGGCGCGCGCGGCGGTGGCGATCGAGAACTCGAGGCTGTACAGCGCGCGCTCGTCGATCGCGCGCACGCTGCAGCAGAGCCTGCTGCCCGAGCAGCTGCCGGAGATAACGGGCTATGAGCTGGCGAGCATCTATCTGCCGGGCGTGGAGACGAGCATGGTGGGTGGCGACTTCTACGACGTCTGGGCGGTGCGCGACAGTTGGCTGATCGTGATCGGTGATGTGACGGGCAAGGGGATCGATGCGGCGGCGTTGACCGCGCTGGTCCGCCACACGGTGCGCACGGCGTCGGAGTTCGACGCTAGCCCGTCTGCACTGCTCGAGTTCGTCGACCGCACGCTCAAGAAGCGCCCGGTCCTGTCGGTGTGCACGGCGATGTGCGTGCGCTTGCAGGGCGATCGGGCGACGCTGGCCGTGGGCGGGCACCCGCTGCCCCTGCATGTCAGTACAGAGGGCGTGCGCGAGCTGGGCGAGCATGGACCGCTGCTGGGCGCGTTCGCGGACGCGTGCTGGGGCGAGCACGAGGTGCACTTGCAGCCGGGTGCCACGCTGCTGGCGTACACGGACGGGATCACTGACGCGCAGGGCCAGGGGGGCGTGCGCTTTGGCCTTGGGCGTCTGCGCGAGGCCGTGGCCGAGCTGGCGGACAGGCCGGCGGCCGAGGTGGTGGACGGCCTGGCGCGCAGGTTGGCGGAGTTCCAGACGGGCGCACACAGCGACGACACGGCGGCGATCGCGCTGCGTCGAGCCGTCGCCGGCAGCGCGGGCGCGGACCGGGCTCAGGCGCACGAAGTCACGAGGGCGGGCTCGGCCCCGGCGATGACCGCAACAAAGGCATAGGGACGGCGATGGTCAGGCAGGCGAGAATCGCGATTAGCGAAGAGGTACGAGGGGCAAACCTACTGTTGTCGATCGACGGCGAACTGGATATAAGCACCGTACCGCTGCTCGAACAGCAGATCGAGGCGGCACACGAGAGCCCAACCCCACTGACCCTGGACCTGAGCGGTCTGACCTTCATGGACTCATCTGGACTGCGATTGCTGATCGAGCTCAGCGAGCGAGCGCAGCGCGAGGCGTGGAAGCTTTCGCTGGTCCCCTCGCGCCACGAGTCGGCGAACATCGTGCTGCGCATCACCGGCGCCGACGCCGCGCTGCCATTCAGCGAGCGGGCGCCTGAATGACCGCGTTGTCCAAAGGAGTACGTGGCGCCGACACGCCCCTGGATCTGCGGCTGGACCTCGAGCGCGACCCGCAGGCTCCCTCACTGGCGCGCGCGGCGGTCGCGGGCTTCTGCGAGCGCGGCGAGTTGGACGGCGAGCAGGCGTCCACGCTGGCGCTGCTGGTCTCAGAGCTGGTGTCCAACGCGGTGATGCACTCGCAGGCGCCGCCGGCGAGCGGGATCCTGCTGTCCGTGTGCCGGCTGGACGATGGCGGGGTGCGCGTGGAGGTGATTGACCGGGGCAGCGGCTTTACGGCGATTCCCCGCGACCCGGGGCGATCGAACGGCGGCTACGGCCTGTTCCTGGTCGACCGCCAGGCCAGCCGCTGGGGCGTGGATCGGGTGGGCGGCACGCGCGTGTGGTTCGAGCTTGCTTAGCGCCGGTGGGCGGCCTCGTGCTCGAGTAGCCAGACCTTGCGCTGAAGCCCCCCGCCGTAGCCGGTCATGCTGCCGTCGGCGCCGATGACGCGATGGCAGGGCACAATGATTCCGACGGGGTTGCGTCCGTTGGCCAGGCCGACGGCGCGCGCGGCTCCAGAGCTGCCCACCCAGCGGGCGAGCTCGCCGTAGCTGATGGTCTGGCCATAGGGGATCTCGCGCAGCGCGGCCCAGACGCGACGCTGAAATGGTGTGCCGTCGACCGCGAGGGGCAGGTCGAAGTGGGTGAGCTCGCCGGCGAAGTAGGCCTGCAGCTGCGCGACGACCTCCTCGAACGCGCGGTCGTCGCGCTGCCACTCGGGCGAGCGCGCGGGCGCGTGACGCTGGTCTTGCATGTGCAGGGAGCTGAGCGAGCCATCGCGGGCGGTCAGCGTAAGCGGTCCGACCGGACTGTCGACGGTGGTCGTGGTCGTGGTCGTAGCGGGCGCGGTGGCGATCATGCTGCCTCCTTGAGTGTTTTGATGGGGCCGGCTACCGCCGGCCAGCGGTTAATGGGGTGGGTGGATAGCGACCACAGGTACTGGACGGCGTATGCGCGCCATGGTCGCCAGCGGCTGGCATGGGCGGTGAGCGCGGAAGGGCTATGCGGCAGGCCGAGCTCTTGCGTGGCGCGGCGGACGCCGAGGTCGCTCGCGAGGAAGGCGTCGGGGTCGCCCAGCGCACGCATGGCGATGATGTGCGAGGTCCAGGGGCCGATGCCGGGCAGGCTGTCGAGCACGGTCATCGCGTCGTTGCGGTCACAGCCGGGCGTCAGCGACAGTCGCCCGCCGCAGAGGGCGTCGACGAGCGCGGCGACGCAGCGCTGGCGAGCGGCGGGCATCGCGACGGTGGCGCCCTGCAGCGCAGCGACGGTGGGGAACAGGTGCGTGAGCTCACCGCGCGGATCGGCGACGGGCTGACCGAAGCGGGCGACGAGCCGCCCGGCGCTGGTGCGAGCGGCGGCGGTGGAGACCTGCTGGCCGAGCACGGCGCGCACGGCCAGCTCGGCGCCGTCGACACAGCGCGGGACCCTGCGCCCGGGGCCACGGCGCACGACGGGCGCCAGGTCTGGGTCGGCGCCGAGCAACTCGTCGACGGCGACGGGGTCGGCGTCGAGGTCCAGTAGCCAGCGGCAGCGAGCGGTTGCGGCGGTCAGGTCGCGCAGGTCGGTGAGCGTCATGCGGGCGGCGACGTGCCCTGATTGGGGCGTGAGCTCGACGATGCCGGGCCCGTGCTCGAGCGACAGGGTGCGCCGGTAGGCGCCGTCGCGTACCTCCTCGACGCCGGGCACGGCGGTGGCGGCGAGGTGCCCGAAGAGGTTGTCGGGACACAGCGGTTGGCGGAAGGGCAGGCGCAGCGTCAGCGTGCCGGGGCCCGCGTCGGCTGTGCTCCACGGGTCGCTCGCCTTGGCGTGCGCGCGCCTACGCAACTCGCTGGGCGTGGTGGCAAAGACGGCGCGGATGGTGTCGTTGAACTGCCTGACGCTGGCAAACCCGGCGGCCAGCGCGACTGCAATCATGGGCAGGGTTGTCGTCTCGACGAGCACGCGCGCAGTTTGGGCGCGCTGCGCGCGGGCGATCGCGATCGGCCCCGCTCCCAGCTCGGCTACCAGCAGCCGCTGCAGCTGGCGAACGCTGTAGCCGAGCTGGGCGGCCAGGCCGGTCACCCCCGAGCGGTCGACCACCCCGTCGGCGATCATGCGCATGGCGCGCGCGACCACGTCGGCGCGCCCCTCCCACTCGGGCGAGCCGGGGGCGGCGTCGGGCCGGCAGCGCTTACAAGCGCGAAAGCCGGCCTGTTGCGCTGCGGCGGCGGACGGGTAGAAGCGCACGTTCTCGCGCTTGGGCGTCATCGCCGGGCAGCTCGGGCGGCAGTAGATGTGGGTGCTAGTGACGGCGGTGAAGAACCAGCCGTCAAAGCGCGGGTCCTTTGACTGAACGGCGCGATAGCAGTGCTCGAAGTCCTCAACCATGTGCCCAGTCTGACCGATGCAGCGGTCAAAGTCTCGCGGGATTGCGACATGGGTGTCGAGCGCCCGAGACTGGTCTGCTGGGGGTAAGCGCACGGTCGTTTGTAGGAGCGCAGGCTACGCACTACGGCGTGGGGCGGACGCGCAAGCCGAACTCCTCGGCCTCGCGGAGTATCTGCTCGGCTATCGGCGAGTCGCGACCTTTAGGCCAGCGGCCAGGCGGTGCCTGGCCGGCTGCGTCGAACAGGGCGTAGCCGAACTGAGACAACCCGGGGTCAGATCGGCATAGGTAGCGCAACCCGGCGAACCCCGCCACAGCCAGGGCGCCAGCCCAAGCCTGAGTCAGGGTGTAGTCGGTGGTGGTGTGGATCTCGCCGTCGACGCCGAACGCGCGCGCTCGGGCAGCGCAGCAGTCGGCCAGCCGCAGGTCGTGCCTGAGCTGCGCCGTGAAATGCGCGCGCTGGAGGACATCACGTTCGTCAACGACGGTCACGCCCTTGAAGGTCTCCAGCAGGCCGGCGACAGGGCGCTCGGCGAGGTAGCACGCTCCGAGCCCGTCAACAGCGCATGGGCTGAAACGCCACGTGTCCTGCGCGTTGAAGTACCACGGGTCCAGAGTGGCCAGGTGGATTCTGTGCACCTCGCTGCCGCGGCGCAGGACGAACGCGGGGAAGGACTTCAGCTGTCGCGCGTCGACCGGCGGTGGCGCCAGAAACGACGGCGCTTGCTTACGCGGCAAGGCGTGCGGCTGCGCGGCGGACAGCGTCGAGAATGCGTTGATCGAGCTGGTGGCGGCTCAGGTAAGCGACCGGTGACTCGCCGTCCAGTTCGTCTTGTGGCGAGACGAACCATGACGCCTGCGTCCAAGGGCTCGCGCCGGAGCCATCGAGCTCGTCGAGCAGCTCGCGCAGCCCGGCGATGGTCCGTCCGCCACCAAACTGAAAGGCGGGGTAGAGCACCTTGCCGCTGCTGGTCGGCAACGCCAGCAAGCGCCGCCGCCGGGCGAGGTCGTTGACGCCTTGGCGTGTGCGGACGGTGCCGAGCACCGAGGCGACCTCGGACCACCCATACAGCGGCCCGAGGTGCTCGTCCCAGGTCAGCTCCGACGTGGCCAGCAGCGCTGCTCGCCGTCCGAGTTGCGCCTGTGTGTCGGGGTCGGCGAGACGGTCCTCGGGCAGGTCGAGGGCCTCGAGGGTCTTCTGGAAGGCCGTTGTGGCAGCTGCATAGGACGTCACCTGCTGAACGATATGCCGTCAAGTCCGTCATGTCAAGGAGGTCAAGTGATTCTCAGCAAGCGCCGAGATGTGATTCGTCGCCATCGTCGAGTGACGGTTCGCTGTTGCAACGGTTGTCTAAACGACCGTACGCAGATTTTGGCCCCTTGCTCATGTTGGCGCTGGCTGCGCGGGGGCATAGTGCATGCTGCCCTAGGGTTCCGCTGCCGCTGACGGCAGGACTGGTCCGAGAGGGCGGGCCGGCACCGACATAGCCGCGCCTACACGGAGGGACAAAAGCCCGGGAGACATCGTGTTCTCTCGGGTTTTTCGCATTTGAAAGGACAGTTTTTGCAACTGCACGGTAGGGCTGCGCTGATCGTGATCGACGTCCAGAAGGGCGAGGTGCTGGCGGGCGAGCACGGCATTGCGCACATGCCCGGCGGCGAGCAGCGCCACGAGCGCATCCGCGCGCTGATCGCGGCCGCGCGTGCAGCCGGCATCCCGCCGATCTTCGTCCAGGAGGTGCACAAGCGCACGCTAGTGGACTTCGGTCGCGAGCTCGACGGCGAGGAGACGGTTCACTGCCTGGAGGGCGACGCCGCGACCGAGCTCGCCGACGGCATCGCACCGACCGCTGACGAGTACCTGATCCGCAAGCGCCGCTACTCGGCGTTCTTCGCGACCGAGCTTGCGCTGGTGCTCAAGTCCTACGGCGTTGACACGCTGGTGCTGGTGGGGACGCTGACGGACGTGTGCGTGCACTACACCTTCGCGGACGCCCACCAGTACGACTACCACTGCCTGGTGGTCAGCGACTGCGTGGGCGGGTCCTCGCTTGCCGCCCACGAGGCGGCGCTGGCGGCCATGCGCTACTTGCAGCGCGACTGCCTCGTGAGCAGCGGCGAAATGCTCGATGCGTTCACGAGGGCCGGCGAGCGCGACGGCGTGGTGATAGCGGCATGAGCATCGTGGCGGCGAGCCCCGCCCTCGAGGTCGAGGACCTGCATGTCACCTTTCCTTCGGCCAGTGGGCCCGTGCACGCGGTGCGCGGGGCCAGCCTGTCGATCGAGCCCGGCGAGATCCTCGGGCTCGTCGGCGAGTCGGGCTCGGGCAAGAGCGTGCTGGGGATGACCGCGCTGGGGCTGCTGGCGCCCACGCCCCGGCCCGTCTTCGGCGGGCGCGTGTTGCTCGATGGGCAGGACATGCTGAGGGCCTCCGAGGAGGATCGCCGCGCCAGGCGCGGCAGCTACATCACCGCCGTCTTCCAGGACCCGATGGGGAGCCTGAACCCGTCGATGCGGGTGGGCGCGCAGGTGGCCGAGGCGGCCGGCGGGGCGGAGCGCACACGGGTGGTGGAGCTGCTGGCGCAGACAGGCATCCCCGAGCCCGAGGTCAAGGCGCGCTGCTATCCGCACGAGCTTTCCGGGGGCCTGCGCCAGCGGGTGATGATCGCGATGGCGCTCGCGCGCGACCCGCGCCTGATCGTCGCCGACGAGCCCACCACGGCGCTGGACGTGACCACGCAGGCGCGCGTGCTGGACCTGCTCGCCGACGCTGCTCGCCAGCGCGGCACCGCGCTGCTGTTGATCACCCACGACCTCGGCGTGGCCGCCCGCCTGTGCGATCGCATCGCGGTGGCCTACGCCGGGCGGATCGTGGAGTGCGGGACGGCCACTCAGGTGCTGTTCGCTCCACGCCATCCCTATCCCGTCGGTCTGCTCGCCAGCCGTCCGCGCCTGGACGGCCTGCTCGTGGGCGGCGAGTTGCCCACGCTTGCAGGGCAACCGCCCGATCCCCGCCGCCCGGTCGCCGGCTGCGCCTTTGCCGCCCGCTGTCCGGTCGCCGACGAGGTGTGCGCGAGTCCCGTGCCGATCTCGATCGATGGCGGGCGGCGCTGCGAGTGCCACCGTCCCGGCGCGCTGGCGGACTGGCCGCGCAACCACGAGCCGTCCAGGCACGCGGAGGCGCTGCGGGAGTGCATGGCAGGCGAAGGGGCGCCCGAGTCACTGCAGTCACAGCCGCTGCGGCCAGAGCCCGCGCGCGAGCGGATCGCCCCGGCCCCCGCGCTCGTCCTGCGAGACGTCGTGTGCGAGTACCCGCGCCCGCGCCGGCGCCCGTTCGCGGCGGCACCCGCGCCGCTGCGAGCCGTGGGCGGGGTCAGCCTGACGCTGGCGGCGGGCGGCTCGCTGGCGATCGTGGGCGAGTCGGGGTCGGGCAAGACCACGCTGCTGCGCACGGTCGTAGGACTGCTCGGGCCGACCGCCGGCGACGTGCGCCTGGCGGCGGGAGCGCCGCCCCAGCTGGTGTTCCAGGATGCGGGGGCGTCGCTCACCCCGTGGCTGACGATCGGCTCGCAGATCGAGGAGCGCCTGGCCGCGCTCGGTGTGCCTCGCCAGCAGCGCGCGGCGCGCGTGGGCGCCACGCTGGACGCGGTCGGGCTGCCCGGGGAAGTGGCCGGGCTGCTCCCGCGCTCGCTGTCGGGCGGCATGCGCCAGCGGGCGGCGATCGCGCGGGCGATTGCCGTCCCTCCCACCTTGTTGGCATGCGACGAGCCGGTGTCGGCGCTTGACGTCTCACTCGCCGCACAGGTCCTGAACCTGCTGTGCGAGCTGCGCGCCAAGCTCGGCCTGGCGCTGCTGTTCGTCACCCACGACCTCGCGGCCGCACGCGCGGTCGCGGACGAGATAGCGGTCATGAGCCGCGGCGTGATCGTCGAGCACGCGCCCACCGAGGAGCTGTTCGCGGCGCCGTCGCATCCATACACGCGGGAGCTACTCGACGCGGTCCCCGACGTCGGGGTCGCCCAGGCCGCATGAGCATGGCCACGCGATCGACGGACCTGCAGGGCATCGCCTCCGCGCCCTCCCCTGCCGCCGCCGTGGCGGGCACCGGCGGTGTGCCGCTGCGCCTCTTTGGCCGCCGCCGGCCCGTCGCGCTCGGCGCCGCCGCCGGCTCGGTGCGCTCGGCGCTCATGCCCATTGGGATCGTGACGCTGCTGGCCGTCGCCGCGCCCCTGCTCGCCACCCACAGCTCGCTCGACGTGACCTCGGCGGGCCCGTTTCACGCACCCTCGTTTGCGTATCCGTTGGGCACTGACGAAATCGGCCGCGACATCTTCTCGCGGGTGCTCTATGGCATCCGCGAGTCGTGGATGGGCGCGGTCGGAGT
>Ga0116217_10004530_pt1 | contig 12375 bp, 9 predicted proteins | sample Sb_taG_6_FD_89697 | JGI IMG/M metagenome (GOLD analysis project Ga0116217, IMG submission 89697) | Peat soil microbial communities from Weissenstadt, Germany - Sb_50d_4_PS metaG | ecosystem: Environmental > Terrestrial > Soil > Wetlands > Peat | place: Germany: Weissenstadt | collected 2010-09-21 | reverse complement strand
GGATCTCGACATGGATCGCTTGGCGCAAAGCGGCGACGCCGCCGAAACGCTCGCGTGCGATGAAACGGAAGTGGGTGTCGTGCTCGTGCACGTAGCCGACGAGGAGCTCGACCGAGTTGCGAATCACGTGATCGTTGGTCCGTGGGTCCGCGCGCGCCGCCCGGATCATCGTTCGCAGTGTCCGGAACGACTCGTCGATCAGGACCAGCCCGAGCTCCTCCATGTCGTCGAAGTGGCGGTAGAAGGCCGTTGGGACGATTCCTGCCGCGCGCGTCACCTGGCGCAGGCTGAGACTCGAGAAGCTCTGATCCTCGAGCAGCCCGAGCGCCGCGTCGAGCAACGCCCGGCGCGTGAGCTGCTTGCGTTCTTGACGCGTAGTGCCCTCTGGTGTACGAGTGTTCACGTTCACGCTCTGACTGCCCTAAGATGTGTATCGATCCGTCGCCTCCCGTGTAAGTGTACTCTGTGAACATGTGTGCACCGACTGAGGGCGGCCGATGACTTGCCTTCCGTGACCTCGCCCCGTAGCGTTGGCCGCCTGCTGCTCAGGTCGAGCCTGCTCGAGGCGCTCGCCTATCCGCACGGCGTCGACCGCTACCTCGAGCTCGTCCGACCGCTGCTGGTCAAGCACGAGGTGCGCGCCGAGGTAACGGCCGTCCGCTGTCAGACGCCCAAGAGCGTCACGCTCCGGCTCCGCCCAAACGAGAACTGGCGCGGCCTACGCGCCGGGCAGTTCGTCGGTCTCAGCGTGACCATCGCCGGAGTCCGCGAGATGCGGCCCTACTCCCCCGCCGGCTCCCAGCACGCTGCGGGCGGCGTCCTCGAGCTGACCGTCTCGACCCACCCGGAGGGAAAGGTGTCGCGCTATCTGCGTGACCACGCGCGGCCGGGGATGATCGTTGGCCTCACCCAGGCGGAGGGCGACTTCGTGCTGCCCGACCCGCGGCCCGAGCGCGTGCTGCTGATCAGCGGCGGCAGCGGCATCACACCGGTGATGGCCATGCTGCGCACCCTCTGCGACGAGGACTTCCCGGGCGAGATCGGATTTCTTAACTACGCGCGCTCCTCAGGGCTGGCGCTGTACGGCGCCGAGCTCGATCGGCTCGCTGACCGGCATGAGCGGCTTCGGGTCGCCCGCGGATTCACGCGTGGGCGACGCCCGCCGCTCGACGGTCGCTTCCGTCGTGAGCACCTGGGCGCTGTCATCTCCGAGCACGCGGACGCGGCGACCTTCGTCTGTGGCCCGCCGACGCTCATCGACGCGGTCCGCGCTGTGTGGACGCAAGACGGCCTCGTCGAGCCGGTGGTCGAGACGTTCACGCAGCCGCCGATGCGCTTCGACACCGAAGGCGCAGAAGGCTTCGTCAGCTTCCTCGCTAGCGGACGCGAGGCCGCCAACAGTGGCCTGCCGCTGCTCGAGCAGGCCGAGGACGCGGGGCTCGCCCCCGAGCACGGATGTCGTATGGGCATCTGCAACACCTGCAGTTGCCGTAAGACCGCCGGCACCGTCCGAAACGTCATCACCGGCGAGCTCTCGACCGCCAGGGACGAGCACATTCGAATCTGCGTGTCCGTGCCGGTCGGCGACGTAGCACTCGACCTATGAACCCCGACATCGAGAAGGAGCCAGTCATGTCCACTCCAGCGCCCAGTCTCACGCCCGAGCAGCTCGAGGCATTCGGGCAGGAGCTCGACGCGATCCGCGCCCGCGTCGTCGCAGACCTCGGCGAGCGCGACGCCGACTACATCAACAAGGTCATCCGTACCCAGCGCGGATTGGAGGTCGCAGGCCGCGGGCTGCTGTTCCTCGGCCTCCTTCCGCCCGCGTGGATCGGCGGAACCGTCGCCCTGTCCCTGTCGAAGATCCTCGACAACATGGAGATCGGGCACAACGTGATGCACGGCCAGTACGACTGGATGAAGGACGCGCGGCTCAACGGCAAGACCTTCGAGTGGGACACCGCGTGCCCGGGCGACCAGTGGCGCCACTCACACAACTACATGCACCACACTCACACGAACATCGTCGGTAAGGACCGCGACATCGGCTACGGGATCCTGCGCATGTCCGAGGAGGAGCGGTGGCATCCGTACTACCTCGGCAACCCGCTCTATGCGGCGCTGCTGGCGATCTTCTTCCAGTACGGCGTCGCGCTGCACGACCTCGAAGCCGAGCGGCTCGCCGCGGGCGAGACGACCTTGGCCGAGAAGCGAGGAATGCTGGGAGACATCTGGCGCAAGGTGCGTGGCCAAACGCTCAAGGACTACGTGCTCTTCCCACTGCTGTCTGGACCCTCGTTCCCGTTCGTGCTCGCCGCAGACGCGAGCGCGAACCTCGTTCGCAACCTGTGGTCGTTTACGATCATCTTCTGCGGCCACTTCCCCGATGGGACGCAGCAGTTCACTGAGGAGCAGGCCGAGAACGAGTCCCGCGGAGAGTGGTACTACCGTCAGCTGCTCGGCTCGGCCAACCTCACCGGCGGCAAGCTGTTTCACATCCTCGCGGGCAACCTCAGCTTCCAAATTGAGCACCACCTGTTCCCCGACCTTCCCGCCCACCGCTACGCCGAGATATCGACCGAGGTCAGCGAGATCACCGAGCGCTACCGCATCCCCTACAACACCGGCCCGCTGCACAGGCAGTTCGGCAGCGTCGTGCGTAAGATCGGCAGGCTCGCGCTGCCACCGCTCCCCGGCCGCGGCCGCGGCCAGTCGGATGCTGGCAAGGACGCCGTGGATGCGTGCCCACAGGAGCTTCCCGCCGCCGCCTGACCCGCGTGAGCGATCCTCTAGACGGGGCGCGCCGCGCGCGACGGGGGGTGTACGGCGCTCTCCAGTGCAGCGCTGCGCGCGGATTGTGCATACGATCCTCCGATGCCGCTCGCCACCGCGACGCCGGCGGTGGCGGCGCCCCCTGGTGCCGTGCCCGATCCGCTTGAGACGCTCGCCCGCGAACTTGACGGGATTTGCGACGCCGTGCGCGCCGACCTGGGCCCCCGCGACCGCGCATATATCACCCGCGTCATCCGGGCCCAGCGCCAGCTCGAGCTCGCGGCGCGGGCGCTTCTTCTCGGTGCACGGTTCGCGCCTGCGGCTATCGCTGGGACCGCGCTGCTGTCGTTGTCAAAGATTCTCGAGAACATGGAGATCGGCCACAACGTGCTGCACGGCCAGTGGGACTGGATGCGCGACCCAACGATCAACTCAAATGCCTGGGAGTGGGATGCAGCGTCGACGGCCGCGTCGTGGAAGCACGCACACAATTTCAAGCACCACGTCTACACGAACGTCCTCGGTCGCGACCGCGACCTGGGCTACTCGGCGATGCGGGTGGAGCCCGAGCAGCCCTGGCATCCGATCTACCTCGCACAGCCGATTTACTTTTTCCTCATGGCGGTGGTCTTCGAGTGGGCCATCGCCGTTTACGACATCGAGCTCGACGCGGTGCGCCGCGGCGAGAAGTCTCGCGCCAGGGCGCGCCGAGAGGTCGTCGCGCTGCTGCGCAAGGCCCGCGGCCAGCTCCTCAAGGATTACGCACTGTTTCCGGTGCTGGCCGGTCGCCGGGGCGCGCGCCGGGCGCTGGCTGGCAACGTCGTCGCGAACCTCGTTCGCAACGTGTGGGTACACACGGTCGTCTTCTGCGGACACATCCCGGAGGGCGCTGAGACGTTCACCGAGGAGCAGTACCGTGGCGAGACGCGGGGCGGCCGGTATCGGCGCCAGGTGCTCGGCTCGTGCAACATCGAGGGCAGTCGGCTGTTTCACCTGCTGACCGGCAACCTCAGCTTCCAGATCGAGCACCACCTGTTCCCCGACCTACCGAGCAACCGCTATGCGGAGATCGCACCGCAAGTTCGCGCCGTGTGCGAGCGCCACGACCTTCCGTACAACACCGGCCGCCTCGGGCGCCAGTACCGATCGGTCTATCTGCAAATCCTGCGGCTCGCCTTCCCCGGCGGCTGAACAGCAACAGCCCGCCGAGTCGCCGGGATGTGCGTGTGCTCGGGGAAGAACAGTGACTCAAAGCCGCGCTGCTCGACTATCTGCGCCAGCTCGCCCGGTCCGACCGAATACTCGGTCGGGAACATCATCACCCCAAAATCCATGCTCGTATACCCAAGTTCGTACGCAGCGCGGCAGTGTATTGGCTTGTCGCTCCGAGTTATCGTCTCGTCTGTATGCCGCGTCCAACCGCGCAGGCCGGGGCTTGATGACAGCTTTGCGCAGGCCGATGAAGCGGTGTGCCGATGCTCCGCCCACTCACACCGCTCACGTGCGTTGCAGCGATCATCGCGTCGGTCATACCGGCGAGCGCGAGCGCCGCCCCGCAGCCGTTCCCCGTCTCGCTGAGTGTCACCGGCGTGTCCAGCACGGACGTCAACGAGGTGACGGTGGTGGCGACTTCGGTGACTGACGCGAGATGCGCCCTCGACGTCCGTGGCGAGACGTTCGCCAAGAGCTTCGCAGCGAAGCTCGCGGGGCCAGGCGGAGCGGTGACCTGGCGCTGGCCGGCGCCGGGTGCGCGGACGGACGTGCAGTGGAGGTTCACCGCCACGTGCAGGCTGGGATCGCTGTGGTCAGCGCGCTGGACAGAAGCGGAACTCGGCTTCCCCACCCGTGGCGGCGCGCTGCCGCCCTGGCCGTCGGTCGCGGCGAGCACCGTGGGCGCGTCGTGCAACGTCCAAGGCGTGTGCTTCGCGGGCGACCCGTTTGCGGCGGGCGAGTGCAGCTGGTACGTCGCGGGGCGCCGTGGGGACCTGCTGAGCCTCGTGCATGGCGACGCGGGGGATTGGCTGGAACAGGTGCGAGGACGCGTGCCTGAGGGCTGGCGTCCGGCGGTGGGCGCTGTTGCGGTGTGGCTGCCCGGCCACGATGGCGCAGGCGAAGACGGGCACGTGGCCTACGTGGCAGCGGTGTCGGGCGGGCGGATCCTCGTCGATGACTCCAACTGGCGTCTTACACCCACGGGCCCCGGCCTGCAGATTCACGAACACTGGGTGTCTGTGGTCGCTCCGAGCGGCTACATATATGGAGGGCCCGCTGGCACGGGCCCGCGGGTGTAGTCACGCTACCCTCTCGCATGAGCGTGCCAGGCGTCCGGGCGCGCAACATTGTCGTGCCGGCGGTGGTTGGCGCATAGCCGAGGGGGCCGGTCTCAGGCGCTGCCCGGCCTTGAACGCATTTGCTGAACTGATACATCGACGGGCGCCTCTCGTGTTGGCGGTCACGGTGCTGTTCACCGCGGTCGCAGGGGTGGTGGGCGCCGGCGTGATCGGCTCGCTCAGCAGCGGCGGCAGCTCGGACCCCAACGCGCCGAGCGAGATCGCACAACGGCAGATCGTCGCCTCCACAGGCGTGTCTGCGCAGCCGGGGCTGGTCGTGCTCGTGCACGCCCCGGTGCTCGCCGCGAGCGGCCGCGCGGTTGTGGCACGCGCGGTCGGCGCATTGCGCTCGCAGCGGGCCGTCGCGCGCGTGCTCAGCGTCCTTGACGCGCCCCAGCGCTCGGCGCTGGTCTCGCGCGACGGGCGCGCGACCCTCGTGCTGGGCTTCTTCGGCGCGCATGCGTCAGAACGCGCCGCCACGGCCGCCGCGCAGCAGGTCAAGCGAGATCTCCGCGGCGTGGCGGGGGTGACGGTGGGCGGCGACCAGCTCACCTTCAGTCAGCTCGAAGACACGATCTCCGCGCAGCTACCGCAGGTGGAGGTCATCGCGTTCTCGATCCTGTTGCTGCTGTCCTTGCTCGCCTTCCGCGGCCTCGTCGCGGCGGCCCTGCCGCTGATGGTCGGCGCGGTCGCTGTAGCGGGGAGCCTTTTGATCATGCGCGCGCTCGCGCAGGTCACCTCGCTGTCGGTCTACTCGCTCAACCTGGTCACCGGCCTGGGCCTCGGCCTGGCGATCGACTACTCGCTGTTCATCGTCTACCGATATCGCGAGGAGCTCGCCAGCAGCGGGCACTGCTCGCAGGCACTCGGGCGCACCATGAGCACGGCCGGGCGTACCGTCGCCTTCTCCTCGCTGACAGTTTCAGCCGCGCTGCTGTCGCTGCTCGTGTTTCCCCAGCGGATCCTCTCCTCGATGGGAATCGCCGCGGCGCTGGTCACGGTCTTTGCGGCCACCGCGGCGCTGGTCCCGCTCGGCGCCATCCTCACGCTGCTGGGCCCCCGCGTCAACGCGCTGTCGCCCCGCTGGCTTGCGCGCGCACGCAGGCGCGCCGAGGGGCCGGTGGCCGGCGGCCGCTGGTATCGGCTGGCGACTCGGGTAATGGGGCGGCCCGGATTGGTCGCTGTCGCATGTGCTGCGGCGCTGCTGTGCGTCGGCCTGCCCGCTCTGCACCTGCGGCTCGGGGCGACCGACGCCCGCGTGCTGCCGCCCGGGTCGAGCGCGCGCGTCGTCGAAGCGGCCGTGACCGGCCAGTTCGCGGCCGATCCCGCAGACCCGGTAGCTGCGCTGGTCCATGCTCCCGATGCAGCCGCGGCTGCGCTCGAGCGCTACCGCACGCAACTTGCGCGACTGCCGGGCGTCGCGTCCGTGCCGGCGGCGAGCCGGATCGCGCCTGGGCTCTGGCTGGTGGAAGTGCTCGCCGCCCATTCGCCGTTGAGCACCGCCTCACAGCAGCTGATCGGAGCCATCCACGATCTGCACGCCCCCTACGCGGTGGCGCTCGCGGGTGTCGCCGCCAGCCAGTTCGACGAGCATGCGAGCCTCAGCTCGCACATCCCCCTCGCGATCGTGATCCTCGCCGCGACGACTTTGATCGTGCTGTTCACGATGACCGGGTCGGTCGCCCTGGCGATCAAGTCGCTGATCATGAACCTGCTCACCCTCAGCGCCGCGTTCGGCATCCTCGTGCTCGTCTTCCAGGACGGTCGCCTGCAGGGCTTGTTCGACTACACCGCAACCGGCTCGCTCGAGCAGACCAACATGATCATCCTGTTCATCATCGCTTTCGGCCTGTCGACCGACTACGGCGTGTTCCTGCTCGCGCGCATCAAGGAGGCGCACGATACGGGTGCCTCCGACGAGCTGGCGGTCGCCACCGGCCTCGAGCGCAGCGGTCGCGTGGTCAGCGCCGCCGCGCTGTTGTTCTGCGCTGCGGTGGGATCGCTGAGCGCCTCCAGCGTCGCCTCGTTGAAGGAGTTCGGTATCGGCGCCGCGCTGGCCGTGATCATCGATGCGACGATTGTGCGCGCGCTGCTCGTGCCCGCGCTCATGGCGCTGCTGGGACGCGCCAACTGGTGGGCTCCGCGCCCGCTGCGCCCGCTGCTCGCGCGCGCCTGGGTGCATCCGCGCAAACCGCTCGCGGCCACGCCGCGGCGCTAGCCACCGAGCTCACTCGCGCGCGATCACCAGCTTGGTCCAGTCCAGCTCCGCGAGCGCGGCGGGCCCATCCGACCAGCCGACCGTGCGCGTAATGATGCGCTCCGGGCGCAACTCACCGCGCGCGGCCAGCTCCAGCACGTGGGGCATGATCGAGCGCGCGTGGATCCTGCCCGTCTTGAACGTGACGATCTTCGTGTACATCTGCAGCAGCGGTAGCGCCGGCGGCTCGCCGAAGTAGATCGCGGTGCTCGTGCACGTCGCGTCCGGGCCGCACGAGTGCAGCGCCAGCTGCAGTCCCCTCGCGCTCGCATTTGAGTCAACGGTGATCGGGAACGGCCCCAGCCGCCTCGGCCACGGCTCGCGCACCGCCTCAGCGCCCAGCGACTCGGCCAGCGCCAGGCGGCGTTCGTCGGAGTCCGCGTACACCACCCGCTGTGACCCCAGCGCGAGGGCGATCGCGACCGCATACAGGCCGATCGATCCTGGTCCCGCCCCGCCGACCACCAGCACCGGCGCGCCCGGGTCCTCCTCCAGTGCCGGCGCGACCGTCCGCCAGGCGTCTGAGATGTTGTCCGACGCGCTCGCCAACGCCGTCGACGAGAGGTCGTCGGGCATCGCCACCAGCATGTGGTCGGCGTAGGGCACGAGCACCGAATCCGACAAAAAGCCGCCCCACTGCTCCACAGCAGGACCGAAGCCGTAAGTGGCCATCGGCGTGACCGTCTTACAGCTGCCGGTGCGTCCGCGCTTGCAGCTGGCGCACTCGCCGCAGGAGATCTGAAACGGAACGCTCACGCGCTGGCCCGGACGGACACTGGTGACCCGATCGCCCACCCCGGTCACTTCGGCCACGCACTCATGCCCGAGCGCGAAAGGGGCCGGGAACGGCGACTGCCCAGCGATGATCAGCGCGTCGAGGTCGCAGGTCGCGACCGCCAGCGGGCGCACGAGCGCAGCGTCCTCAGATGCCAATGTGGGCGCAGGCACTTCGCGCCAGGCCAGCTCGCCGGGGCCCGCGTAGGTGAGCTGGCGCATCTCGCTCACGGTCCAACCTCGCCGGCGGGCTGTGCCGGCAGCAGCACCGCGGCGCGCTGCTTGGCGTTGGCCCCCGGCCCCGGTCGCACCCGCAGTTCCCTTGGCCCGATCGCCTCGCCGCAGTGCGAGCAGACCAGCTGTGGATGTGCGTCATGCCGGCACTTGGTGTGCACGTGCACCATCGGCGGTCCGCCGGCGGGCGTGACGTAGCGGTCGCCCCACTGCATCAGCGTGACCAGCACAGGGCTCACGTCGCGTCCCTTCGCCGTGGGCACGTATTCGAAGGACTCCGGGTGCTCGCTGTATAGCTTGCGCTCGAGCAGGCCGTGCTCGAGCAGGATGGCCAGGCGGTCGCTGAGGATGTTCGGCGCCACGCCCACGTTGCGCGCGATGTCGGCGAAGCGCCGGTTCCCAAGCAGGACTTCGCGCATCACCAGCAGCGTCCAGCGCTCGCCCAGCACGGACAGAGCAGCTGCGATCGAGCAGTTCTGGTCGCTAAACGGACGAAACGGCACCGCCTCACCCTACGCCATCAACTTGCATTTTGCAAGCAGCCTGGTTATCGTGCGCGAGCAACTTGCAAAACGCAACTAGTTTGGGAGAGGACAAATGGCACGTCGCTGGCAGGTCCTGACAGTCGTCTCGGTCGCGGTGTTCATGGTCAGCCTCGACCTGTTCATCGTCAACATCGCCTTCCCCGACATCGAGCGCGCCTTCCATCACTCGAGCGTCGCGGCCGTGTCATGGGTGCTCAACGCCTACGCCATCGTGTTCGCCGCGCTGCTTGTCTCGGCCGGGCGCCTGGCCGACCGGGTCGGCCGGCGGCGCATATTCCTGGCCGGCCTGGGCGGCCGTCGCGCTCGCCGCGTTCTGGGCTCGCTGCCTGCGCCACCCCTCGCCCGTCGTCGATCCCGCGCTGGTCAAGGTGCGCTCGTTTGCGATGGCCAACACGGCCAGCATGCTGTTTTCGGCGTCCTTCGCGGCCATGCTGCTCGCCACCGTGCTGTTCATGACCGGGGTGTGGCACGACTCGGTGCTCCACGCGGGTCTTGCCATCGCGCCTGGGCCGGCGACGGCGGCTGTGTTCGCCACCCCGGCCGGACGACTGGCCAGGAGATTTCCCCAGCGCCTGCTCGCCGCCTTCGGAATCGCATCCTTCACGTGCGCCTGTCTGTGGTGGCGCCTGCGCGTAGGTGTCACGCCCGACTACGCCGGTGAGATGCTGCCGGGGCTGATCGCCAGCGGTGTCGGGGTCGGCTTCACGCTGCCAACGCTGGCCGGCGCTTCCGCCGCATCGCTGCCGCCCGCGCGCTTTGCCACTGGGTCGGGGATCTACTCGATGGCACGCCAGCTGGGTCTCGTGCTCGGCGTGGCCATCTTCGTGGCCGTGCTTGGAGTCGTGCCCGCACACAACCCGCTGCCGTCCTTCGACCGCGGCTGGACGTTCATGGTCGTGGCCGGCCTGCTCGCGCTCGCGGTCGCTCTGGCGATCGGTCAGGTTCGCCAGCCAGCCGTCGTGGCACCCGCCGCCGCGCAACCCGGCGCCGGGGGAGCAGACGCCCGCCTGGCGTTGCAGGAGCAGGGCTCATGAGCGTCGCACAGGCGCGCGCGGGACTGCTCGTCGAGCGTCGGTCGCCGCGCCGCCCGTGCAGGCATCATCTGGCAACGTGCAGCCCGCCGGGCAACTGACCATCTTCCTGCGGCGCATCGCCCTGCTCGGCGCGGTCGTGGCCGCGCTGCTGGCGCTGGGCACGCTCGGCCTGGCGCTCAGCGAGCACGTCGGTCCTTGGTATGCCTTTCGCTGGTCGCTGGCCACAGCCTCGACCGTCGGCGACTTCCCCCAGGCCCACAGCGTGGTCGGCCAGATCGTCGAAGTCGGGCTGATCGTCGTGGGCGTGGGTACGCTCTTCTACGCGCTCGCCACGGTCGCAGAGTTCTTCGTCGCCGGGCACCTCGGCGACCTGCTGGCCCTGCGGCGCACGCAGAAGATGATCGATTCGCTCACCGACCACCACATCATCTGCGGCTTCGGTCGCGTCGGACGCCAGGTGGCCCGCGATCTGCACGCCGCCCGCGCCCGCTACGTCGTGGTCGACTCCAACGCGGTCAACCGCCAGCATGCCGACGGACTCGGAACCGTGTTCATCGAGGGCGACGCCACCGACGACGCCGTCCTGCAGCAGGCCGGGATCGCCCGCGCGCGCTCGATCATCGCGTGCGCGGACTCTGATGCCAACAACGTGTTCATCACGCTCACCGCGCGCGAGCTGCGCGCGGACATCGCGATCGTCGCCAGGGCTGCGGTCGAGGACACCGAGAAGAAGCTCAAGCGCGCCGGCGCCGATCGGGTGATCTCCCCATACAAGGCCAGCGGAACCGAGATGGCCAGGCTGGCCCTGCACCCCCAGCTCAGCGGCGTCGTGGACGTAGACCTCGAATACCGGATGGAGGAGATCGTCGTGGGCGAGGGTTGCGAGGGGGTCGGCCAGACGGTCGACGACATCCGTGGTGGATCGATGATCGTAGGCCTGCGCCGGGGCGCCGAATTCCAGCCTCAGCCCCCCGCCGAGGCGACGCTGCGCGCGGGCGACACGATCCTCGCGATGGGCACCGCGACAGCGCTCGAGCGCCTGGAGGGGTTGCTGGAATCGCATTAGGGGCACGGTCGTGGGCCCGTTAGGCATCCTCGCGGACGCCTATCGTGCTGGATCATGTCGCACCTGCCCTTCTCGGCATCTCTGGTCCAGGGTGAGGCCGTCTTGCGCTTCCCCTATGACGAGCGCCTGCGCCAGCTGCTGCGCGCGCTGCCCGGGCGGCGCTGGGATCCGGTCGGGCGCGCCTGGTGCATACCGCTCGAGCCCGACCAGGCGGAGGCGCTGGCGCTGCTGCTCGCGAGCCTGCCCGGCGAGCTGCAGGTGAGCGAGGCGCTGGCGCGTGCGATAGCGCGCCGCCGGGCGCGCCGGCGCCGCGGAGAGTGCCTGATCGACCTCGCCCGACCGGACGAGAACTGGTGGCTGACCTTCGCAGCCGATGCCGCCACGGGCCCCGCGCAGGCCCTGCTGGAGCACCCCGACGCCTACAACGTGCCCGCGATCGGCCGCGTGCTGCTTCCACTCGACGACCGTGCCGCGCAGCTGATCGAGACCGTGACCGAGCACAACGCCGGCGTGCGCCTCAGCGACGCCGCGCATCGCGCCCTGGGCCACCACCGCGAACACGCCGATCGTCGCGACGGTGGCGCGTCCACTGACTCGCCGGGCGATGAACGCGAGTCCGAGCTCGACTACGACGTCGAGTTTCGTCGCGACCGCCGCGGCGAGCACTGGTTGCTGATCGCCCCCCAACATGCCCGGCTGGCGCGGGTGCTCGCCGGCCAGGCCGACTTGCGCTCGCTCGACGGGCCGGCCGGGACGCTCGGGCTGGCCGCAGTCGAGCACGACGCCCACGCGCTGCTGGCGCTGGTCGACGAGCTCGAGGACGCAAGCGTCGACCCCAGGGTCGCCAGCTGGCTGGCGCGCGCGACCACCTGGCAGGGCACGATCGAGGTCGCCAACGCTGAGGGCGGGCCGGTGCTCGTGCTGCTCGGCGACCGCGAGCGCCTGCCGCAGGCGCTGCGCGCGGTGGCCGCGAGCGCGCCCGGCGGCGCGACGGTCCCGCTCACGCTGGACTCATGGCAGCTGATCGACTGCCAGCTCGAAGGCTGGATCAGCCACGCCGCCAGGCGCTGCGTGGAGGCGCTGACAGACGGCCGCCCCGCGCCGCCGGCGGTGCTGGAGCTGTCGAGCATCCACGAGGAGCCGACGTTTGTGCTCGCGCCCGGCCACGACGCAGGCCTGTGCGAGCGGTTCGCGGCGATCGAGGGCGCGCTGGCCGCCGCGCCGCGCCGCGGCGCCGAACGCGAGCACGCAAACCTGCCCTCGATCCGCGCCGACCCCTTCTGCGTGCCCGAGCTCGACCGCTTCCTCACGGTAAGCCAGACGTGGGTGGGCCCTGAGGCGCTGGAGTTGCTGCAGGAGATTC
>Ga0116217_10004522_pt1 | contig 12387 bp, 13 predicted proteins | sample Sb_taG_6_FD_89697 | JGI IMG/M metagenome (GOLD analysis project Ga0116217, IMG submission 89697) | Peat soil microbial communities from Weissenstadt, Germany - Sb_50d_4_PS metaG | ecosystem: Environmental > Terrestrial > Soil > Wetlands > Peat | place: Germany: Weissenstadt | collected 2010-09-21 | reverse complement strand
GTCACTAGTCCGGGGGGTTCATTCGCACCAGTACTTCGCTCCGGGACTTTTGGGGCGCTCTTTTAGTACTCCCTTACCAGCGTTCAACGCAGCGATCTGCTGCGGAATGATTTCGCATTTCTGAGCACCAGCGAAGCCCTCATGCAAATCGCCTGATCGCTTTTTCAAGGTCCACCCGCTTTCTCTCGGCTTCAGCCTACGCTATGCTCGTAGCACCATGCATGATCTGAGCTATTTCCGGGAACATCTGGACGTCTTCGCCGGGATGGCGAAACGTCGCAACATCACACTCGACCTCGATGGCTTTCGCAAGCTGGACAAAGAGCGGCGTGAGCTGATTACCGAGAACGAGCACCGCAAGGCGGAACGCAATAAAGCCAGCAACGAAATCGCGCGCCGCAAGAAAGAAAAGCAGAGCGCGGACTCCATCCTCGCGGAGATGAAGCAGCTTTCCGAACGTATTAAGCAGGCCGATGAGCGCGTCGCCGAGATGGACGCCACGCAGCGCGAATTGCTGCTTACCATTCCGAACATTCCCCATTCCAGCGTGCCCGCGGGTCACGGCGCCGAGGACAACAAGGAGGTCCGCCGCTGGGGCACCGCGCCGAAGTTCGATTTTCAACCACGGCCTCATTGGGAGGTCGGGGAACGCGCGGGAATCCTGGACCTGGAAGCCGCTGCGCGGATTACGGGAGCGCGGTTCGCCGTATACAAGGGTTGGGGAGCGCGATTGGAGCGCGCCCTGGCGAACTTCTTTCTCGATGTGCACACGCGCGAACATGGCTACGGAAATCTTGCCCCCGTTCCTTGTAAATACCGCTTCACTTATGGGCGCGGGCCAACTCCCGAAGTTTGCTGCGGAGCTCTTCAAGTTACAGGACACGGATTTCTGGCTGACGCCTACCTCGGAAGTGGAGCTACACAACCTTTATCGCGACACTACGCTCACAGAGGAACAGTTGCCGATTCTCGTGACCGCTTGGACTTCCTGCTTCCGCTCCGAAGCCGGTGCGGCGGGTAAAGACACACGGGGCATCCTGCGCCAGCACCAGTTTCAGAAAGTGGAACTCTTCAAGTTCACGCACCCAGACAAGAGCTACGACGAACACGAAGCCCTTGTGCGCAACGCCGAGACTATTCTGCAGAAACTTGGATTGCATTACCGCACCGTGCTGCTCTGCTCCGGCGATATGGGTTTTGCTTCCGCAAAGACCTATGACCTGGAAGTCTGGCTGCCCTCAAGCAACGAATTCCGGGAAATCTCTTCTTGCTCGAATTGCGAAGCGTTTCAAGCGCGGCGTGCGGGCATCCGCTTCAAGCCTAAGGTCGGCGGAAAAAGCGAATTCGTGCACACGCTTAACGGATCTGGACTGGCTGTGGGCCGCACCTGGATTGCCGTTGTGGAGAATTACCAGCAGGCCGACGGATCGATTGTGATCCCGGAAGTGCTTCGCCCGTATATGGGCATAGATCGTATTCCGGCTGGAAAATAGCTAGGAACGCCACACCAGGGCGAAAACGGTGCTGCATATATAACCACTGTATTTACATACAGTTGCATTCCTATCAAGCCCGGTCGGGTGCACCTCTCTGGCAACCGTTTCGTCGCGCAACCCCTTGAAAGCACAGCTTTTTGTTTGACTCCCCGTGAGCCCATGCATACACTCGCCTCAACGCCGTCCAAGGGGTAGAAAGGTTGAGTGGGGCGGCGGCCACACTCGCATTCAGAGATGACATTGATTGTTCGCGTGCTGCGGTTTTTATTCTGGGTCGTCGTGGTTTCCTGGAGCGTGGCGCTCCTCCGCCGCCTGGTGCAGCGCATGGTTCAGAACGCCACGCAATCGCAGGCACCGGTGGATGCGCCGAAAGACGCCATGACGCGGAAACTGGTGCGAGATCCCGTGTGTGGTATGCATATGGCCGAGGTGCTGGCGCTGCCGCTACGGCAAGATGGCGAGTTGCTGCACTTCTGTTCCGCCGCCTGCCGAGACAAGTACGTGAATGCGACGCGGAAAATCGCCGCGACCGGCTGATGCCAAAGACTTTGTAGAACGATTAAGTAGTTCAACGCAATCGTAAGCTGCTACAGAAATCCAGCGCAATGGAAAGGACCGAAGCTGATGGCCACGGTCGCAAAACCTCAAGTCCCAACCCGTCCGGTGGGTGCCCCACCGATGGTGCCGCGGATCGCGCCGCGCGAAGAACTGAATCCCTTCCGCATCGCGCAAATTCAATTCGATATGGCGGCCGAAGTCCTGAAACTCGATCCCGGACTTCGCCAGGTGTTGCGCACCCCCAAACGCATTCTGGAAGTGTCGCTGCCGACGAAGATGGACAACGGTCAGGTGAAGGTGCTGACCGGCTATCGCGTGCAACACAACATCGCGCGCGGGCCGGGCAAAGGCGGCATCCGCTTCCATCCCAATGTAACACTGGACGAAGTGAAGGCCCTGGCGGCGTGGATGACCTGGAAGACCGCCGTGGTGAATGTGCCGTTCGGTGGCGCGAAGGGTGGCGTCATCTGCGATCCAAAGCGCATGTCCAAGAGCGAGTTGGAGCGGCTGACGCGCCGGTTTGCCAGCGAGATTCTGCCGGTGATCGGGCCCGACAAGGATATTCCGGCGCCAGACGTCTACACCGATGCGCAGACCATGGCCTGGATCATGGATACCTATTCCATGATGGTGGGCCACACCGTGCCGGGCGTGGTCACCGGGAAGCCCCTTTCGATCGGCGGCTCGGTTGGACGCGCGGAAGCGACCGCGCAGGGGCTGGTGTACGTCGTCGAGGAAGCCTGCAAGATGAAGAAGATCTCCTTGCGTGGCGCCACCGTGGCCATCCAGGGATTTGGCAACGCCGGTGCCACTGCCGCGCGCCTGCTGGCGGACAGAAAGGCGAAGATTATCGCATTGAGCGATACGCGCGGCGGCGTCACAAACTCGCGCGGCATCGATCCCATCAAGGCCATCCGCTATAAGGAACGCTCCGGGACGGTCGTCGGCATGCCCGGCGCTTCCCGCATTTCCAATGACGACTTGCTGACGATGAAATGCGACATCCTGGTGCCCGCGGCGCTGGAAAACGTCATTACTCTGCAAAACGCAGAAGCCGTGAAGGCGCGCATCGTTGCGGAAGCAGCCAACGGACCTACCACGCCCCACGCCGACGAGATTCTCGCGCGGCGTGGCATCACCATTTTGCCGGACATTCTCGCGAATGCCGGGGGCGTCACGGTCAGCTACTTCGAGTGGGTGCAGAACCAGGAAGGTCTGCTGTGGGATGTCGACGAGGTGAACATACGCCTGCAGAAGATCATGGTGCGGGCGTTCCACGACATGGTGGACGCCATGCGCAAGCACCACGTGCCGCCGCGCGCGGGCGCCATGGTGCTCGCGGTCAGCCGCGTCGCCGAAGCCACGCTGGTCCGCGGCCTGTTCCCGTGATGATTGGCTTCTCCATGTCATTCTTTTCTGAGGCGCACGGACGCTTTCATCTTCCCAAGCCCATAGACTCGGGCCGAAAATCCCCACCATTCTTCCTGTAGGTGAAAAACATCTTGCACGGCGAAATGAGTGCGCGTACATTCGCAAGTGCCGGGCGTTTTCTGGGTTGCGGTAAAGCTTCCGTGTTCCAGGTCAAACGTGACCGGCTATTTTCTTGACGGAACGCGAGCTAGACGATCGATCATGAGCCATCTTCATGCCCAAGGGATCGCTGCTCCGCCCATTCTGCTGGCCATCGGGGGATTTGACCCAAGTTGCGGCGGGGGCGTTGGCGCGGATCTCAAGACTTTTGCTGCCTACGGCTGCTACGGCGTGGCGGCCATTACTTCGTTGACGGTGCAGAACACCCAGGGTGTGGAAGCCATTCACAACACGCCCAGCGCGGAATTGCGCGAACAACTGGAAGTCCTGACGAAAGATTGCGAGATCGCCGCGGTGAAAATCGGCATGCTGGGAAACCGCGGAAATGCTGTCGTAGTGGCGGAGTTTCTTGACGCTAACAGATTTGTCCACGTGGTGCACGATCCCGTGATGCGCTCTTCCAGCAACTCCGAGCTCCTGGATGCGGCTGGAATCAAGTATCTGGCCGCCGAACTCCTGAATCGCTCCAGCCTGATCACTCCAAACATTCAGGAAGCGGAGACTTTAACTGGCCTCGCGATCAAGGACGTGGCGGATATGGAAGCGGCCGCGCGCAAGCTGGTGGAAATGGGCGCGCACGCCGTTATCGTGAAGGGTGGCCACCTGGAGAAGGCCGTTGACCTTCTCCTCGATGGGAATGAGCTCCACCTGTTAAGCGGCGACAGAGTCAAGCTGGAACACACCCACGGAACCGGCTGCACCTTCGCCTCGGCTATTGCCGCACAGCTGGCCGCCGGCAGATCGTTGCTGGAGGCGACCACGCTGGCCAAGGCCTACGTCATGAAGGCCATTGAACGAGCTTATCCGGTAGGGAAGGGGCGGTTACCGCTCGACCACTTTTACCGTATGAAGATAGAACCGCTCGCGCGGGGAACGCATGAGGTGCCGCAGCACGGGTTACATCCTGCTGCTGAACCCGCGGCGCACTGACGAAGAAGTTCGGAGCTCAGGCTCCTCCGAGTTCGATAAGGAGGGCATGTGCAGAAAATCTTCCGATGCGCAAAGTGTCAACGTGGAATGCGTGTGGTTGGATCCACGGGGTTGGGGAAAGAGGTCCAGCGCGTGGCGCCCTGCCCCTATTGTAAAACCAAGAACAAGGTGATGTGGCCGAAGGGCGACAATTTCAACGTGCAGCGCATCGCCACGCGCTAGGCGCCTTTTCGCCCCTCTCTCGTCACGGCAAAGTCTCTGCTTCGTTTGTGCCAGGCACCCGTTCCGCCCGTGCAACCTCGCGTCACCAGCCGCCACCCCCGCCGCCTCCACCACCTCCTCCGGAACCCCCCGAACTGCCGCCCCCGCCGGAACCCGGAGCCGAAGACGAGATAGCGCTGGTCAAGGCACTGCTGAAAGCGGAAGCGAAGTTGGCCCCCGCTAATCCGGCGCTGGAAGCGCCAAAGTAGAACGATTTTGTGTAGACCGTGCTGGATTGACTAGACGCAGAACCTGCCGCGAAGAGAACACCCGAGAACTTGTTCGCCCAGTCCTGTTCGACGTCCAACGCCAAGGCATACGGAAGAAGCTTCTCAAACACCGCGGGAGTCTGCTGCGGCGGCATCGCGCGGTTCAAGCGGTCGCTATCCACTTCGCCGAGGAACATTTTGAAGCCCGCGACCTGGTCCAGCAGGTGCCGCCCGGCGATCGTCGGAGCTTTCATCAAATAGAGAAAAAGAATGTGCAGCAGCCCGCTGGCAATTACAAACAGCACCAGGGACATGGAGGTGGTCCGCATGAGAATGGCCAGAACCACCAATTCCGCAAAGACAAAGGGAATGGAAAAAAGCGTCAAGAAAATTGCCGAACCAGCTTTGCCCGTAGAGTTCGGGCCGCCCGCAGAAACCGTTCGCCAGGACCGTACAACAGTTCGCAGCAGCGCAGCCACGCCGATGGACCAGAAGGTCAGCCAGAAGCTCAGGAAACCCCCAATGAAAAGCTGCGGGCCTCCTTGGGCCAGCAGGTAGACGACTACAATCGCGAGGGAAAGAAGAACCGGCGGCAACAGATAGCGGGAATTGGTCGCGAAATAGACCTTGTTCTCGGCGTTCTTCAGCCACTTCTGGACGGCCAGCTTGGCCGACTGGATGACCTGATGATTTTCCTGACGCAGCCAGATTTCTTTGCGCCCTTGGAACAACACGCCGGCGATCTGCTTTTCGTCGGGTGTGAGCACGCGTTCGTCCTTGTCCGCAGGGCTGAGCAGGTAGGAACCCGCCTCCTCCTTGATGTTCAAGTAGCCGCGTGCGGCCATGTCCAGAATTGCGGCGGCGAACGTCTTGTCATCGAAGCCCATGCGGACCAAATAGCGCATGCCGGCCGGCGAGAGAGTAGGGGGCGGTTCATACAGCGGCATGATGACGCCGGGGCGCGGGTCGCGACCCACCTCCGCCCAGGCAATCAGGTAGTAAAGAAGCAGAACCAGCAGACCAGTGGCCAGGAGAAGCGCGTCGCGATTGTCCCGGAAGAAATACTCGGCTTTTTGCGAGAACGTGGGCGGCGTGACGTAACCCTTGGGCCAACTGAGCAAAACGCTCAGGCCTTGCTTGGGGCCGAGTGGGCGCGTCGTGGCGAATTGGAACGCATCGGCCTCCCGCGAACTGGATAGTTCGGATCCTCGCGAGCCCTGCGGCCCGGTGAAGCCCGCTAGCGTCACCTGGTCTGCTGGGATCGCGGACAGCAAATGCACGGTGGCGCTGGCGCGGTCAATGGGGAAAGCCCAGCCCAGCCCGGTGACATTCCAAAAAAGCTCGTCATGATCGGTGAAAAAGCCCAACTGCCTGTTGGTCGTGTAGGTAAGCGTGTAAACATGACGCCCAGGCGGAACCATGACATTGGGGTCGCCAAGGTAAATGCGCACTCCATTGGAATAGTCCTCGACGCGAAATGTCTCTTCCCTGGAATCGCGCGTGGCCGAGAGCATTTGGAACCCGACAACATAGTGGTTGTTATAAGGGTCGGAATAACGCGTGGGGAATTCGCGAAAGATGCCGTGGCGGATCAAGCTACCTGCGGCGACCACCGTGATGGTCTCTGTGACCTGCAGAGAGGAGTCGTCCTGTAGCGTGATGTCGCTATGGAAATCAGGGATGCGCTCGGTTTGGGCTCGGGATGCCGCGGCCCAAGCAAACAGAGCGGCAAGGAGAAGAAACATACGGCTGTTGAACAGGTGGCGCATGGATGGGTGCTCTCCATGAGTCTAGCTGTAACAGAGCCCGCATGCTTGTAGTTGCGCCGAGTTTGTTACGTGGTAATCAGCAAGAGCAGGAACGGGCCGCTGCAGGAAAACTCGCCAGGCTCCAGCATGAATGCGGCGGGCTGGAAAAGCGCTGCGCCTCGCCTTGCATTACAGCTCAAGCGCGATAGACAATCTTGCCGGCGACGATGGTTGCGGCCGGGCCACCCTTGAACGATTTGCCATCGAACGGCGAGTTGCGCGATTTGCTGGCTGACTCGTTCACGTTATACGTCCACGTCCTATCCGGCGAAAAGATAGTGATGTCCGCGGGCTCACTAACGGCAAGTTTGCGTTCCTTGCCCAAAACTCGCGCGGGCCCCGTAGTAAAGAGCTCCACCATGCGCATCAGCGAGAGCTTGCCGGTGTGCACGAGTTGCTCCAGCGTCAGGGCGACAGCCGTCTCGAAGCCCAGAATGCCGAAGGGCGATTTGTCGAACTCCACATCCTTGAGAGCCGGCTCGTGCGGGGCATGATCGGTGGCGATGGCGTCCACGGTGCCATCGGCAAGGCCCTGCCACAGGGCTTCCCGGTCGGCCCGCGCGGCCAGCGGCGGATTCATTTTGTAGCGTGAATCGTAAGTCACATCCTCGTCGATCAACGTGAAGTGGTGCGGCGTGACCTCGCAGGTGACGCGTAGCCCGTTCTGCTTGGCATAGCGCACCTGATCGAGTGAGGCTTTCGCCGAAAGATGCGCGATGTGCAGCCGCGCGCCGGTGAGCTCCGCGAGCTGGACATCACGGGCAACGCAGACGGATTCAGCGGCCGCCGGCATGCCCGGCAAACCGAGGCGAGTAGAAGCAATGCCTTCGCGCATCACCGCGCCCGCGGCCAGAGAAACATCCTCGGAGTGCTCGATCACGGGGAGTTCCAGCGTGCGGCAGTACTCCATAATCTGCCGCGCGAGTTTGGCCGTCGCGATGGGTTTGCCGTCGTCGGAAACGCCCACGATGCCGGCTTCGCGCATCGCCGCAATCTCGGCAATGGCTTCGCCTTTGCTGCCCGTGCTGGCTGCGCCAATCGGCCACACGCGCACGTGGCCGTGGACCTTGGCACGATCAACGATGAACCGGGTGATCGACGCGTTGTCGTTCACCGGCTTGGTGTTGGGCATGCAACACACGGCCGTGAAGCCGCCGCGCGCCGCAGCGAGTGTCCCGGTCTCGATGGTCTCGGAATTTTCCTGGCCGGGTTCGCGCAGGTGCGCGTGCATGTCAATGAAGCCCGGCGCGACGATCAGGCCGGAGGCGTCAAACACTTCCGCTTCGTTCGCGAGAGATGTTTTCCCGCTTGGCGCGATCTCCGCGATGCGCTCGCCATCCAGCAGGATGTCGCGCGGCGCGTCCGTCCGGGACGCGGGGTCGAGGACGCGCCCATTCTTAATCAGAAGCATGAGCAGATTCCTTGGGCTTCGTATCGCCTCTTGCTTCGAGCGCAGGATGCGTGCCTTCCGTGGCGCCTACCATCAGCAGGTAGAGAATGGCCATGCGCACCGCCACACCATTGGTCACTTGTTCCAGCACGGCCGAGCGCGGGCCATCGGCCACTTCCGGGGTGATCTCGATGCCGCGATTGATTGGGCCGGGGTGCAGAATCAGCGCATCCTTCTTGGCCAGGCGCATGCGTTCGGCGTTGAGCTGGTAAAGCAAAATGTAGTCGTTTTGCGAGAGAGACGGCTCGTGCAAACGCTCGGTCTGCACACGCAAAACCATAATCACGTCCGCGTCCTCCAGCGCCTCTTCGACCCGATAAACGCAGCGGATGGTCGTTCCCGGCGGCCCGATCTTCTCCAGTTCGCGGGGAACCCACATGGCGGGTCCGCAGAGGGTGAAACGGCAGCCGAATTTTCCCAGCAGATGAATGTTGGAACGCGCCACGCGCGAGTGCGAAATATCGCCGAGGATGGTCACGTTCAGGTCTTTCAGGGTGCCCTTGCGGTCGCGGATGGTCAGCGCATCGAGCAACCCCTGCGAAGGATGCTCGTGCGTGCCATCACCCGCATTGACCACGGGAATTTCCAGGTGCCGCGCGACAAAGTCCGCCGCGCCGGAAGAAGAATGGCGCATCACGAAACAATCCGGCTTCATGGCATTCAGGTTGTTCGCGGTGTCCAGGAGCGTCTCGCCCTTCTTCAGGCTGGAGGCCTCCGCCTGCAGGTTCATGGTGTCCGCCCCGAGGCGCGAAGCGGCCGTGCCGAAACTCAGGCGCGTGCGCGTGGAGTTCTCGAAGAAAGCGAGCACCACGGTTTTGCCCCGCAGCGTGGCAAGCTTTTTTAGCGGGTGGCGCTGGATTTCCTGGAATGGCTGGGACTGATCGAGGATGAAATTCAGTTCGTCCGCGGAGAGCGGTTCAAGGGCGAGCAAATCACGAAAACGGTACGTCACATTTGGACTCAGATGATCACGCGGCGGGCCTCGGAGCGTCGAGGACTTCTCCGCCCCTTCCTTAATTTCATTTTACGCGGACCCGCGTCACGACGCAAAAAATTCGTGCTGCTCCCTAAGACTCCACGCGGTCCACGAGGATGACGCGCTCTTCGTTGTCGATCTCTCGCAAGCGAACCTCGATAATCTCCGTCTCGCTGGTCTGGATATCGCGGCCCACGAACTGCGCCTCAATGGGCATTTCGCGATGGCCGCGGTCAATCAGCACGCACAATGATACCCGTTTGGGCCGGCCAAGATCGAACAGCCCGTTCATGGCCGCGCGGACGGTGCGCCCGGTATACAGCACGTCGTCAACAAGGACCAGGTCCAGGCTGTCCACCGGGAACGAAATATGCGAAGACTGCAGCACCGCCTGTGGCGCGACCTTCGACAAATCGTCGCGGTATAAGGTGATGTCCAGCGTGCCCACAGGGACTTCAACGCCATCAATCCCGCGCATAGCCTGCGCGATGCGCTCCGCCAGGGGCACGCCGCGCCGGCGTATCCCAATCAACGCCAGATGCCGGGTGCCACCGCTCTTTTCCACGATCTGGTGTGCCAATCGTTGCAACGTGCGGTCGATTTCCGCCGCGGACATCAACTGACCTTTTTCGACGATTCGCATAGTTGCGTAATCCTAGCACAATTGGCGGCCACAGATGGCGTGACGCCCGGCACAGAATCGCGTGCGCAATTACGGGCCATCGCTCGGGCATGCTGGACTTCCGCCGACACAGGAAGGGAGTCGACGAAATTGCGCTGCGCGGGGCCGATCACCTTGTAAGGCGGTTTTTGTGCGTAACATTTGCGGGGGCGTTGTTCACTGCACTGGCTTTCGGGGCCCAAGTGCCGAGGAAGTCCCCCGCCAGGAACATCCCGCATCTCGCGCACCCGAAACTCGTGGTAATGATCGTCGTGGACCAGATGCGCGGCGACTACGTGGACAAATTCCGCGGACAGTGGACGGGCGGTTTAAAACGATTGGTGGAGGAGGGTGCGTGGTTTCGCGAAGCGGCCTATCCTTATGCGGCCACAGAGACCCGCGCGGCCGCAGTCTATCGTGCGGAAGACTTAAGCGGACTTGATTCGGGCGGTTCGCAAATCCGTACCGCCTTGACGCTTGATTATTTCCATGGCCGCAGCGGTGATCAATTCATTGTTCCGAGGCCCTACTGGCACGTACATGGGTCGCCTGCAGGCAAGAAAGCTGGTGGCGGCACGGGCCATGGCACTCCTTACAACTACGACCAGCATGTGCCCCTGCTTTTGTTGGGATACGGAATTCAGCCAGGCGAGTATTTTGCTGCGGTCACCCCCGCGGATATCGCACCCACCTTTGCCGCGCTTTGCGGCATCACGCTGGCCACGCGCGATGGGCGCGTCTTGGAGGAAGCTCTGCACACACGCGCGTCCAAATAATTCCACAAGCGGCGCAGGATTTTTCGGATGGACAAGAAACTTCGTGCTATTCTCTCCGGAGCGTGAGTTCTTCTGACCGCGTTGACCTCGGTGTTCAGGTTGGCGCCCTGCGCCTCGCTAATCCCGTCATCGCTGCAAGCGGCACCTTTGGCTACGGCTTAGAGTTTGCTCATCTGGTTGACTTGAACCGCCTGGGCGGCTTCGTCACCAAGGGTATCTCTCTCGAACCTATCGAAGGCGCGCCTGCTCCCCGGCTCTGTGAAACTCCTTCCGGCATGCTGAACGCGGTTGGCTTGCAGAACGTTGGCGTAGCCTCGTTCGTCAAGGACAAGCTGCCGCTGTTGCAAAAATACAACACCAACGTCATCGTTAACGTCTTCGGATATACCATCGGAGACTATGCGGAGGTGATCCGACAGTTGGAAGACGTCTCGGGAATCGCCGCTTATGAGCTAAATGTTTCCTGTCCGAATGTCAAAAAGGGAGGGATGCAGTTCGGCAGTAATCCCGATTTGGTTGCGGAAGTCGTTGTGGCAGCCCGTCGCGCCGCCAGGCAGCGCCCTCTCTGGGTGAAGCTGATGCCATTGGTCACGGACATCGGTCTGATCGCCAAAGCAGCGGAATCTTCCGGGGCGGATGCCTTGACCGTGGCCAATACCTATCCTGCTATGGCCATTGATTTTAGGACTGGTAAATCGAAACTAGGCAACCTCACTGGAGGGCTCTCTGGCCCAGCGATCAAGCCGATTACACTTCGCCTGGTCTGGGAGGCCCGGAAAGCGGTGAAGATCCCCATAGTTGGCCTGGGAGGGGTCGAGACGGCAGAAGACGTGCTCGATTACATCTACGTAGGCGCGTCGGCAGTACAGGTCGGGACGGCCAGTTTTGCTGACCCAAGGGCCAGTGAGGCAATCATCGGGGGTTTGGGAGCATTAGTACGAACGATTAAATGCAATAATATCAATGATTTAAGGGACAGATTCGGGACCGATTTTGGTTGACATAATGCTGTTTTCCTACTACACTTTCTGAACGTTTGTAGTAAAAAGAACACACTATGCAACGACCACTCTTCATCGCTTGGGCTGCTATCCGGTGGGTGCCGCTTATGTTCCTCATCGCGCCCGTCATGGAAGCTCCCCTTGTCGCTCACCTGAGTGAGCCAGTTAAACCCATCAAGGTCTGGGTTGGCAATGCCAGTTGGTACGGTCCGGCGTTCAATGGCAAGCGGACGGCCAACGGGGAGACCTTTAGCGCTGAGGGCCTGACCGCAGCGCACCCCAACCTACCCTTTAACTCCTGGGTGCGCATCGTCAACCCTCGTAACGGTAGGTTTGAAGTGGTACGCATCAATGACCGAGGTCCCTACCAAGAGGGCCGCGAAATTGATGTATCCTATCGGGTAGCCCGGAAGATTGGCCTGATCCACTCGGGAGTAAGCCAGGTGCGGCTGGAACTGATGCAACTACCGCCCCAGCGCGACCGAGCCGACGAAAGCCAGAAGTAAATGTTTCGGGCACAGCCCGAACCTTGACCTTCGACGCCCATCCACGCAGCAGTTTGATTGTTGCTCTCGATTTTGACTCTCTATCCACGGCGCTGAAGTTCGCCAAGCAGGTGGCGGATCTTGTCGGCATGTTCAAGATCGGCAGCCAGCTCTTTACTTCTGCGG
>Ga0116217_10004515_pt1 | contig 12393 bp, 10 predicted proteins | sample Sb_taG_6_FD_89697 | JGI IMG/M metagenome (GOLD analysis project Ga0116217, IMG submission 89697) | Peat soil microbial communities from Weissenstadt, Germany - Sb_50d_4_PS metaG | ecosystem: Environmental > Terrestrial > Soil > Wetlands > Peat | place: Germany: Weissenstadt | collected 2010-09-21 | reverse complement strand
TCCTGGGTTATCCGCGTGGTGGAGTGGCCAAGCTGCTCGGACACGATCTTGATATCGATGCCCGCCTCGAGGGCGAGCGTCGCCGCGGTGTGCCGCGCCGCGTGGAACTTGATGACCGGAAGCCCGCCCGCCTTCGCCAGCTCGCGGAAGCGCCGGGAGACGTAATCCGGGTGCAGCGCCTCGCCGAGCTCGTCGGTGAACATGCGGCCGGAATCCGCCCAGGCCTCCCCGGCCGCCAGGCGCTCGCGCTTGCGCAGAGTCCGGTGCGCCTTCACGCCGGCCACGCTGCCACTGTCCAGGGCCACGACTCGCTCGCCGGCCTTCGACTTAGGACGTCCCCAAACCAGCCTGCCGCCGACCTGGACTAGCGCTGCGTTGACCGTTACGGCGGCCCGGGCGGCGTCGACGTCGACGTCGGCCAGCGCGCATATCTCGCCGCGGCGGAACCCGCGCAGCAGCACGAAGCGCCATAGAAGTGCCAGCCGGTCATCGGCGGTGAAGTCGAGGAAGTGAGCGACCTGCTGGGGGTCCCAGACAAGCGGCGCATCCCGCGTCTCGGGCTCGAGCTCGATCGCGTAGACCGGGTTAAACGGGATCTTGTGAGCCCGTTTCCACTGGTGGTTCAGGAACACCCGCAGGACGCCGTAGATGCGGTGCTGCGTGGCGACCCCGGTGTACCTCGTGCGCCCGCGGACGTCGCCGGGGAGCACGGGCTTGCGGCCTGCCTCGCGCGCCGCCTCGATCTCCTCGTTGAACATGTCGATCCGCTCGAACACCATCGCGCAGTGCTCACCCGTCAGCCGGTCGAGCGCGACGTCGGCGAGGACCGGTAGCAGCCAGTTACGGCCGTGCTGCTCAAGGGTGTTGGCGTAGCTGTCGCGCGCCTTGCGCCGCCCGGCCAGCCACGCCGTCCACGCCTCGCCGAATGTCTCGCTGGCGTCCAGTTCGCGGCGCAGGCCGAGACGGCGCCGGATGTCCTCGACGGTGGGAAGCTGGCCGCCCCGGGCCGTTGAACGGAAGATCAGATCGCCGATGCGCTGCTGGGTTCCGGCATCGGCCCCGCCTAGCTTGATCAGATCCCACACCTGGGTGGCAGCCGCATCAGCATCGCCTTTGGTGGCAAAGCCGAACCGCCGGAGCTCTCGGACGCCGCTAGTCGTGGGAATCCGGGTGCTGTAGCCCACTGTCCCGTGGTGGCGCCCGGTCAGCTTCGGGCAGGTGCGCCCGAGTTCCTTCCCGTCTGCGCCCTTGCAATTGCAGCGCTTGGGTAGCGACCATTTACCGCTCACCGCTGCCGTCCCCTTCCTGGCCGACGTACACCTCATTGAGGAACGCCCAGAGCTCGGAGAGCATCTGACGGGTGACAAGACCCCTATGTGCCTGCCGGCTGCGCGGCTCAAGCTCGCCAAGATTGCCGACCCGGCGGTCCCGCTCGTCATCGAACTTCCAGCAGCCCCACGAGCCCTGGGCAGCGATGACCCGGGCGGAGAGCTTCAGCTGCGGTACTTCGATACCGAGCCGCCGCGCGGCGTGCCGTTCGGCATCCGACGGCGACTCGAATATGGCATCCCAGTCCTCGCTCGTGAGCGTGACGTCGTGTTGCTCGGCCCACTTCAGGATCGGCGCCACGAGAGCCTCGACGCGATTCCCCTCAGCCCCCAGATGGTGCAGCACCTCCGCCATGACCTTGTGGACAGGAAACTGTGCATAAGGCATTTCGGCCAAGGGCCTTGGCGTGTCGCGGTAAAGCTCACCTGTAAGCATCTCGCGAATCCAGCGAGGGCTCACCGTCGCGCCGTCTCCCAACTCGACGCGCTCGTCATCTCCCCCTGGGATCAGCTGGTCAACCGTGACATGGAGCGCCTCAGCCATCAAGAGGACCTCATCAAGCCTGGGCCTACGCAGGCCGGCCTCAAGCTGGCCGACAGTGCCCTTGCGCCAGGCAGTGAGCCCACGGCCTTGCAAGCGCCGGGCGGCCTGCTCTTGCGTCAGGCCCTGGCGGCGGCGTGCCTCAGCAAAGCCCTTGCCGATCAACTCATGCATCTGCACCTGCCAAGTATCTGTGAACAGAGCCGATGAGTCATCCTATGGACTCTAGAGACTCTTTGACCAGAGCCGCACAGGTCGTTGACTATCCCGTTGCTCCCCGCCAATCTCTCAATGACTCTGAAGTCAGAGTCAATGGATCCGATGGGAGCACCATGGCCCACCTAACCCGAGAGCGCGTCGAACGCGAGTTCAGGGTCCGCGTTATCGACCTGGCTGACGCCACCGGCTACAGCCCCAGCTACATCAGCCTCATCCTGTCCGGCAAGCGGGAGGCCCCGCTGCATGTCCGGAGCGCGATTGCCCGCGCCCTCGGCACCCGGGTTAAGGCCCTGTGGCCACCAGAGCCCGAGGCGGCGGACACGTGACCAGTCAGCGCGTCTGGACGCCCGACGACGTGCAGGCGCTCGGCGTCCGCACGACCGTGCCCATCGCTGGCGAAATCATCGCGGGGCTGTGCAAGGACGAGGCCTACCGATCCGTCAAGCGCGGCGACTTCCCGGTGCCGGTCATTTCCTGTGGTAGGCGCCTAGTGGTTCCCGTCGCGCCAATCCTCGAGCTACTCGGCATCAAGCCGGATGTAAATGCGGGCGGTCCTACGCCACCAAGCTCAGCGGCCGAGGACACGGACGCCGCCTGATTCCTGCCCCGCCGCCTGACCTTCTCTGCGCTCCCAGTTCTCTCTTCCCCCGAGGAGACCCGCCGTGCTCCGTCCGCGCCGCAACCGCAGACCCCTGGGCCTCGCGCGCTGGTCGTGCCGCAGCAAGACGAGCCCAGGAACGGCGACGTGACCACCGTGGCCGCGGCCATGGAAGCCGCCCGGCGCGGCTGGGCCGTGTTCCCGTGCCGCCCCGGCGACAAGCGGCCTGCCGTCCCGGACTGGGAGCGGCGGGCATGTGCCGACCCGGACCGCGTCGCCCGCTACTGGCCTTCAGCGCAGCACAACGTCGGCCTGGCATGCGGGCCGTCGCGCCTGGTGGTCGTCGACCTAGACACGCACAGCCCGCTGCCGGATGACTGGGGCCTGCCTGGCGTCCACGACGGCCGGGACGTCCTGGCCCTGCTGGCCGAATGGGCAGGGCAGCCGTGGCCGGTGACCTACACGGTCACGACCCCGACCGGCGGACTGCACCTGTACTACACCGCGCCGGACGGCCAGGGGATCCGCAACAGCGCGGGCAAGATCGGCCCGCTCATCGACGTCCGGGGAGGCGGCGGGTACGTGCTGGCCGCGGGCTCGGTGCTCGACGAGCGCGCCTACCCGGGCAACCCGGAGTGCCGCGAGCTCGTCACAGGCGGCCGAGGGTACGAACTCGCCGACGACAACGGCCCCGAACCGCTGCCGGCATGGCTTGCCGCCCTCGCGGTGGACACTGAGCCCGCCGCCCCGGCCCGTGGTCCGGGGCGCGTGCGCACGGCCTCAGGTGCCCGGTTCCAGGGACTTATCACCACCGTGCGCGCCGGCAAGGCCGGTGACCGCAACGGCCCCCTGTACTGGGCGAGCCGCCGGGCGGTGGAGATGATCGCGGCGGGCGAGGTCGACCGCGATACCGCTGAGGAGCTGCTCGTCGCCGCCGCCCTCGAGGCCGGCCTGCGCGGCGGGGAACGCGAGGCACGGCGGACGTTCGCCTCGGCGATGCGGGGAGGCGGCCTGTGAGCCGGGTGCCGAGCCTGGCGGAGGCCAGGCGCCGGGCCGAGGCCACCCGACGGGTCAAGCCGGACATCGAGGCGGCCAGCGCCCCGGCGGCGATCCGGGAGCTTCGCCGGGCGATCGACGCCGGGAAGATACCCGGCACCTATGTCAGCAGCGGCCGCGTGGTGGCCATCGAGAAGGTATCCGGGACGGCGGGTGCGGCGGCGGGCGACGAGGACTCGCCGCTGCCGGTGACGGCCAGCGAGGTCCGGGCGCCGGAACTGGCGGCGCTGCTCGCCGAGCACACCAATACCTACCGGATCCGCCAGCCGCAAGACCCCGGACGGGAGCACCGAGACCTACGAGGAGGAGGTCACCCCGCCGGTGCCGGTGCTCACGGCTGCCCTCGCGCCTAAGGAGTGGCCGGCGCTGCGGCCCCTGTACGGCATCGTCGGCGCCCCGGTCCTGCGGCCCGACGGGAGCCTGCTGCAGGAGCCCGGCTACGACACTGCCACGTGCCTGTACCTCGCTAGCAAGGTGCCGCTCGAGCCGGTGCCCGACGAGCCGGACGGCAAGCAGGTGACCGCGGCCCGCGAGTTCCTGCTGACTGCCTTCCTCGGCGACTTCCCGTGGGTCAGCGAGGCCGACAAGGCCAACTACCTGGGGCTGCTGGTGACCCCGATCCTGCGCAGCTACCTGCGGACCCTGATCCCGTTCGGCGTGGTCACCTCGACCATGCCCGGCTCAGGGAAGACCATCCTTACCTGCGGGCTCGGCATGCTGTATGGGCAGCGGGTGCTGACCTGGACTAACAGCGACGAGGAGCTCCGCAAGGCCATCACGTCGGTCCTGGCCGACCCGGTCGGCACGATCATCTTCGATAACCTCGCCGAGGGCACGGTGATCGACTCGCCGGTGCTGGCCCGGCTGATCACCGACCGGACCTGGGCGGACCGGCTGCTCGGCGGGAACAAGACCGCCGCGTTCGCCAACGACCGGGTGTGGACCGCCACCGGCAACAACCTGCGGCTCGGCGGCGACATGCGGACCAGGTCCGTGCTGGTTAGCCTGAACCCGGACATGCCCAGGCCGGAGGAGCGGACCGATTTCGAGATCCCGGACCTGGATCAGTGGATCCTTTTCCCGGCCAATCAGCGCCAGGTCCTGTGGCACCTCCTGGTGCTCGTCGCCGACTGGACCCGGTCGGGTGCACCCAGGCGCAGCGGGCTGACCATGCGGCAGTTCACGCCGTGGGCCGAGGCGGTCGGCGGGTTCCTCGCCCACCACGGCATCCCCGGGTTCCTCGCCAACGTGGAGACTGTCCGGGACATCGACGAGGAAGAGTCGGCCTGGACGGCGTTCTTCGCCCAGTGGCGCAAGGTCCACGGCGATCAGTGGCTCACCAGCAACCAACTCCGCCTTTCCGCCGACATCGTCAGTGACGGCGCCGGGCGTGCTTACGACCGGTGGGACGGCCTGTTCCGCACCGACGGGCGCGGCTACCCGGTCAGCGTCAAGTCCCTCGGCAGGCTGCTCACCGGCCAGATCGACCGTTACCGCGGCTCTTACGTGCTGCGTAGCGAGCAGGACAAGCACAGCAAAGTGCGCACCTGGCGCGTTGAGGAGTGGTCCGGATGAGCGGGGTCTGCGGTGTCTGCGAGCAGCGCGCCGGTCGCGCCGGCACTGGAAATCTCCCGTGCGCGCGCGGGAAAAACACCCCGCAAACCACGCAAACCACGCAAACCCCAGGTCAGGGGCCGGAAAAGCTTGCGGGTTTTGGGGTTGGGTCAGATCGCTAAACCCCGCAAACCCCGCAGGGTTGCGGGCTTTGCGGGTTATGCGGGTCTACGCTGCGGGCTTTGAAAACGGGCCGCGGACCGGCGTTAGTGCTGGTCAATAGCGGTGCTGCGGGCTTTGCGTGGTTTGCGGGGTCACTTTCAGCCTCGCGCGTATAGCGCGCGGGATCCGAGGCGGCAGCCAGGGCGGCTACCGCGGCGAGTCCGACCCGTGGGTCTCCGACGGCCCGGCGGCCACTCCGACGAGCCCCCCTTCTAGGCGCAGGTGCCCCCGGTCAGGAAGATCGCGACGCATATCGAGATTCCAGACGGCCTGGATGGCCAGCCTTCCGCATACGCGGGATGGCCGGAGGTACTCGGTAGCCCGTAGCTGTGCCGTGTCGTCCGTTGCAGGCGGAACTGTCGGCCGCTGGCGGTAGTGTTCCGGCCGTGAATTGCGAGAGCAAGATGCCGCTGAAGGACCGGCGTGTACTGGGCGCGGCCGCCGCCGGCCTGCTGGCCGGCTTCCTGATCGGACTGCTGGTCTTCGGCGCGCCGTGGCACCTACCGCCTGCCTGGGGCGACATTCCCACCTGGATCCTGGCCGTCGGCGCGGCGGCGACGGCGTGGATCACCCTACTGCAGCTCAGCGACCTGCGGGGCCAGATCGCCGAGGAGGCCAAGCGGAACCAGCGGCGCGACCAGCTCCTAGACAAACAGCTGGCCGAGGCAGAGGCCAGGGAGGAGTCCGAGCGACGTCGCCTCGTCGAAGACGTTGACGTGCGGTTTCACCCCTCAGAGGGCATCGTGATCAACAACTCCAGGCGCCCGCTCGTGGACATTACGTGCAAGGTGATGTCCGAAGCCGACCGGCACGTCCTGGCAACAGCGGATGGGTGCGGTGAAATCGTCCCGACTCCGGGTGGCAGCGCGATCTTCGTGCCCGTCGAAGGGGAATTCCGGTTCAAAGGGCTCCGGCCAGGTGCCCGTTGTGCCTTTAGCTTCAAGGAACTGGCCCGCGAGCCGGATCAGGTCCTCGTGGTGTGGTTCACCGACGACGCGGGATTCCGGTGGCAGTTGGACCAGTACCTGCACCTAGTCCGATCGGAGGACGAGGACCGATACATGTCGTAACCCGACATGCTCCCACGAGATCGAAGCCTTGCCCGAGGGTGCAGGCCCAGCTCGACGAGGGGGCAGCCAGTCGGCCATGATAACCCCAGGCACCGACAGGCCGCGGACCTGTGCCGCCAGGCCGGGGCCGACCCGGCGGCGATAGCGCAGTGGATTGAAGAGGGGGGCGCCGGCGGGCCGCAGCTCGGCGGCCCGCAACACCGGCCTGGGCCGGTTCGCTTTAGCACCTGCGGGGCGCCGGTAAACTTGGAGATCCGGCAGGCCATTGCGTGCGCTGCCGATCAACTCGACAAGCTGACCCTGCCCCCGGCCGCCGCGGCGAGCTAAAATTCACCGAACGGCAGAGAAAGGGAGATTCTCGGCCGGGAGGCAATATATGCCGTTTTAGTCATCGATCGCATCACTGGGGGGAATGCGGTGGCTAAGGTAGCTGATGCAGAAGATACCAGTGTTCAGACAGATGATGGAGTCGTAGCCACCGTAACGCTCAGCGGCCCGGGCGCGATCACCGTCACCCGCAAGAAGGATCCGGGCTCCCCGGAAGAGCCCAGCGGGTGGCGGTTCCTGTTCCAGACGCTGGCGCTCCTGCAACTGCCGACGGCCATCCTGGGCATTGCGATCGGCGGCTTGGACCTCGCCTCCGCTCCGTGGCTGTTTTCCCGGATACTCGGCCTGATGTTGCTCCTGTTGGGAGTCGTGGTCCTCGTAGGCTTGGTCGTTGACATCGTGTGCTTTTTCCGGGAACTGACGGCGCCCCGGCAACGGCTCATCCTCGCCGGAGCAGTCGCCGGATTCGTCATCGATATCATATTCCTGCTCGACATGATTCATTACACTCGTGGCATCAAGGTCATCCTGGTTGGCGTGAGCGCGCTGTCGTGCGCGCTGGTCACCTGGTATTTCTTCAACTGGCCGCTCGTGAAGAAATCTGTCAAGCTGGTCGTGACGGCCGGTGTCGTCACCGCGCTCGCATCCGTTACCCCGTTTATCTATACGTCCATTTACCTGCCGTCGACGGCGAACGTCGCGATCGAGCCGTCGCTGGACTCCGCCACGGTGTCCCCGGTCGGCCCGGGCCTCGACCTGGTGAACGTGCGACTGAGCGTCACGGACCAGTCATCTGTCCGGGTGGTGACGCTTACCTCGATGGTGGCGGTGTACGGCATCACCTACAGCGATCAGAAGAGCGATTTCTCCGGATCGCCTTCGCAGGGTCTCGCTGTTAAGGTCGGGCTGGGCACGTCGGGCTTGGTGCCGAACCTGGCATTTAACGGCAGGCACCAGACCCTTATAACCTTGCAGCGAGTCGAGGCAGACGGTTCATTCCTTAATCCCAGCGTTCCATTGACCACGTCGGTGCCGGTTCTGATACCGGCGGGCAAGTATCAGGAGCTCGATGTCGCTTTTTCGCTCTGGTACGCCCGGGCGGACCGTCTGACGCTCACGCATGAATATTTCCCCACGCATCTGGAGGACTTCACCGATTACTGCCCGGATGACATCCGTACCGCGTATTTCATCGCCCAGACCACGCTCGGCCGCGAGATGCGCGGGACGGAGACGGCGGTGACCGACTGGTGCGCGTCGATCAGCGACCCGAAGATAGGCGCATTCATCGGCGGAGCGCCGGGGCACAAGAATCCCGGCGAGGTGACTGCTCTGGAGGAGCAGAGCGTCCAGCTCAGGCACACGAGCCGATACTGGGTCGTCCAGCTCCCCGGCAGCTAGCACCGCCGCGATGTCGGCGACAGCGACGTCGTTTCATCACCACGATGACCGGCTCGCCGATCAGGAAGCCGTTGCCGCGATCCTCCCATCGGCACGCGCCGTTCCGGGGGTGCCGGTAACAATCGAGCCGTGAGCACCGCTACGGTGTCCAGTTTCCTGAACGCGGCTGGCAGGCTGGGCGGGTGACGATCAGCGAGCGGATCGAGGCGGCCCGGCGGGAGCGGCGGGTCCTGACCCGTGTCTCCCGTGCCGCGTGGCGGCTGGAGCAGGCTGAACGGGAACGGACGTCGGCGCTGGTCTCGGCCCGCGCCGAGGGGATCTCGATCCGCACCCTGGCCGCGGCGGCCGGGCTGTCCCCCTCCCGGGTGCACCAGATAGTTACCGATGCCGACCTGGACGCGCTGGACGCCGCGCTGGGTGAGCTGCGGGCGGCAGGCTGGCCAGCTCCCGAGGATCCGCTGGCCGCAAGGTTTGCGCGCTGTAGCAACGCCGTCATCGCTGCCTGCGGCGACGATGACCTTGGTCTTGCTTCTTAGGGTGCCGCTGCTGGCCACCAACAAGGGCGAGGCTGAGGGTAGGTCTCCAGACTCAGCGGCTTAGCGGGACTTTCCGCTCTCTTGCTACTCGAGGGCTTACAGGCGTCAGCGGTACCAGGCTGGGGTCCGCTCGGCCTGGTACCGCTACAGCGCCTTCGACGCTTGCGCTCTCCATCCGGACTAGCGTTCAACGCCTGTTCCGACCCGGGCCACGGCAAGTGGCCCCGCAGTTCGCCCGGCGTGGATTAGGCCCGCCGGTAGTAACCATTCCCGGGCGAGCACGAACCCGGCCAGGCCGACCTGTTAAGCCCAAACGTGAGCCCGCCCGCGATCCCAACCACCAGGCCGACCCAGGGCCTGGCCGCGAGGCCCGCCCCGATTCCAAACGAGCAGAACGTAACCACCGCTACACCACGTGCACAACACCCAGAGTGACGGCGATACATGCGACCGTCACGAGTACGTCCATGCCGCAGTCCACCAACCGGAGAGACACCCAAGGGAACGGCGCGCCGCACCAGGCTCAACTCAAATGCGGGACACCTGTCCCACTCCCCGGCGGCCGCGTCACTGATTTACTATCACTCATGTTTGGCCGAAGACCACGGGGGCGTGGAAGCGCGCCCCCACGAGACGCCTCTGGCGAGACCACCGTCCGTGGGGCCGCCTCCTACGAGGAATACCAGCGGACCGGAAACGTCCAACTTCTCCAAACCGCTATCACCTGCTTCCGGGAGGCGGTCGAAGCCACCCCAGTCGGCCACCCCGGCCGACCCCGGTGCCTGTCCAACCTCGGGGCCGCCCTGTATGAGGAGTACAAGCGGACCGGGAACGTCCAGCTCCTCCAATCCATCATCATCCGGCTTACCGAGGCGGTCGAGGCCGCCCCGGCCGACCACCCCAAGCGAACCGAATACCTGTCCAACCTCGCAATCGCGCTGCAGGCGCGATTCGAGCGGACTGGGCAGCTGGTAGATCTGGACCAGGCCATCACCCGACTCTCCGAGGCGGTCGAGGTCACCCCGGCTGACCACCCCAAGCGAACCGAATACCTGTCCGACCTCGGGGACGGGCTGCGGGCGCGGTTCGAGCGGACCGGGCAGCTGGTGGATCTGGACCAGGCCATCACCCGACTCTCTGAGGCGGTCGAGACCACCCCGGCCGACCACCCCGACCGGTTCCGGTGCCTGTCCAACCTCGGGGCCGGCCTGCGAACCCGGTACGCCCTGAACGGGCAGCGAGCGGACCTGGACGAGGCCATCACCCGACTCTCCGAGGCGGTCGAGACCACCCCGGCCGACCACCTCGACCGGCCCGAGTGCCTGTCCAACCTCGGGGCCGGCCTGCGAACCCGATACGCCCTGAACGGGCAGCGAGCGGACCTGGACGAGGCGATCACCGTCTGGCGGGAGGCAGTAGACACCACCCCGACCGACCACTCAGATCGACCCGCCCGGTTGTCCAGCCTGGGAGGAGCGTTCGGGACCCGGTATGGGCAGGATGGGCAGCGAGCGGATCTGGACGAGGCGATCAGCCTCGGACGGCAGGCAGTCGACGCCAGCCCGGCCGAGCACCCGGACCGGCCCATGTTCCTGTCCAACCTCGGGGACGCGCTGCGGATTCGGTACGCCCTGGATGGGCAGCGACCGGATCTGGACGAGGCGATCAGCCTCGGACGGCAGGCAGTCACCACCATGCCAACTGGCCGCTCAGCGTACGAGTACCTAGTCACTCTGGGGGCCGCGCTGGCCCTCAGGTACGAGCGAGAAGGACAGCGAGCGGACCTGGACGAGGCCATCAGCCTCGGGCGGCAGGCAGCGGACACCGCCCCCGACCTTGCTCTCGGCCGCTCCACCCAGGCTTCCAACCTCGGGATCATGCTGCGGGCTCGGTACAACCGTGACGGTCAGCGAGCGGACCTGGACGAGGCCATCACAGTCAGCCGGGAGGCAGTCGACACCACCCCAGTCCAGCACCCGGACCGACCCGCGCGGCTGTCCAATCTCGGGGCAGCGCTACACGCCCGGTACGACCGAGACGGTCAGCGAGCGGACCTGGACGAGGCCATCACAGTCAGCCGGGAGGCGGTCGACACCACTCCGTCCGGCCACCCTGCCCGGCCCGTATGCCTGTCCAACCTCGGGCTTGAGCTGTGGGCGCGGTTCAAGCTGACCGGGCAGCGAGCGGACCTGGACGAGGCCATCACAGTCAGCCGGGAGGCGGTCGACACCAGCCCAGCCAAGCAGCCGGACTCCCCGAGGCGTCTATCCATCCTCGGGGACACCCTGCACGCGCGATACGAGCGAGAAGGGACGCGAGTGGACCTGGACGAGGCGATCCGCCTCAGGCAGGAGGGTGCACGGGCAGTGACCGGGCTGCCGGCGAGGCGGTTGATCGCGGCACAGGCATGGGGCAGATGGCTAGTCGAAGCAGGCGATCCGACCGCTGCCCTGGAGGCGTACGAGCTAGCGGTAGAGCAGTTGTTGCCGTTGGTGGCCTGGCATGGGCTGGACCAGGCGACGCGGGAGCATCACCTGCGGGAATGGCCGGGACTGGCGTCCGATGCAGCAGCAGCGGCGGTAGCGGCAGGTGACCCGGCCCGGGCGGTGGAGCTGCTGGAGGCGGGCCGGTCGATGTTGTGGACGCAGGCCTTGCGCCTGCGCCAGGACCTGGCCGTGCTGAAGGAAAGGGCCCCAGGCCTTACCGCAGCGCTGAACAGAGCTCGCCGGATCCTAAACACCTCCACCGGCACGTCAGATGGCTCGGACACCGTCGGCGACGTCCGTCGGGGGCAAGTGACTGAGCGACAGATGCTCGACCAGCGGCGGCTAGCCGCCCGGGACTGGGACGACGCTGTGGACCAGATCCGTCGAATCGAGGGGTTCGAGCACTTCCTACGCCCGGTCCCGTTCACCGACCTGCGCCAAGCCGCGGCCGGCGGGCCAGTGGCGATCGTGAACATCAGTCGGCACGGCAGCCACGCCCTGATCGTCACCAAAGCAGAGTCAGGTCCCGATCCTGGGGTGCACGTGGTGGACCTGCCCGCCGCGCCCAGGAACACCGTTACCGACCAGGCCAACACCCTGTTGGGGGCTGGCGATCGGCACGCGGTGTTCGAGGTTCTGGCCTGGACCTGGCAGGCGATCACTGAGCCGGTCCTGACCGCGCTCGGCCACACGCACACCCCCAGCGGGGAGATCGAGGACTGGCCGCGGGTGTGGTGGTGTCCGACTGGACCGGCGATGGTGCTGCCGTTGCACGCCTCGGGCCGTCACCCGCGCACCCGCCATGAGTACATGGTGATGGGTGAGGCGGCCGCAGTCGGTGACAGCGTGGCCGGGCGGGTGGTCTCCTCTTACACGCCGACCCTGACCGCCTTGATCCGAGCGCGCGCCAGGCCCTCACCCCGGCGGGTACGGCAGCTGGCCGTCGGGGTCCAAGACGCCCCCGGTCAGACCCATCTGCGCGCAGTTCCCGCCGAACTTCAGGTCGTCGCCAGCTACCTGCCCGAACCCACCCGGGCCACGCACCTGCTGGGCGC
>Ga0116217_10004504_pt1 | contig 12411 bp, 10 predicted proteins | sample Sb_taG_6_FD_89697 | JGI IMG/M metagenome (GOLD analysis project Ga0116217, IMG submission 89697) | Peat soil microbial communities from Weissenstadt, Germany - Sb_50d_4_PS metaG | ecosystem: Environmental > Terrestrial > Soil > Wetlands > Peat | place: Germany: Weissenstadt | collected 2010-09-21 | reverse complement strand
CTGTCGACGCAGACCGGCGATCGTCCGACCGCGTTAGCCTGGATCGCGGGACGACAGAGCGCGGGCCCGGTCGAAGCGGGAAAATTATCCGGCGCGCTCAAGCGCCTCGCACTCAGCCGCTCATATCGCAGCGCGCGCGGTCAGCATCGAGTCCTCGAGGTTCTGCGTCTCGCCGAGCTGATCGGTATTCCCGCGCTGCCGGAGATTGTTTGCCCCGTCGGCACGGTGCGCCCGGGGCTCGCGCCGGCACATCCTTATGCCGTGGTGCATGCCGCGCCCATGTTCACCTACAAACGTTGGACCACCGACGGCTGGCGCAAGCTGGCCGCTTCGATGCGCGAGCGCGGCCTGGCTATCGTCGTCACTGGCGCCGGCGGCGATCGCGCTTATCTCGATGATGTCTGGCGCGGCTGCGAGATTGTGCGTCTCGACGGCAAGCTCGAATGGCCGGAGCTTTCCGCGGTGATCGGCGGCGCGCGCGTCTATGTCGGACCCGACACGGCCATCACGCATCTCGCCGCCGCTACCGGGACGCCGACGGTGGCGCTCTACGGCCCGACCGACCCGCGCCTTTGGGGACCCTGGCCGGTCGGCGGTCTCGATCGGCCGTGGGTCGCCGCCGGCACGATCCAGCGTCGCGGCAATGTCTGGCTGGTGCAAAATCCGTTGCCCTGCCTGCCGTGTCAGTTGGAAGGCTGCGAGCGCCGGCTCGACAGTCACAGCCAATGTCTCGACGAGCTTTCGGTCAATCAGGTTCTAATCGCCGTCGATCAGGCGCTCGCGGTGCGGCAGGCGGCGTGAGAGCCGCCGCGTCATCGCCGGCACACGTGATACCTAATAAAGCGGCGCCTGAACCGGGGCCGTCGGCTTCCCGAGCACGCCCGATACCAGATCGAATTGCGTATAGGTCTGGCTTTCACAGGCGTCGGTCTCAACGGCGTAGCGTCCGTCGACCACGGCGTCGGCCTGAATGAACAAGGCATAGCTGCGCCGGTGGCCGCGATCCTGGAAATGCACGCAAGCGAGCCAGCTCCAGCCTTTGATGGAATGGACCCAGCGCAAGCGTGAAATCTCAAAACCGTCGTAGGATGCGCGGTTCGCCAAGACAGAGCGAAGCTGTTGGGCGGCCAGTGCAACGTAAGGCGGTTCAGGACCCGACGGCATGACGCCGCTCGGCTGCGCCAGCTCGCTGCATCCCGGCAATGCGACGAACGCCAGTGCAAGCGCGGCGCGCCGCAGGGTGCCGCTCAAGGACGGGCGGGCATAGGAAATCCGGCACCCACACCACAGTGCCGCCATGAAAGCCGTCCATGTGGAGACGAGCGCAGCCGGTTGAAGCGGGAAATGCGTATATTTTAAAGCAGGGCGCTGTAGGCGAGGTGTCGCAATGCAAATCTTTGGCATAAAGACACCGCTAATGCCCAACTGCGCGATCGGATAAAATGGTTAACGGCGCTCGATGCGATCTCCGGGCGGGTTCAAAAACCCGGCGGCCACAATGATCGTCAAGCCATTCATCTGGAGATTCCTGGCGACCGCGATCGTATTCGGCGCCGGCTTGGCGCTGGCCTCGTGCGGCCAGTTTTCCGGATATGTCGCCGACCGCTGGCCACACTGGGCCGGCGGTCTGCCCGATGACGTTCCGCCGCGGCCTGGCGCTCCGGGCTATGATGAATTCATCGCCCACGGGCAAGCCGAGCAGAACGCCGCGAAGCCTGCCGCGCCCGGCCAAAAGACCGCCGCCACGACCGCGAAGCCGGCTGTGCAGCCGGCACCCACCGTGGCGGTCGCGCCTGCTGCACCGCCCCCGCCAGCCGACGATCAGCCCGCCGAAGATCCAAGCGTCGTAAAGGGCGGATTGTACTGACCGCATCACGCCACGCCGGCGCGCAGCAGATCGTGGAAATGTACGATGCCGACCGGCCGTTCCGATTCCACGACGATAAGCGCGGTGATCTTCGACGAATTGAGGAGCTGCAACGCCTCGCTGGCGAGTTGATCGGGTCGCACGCTTTTCGGCTTTGCCGTCATGACCGAATCGACCGGCGCTTCAAGCAAGTCGTTCCGCATATGGCGGCGCAAATCGCCGTCGGTGATAACGCCGGCGAGCTTGCCGTCCTTTTCAATGACCGCCACACAGCCGAAACCCTTGGCGGACATCTCCATGATCGCTTCTGACATCGGCGCGCCGCGTTTGATCAGTGGCACGGCATCGCCGGGATGCATGACATCGCGGACGAATTTCAACGCGGCGCCGAGCTTGCCGCGCGGATGAAAGACGCCGAAGTCGACGGCGGTGAAGCCGCGGCTTTCAAGGAGCGCGATCGCCAGCGCATCGCCGAGAGCAAGCTGCATCAGGGAGGATGTCGTCGGCGCAAGATTGTGCGGACAGGCTTCGCGCGCTGCCGGCAGCGCCAGTACGATATCGGCGGCCTTGCCGAGCGTGCTTTCGACATTTACCGTGACGGCGATGAGCACGATGCGGAAACGGCGGGAGTAATTGATCAGGTCCTTGAGCTCCTCGGTTTCACCCGACCACGACAGCGCCAGCATCACATCGTCCGATGTGATCATGCCGAGATCGCCGTGGCTGGCGTCTGCGGCATGGACGAAGAACGCGGGAGTGCCGGTCGAGGCGAGCGTCGCGGCAATCTTGCGCGCGACGTGGCCGGATTTGCCCATGCCGGTCACGATGACGCGGCCGTGCGCGCCGCGAATGGTCTCGACGGCGGCGACGAAAGGGGCACCCAGTCCATCGGACATTGCCGCGACGAGTGCGGCGACGCCTTCGGATTCGGTGTCGAGCGTGCGCAGCGCCGACGCAATGTGGGATTTGGTAGCCGGTTTCGGCGCCCTCACGTCAGATGTACTCATCTTTTCATGTGTCCCCACTCACAAACTCCAAGGACTACAATATCGAACGACTGGAGCGAGCGCTCCGTTTATTTGCCCCAGGCCGCGAAAGCGTCGGCGAAGGCGCGGTCGCCGGGCGGGCCCTTTTCCATGGCCAATATAGCGCGGCCGCCATTGTTGTAGACGATCGGGATGTCGAACCACGGCCGATCCTTGAGCAGCTGGATATTGCGTTGCACGTCGGTGTCGACGGCGGACAGGCCGATCAGGAAAAACCCATTCGTCACTTTCACGGCAAGACCGGCAAGCGGAGTGCCGCGCGCCTGCTCGGATTGCTTCATCAGCACGCCCGGCACGTTGGCGATGCCGCCGCCGGGAAAATCGGGCGGTAGATTGAACATGATTTCGATCGTGTGACTTGCCGGCAGGGCCTGGTCGGTATTGCGGCGGAGCGACCAGGTCACGGTCATGTTCCGCTCTGGAACCGTTATGTCGGCGCGCACCGCAAGCTCAGGCGCGAGGCCAGGTCCAGGCGAAACGGTCTCCGTGCGCCATACCGCGGAGCCGACGAAGCGTTTGCCCTGCGGGTCGTTGGGATCTTCCTCGTAGAGAACGACGCGCTGCGCCACCGCCGGCCCGGCTTGATTGCCCGGCGCCGTGCCCGCTGCGGGCGCTTGCCCCGGATTTTGCTCCTGCGGCACGCGGCCGGGAAATTTAGGTTCCGCTGTCGGCGTCTGCGCAGTCTGGCTCTGCCGCGATCGCATGTGCGAGATGAACTGGTATAGCCCGGTGATATTCGACCATTGCCAGGAGATCGTTGCGCCCAGACCGGCGAGAATAATCAGCACCAAGGCGAGCTTGGCCAAACCGCGGTAGGATCGTGGCGGCCGCGGTTCGCGGTATTCCTCCTCCTGCGCGCGCACGCGTGGCGCATGCGGACGCGGGAACGGCGGCGGCTCTTCGTCTTCGTCCTCGTATTCATAGGACGACTCTAGCGGACGCATGGGCGGCGCGTCATCGTCGAGTGAAAGCGAATCATCGTCATCGAAGCGCGGCTCGATACGGCCGTGCGCTGATGCCGAATCGTCGTCGTCTTGGATTTGTTGCGGCGTGTCGGCGCCATAAGAATCACGAGTGTCCCGCGCCGATTGCGCCGCCTTGGCAGTGGCAGCGCCGAGATCGTCGGCTTCATTGACGAAGTCGCGGAAACCACGAAGCGCTTCGCGCCCAGGCAGAGAGGTCCGCGCGTTCAACAGCCGCTCGCGCGCCGTCAGCGGTGCGGCGGCGCGCGGCGGTTCATTCGCCAATTCACCGGATTTTTGCGGCGATGGCGGCTCGAACCGCTGCCGCTCGGTGCGCGCCGGATCGGCCCGCGGCGGCGCCGGTATTTCGCCTGGCGGCACGATCGGACGTTCGCGCCGCGGCGGCATTGCTGGAGCGGGCGGCATTTGCGGGCGCGTCGTGGCCGGCGGCGGACGCCAGGGCGGTGCGGCCGGGCGCGGTTCTGCGCGCGCTTTGCGTGCCGATTCCGCTTCCACCTTGCGGATCGCGTCTTCGAGCGCCAGCCGTTCCCTGGTAATGTCCGCCTCGGACAGCGCCGGCTCGATGGCGCGCAACTGTGCGACCAGTGCGGCGCGCGCACGCTCGTAGAGCGCCCGGCGCGCTTCGCCGCTGCTGGCGCCGAGTCCCTCTACGGCACGGGAGATGAGAGGATGATAGTCGGCCATCGTCTAAGCTTACGCTCGGCTCTCTAAACTTGCATCTTACGCTTCGAATGGATTTTGCATGAGGATGGTGTCCTCGCGTTCCGGGCTGGTAGACAGCACGATGGCGGAACAGCCGATCAACTCCTCGAGGCGGCGGACATATTTGATCGCCTGGGCCGGCAGGTCGGCCCACGAGCGCGCCCGCGCCGTCTGTTCCCGCCAGCCGGCGATGGTCTCGTAGATCGGCTCGACCTGCGCCTGGGCGTGCTCGCTTGCCGGCAGATAATCGATCTCGCGGCCATCCAGTCGATAACCGACGCAGACTTTGATTTCATCGAAGCCGTCAAGAATGTCCAGCTTGGTGAGGGCGAGCCCATGGATTCCGCTGATGCGCACGGTTTGCCGGACCAGGACGGCATCGAACCAGCCGCAGCGCCGCGGCCGTCCAGTCACGACGCCGAATTCTTTTCCGCGCTCACCCAGCATCCGGCCAATCTCGTTCTTCTGCTCGGTGGGAAACGGACCTTCTCCGACCCGCGTCGTATAGGCCTTGCAAATCCCGAGCACGTATCCGATCGCGCTGGGTCCGAGGCCCGATCCGGTTGCCGCCTGCGCCGCCACCGTATTCGACGAGGTGACGAATGGATAGGTGCCGTGGTCGACGTCGAGCAAGGCGCCCTGCGCGCCTTCGAACAAAATGCGTTTGCCCTCGCGGCGTTTTTGATCGAGCAGCGACCACACCGAGTCCATATAGGGCAGGACGAGCGGCGCAACGCGTAAAAGTTCTTTGCGCACGTCCTGGATTTCGATTGGCACCAAACCTAACCCTTTGCGCAAAGCATTATGATGCGTCAGAAGGCGCTCGATTTTGCGATCAAGCGTCGCACCGTCGGCGAGATCCATCAGACGGATGGCGCGTCGACCGACCTTGTCCTCATAGGCGGGACCGATGCCGCGCCGCGTCGTGCCGATGCGCAAAGCTGCATTCGCGGATTCGCGGATGGCGTCGAGCTCGCGATGCAACGGCAGGATCAGGGCGGTATTCTCGGCGATGCGCAGATTGTCGGGAGTGACGGTGACGCCCTGTTTTTTGAGCTTGGCGATCTCATCCAGAAGCGCATCCGGGTCGAGCACCACGCCGTTGCCGATAACCGACAGCTTGCCCGGCCGCACCACGCCCGAGGGCAGCAGCGAAAGTTTGTAGGTGGTGCCATTGATGACCAGGGTGTGGCCGGCATTATGTCCGCCCTGGAAGCGGACGACGATATCCGCCTGCTCGGACAGCCAATCCACGATCTTACCCTTGCCCTCGTCCCCCCACTGGGAGCCGACCACCACAACATTTGCCATGAGGAAATGTCCCCAAGAGGTCCGATGACTTACTTCGGTGACTGCTCTGATGGATCGGATGTCGGCCGTAGCCGACTGCTCCGGATAATGGATGATGCCGAAGGAAGCAAGGAAAACTGCCTTCGGCTCGCCCACCTGTTTTGCGCTAAGATATTGTTACATATCGTGATTTCTTATTAGCCCTTTTCGGTAATTGGGTAATTGCATGGCGCTGCCAGGCGGCAGGCCGCTTTGACGACGGCCGGTTGTCGCGGTGCTGGGCCGCCAACGGCAGTCATGCGGGCTACGCACTGGTCGGTGAGCGCGCTCCGCGATAGCTCCTTCGCCATGCCATCCGCAGGCCACGACGGGCAGCTCATCACGCCGGACAGGACCGGCCAGAATTCCGGCCGTTTCGGCGGCTGGCTCGTCGACCAAGCGTATCTGTTACTGTCGCTCACATCCTTGTTCTGGGCCGGCAATACCATTCTTGGCCGCTTCATCGCTGGGCACATCCCGCCAATAACGCTGGCCTTCATCCGCTGGAGCGGCGCCACCCTGATTCTGCTGCCGTTCGCCATGCGGTATTTGGTTCGGGATTGGCCGACCATCCGCAAGCATGCGGGACGGATGACCCTGATCGCGTTTACAGGCTTCTCCGTCTACAACACGATGGCCTATTACGGCCTGCAATACACCACGGCGATCAACGGACTGTTGTTGCAATCGGTTGGCCCGTTATTCGTGGCGATGTGGACCTTCGTATTGTTCGGCGACCGGCTGACGCTACGCCAAGCCGGCGGCATTTGCATCTCGCTCACCGGTGTCCTTGTCATCATCTGTCACGGCAGTTTTGCCGTATTGCTGGCGACCGAATTCAATCGCGGCGACGTCTGCTTCCTGGTCGCGCTTGGGGTCTATGGGTTCTATGCCGCCTACCTGCGCAAGCGGCCGCCCATGCACCCGTTCTCGTTCCTGGCCGTCGGCATGGGCTGGGGCGCGGTATTGCTGGTGCCGGGAGTGGCTTGGGAAATCGCCAGCGGTCGGACAATGGTGTTCGATGCCGCCAGCGTCGCAAGCTTCGCCTTTGTTTGCATCTTTCCGTCGTTGCTTGGCTATCTGTGCCTCAACCGCGGCATCGAGTTAATCGGCGCCAACCGTGCCGCGCCGTTCATCCATCTGGTTCCGGTGTTCGGCTCGGTCTTAGCGATCGTCCTGCTCAATGAGCGCTTCGAGTTCTACCACGCCATCGGCTACGCGCTCGTCTTCACCGGCATCACGGTGGCGACCAGGAAGTGACAGGCTCAAAACCGCAGCGGCTTGACCTGCTGCACATTCGGGATTTTTTGCACTTCGCCGAGCACCTCCGGCGGCACCGCACCGTCGACCTCGACCAGCGCGATGGCATTGCCACCGGCGGATTCGCGGCCGAGATGGAACGTCGCGATGTTGATGCCGGCGCCTGCGAGCAATGTCGCGAAGCGGCCGACGAAGCCCGGCTTGTCCAGGTTGGTGACATAAAGCATCGACGGGCCGAACTCGGCGTCGACGCGGATACCCTTGATGTTGACGATGCGCGGACGGCCGTCGGCATATACGGTGCCCGATACCGAGCGCGTCTGCCGGTCGGTCACGACGGTGACCGTGATCAGGCTGTCGTAATCGCCCTCGGCGTCGCGCCGCGTCTCTTCGACCGCGATGCCGCGATCCTTGGCGACGATCGGGGCTGAAACGACGTTGACGTCCTGCAGCATCGGGCGCAGCAGGCCGGCGACGGCCGCCGAGGTCAGCGCCTTGGTGTTCATCTGCGCCACCACGCCTTCATACGTTATCTGCACCTGCTTGATGCCGGTCTCGGTGAGCTGGCCGGCGAATGAGCCGAGTTTTTCTGCGAGCGCCACGAAGGGTTTCAGCTTCGGTGCTTCCTCGGCGCTAATCGAAGGGAAATTGACGGCATTGGCGATGGCGCCGCGGAGAAGGTAATCCGACATCTGTTCGGCGACTTGCAGCGCGACGTTCTCCTGCGCCTCCATGGTCGAAGCGCCGAGATGCGGCGTGCAGACCACGTTCGGCAGCCCGAATAGCGGTGACTGCGTCGCCGGCTCTTCCCGGAACACGTCGAGTGCCGCGCCGCCGACATGGCCGGATTTGAGCGCCTCGCACAACGCCGCCTCATCGACAAGCTCGCCGCGGGCGCAATTGATCATGCGGACGCCCTTCTTGGTCAAACCGAGCGTCTCGGCGTTGATGATGTTGCGGGTCTTGTCGGTGAGCGGAGTGTGCAGCGTTATGAAATCGGCGCGCCGCCACAGCTCATCGAGCTCGACCTTCTCGACGCCGAGTTTGAGCGCGCGCTCGGCGGAGAGATAGGGATCGTAGGCGATCACCTTCATTTTCAGTCCGATCGCGCGGTCGGCAACGATCGAGCCGACATTGCCGCAGCCGATGATGCCGAGCGTTTTTCCGAAAATTTCGACGCCGAGAAACTTGTTTTTCTCCCATTTGCCGGCGCGCGTCGAAGTATCGGCCTCGGGAATTTGCCGCGCTAGCGACAGCATCAAAGTGATGGCGTGCTCCGCCGTCGTGATCGAATTACCGAACGGCGTGTTCATGACAATGATGCCGCGCGCGGTCGCTGCCGGGATATCGACATTGTCGACGCCGATGCCGGCGCGGCCGATTACCTTCAGGTTTTTCGCCTTCTCCAGGATTTTTGCCGTGACCTTGGTCGCAGACCGGATGGCGAGTCCATCGAAGCCAATAATGGTCTCGGCAAGCTTGTCCTTGTCCTTGCCGAGCGCGGGCTGGAAATCGACCTCGATGCCGCGATCCTTGAAAATCTGGACGGCCGCAGGCGAGAGCGCATCGGAAATGAGGACTTTGGGGGCCATGGCTTCCTCACGCCGCTTTCACGAGGGCGTCTTTGGCCGTGGCATAGGCCCAGTCGAGCCACGGCGTCAGCGCCTCGACGTCGCTTTTCTCGACGGTGGAGCCGCACCAGATGCGTAGCCCCAGCGGCGCGTCACGATAGGAGTCGATATCATAGGCAACGCCCTCTTTCTCGAGCGCCGCCGCGATGCCCTTGACGAAGGCCGTCTGCGCATCGGCCGGGAGCCGGCTCACGGCGGGATCGACAATCTTCAAACAGACCGACGTGTTGGAGCGCTGCGCCGGTTCGCGGGCCAAGAAATCGATCCACTCCGTGCGCATAACCCAGTCGGCAATGACCTTGGCGTTGGCGTCGGCGCGAGCCTGCAGGCCCTTTAGTCCGCCGGCCGATTTCGCCCATTCGAGCGCGTCGAGATAATCCTCCAGGCACAGCATCGACGGCGTGTTGATGGTTTCGCCCTGGAAGACGCCTTCCATGAGCTTGCCGCCTTTGGTCATGCGGAAGATTTTCGGCAGCGGCCAGGGCGGGGTATAGCCTTCCAACCGCGCGACCGCGCGCGGAGACAGGATCAGCATGCCGTGCGCGGCCTCCCCGCCCAGCGCCTTCTGCCAGGAGAACGTGATGACATCGAGCTTGCGCCATTCGAGCGGCTGCGCGAACGCCGCCGAGGTCGCATCGCAGATGGTGAGACCTTTGCGATCAGCGGCAATCCAATCGGCATTCGGCACGCGCACGCCCGAGGTGGTGCCGTTCCAGGTGAAGACGATATCGTTCGCCGGATCGAGCGACTTCAGATCGGGCAATTCGCCGTACGCGGCACGAAGTACGGTCACCTCCTTGAGCTTAAGCTCCTTGGCGACGTCGCTCACCCAGCCTTCGCCGAAGGATTCCCAAGCGAGCATTGTCACCGGCCGCGGGCCAAGGAGCGACCACAACGCCATCTCGACCGCGCCGGTATCGGAGGCCGGCACGATGCCGATGCGGTAGTCCGCGGGGACCTGCAGCACTTCGCGGGTCAGATCGATGGCGCGCTTGAGCTTTGCCTTGCCGGGTTTCGAGCGATGCGAACGGCCAAGGAGGGCGCCGGTCAGGGATTTTGGGCTCCAGCCGGGGCGTTTGGCGCAGGGGCCGGATGAAAAATGCGGCACACCAGTCCGCAGGGAGGGCGTCGCAATTGTCATAATCTATCCTTCCAGATAGGCGCCCCTCGTTGGGGAGGGGTGTCCCGCCGCTGGAATTAAGGAATGATGGCCGCTACGTCAAGCGGTCACGGCAGCCACCCGGCTTGGTCGGTCCAGCTTGCTTTAAAACTTCAAGCCCGCGCCAACGCGTGCGGATGCCACTGTGACGTGAATGCCGTTAAGCGGGAAAAAGTAAATGTATTCGAGTTCGCCGCGCACGAAAATATTCGACGTGAGTGAGATGTCCGTGCCGAGCCCCGTGGCGAAGCCGTACGCATATGCGCTGTCTTGTGAAGATGATTGTGAGATGGGACCGAATGCCAGGTCGGGCAGTGGGGTGAGCGGCGGGGTTTGAACATCCACGAAGTCCTGCGCCGTATACTTCACGGTCGCGGAGTTGCTGTAATTGACGCGGCCGACGGCGAAACCAGCGAAGCCATAAGGCAGGAAGATGCCATATTCCAACCCAGCGCGTGCACGAAGCGTCGCGATGTCGGTCATTTGCAGCGATGACTGTGCACTGACGGTCGCATCATAGAAGTAGTGGTGACCGGTTGGAAGATTGTTGCTGTCGACAAAACCTCGCTCTTCAGATCCGGCCGACGATGCCTTGAGCGAAACGCGATTGTAGTTCAGTTCCATGCCCAGAACGATCTCTTCCCACTCGGTATTGTAGCCGACGAAACCGCCCACATCGAAGCTACCGGTACTGCGAGTGGGAGGCAGCACCGCCCATTGAGACAGGCCCTCATCTGCTTCAATCGTGGTATTGCGCAGAATGAACGCTATGTTCGATGCGGCTGCGGTACCGAAGTTGACGTCAGAGGTCGAGTATCCGAGCTGGGCGCCGCCATAAAATCCGCCCCAGTGATAGGTCGGCTGCGAGCCGCGCAGGATGCCGAAGTCCTGTGCGTACGCGCGGGGCGCGAGCGCAAGCACGACGACCGCACCAAGGACCCAACGCATCAGCCGCGCCCTTTCCATCCTCCGGCGCGCATAAAGCGGCCGTTTGGGCGCGATCATCGGGCATTAACCTTAATGGGGCGTTAGCTCGGCGGTCGGCTTAAAGCTTCGTCGACGCTGATGGAAAGGCCGTGTTGCCGCGGCGGACAGGCCTTGCGGCGCCATTTTCGCGGGCCTGGGCAGTTTCCTAGCCGCGAGTCGTCAGCGGCGGCGCAGGCTGCGGGATCATCATGGGCTGCTGCGGCACCATCATGGGCTGCTGCGGCACCATCATCGGGGCCTGCTGCACCATCACCGGCGCCTGCATCACCGGTACCGACTCGGGCTGGAATCGCCAGCGCATGCCCAACATGAAGTCCTGCGAGGTCAGGTTCTGGAGCCTGTAGGAGTCGGGGATGCAGCCGCCCTGACAAAAGATCTGATCGGTGACCGAACCGTAATTGAGATAGGTATAGGCGAGCTCCATCGTGAAATTCTGCGTCACGTTGTAAGCGAGGCCGGCGTGCAGCGCCCAGGCAAAATTCAATTGGCTAGCGTTGGTTCCGATGCCGTTTCCGGACGTGCCGATGCCGATATCGGTAAGATCTGCAAACTGGTTCCAGGCGCCGCCGATGCCGAAACCGACGAACGGCGTCAGGCAGTTCCAGGTGCCGAGATCGACATAGGCATTGGCGAGGAAGACCACCGATTTCAGGAAGGCCTGATACTGATCGCCGAAAACGCCGATACCGCCTCCGGGCTGAGGCAGCGTATAGGTGCCGAACGCATTGACGGCGGTCCGGGAGCGATATTGGGCGGTGACGTCGAAGCGCAGCCAGTTGTTCCACTCATAACCGACGCCGGCGTCGAAGAAGACAGTATCGGCCATTGAAGCATGTTGGATTGCGAAGTTGCTGTTGTTGAGCGGATTTTGCAGGAATACAAAGTCCACATTGTTGGTTACGCCGACGCCGATATCGCCGCGCAGATACCACGCCCCCGCGGGCTGTTCCATGACGATGGGAATGGGTTGATACTGGATCTGAGGCTGCGGCGCAGGCTGTGGCATGTCGGCGGCGTACGCCGCGGAGCTGATCATGGCTGCTGTTGCGGCGCGGATCAAAAGCGCTGCGCTGACCATCGCTCGTCCCTTTCTAGACGGAGTTCGCGCGCGGCGGCGCACCGTCTTGAGCCGAGGCGAAATTAGCCAGCAAATGTTTAAGCGGGTCTTAACCCTAACGCTTAACCATGACCATTAAGGGATAGCCGGCATCAATATCGCGCGAACTGTCCGATACGCGACGTTCGCCGCACCGCGACGCGGCCGGCGCAAGCAATAATTAAGATTCGTAAACGATTGTGACAGTGCCGGATGGCGGCCTCGGCGGTCAGTGCTCGTCCCCGTCCAGCTCACGATGTGGTGCTGGGCGTAGAGTTCGAGGCCGAGCTTGGCGACCAGGTCGAGCTGGGTTTCGAGGAAGTCGATGTGTTCTTCCTCGTCGTGCATCAG
>Ga0116217_10004502_pt1 | contig 12416 bp, 8 predicted proteins | sample Sb_taG_6_FD_89697 | JGI IMG/M metagenome (GOLD analysis project Ga0116217, IMG submission 89697) | Peat soil microbial communities from Weissenstadt, Germany - Sb_50d_4_PS metaG | ecosystem: Environmental > Terrestrial > Soil > Wetlands > Peat | place: Germany: Weissenstadt | collected 2010-09-21 | reverse complement strand
GAGCCTCCAGTGTCCGCAAACGACGAGTGGGCTTTACGCGCGGATTCGTTCGGTGGGACTGGATCCGCAACGCGTGTACCACGTTCGGGACGCCTCGATCGACCGGCCGAATCTCCATCTTGATTTAGACGATGGCACGCTGGCGTTGACGGAAGACATTTGCGGGCGGATTACGGGCGCGTTCTTCGAGGGTGAGGGCGAGATACGGCTGCGGCCACCGAACCGGGTGGAGCGCGGATCGCTGGCCCTGTTCACGGGGATGGCGATTCTGGACGAGCAGTTTACCTCAGCATATCTGCGCTTCAACGACGACACGGCGGCGGTCTGGCAGCCGTTTCTTTCGCCGGCGCCGGAGGGCGGGGAATTCATAAAACAATGGAGCGAAACGAGCCGCAGTCTGGCGGAGTTTGATGCCCTGCGCCTGCTTCTGGACTTCAGTCATTTTCTTCCGGCGCCAGGTGGAAGTGAGCCGGGTCGAAAATTTCCACCTCTGCTGCACGCTCATTTACTGGGCAAGAAACTGGGCGGTTTTGAAGTGTTCTGGGATGCGGTGGGCGCTGAGCCCTTGTGGGCAGGGCAGCCGAGGGTGAAAGACGGCATCCTGTTCTTCGATATCTGGACTTCGTTTGCGCCCAGTGGGGCTGGCGGCGCAGCTACGGTTCCACTGGCTGGTGACGCCTCGATTACGGCCTTCCGGATTCGGGCGTCGGTGCAGCCCCCGACCAGGTTGCAAGCATCGACGGAGGTGAATGTTCGAATTCGCAGCGGCGGAGAAAGGACGCTGCTGTTTGAGCTATCGCGTTATCTGAAGATTGATGCCGTCGAGGCGGATGGGCGGTCAGTGGATTTCATCCAGAACCAGGCGCTCGAAGGAACCGAGCTGCGGCGAAAAGGAAACGATCTGGTGGCGCTGGTGTTTCCCGCTCCGCTTGTGCCCGGGCAGGAATTGAAACTGCGCTTCCGCTATGCGGGCGAGGTTCTGTCGGAGGCGGGGCACGGATTGCTCTATGTGGGCGAGCGCGGCACCTGGTATCCGAATTTCGGTTTGAACCCGGCGCAGTTCGAGATGGAGTTTCACTATCCGGCGAACTGGACGCTGGTGGCGACGGGAAAACAGATGTCGCCTGCGAGCAGCGACGAAGACGAAGTGGAAACGAACCGGGAAGCAGGGGCGGAGAAAGTTTCGCGGTGGACCTCGGAGCGGCCGATTCCGGTGGCGGGGTTCAACCTGGGCAAGTACGTTCGGGCCGAGGCGAAGGCGGGCAGCATTCTGGTGGAGGCGTACGGCACGAAGGTCGTTGAGAAATCATTCCCGAAGGCGCAGGCGGAGGTGATTGGGCAGCCGGTTTTTCCTGGCGCTCCCCCGCTGGGACCGAGGTCGAGGGTGCCCATCATTGTGACTCCACCGCCTCCGTCGCCGGCGCGCGATGCGCAGGCGGTGGCGGACAGGGCGGCGAAGGCAATTGAGAGTTTCTCGCAGTGGTTTGGGCCGTATCCGTTCGGTTCGCTGGCGCTGACGCAGATGCCGGGGAATTTGAGCCAGGGATGGCCGGGACTGGTGTTCCTGGCGAGCTTCGCGTTTCTGAGCCCACAGGAGCAGACAGATCTGCGTCTTGATCCGGTGACGCGCGAGCTCGACAACCAGGTTCTGGTCCACGAGACGGCGCATCAATGGTGGGGCGATCTGGTGATGTGGAAGGGTTATCGGGATCAGTGGATTGCGGAAGGTCTGGCGAACTATGCGTCGCTGTTAATGCTGGAGCAACAAAATCCAACGCAATTCCGGCAGGTCCTGGAAAAGTATCGCCAGGATCTTCTGGCCAAGAACAAAGATGGAGAGAGGCTGCGCGACGCTGGACCGGTGACCCTGGGGCAGCGGCTGGAGTCGTCGCATTTCCCCGGGGGCTACGAGGCGATCAGCTACGAAAGAGGGACGTGGCTGTTCCACATGCTGCGTACGATGCTGCGCGATTCCGAAGCGGCATCCCGTTCCCGGAAAGGGCGGGCGAATCCCGAAGAGCCGTTCTTCCGCGCGCTGCGGAAAATCAGGGAGCGGTATGCGGGAAAGAGCATAAGCACGTAGCAACTGGTGCAAGTTTTCGAAGAGGAACTGCCGCGCCCACTTTGGTACGAGAATCGTCACAAGCTGGACTGGTTTTTGGAAGGTTGGATCGAAGGGACGGCGATACCGAAGCTGGAAGCGCGCGAGATTCGTATCACGGAGAAAACTGGCGTGACCACGGTTACAGGCGTGATCGTACAAAAGGACGCACCCGACGATCTGGTGACGGCGGTTCCGGTGTACGCGACGAGGGCGGGAAACGCGCTGGTTTTTCTCGGCGAAGTGCTGGCGGATGGCCGGGAGACTGGGTTTCGGCTGATCGCGCCGAGTGACGTGCGCAAGATTGTGCTTGATCCGAAGCAGACGATTCTTACCGCGCTGAAGTAGATTCCGAACAATACTCCGAACGATATTCCGAATCACAGACATTGGTGCGGAGCGCGCCGGTTTTGCGGAGGCGGCGAGGCCATGCGATTGCTCGGAGAAGAGTTGTCAGGAAAGGGAATTGGAGGATGGTATGACTCTTCAGCCCTATGTATACGCGAATGAACGGTCCCGGCGACGCACTATTCTTCTGGTGGAGGACGAGCCATTTGTGCGGGAGGCTACTTGCGGCATTCTGGAGAGCGCGGGCTTTGAAGTTCTGACGGTCGAGGATGCGCGAGAGGCGATGAAGGTTTACGAAGAGTGCAAGCGGAGAATCGATCTGGTGATGACCGACATGATGCTTCCGGGAGGGACAGGGCAGCAATTGGGGCAAGATCTGCGGCAGCGTTCACCGGAGGTTGTAGTTCTGGTGACGTCGGGTTACGGCAATCCCGAGTACGAGACGGAAGCGCCCGAGTCACGCACGTATTTTCTGGCGAAACCGTATTCGAAGCGGACGCTGGTCGAGAAGATTGAAAAGATTCTTGGGGCGGCGCCGCTGGGGCGGGCGGCGTCGCAAGCGGGCTAGCGCCGCGACCGCGTGATGGTTACTGCTGTCGATCCAAGCTTGCTGGTGGCTCATCACGCGGGCTGAGCTTGCTTGGCAGCGGATTCCTATCAGATTGATCCCGACTCGGCGGCCTTCTGCGACGTTTATAATCCTCCATTCCTAACTTCCGTTCCCAAGATCGGTTCCTAAGGAGCACGCATGAAACTCGAGGGGCGAGTCGCGCTGGTTACGGGAGCGTCGCAGGGGATCGGTCATGCCTGCGCGCTGGCTCTGGCGCGGGAGGGCGCTAGCGTTGCGGTGGCGGCGCGCAATCGGCAGAAACTGGAGGAACTGGTCGCCGAAATCACCGCTGCGGGCGGCAAAGCGGCGGCTTTCGTCATGGACGTGGCGGAGGAAGAGCAGGTGAAGTCCGGGATCAAGTCGGCGCTCGCGCAATTTGGCAAAATCGACATCCTGGTGAACAACGCTGGCATTACGCGCGACCAACTGGTGATGCGCATGAAGCGCGCCGACTGGGACGCGGTGCTGAACACGAATCTGACTTCCGCGTATCTGTGCATCCAGCAGGTGATTGGTTCGATGCTCAAGCAGCGCTGGGGACGGATCATCAACATCACCAGCGTCTTCGGGCAGATGGGGCAGGCTGGGCAGACGAACTACGCAGCTTCGAAAGCCGGGCTGATCGGGCTGACGATGGCGATGGCGCGGGAAGTGGCTTCGCGCAATATTACTTGCAACGCGGTCGCTCCGGGATTTATTGAGACCGGCATGACGGCTGCGCTGAGCGAGGAATTCAAGCAGAATGCGGTGAAGTCGATTCCGCTGGGGCGCGTGGGCTTGCCTCAGGACATTGCCAGCGCGGTGTGCTTTCTGGCTTCCGACGATGCTTCCTACATCACAGGGCATGTGCTCAACGTGAATGGCGGGATGCTGATGGGGTGACGATTCGTCGGCAGCCTCAAAACCCGGCTTCAGCGGTGCGCCAACCGCGAATTCTTTCTGTTAACTCAAAGGGTAATAACCCACTAGTATGGGTACCCCCCTCCCCCCCTCCCTATTGGAATCATGGGGTTAGGAGGAAATTCTCCCTCCAGTCTTTGATTTTAAAGGACTTACAGGTAAAGTCTTCCAGAATCAATGACTTACGGTTGTTTTTTCTTCGTCAGAGCTGCAGCAGCGGGCTGACGCCGGCTCATCGCCTCAACTTTTGTCATCAAAGGGCCACTGACAAACGGGCTTGGGCAGCTTCGAGGTCCGTCTCTGGAGACGGGCACACTTATTCGTCGCCCTAATCGGGAAACATTGTCGCATCGGTCGGGCTGGACGTCTGTGATGGCTCTCACAGCTTGGGTGTGATGAAAAAAGGTTGGGTCGATGGCTGTTGGACGCGATAGATCGAGCTACCCGACCTGAGATTTATCTTCTTGATTTGCGCTTCTTGTCACTGTCGGCATCCCAAGACGTCGACTGCGTTAGACCCGCTGCCCGGCGAAACCGAGTAATTGACTCCCTAGTGCGATCCAAAAGACTGGCTAGTTCGCTAAGTGCGGGCTCGATCTCTCCTGACGGTGCGTCTGTACCCTCCAGACGCGGCGAACGGTAGTGGGAGTTGATTAACGGGAGCAGTTCCACGACGATCTGGCCCGGGGCGCTCGTTCGGAGGTCGCCCCATTCTCTGGCGCTTGTGCTCATAAGTTCCAATTCGTTGAAGCCGATATCGGACGTGGGATTTTGTAAAAAGTGTTCTTCACGAACAAGCTCGCGACTGACTCTTCGGACCAGACCGTTAAGTGCGGGCCCGAGGCCGGCCCGGCTCGACAGGCCCGCACATAGCCCATACCAGATCAGTAGAGTGGGAAACGTGTTGAGATATGGAAACAAGACGTGCAGGTGATCCAGAGTACCGGGACTGATCGAGCTTGCCACATATGCACATAGGAACTCAGTACTTGGGTTTCTTGCCGCCGTCGATTCGCTCGCGCCCTCGACCAGATGCTCGAAAAGCGACAGCCTGTCCTCCCTCGGGCCTTTGAGCACCTCACGCAGGGGTGCAAGCCCGGGGATGGCCCGGGTCATGGCCAACCATTCGGGCTCGCCGACAGCGCCGTTCTGTAGAATCTGCGAACATGCGTCCAGGATCAAAGGTGGAACGGGTTCGCTAAGAGGCAAGCTAAACTCGCCCCCTGATAGATGACGGATTACGCTCCACACAACTTGCAGCGACGAGGCCTCGATAGGCAAAGGCGACCCGCCGACAAGAGTCCTCGATCGAGACCACTTCTCCTCGATTTCGGAGATGAGTCCTTTGTTGAACCCGAAGCCCGCAGCTCGCGCGATTGAGAAAGACAGGGTGGACAGGCAGGCCCGATGCGTCACATTACGCAGTTCTTTTTTCTTGCCCACATATGTTGCAGTCTCGCCGACAATTACACCCAAGCAGGCATCTTCGAGGCGCCCTAGCCGCGGGCTGGGCTTGACGGCCAAAAGCTCGGCCGCCGTCTGCCGGTCCGAAATTCGACTGTACGCAGTTACGGGCCGAACCCACGGCGCGTAGGTGCTAAGCCAAGCCAGCAGTTCCCTTTGCTCTCGTCGTTCCGCGATTATCGCTGCCGGGGGACGCCTGTCCCGAGTTGGGTCTTCGTTCCAGAGGAGCTCAATCTCGTCCCAACCTGTCAGCACGCTCAGGCTTGGTTCTGACTCATGAAGGCCATTTCGCGAGGGCAGCCGTCCTGAGCTCAAGACTTCGGCGAGTTCCTTGCGGGTTGCACTCTTGGTCCACATTAAGGTTTCTTCTTTCCGCCGAACACGTCGCTCAACTTCGCTGGCGCCTTCGGCGGCTGTGCGGCCTGTAGCGCCTGCTCAAAATAGCCACGTAAGCTGCCAGTATAGTAGATCGACAGATTCGTTTTAGCCCTCGTAACGGCTGTGAAGGTGACATTCCGCTCTTGATCTAACTTCTTGAGCTTGTCCGCCCCAGCAATGTGCACCGTCCGAAACTCCACGCCTTGGGCAGCGTGGATCGTACAAACGATTATCCTCTTTCCGGGAATAAACTCTACGGCATCGCTGTCACCCTGGCAAACGGATACGTCTGCCAAGTCAGATGCTTCGATGGCTTTTCGAATTGGATTCAAGACATCTTTCTTGACCGGGCAGAGCACGCCGAGGAATTCGCCCTGATAGGTCTTAACCTGGGACCTCAATGACTCGACGATTTTGTTCGCTTGCTCGGCAATCGAATGGAATCGCTGTGCGGGCTCGACACGCGAAGGCATCGTGACTTCATCGTACTGTGAACTTTCGAGCATTGGTTGGTAGTCTGGGGAATCGTTCATTAGAAAGTCTGCAACCTTGCAGATCTGTCGCCCGATCCGGTAGTGAAATTGTAGCTGGTACTCTTGGTCTACTGCGTCACTCATGTTCTGGGAGCAATCCTCCCCGGTGTAGATTTTCTGACGGGCATCTGCGGCGATGAACATTGTCTTGCCCAGTCGGGAGAGTAGATCGATTTCTTCCGGAAGAAAGCTATGCCCTTCATCCAACAGAACGGCCTCGAACAGGTTGGCTAGGTTCTTCTTGTCGACCAGTTTCCGGGTCTCCTCTATCAGATACTCCCTCATTGCCTTGAACTCGGTCGGCAGTTTTATGTGAACGTCGTACCGACGCAGGAGATCAAGGTAAAACTTCTTGCTGGTCTTGACTTTGTCAACCGGAAAGTCATATTGGCCGCCACCGCTAGCTATGAACTCCTGCAGCGTCCGCGTGAAAACAACGACTTCGATGTTCTGCGCACCCGAAAGGTGAAGATAATTGGCCCTCAAAAGGACCAGATTTGTCTTGCCAGAGCCAGGAGGGCCTTTAATTAGGTAGCTCTTGCCGATCGGAAGATTGATGATCGGCTCTTGCTCCTCGTTAAGTTCTCCTGGATCAATCCACCAAGTCCCGCTCATAAATTAGTCACCGCTTTAGATATTGGAACCTGGGTCGGCTCCAGCGGCCCTTCCAAGGCCATTGCTCGCTCAAGGGCGGGGAAAAGGGCACCCTCAAGAGCCGTCCGAACTATGGCGTCCTCATACACGCCACTGAAAATCTTAGAAAAACTATTACCGAACTGGTTTTCTGGCAACGGCTTCGTCGATGCGGCGGCCGCACATTGAAGCTCAATTACTAGCCCGTTTAAGTCCAACAGCGTGAGTTTGAGCGCAATGTGGAAATCGACCGAAAGCCCAAACTTCACAGACGCCTTGAAGCACACTTGAAGAAGGGATTCTGCGCCCTCCTCATCGGGGACCTCCTTCACGGTTCTTGGGGGAAGGTCGCTTTCGTCACTCGCAGCTCGAACCTGCTCGGCTATCTTGGACAAGATCTCACCGGATGCTTGCTTGCGGCGGCGGGCTTCCTCATAGGCTGAAGAAGAGTCAACGGATTGTGTGTCATAGAGGGCCCGCGCTCGACGTTTTCGAATGCTCTCTTTGGCAGCGGCCGTCCCGTCGGACACGTTCGGGCTGGGGGCGAAGTCCTCCCACCTCACGATCTTAAGTCGCAGATTGGGATCTTTTACGAGGCAGTTGCTGGCGAGGCTCACTAGATCGGGAGCCTTTCCCGTCGGATCTAACTTGGGGTTGTCGTGAAGAATCGCTTGAACTAACCTGGCAAATGGGGAGGCGGATTCTGCGAAAACTCTCCGCTTCTCAAGCATGTCGTACAAGACAGCTCCGAGCTGATAGAACGTCAACGAACGGTGTCCCTCCGCAGTTTGCTCCTCTTTTCGGAGAAGGAATTCCGGGGAGGCGTATTGGAGGGTCCCGATGAAGAGCTGCTCATCTCTGTCAGTCAAGGGCGGTGCATCGTTTTTGTTGGAGGGCCGGATGACTCCGAGATCCAGCAGTATTGCCTTCTGAAGGTCCCGCGAGATGCAAATGTTGTCCGGCTTAATATCGCGGTGGACGAGTTCCTTGTCCTCCAAGAAACGCGCGGCGGCAGCGACCTGTGCAATTATCGGGCGAACGCGGTCATTGGGCACTTCTTTGAGAACGGATGCCAGATTCGGAGCATCGATGTATTCCATGACAATGAAATGAAGGTCATGTTCCTTGGAATGTCCACCGTCAAGAATCTGGACGAGATTTTCGTGGTGTGCGCCGACGAGCGTTAACTCTCGCCTGATTCGTTCTTGTTCGTCGGCACTACCGAACCGCTCGACGATTTCGGGATCGAAGATTTTGACTGCAGCGTCGATGGTTCCCTTTTTTGTCTTGAACACGAGAGCCGACTTCCCCGAGTTAATGTACTCGCCCACTGTCCAGCCGTTCAGGTGCTTTCCGGACCACTCGGAGACAAGCCTTTTCACCCTTGCGCTTTCCACGCTGATGCACTCCTAACCAAAAAAGGGCCATGGGTTTCCCCATGGCCCCCTCGGTCGGGATCATTATCTACCAGTCACGACTAAAGATGCATAGACCACTTTGGTGCTGGTTGGGTCGGGGGCTGAGAACGGGGATGAAAAACGGCGATCGCGGCAGAAGGGCACACCCTTCGGCTAGCGCTCAGGGCAGGCTCTCGAAAAGCATGAGACATGGGGCGCCCGCTGGAGACGGGTTTGGGGAGGGGGATGGCGGCATGGGTGAATGGGCTGCCGGGAGATGCCGTCTGACGGGGGAGTACGACCACGGGGGCTAAAGGCCATACCGATTTCACAAGGGTTGCGCGGCCCTGGAGTGTGTGCGTGAGAATTTCGGTCGTCCCTACGGGACTTGGGTCGTCATTGCACGCTACCCCGCGCTGAAGCGCGGGGCCAGGTTCGGACGCCCCTCCGGGGCTTGTTTCTGGTGTTTAAGCGGCTGAACAGGCTGCGGAAACAGTGGTATTGCCCAGCCCCCAAAAGGGGCTTCTGATTTCGAAGAACTTGCGGTATCGCTAAAGCGATACCCCGATACGAACGCCGAGTTTTTCCGCAGCCAGTCAAGCCTTCGGAATTTGGCGCGTGGATCGCAGCGGTAAACCGCTGCGCCGCCCAAAATCAGGCGCAGCATTGAGTTTTTTCTGCGGGCTGCTGCCGAGCGTCGCTCGGCTGGGCGGACGAGGGCGTCCGCCCCTACGTGGTTTGTGGAAGGGTTGCGGGTTAGTTGGTGCTGCGGACTACTAGAATCATCCCCGGCCGCAGGGCTGCGATATTCCGGTTGTCGTGCTTCAAGGCTTGAACTGTGGTGTTGTATGAGGTCGCAATCGAATACAGGGTTTCTCCGCGCTTGACCTTGTGATGGAGAACGGCGCTGGCTGAGGCGGTTTGGGTTCCGGCTTGGTGGTGGGTTCGGCTTGAATGTTTGCTGGCTACCTGCGTTTCGCCCGCGCTCCGAGTAACGGGAAGGTGGAGATACAAGACTTTCCTTCCGGCTAGGCTGCTGCCTTTGAGGCGGTTCCAGCCGCGAAGCATTTTCGCGGAGACGCCGAAATTCTCTGCGACCGACTCCACCGTATCGCCTTTGCGAACTTTGTAGTGGGTGATGGCGTGCGCGTAGGTGCTGGTGTCACTCTGTTTGCCCGCGGCGATCGGGATGATCAAACGGGTTTCGGGCGAGAGCGCGCCGTTGTTCAGGCCATCGTTCAAGTCGTTGGCTTCGGCGATTGCTCTTGGGGTCGTGTGATAGGTGCGGGCGACTGCGGCCAGTGTTTCTCCGCCTTGCACCTTGTGATAACGCCACCAGACGCGCTTGTCGGCTGGAATCGAGGCGACGGCCATTTGAAATTTGCCGGCAGTTCCGGCAGGCAGGTGGAGTTCGAATTGCTGATCTTTTCCCGGAAATTTCGGAGTGGTCAGGCGGAGCAGCCTGGGGTTCAAGTCCAGCAAGTCGGAGGCGGTGGCATCGACGCACTCGGCGGCCAGGCGGAGATCGATGGGATAGTCGATCTTGATGGTGTCGTAGGGAACCGGCTGTTCCTTCACCACCGCATCCAGTCCGTATTGCGCGGGATTCTTGGCCATGATGGTGACGGCCAAAATGATGGGGACGTAGTTGCGGGTTTCCTTTGGCAGTGCGTTGCGGCGGTAGAGTTCCCAGAAATCGGCGTAGCCGGTGCGCTTGACCGCGCTCTGGACGGTGCCTGGGCCGGAGTTGTAGGCGGCCATGGCCAGGTACCAGTCACCAAATTCGTTGTAGAGATCTTTCAGATGGTGAGCGGCGGCGCGGGTGGCTTTTTCGGGATCTTGCCGGTCATCGACCCACCAGCTGCGGTCGAGTCCGTAACCTTTGGCGCGGGTGCCCATGAACTGCCACATGCCGCGAGCGCCGGCTCGGGAAACGGCGAGCGGATGGAATCCGGACTCAGCCTGGGCAAGATAGATCAGGTCCTGCGGCACGCCTTCTTCGCGCAGGGTGCGGCGGATCATGTCTTCGTAGCGGCCGGAGCGAGCCAGCGCACGCTCGACGGTGCCGCGTCCCCGGTTGGAGAAGTAATTGATGTAGCCGGCGACCTGGTCAGTCATCATCAGGGGCAGATCGGAACGGGTGGATTTGATCTCAGCTTCGGCTTTTGCCTTGACGTTTTCGTCCACCGCGGGTGTTAGCTCGTTGGCCTCGTCGATCGGGGCTGGTTCCGACTTCTGCTCGGCGAAGCCGTCGCCCTGCTGCAAGGCGGCGAGTTCTAGGCCGTTGATGCCGTCGAGAATGCGGTCGAGTTCGCGCTCGAGGCGGTCGTCGGAGCGGAGATCGAATCCGCTGCCGAGTAGTTGGTTGAACGCGGAGTCAAAATTCTGTTTCGCGGCTTCGAGGTGCCCGGCGCGATAGTTGTCCTGCCCTGACTGGTATTCTTTTTCGACCTGAGCGATCAGGTCGCCTACGGGATCGACCTCGAGCGCCTGCGGCACCTGCGGCTTCGATTGGGGCTCAGCGGCGGCAGGCTTCCGCTGGTGCGGATCAGGCGGGCTGCTGGCCGCGATCAGGGCTGGAGCCTGAGCCTGCGCGGGAGGCAAGAAGGAAGACGGTTTCTGGGCACTCTGGCAGGCGAGAGTCGCCGCCAATGGGGCGGAGAGAATGATCGCCAGATACGAGTGAAAAGAAAACCGCATATTTTCAAAAACTTACCGCAACCGCTGCCGCATGCAAACCGTGCGTCCCTCGGTACTCAGATGGTACTATCGCAAAATTCGTTGGGTCAACGCTACAGAAGACCCATTACCCCCCGTGACTTTGGGAACCGGGTGGGCATGTTACCGCAGCTTGGCGGGGGATAGCAAACGGGGCAGTGGCGCGGGGAGAGGAAATAGGTTGGCGGCAACGAGTCTTTCGCCGTTCTGGATTCATCGAAAGCAATTATGAAAGCAATACAGATAAAGCAAACAGGCGGGCCGGAAGTCCTGGAACTGGTGGACTTGCCGGTTCCGCAGCCGAAACCGAACGAAGCCGTGGTGAAGATTCAAGCGGCGGGTGTCAACTATATTGATGTCTACAACCGCGAAGGCCGTTACAAGGCGCCGCTGCCGTTTGTGCTGGGACAGGAAGCGGCGGGCGTGGTTTCGGCGGTCGGCTCCGATGTGCGCGAGGTGGCTGTCGGCGATCGTGTGGCTTACACCTCAGTGCTTGGGAGCTATGCCGAATATGCCGCGGTGCCGGTCGACCGTCTGGTGAAGGTTCCGGCGGGAGTGGGCGAGCGCGAGGCTGCGGCCGCCATGTTGCAGGGGATGACGGCGCACTACCTGGCTCATGATACTTATCCGTTGAAGAAAGGCGAGACGGCGCTGATTCATGCGGCGGCTGGCGGAGTGGGGTTGCTGCTGGTCCAGATGGCGCACAACATTGGGGCGCGTGCGATTGCGACGGTTTCGACCGAGGAAAAAGCCAAGCTGGCGCGAGCGGCGGGAGCCGACGAAGTCATTCTTTATACGCAGGCTGATTTTGAGGCGGAGACGAAACGGCTGACCGGCGGCAAAGGCGTGGATGTGGTGTATGACTCGGTGGGCAAGACGACGTTCGACAAGGGTCTGAACCTGCTCCGTCCGCGCGGGATGATGGTGCTCTTCGGAGGTTCAAGCGGGGCGGTCGCGCCGTTCGATCCGATAGTGCTGACGCAGAAGGGATCGATCTTTCTGGCGCGACCATCGCTGGGGCACTACACCATCACCGCGCAGGAGTTGCAACAGCGTGCCGGGGCGGTCTTCGGCATGATTCGCGACGGCAAACTCAAGTTGCGGATCGAGCACGTGTATCCGCTGGCCGAAGTGCAGCAGGCGCACCGCGACCTTGAAGGGCGAAAGACAACGGGGAAGTTGCTGCTGCTGCCGGGCTGAGCGGCGACTGCGGGCATCTGCCGGACGTCGTTGCTGGAAAAGCGCGGCCGAACTTTTCTGGACTCACGCAGTTCACCAGCGGAACAATCTGAGATCACATGCCGTTTGTGGAATTGAAAAGCTCGCCGCATGCG
>Ga0116217_10004501_pt1 | contig 12417 bp, 12 predicted proteins | sample Sb_taG_6_FD_89697 | JGI IMG/M metagenome (GOLD analysis project Ga0116217, IMG submission 89697) | Peat soil microbial communities from Weissenstadt, Germany - Sb_50d_4_PS metaG | ecosystem: Environmental > Terrestrial > Soil > Wetlands > Peat | place: Germany: Weissenstadt | collected 2010-09-21 | reverse complement strand
TACAGCGACATGGAGCAGCTCGCCGCCGACCACGAGCCGCGTACGTGGCCCGACGATGCCCACTCCTCGAACACGTGGGGAATCCTGCCGCCGCGCTCGTACTTCCGGTTCGACCCAGCGGCCGTCGATTGGGAGCGCCGGGGCCTGGAGGCGCTTGGCTATGGGGTGCCGCCGCTGTCCGATCCGATCCCAGCGGGAGGTGACTGATGGCGCTGACCTCGGTTGGGCACGCGACGGGCGCTCGTACCGGGGAGCAGTTCCTCGACGGGCTCCGCGAGGGCGGTCGCGAGATCTGGCTCCGGGGCGAGCGCATCACCCATCCGCTCGACCATCCCGAGCTGCGCGACGCGGCGCTGTCGCTCGCGCGGGTGTTCGATCTCCAGCACGAGCACGCCTCCGAAATGCTGGCGCCTTCGCCGTCCGGGGGTGCGGACCGGTTGGTGAACGTCACGCATCTGATCCCGCGCGAGTACGACGACCTCGTCCGGCGCCGGCGCGCGTTCGAGCTGGTGGCGGCGCTGTCGGGCGGGGTGATGGGGCGGACCCCCGACTACCTGAACGTCACGTTCGCGTGCTTCGCCGGCCGGTCTGAGGTGTGGGCCCGGCGCTGGAACGAGGCCGGCGCGGCCAACCTCGTCGCGTATCAGGAGTTCATGCGCGACCACGACCTTTCGACGACGCACGCGCTGATGAACCCGCAGGTCGACCGCACCAAGGCGGAGGCCGAGCAGGCGATGGGTCAGGTCTCGCTCCACAAGCTCGGCGAGAGCGCCAATGGCATCGTCGTGCGGGGCGCGCGAATGCTGGCCACGCTCGCGCCGTTCGCCGATGAGCTGCTCGTGTACCCGGGGTCGGACATCCGGCCCCAGGATGGCCGCTACGCGCTGGCGTTCGCGATCCCGATCGCGACGCCGGCGCTTCGCTTTATCTGCCGTGACAGCTATTCGAAGCAACGCGACGTGTATGACTATCCGCTGTCGGCGCGATTTGACGAGATGGACGCGGTCGTGATCTTCGACGACGTCGAGATCCCGCGGGAGCGCGTTTTCTTGGACGGCGACACCGTGGGATACAGCGAGGTGATCACCGACACCGGCTGGCGCAGCCACATCATGCACCAGGCGTTCACGCGCGCGTGGGTGAAGCTGTGCTTCGCGCTGGGGCTGGGGCACGCGATCGCGACGACCACGGGCGTGGTTCGGTTTGACCACATCCAGGAGAAGCTCGGGCAGATCTGGGCGATGAGCGAGCTCGCGCGCTCGGCGATCGTCGCCGCGGAGACTGGCGCCGTCCTGGATGCCCGTGGGGTCATGACTCCCGACGAGCGGCCGTTCGTTGCTTTGCGTGGGGAGATGCCGAAGTGGCTCCCGCGCGTCAACGAGCTGCTCCAGCTGATCGGGGGCGGCGGGTTCATGGCCACGCCGTCGAGGGCCGATATCGAAGGCCCGCTGCACGACCAGATCGAGCAGTATTTCCAGGCCGCCGGCGCCGGCGCCGAGCGGCGGATCCGGCTGTTCCGCCTGGCCTGGGACTTCCTCGGCTCCGAGCTCGGCGGCCGTGGCGAGCTGTATGAGCGGTTCTACCTGTCGGACTCGTGGCGGATGACCGCGCTCGCCTACACGATCGCCGACAAGTCGTTCCCCGAGTCGCTGGTCGAGCAGTTCCTGCGCGACTGAGCTTGGCGTGACTCCGAGCGTGCTGATCATCGGGGGCGGGACCGGGATCGGCGCCGCCGTGGCTTCGCGGATGGCGGATGCCGGGTACTCGGTGTGCGTGAGCGGGCGGCGAGTTGCCCCTCTGGAGGAGGTCGCAGCCGCTTTCGGGGGCCTGGCCGTGAGTGCCGACGCCTCGTCGCCCGAGGGCGCTCAGCACGCGGTCGACGCGTGCGTGGAACGGTTCGGGCGGCTCGACGCGCTCGTCGTGAGCGCGGGCGTGGGCGCGGGGGCGATGGTCGCCGAGCAGACGATCGAGCGCTGGAACCTCGTGATCGGCACCAACCTGACAGCGCCGTTCCTCGTCTGCCGGGCCGCGCTCCCGCACCTGATCGAGGCGCGAGGAGCGATCGTGACGATCTCCTCGCTGGCGGGGCTGCGCGCCGACCCCGCCTCGGCGGCCTACTGCAGCTCTAAGGCCGGGCTGGTGATGCTGACCCAGTGCATCGCGCTCGACTACGGGCCGCTCGGCGTGCGCGCCAACACGGTCTGCCCCGGCTGGATCCGGACGGCGATGGCCGACGAGGAGATCGACGTGCTCGCGGCGCGGAGGGGAGTCGACCGCGAGGGCGCGTACGCGATCGCGGTGGGGGACATACCGGCGCGGCGCGCGGGGAGCCCCGAGGAGGTGGCCGAGGCGGTCTCGTGGCTGGCCTCGCCCGCGGCCTCGTACGTGAACGGCGCCGTGCTGACCGTCGACGGTGGCGCCGCGATCGTCGACGCCGGTACGCTCGCGTTCGCACCGCATGCCTAGACGCGGTACCCGCAAGAAGAAATACAAGGCGCGGCTGCGCGCTGGTCAACGAGAGGAGAGAGAGATGCCGGAAGACCTCGGCGATCGCGAGGCCGGCGCGCGGCCTGACGCGCGCGACCAGCGCGCCGCCGCCGCGCGGGCCAGGCTGGTGGGCAGCCTGTCCGAGCTCGCCGACGTCGGCGTTCGCGCCGTGCGCCTCCAGTACGCCGATCTGCACGGCATCTGCCGCGGCAAGCTGATCCCGATCGCGGCGTTCCCGCACGTGGCGGAGGAGGGGATGGGGTTCGTCGAGGCGATCATGACCCTCGACCTGCGACACAACGTGGTCGCCGGCTTCGAGCACGGCTTCCCCGACTTCCTCGCGCGGCCGGATCTGAACACGCTCGTGCCGCTGCCCTGGGAGGAGGACGTCGTCGCCTGCCTCGTCGACCTGGAGGATCCGGTCACGCACGAGTCCCACCCGCTCGACTGCCGCGGCGTGCTCAAGCGCGTGCTCGCCCAGTTCGCCGAGTACGGCGTGGCGCCGGTGGTCGGTCCCGAGCTCGAGTTCTACCTGTGCGAGCCCGACCCGGATTCGCCGCGCGGCTACCGGCCCTATGCCGGGCAGGACAGCGCGGTGTACACGGTCGGAGACATGGCCGATCCGAAGGGGACGCTGACGCGGATGCTCGAGGCCGGCGTCGAGCTCGAGATCGGTGCGATCGCGGCCGCCCACGAGTACGGCCGCAGCCAGTTCGAGATCAACCTGCGCCATTCGGCCGCGCTCGACTCGGCCGACCGCGCGTTCCGGTTTCGCGCGATGGTCAAGGAGCTGGCGGCGCGGGACGGGCTGCTGGCGACGTTCATGGGCAAGCCGTTCAACGACGACGAGGGCTCGGGGTTCCACCTGCACGTGTCTTTGGTGGATTCCGACGGTGCGAATGCGGGCGAGGACGCGGACGACACGCATGGGCTGACGCCCGTGATGCGCCACTTCATCGCGGGGATGATGGCCCACGGCCGCGCGTTGATGGTGTTCTTCAACCCGACCGTGAACGCGTACCGCCGGATCAGCGCCGAGGCGCTCGTCCCCACGCGGGTGTGCTGGGGCCACGACCACCGGATGGCGCTCGTGCGGGTTCCCAAGGAACGCGGGTCCTCGACGCGGCTCGAGCTCCGGCTCGGCGACGGCACGGCCAATCCCTACCTCGCCTACGCCGGCGCGCTCGCCGCCGGCCTCGACGGCATTCGCCGCGAGCTCGAGCCCCCCGAGCCGGTGGCGGGGATGATCTACGACCTGGACGAGGAGCTGCTCGGCGAGCCGCTGCCGACCACGTTTTACGAGGCGCTCGAGGCGCTCAAGGCGGATCAGGTGATGATCGACGTGCTCGGCTCGCGGCTCGTCGAGACGTTCGAGACGATCAAGATGGCCGAGCTGGAGCGCTTCCGCGCCTGGGTCACCGACTGGGAGTTCGAGGAGTACTCGAAGCTTCTGTGATTCGCCAGTAGTACCCGCTCGGATCGAGCAGCCGGAAGTCCGCAAGCCCCCACGGCCGGTGCGTGATTTCCTCGACGACCGGCCATCCGCTCACCACGACGCGCTTGCGCTCGGCGTTCAGGCTCTCGACCTCGAGCACGAGCTCGACCCCGGTCGGCGGCCGTCGCGGCCCGCGGTCTGCGACCTCGGTGCGCGCAGTCGCGCCGAGCCTGACTTTACCGCGCTCGAGCGCGACGTAAGGATGGTCGCTCGCGCGCTCGTCCCGGATGACCCGGAACGCCAGGACCCGCACGTAGAAGTCGACCGTGGCGTCGAGATCGGCCGGGAAGATCTCGCACCGCAGCGTTGCGGACACGCCGCCCGTCTGCCTCAGCCTACGGCTCCGGGCGACGGCTCGGGGATCGGCTCGTCGAGCGCCGGCGCCGCTGACCGGATGAGTTGCCATTGCCTCTCCTTACCCTCCGCGTCCGGGTCGCTAGGTGTCGGATACATTCGCAAGTGTTGGATGCGGTGTCAATCTAGTGCGGGTGGGCAATGGCGACCCGCGATGCCCGCGACTCCCGAACCCCCAAATCAAGGAATCAATCGTGGATACATTACGCAGACCGGTGGTATCCTCCGCGCCACGATGGAGTCCGTGAACCTGCTCGATTACGACCTGTTCGCGGACCACGAGCCGTGGGAGGTGTTCGAGCGGCTCCAGCGCGAGGCACCGGTATACCGTCACCCCGAGCCCCACGGCCGCGGCTTCTGGGCGCTGACGAAGTACGACGACGTGCTGGCGGTGCTGCGCGACACCAAGACGTACTCCTCGGAGCTCGGTGGCGCGGCGACGATCGAGGACCTGCCCGAGGACGTGCTGGCCGCGCGCCGGAACTTCCTCGAGTTCGACCCGCCCAAGCACGGCCGCTACCGCCGGCTGATCTCGACGCAATTCACCCCGGGCGCGGTCAGCCGCTACGAGGAGTGGCTGCGCGAGCTCGTCCGCTACCGGCTCGAGCGGGTGCTTCCGATCGGGGAGTTCGACCTCGTGCACGAGCTCGCGGCGCCGATCCCGATCCGCGTGCTCGCGCACATCCTCGGCCTGCCCGAGGAGATCCTGCCCCACCTGATCGACCTCGGCGATCGTCTGCTCGTCGACACCGACCCCGAGTATGTCGGCGAGCACGCCTACGCCGGTGAGCGCGAGGAGTACCGCTACAAGCCGTTCGGCTCGCCCTGGGCCGACGAGCTGTGCGCGATCGGGCGCGAGTATTACGCAGACCGGCGCGCGTTCCCTCGCGACGACGTGCTCAGCCTGATCGCGAACGGCGAGATCGAGGGCGAGCCGATGTCCGAGCAGGACCTCGACAACACGTTCGCGCTCCTGATCGTGGCCGGAAACGAGACGACGCGGCAGGCGATCAGCCTCGGCACGCTCGCGCTCGCCGAGCATCCGGATCAGTGGGCGCGGCTGCGGGCGGATCGCTCGCTGATCCCTTCGGCGACCGAGGAGCTGCTCCGGTTCTCCTCGCCCGTGTGGTTCTTCCGTCGGACGGCCACGCGCGACGTGACCGTGCGCGACGTCGACATCGCCGCCGGCGAGAAGGTGATCGTGTGGTTCGCCGCCGGCAATCGCGATCCCGACCACTATCCGGATCCCCACCGCCTCGACGTCGCGCGGAACCCCACCGACCATCTGACGTTCGGCCGGGGCGGGCCCCACCAGTGCCTCGGGGCCCATCTGGCGCGTCTCGAGCTGCGCGTCTATCTGGAGGAGCTGGTGGAGCGCGTCGAGCGGATCGAGCTTGCCGGCGCGCCCGTGCGCCAGCGTACGAACTTCACCAACGGGCTGAAGCGGCTGCCCGTCCGCGTCACGTTGGCCTGATCGTGAGCGTTTCCGGCCGGTCGCCGCGGGTCGTTCTCGTCCTCAGCGAGAACTGGACGATGACCTCGCCGCGGGATTTGCGGGCGCTGGTGAGGATGGCGGTCGAGGCCGAGGACGCGGGGATCGACGGCGTGATGCTGAGCGAGCACATCGTGCTGGGGCCGTCGGCGGGAGCTCTCGGGCGACCGGCGAATCCCCGCGATTACGCGGCGCCGGGGAACCAGGATCCGGACACGCCGTGGCCCGACTCGATCGTGTTGATGAGCGCGATCGCCGCGGTCACGAGCCGGCTGCGGCTGATCGGCGCGGCGATCATCGCGCCGCTCCGTCATCCGGTGCTGCTCGCACATCAGCTGGCGACGCTCGACCTGCTGTGCGAGGGGCGGCTCGTGGTCCAGCCGACGGTCAGCTGGCACCGCGAGGAGTACGCCGCGCTCGGCGTCCCGTTCGAGCGGCGGGGCGAGTTGCTCGACGAGCATCTGGCGGCGTGGAAGGCTTTGTGGCGCTCGGGTCCGGCGTGTTTCTCCGGTCGGTGGTATTCGTTTGCGGACGTCTACATGGAACCCAAGCCGTTTCGTGCCGACGGCCCGCGGCTGTGGTTCGGCGGTATGACGGTGGGGCCGTGGATCGTGCGCCGGCTGGTCGAGTACGGGCACGGCTTTCACCCGTTCGGCCAGCCTGGCGCCGACGAGCTCCGGGTGTTGGTTGACGCGATGGCGGCGGCGGGGCGGTCGTTTTCTGAGCTCGAGGTCGTGGGCGGGATCCGGGGGCGCTTTCCGGTCGGCGGCGGGGTCGCGGATCTGGCCGAGGCGATGGAGGCGATCCCGGCGCAGCTCGAGGCCGGCTACACCACGATCTGCTTCAAGCCCTCGCAGTACACCGACTCTGTGTCGGACGTGGGGCGGCTGTGTCGCGAACTCGTCGGCTTATTCGGCGTCTGAGAACAGCGCGGTCCGCTCGACCACGGTCTTCACGTCCGAGTAGAAATCGAACGAGTGGTGGCCGCCCTCGCGGCCGATCCCCGAATCGCCGGCGCCGCCGAACGGCGTCTCGAGGTCGCGGACGTAGAAGCAGTTGACCCACACGGTGCCGGCGACGACCGCGCCGCCGACCCGGTCGGCGCGGTCTTCTGAGCCCGTGTAGATGGTCGCGGCGAGACCGTAGTCGGTGGCGTTTGCTTTGGCGATCGCTTCGGCTTCGTTCTCGAATGTCTGGAGTGTGAGCACGGGGCCGAACACCTCGCGTTGGAGGATCTCGGCTTGTGGCGGGACGTCGGTGAACAGCGTCGGGGGGTAGTACAGGCCGCTGATCGGCCGTCCTCCGAACGCCAGGTTCGCGCCGGCCTCGAACGCGCGCTCGACGTAGCCGGTGACACGTTCGAGCGCGACCGGGTGAATCAGCGGGCCGTACGTGGTGTCCGGGTCGCGCGGGTCGCCGACCTTGATCTCGCCTGCTCTCGCTTCGAAGCGTTCGAGGAAGTCGTCGACGATCGCGTGCTGCACGAGCAGCCTCGTGCCGGCGAGGCAGACCTGGCCCGAGTTGTCGTACTGGTAGGCCGCGGTCGCCGCCGCCGCATCGAGATCGGCGTCCTCGAACACGATGAACGGCGACTTGCCGCCGAGCTCGAACGACACCGGCGTGAGGTTTGCGGCCGCGTCGCGGTAGACGGTGTGCGCGGTCGCGGGCGAGCCGGTGAACGCGACCCGGTCGACGTCTTTGTGTCCGGTGAGCGGAGCCCCGGCGCCCGCGCCCGTGCCATGGACGACGTTGAGCACCCCCGGCGGGAGCCCGGCCTGATCGGCCAGATCGCCGAGCAGCGAGCAGGTGAGCGGCGCCCACTCGGGTGGCTTCAGCACGACCGTGTCGCCGGCCGCGAGCGCCGGACCGATGCGCCAGGTCGCGAGCACGAACGGCGCGTTCCACGGCGTGGATACGGCCGCTACGCCGGCGGGGTCGTAGCGAACCCGGTTGCGCTCGCCGCCGGGCAGCGTGCGGGCTTCCTCCGTGAGGCGGTCGCGCGCGAAGTCGGCGAAGAACCGGATGTTGTTCGCGGCGCGCGGCAGGACGCGCATGCTCATCGCCTCGTAGAGGGAGCCGTTGTCGGCGGTCTCGACCTTCGCCAGCTCGGGGACGGCGGCGTCGATCGCGTCCGCGAGTCTGGTGAGATGGGCGTGTCTTTTGTTGGGTCCGAGGCTGGCCCATTCCGGGAAGGCTCGGCGAGCGGCGGCAACGGCCGCGTCGACCTCGGCCTGGCCTCCGTTGGCTACCTCGGCGAGCTTCCAGTTGTCCCAGTCGATCGGGCTTCGGACCTCGAACGTCGTCTCGCTGCTGACGCGGCGCCCGTCGATGTAATGGTCGACGGGGACCGTTACGCCCTCGACCTCGACCGTGTTGGTCATGCTGCGGTCGCGATTTCGGCGACGACTTTCGGGATCGCCCGGATGTCGTCCTCGGTGGTCCGGTAGTTGACGAAGCACGCGCGCAGGGCGGTGGCGCCGTCGACCGCGGCCGGCGCGAGAAGGATCCGGCCGTCAGCGGCGATCGCGCGGGCCAGCGCCGCGTTGTGCTCGTCGGGGTCAACGCCGGTCGGCGGCAGGTGGCGGAAGCAGACCGCCGACAGCTGCGGCTCGACGAGCAGCTCGAAGCGGCCGTCGGCTTCGATCAGGGATGCGAGCAGAGCGGCCTGCTGGAGGTTCCGCTCGATCGCCGCCCGGATCGCGTCAGCGCCGTGCACGGTGAACGCGAGCCACAGCTTCAACCCCCGCAGCGGGCGCGAGTACTCGAGCGAGCGGTCGACCGCGTGGAGCTGCTCGCCGTGCGGCATGTACCCCTCGTGGTGGGAGAACGCGCGCTCGAGCGCCTCGACGTCGTGCATCAGCAGGACGCTGCACGCCTTGGGGACGTACAGCCACTTGTGGGCGTCGACGGTGGCGGAGAACGCTTTCGGCAGGCCTTTGAAGAGCGGGCCGGCCCGGGTTGTGGCCGCGGCGGGGAGGCCGTAGGCGCCGTCGACGTGCAGCCAGATCTCATCGCGGCAGACGTCGGCGAGGCCGGCGATGTCGTCGACCGCGCCGGTTAGCGTCGTGCCCGCGGTGGCGACCACCGCCACAGGGATCACGTCGTTCTTGCGGTCTTCGTCGATTGCTTGTGCGCATGCCGCCACGTCCATTCTCCTGTGCGCGTCGATCGGGATCGCGCGGACGTTGTGTCCTCCTATCCCGAGGACCTCGGCGGCGCGCCGGACCGAGTAGTGCGCCTCCGCCGAGCAGTACAGCGCCATCTTGCGGCCGCCGGCGCCGTCGTGGCGGACGCCGGGGAGCGCCCGCTCCCGGGCGGCCGTCAGCGCGGTCAGGTTGGCGATCGTCCCGCCGGCGGCCAGCAGGCCGGGAGCGTGGTCGTCGAACCCCACGAACTGCCCGACCCAGCGAATCGTCTGCGCCTCGAGCAGATCGGCGGCGCCGGCGCTGTTGGCCACGTTGACGTCGTGGGACGCCATCAGCGCGTCGGCGAGCACGCCGATCTCGAGCCCCGAGGAGCCGATGTAGGCGAACCACCGGGGGCGCGTCTGCGCGAGCGAGCGGTCGAGCACGTCGGCGGCCGCGTCCAGCGCGTCGCTTGCATCCGAGGGCGCTGTTGGGAGTGGGCGGCTGAGCAGCGCGTGGGTGCGCTCGTCGGGGAGGGGCTGGCCCGGGCGGGGCTGGTCGAAGCTCCGCCAAGCCTCGGTGATCAGCTCGGCGGCGTGCTCGAGGACGTGCTCGCGATCGGGGAGCGGGAGGGCGGGGCCTTCGGTTGTCGTCGGGTCGCTCGTTGAAGCCACTGTGTGTGCCAGCCTAGCGCCGGCGTGGTTGGGTCTGAGGGCGGTCGCGAGGGGGGAGCTACAGTGATTTGCGCCTTGAGTTCGAAGCCCGGACTGATCTTCCAGCATGGCCGACTCGGGCCGCCGGTCCGCGTCACCGAGTGGCTAGAGCAGCGCGGGATGCCGTACGTGGTGCATCACGCCGGCTCGGACGCCTGTGTGACGCCGACGGATTACTCCTTCATGGTCTCGCTTGGCTCGCAGCACTCCGCTGCGTCGTCTGATCCCCCGTGGGTACCGGCGGAGATTTCCGCTCTGCGCGCGGCGGTGGACGCGGGCGTGCCTGTGCTCGGGCTGTGCTTCGGCGGGCAGGCCCTGTCGCTGGCGCTCGGTGGCGGGGTCGACGTGCTCGACCGGCCCGAGATCGGCTGGTTCCCGATTAAGACGGTCGACGGTGGTTTGGTCCCGGGTGGCCCGTGGCTCATGTGGCACACCGAGCAGATGCGCGTCCCGCCGGGCGGTTTCGAGTTGGCGCAGTCCCCCGCGGGGCCGGCGGCCTTCAGCTTCGGCCCGCACCTCGCCGTCCAGTTCCATCCCGAGGTCGACGTCGAGCGGGTCGCGGCGTGGGCGGAGCGGGACGAGCACCTCGCGGCCGTCGGGCTGACTCCGGACGACGTCGTGGCCCAGAGCCAGGTCCATGCGCCGGCGGCGCGCGAGCAGGCGTTTGCGATGTTCGATCGGTGGCTTGCCGGCGCGGGTGGCAACGGTCGCGGTTCGGGCTCGTCTGGCGCCACCTGAAACGTCGCCGTCACGCCGCGTTCCAATCCGGCCGAGCGGCTGTCACAAACCACCGCAACTCGGCCAATTCGCGATCTGCGGGCCGTCACACTCGGCCAATGAGCGCAAAGTGGATTGATGGGAGTGACATCGAGGAGTGGGACGAGGAGGCGCACACCGCGTGGCGAGAGATGTGGGCGCCCCGGTGCCCGCTCGGCAACCCGCAGCGGTCTGCCACGCTCGTCGGCTACCGCGAGCGCGAGCCCGGCCGGCTGCAGCTGCGCGCGGTGATCCGGGTCGCGACTGAGGGTGAGTGCGACGTGCTCGTGCAGGAAGATGACGAGACCGTCCGGGTGCGGGTCGTCCTCTGCTGGGAGGACAGTGAGGACCACTGGAACGATCGCGACTACATGGACTGCCCGGTTCACGCCTACCTCGAGAAGCCGCTCAACGGTCGCAAGGTCATCTGGGTCGATGAGGAAGTCGAGCTGCCGCTCTTCGTACCGGACTGGTAGATCAGGTGCCGGGAGGGAGGCGGCGCCATCGGACCTGAGTGCCGAGTGCCGCCCGTCGCTGTTCAGCCGGAGTGAGGTCCCTCGACCTTCGGGTTACCAGTCCGCTGGAGGCCGTCCGGCTCGTACGGGCTGACACTGCAGAATGCCGATAGCTGCAGGGGACTCGGCGTTCCGCGGGTCCCGCGTGACGGCTCGAGTTCGGCTGTCCGGCGTCGTTCGTTTGACAAATGTTTGACCGTAACTTTCCGGCGATGCCTCGGCCGGATCCGCCACCGAACGCAAATCGAATCACGTCGCGTAAACGCCATCGAGGGACGACGCAGGCCGTGTACTACCGCGACTCTCGGGGGCGCGAGCCGGTCAATGACTGGCTCGAGGCGCTCCTGGCAACGAAGCCGGCAGCCATCGCGAAGATCGACGACTTCGTAGAGGAGTACCTCAACAGCCGTCGCGCCGACGATCCCCCTCCCGAGTTTCCGATCACCTCGCAAATTGAGGGCGGTGTGCGCGAGCTACGGGTTCGATTCGCGAATACCAGATACCGCCTCCTGTACCAGCGCTCCGGCAACCTCGTCGTCCTCCTCCATGGCCTCGAGAAGAACACCGGCGCTATCGCGGCTGCCGACAAGCGGATCGCCCAGGAACGGTTCGCTGATTTCAGGGCGAGGATGGACGCTGAGCCGCGCGAGCGCCCTCGCGCTGCCGGGCATGATGCGCCATCGAGGCGCGGGCTTGAGCGGTGATCACTGGCTCACCTTGACCGGAACTTATCTGCTTTGATAAGTTCTGCTTCGCGATGAAACGGCACGCTCACAGCCCCGTCGGACAGCCTGCTCAGCGGGCGACAGCGAGCCGAGCTCGACGAAGCCGCGCGTATCGCAACGCCCGCGACGAATACGCGCGGATCCGCGAGCTTCGTAAGACCAATCCGATCGCCGCCCACCTGCGCGAGCGACGCTTCGAGCTCGGGCTCACTCAGGAGCAGGTCGCCACAGCCGCCGGTACCTCCCACACCGCCATCTCCCGCCTCGAGAACGGAACGCACATGCCGCAGCTGACCACCCTGCGCCGGATCGCCGGCGTGCTCGACGAGGAGCTGTTGCTCTGCTTTCAGCGGATCGAGAACGGTGAACTCGAGCGTGAATTCGCCGCTGTCATGGCGTAGCGGCTTGCGCTCGCCAACCCGGTCGCGATCCCCAAGGCCTTAAAGAACACGGCCCTCTGGAGCTTCCGCGTCCGTCCGACGCCCGCTGGCAATCTCTTGATGATGTCCGGAAGTCGGTTCTCGGCCGACTCCTGCAAGCGCTCTGTACTTGCCGCGCTCGACCCGATCGACACACCGGCCGTACGCGAGGAGCTGAGCGGGTCCGAACTTGGAGCCCTTTCGAATTCGCAGAGACGGAAGTCGTGTCGGCCACCCGGAGCCTGTCAAGCCCGGTGAGACGCTTCGCGTTCGAATTTAGTGAGCGGCGGCGGCCTCCTTCGTGTCGGTCGGCTTGTTGATCCACGCGGCTGTCGG
>Ga0116217_10004500_pt1 | contig 12417 bp, 12 predicted proteins | sample Sb_taG_6_FD_89697 | JGI IMG/M metagenome (GOLD analysis project Ga0116217, IMG submission 89697) | Peat soil microbial communities from Weissenstadt, Germany - Sb_50d_4_PS metaG | ecosystem: Environmental > Terrestrial > Soil > Wetlands > Peat | place: Germany: Weissenstadt | collected 2010-09-21 | reverse complement strand
GCTGAGGCCGGCGCTGACGGGCTGGTGTGCGCGACGCGCGGCGTCGGCTATCGCCTCGCCGCCGCTTCGTTCCGTGTCCTGCCGGCGACGCGCGTTGCTTGACCGTACCTGCTGCGTGTCAGGGTCGTGTCCCGCGCCCACGGGACGCCGCGCTGCCCGTATAGCTGCCGTTCGTACAGGCAAATATGGCCCCAGCGCGGGGATTGCAGCCCCGCCCGAGACCGTGACACAGGAGATAACGCTCCCATGCACGACCAAAGTAGCTCACCCGAATCTGAGGCGCACGCCTATCTCGACCAGACCGTGCTTCAGATCATGCTCGACAACGAGCGGCAACGGCCCATCTCAGAAACCGAGGTCGCGCGCATCGTCAGCACACCCGGCCACGTCCCGGCGAGCCTCAAACGCCTGCGCGTAGCCGGCCTCATCCACCGTTGGAACGACCTAGCGACCGCGACGCACGCGGCTGTCTACTACCACGAAATCACTCAGCACACAGACCCCGATTCTCGGCACGAGCACGTGTGGGACAGCGCGGTCCTCGAAAGCCTGATCGTGCGGGGCAACGACGGGCAAGGACCGCTCACCGTCGAGCAGCTTTGGCACGCCTTCGGCGCGAAGAAGAAGCACAAGAACTCCATCATCGACGCGCTGGACCATCTGGAAGCCGCTGGGCTGATCGAACGCCGCGCCGGCCGGTCGATCGCCTCCGAAGTCGCCAAAACCCTCGACCGCATTTTGTCGCTCTGAGGAGGGGATCAAATCATGCGTATAACCGAGCTTGACCTGAGCCCATCCGCTCGTCTCTGCTTGGAGGTAGCCGACATCTACGAGGTTGACCGGCTCCTTGAGCATGGGACGGGACGGCTGATCCAGCGCCCCGAGTTCAGCAAGGGCGCGGAGCTGTACGAAATCGTCCGCGAGTTGCACCGTCGCGGCTTGACGTTCTCACGACCCGGAGGGCACATCCAAGGAGAGCGCGAGCTTGAGATGTTCCGCCTGCGAGCGGTCGTCGGGCTCTCCCTCGATGAGATTGGCGAACGGTTCAATCTCAGTCGTGGGCGCGTCCATCAGCTCCTCCACTTGCACTTCCGACTGGACGCAGTACCACCCGCGGCGAAAGCGCACCGACCGCGGATGACTTGCCAGCGTCCGCACACCCTCAATGATCGCCACCGCTTGTACCTGATGGCGCGCGTGGCGATACAGCGCCACTACCGCAGACCCCTCACGGTCACGGCGGTAGCAAGGGCGCTTGCCAGTTCCCCCAGGCAACTCCAGCGGGCATACGCGCAGTTCAGCGACAGCACATTCCATGAAGACCTCACGGCCCGACGGATGGACGCTGCCGCCGAACTGCTCTCAAAGCCAGCGACCCCGATAGGCGACGTGGCACGCCGAGTCGGCTACTGCCACCCGTCGCACTTCGCCCGTGCCTTCCAGCGCCGCTACGGTGTATCACCCTCAGCGTTCCGCGCCGAGTCGTGCCGTGCCGAGCCTCACAACAGCACGGAACGTCAGCTAATCCTGATCGAGCAACCGCCCGAGTACGACTCGTGCGTGGGCCGCCTACATACCGACACGGCGAACGCTAGATCTATAGGGCAGAAGGCCATCGGACCCATCCGGGCGGCGACCTAGCCTGAGCACCTGTGCATACTGCTCGGCTGATGGCGGACGTGAGCCCGTGGGCGTTCGGCTGGACGGCGATTGCGGGTATAGCGACGGCACTGCTCGCTGGGTTTACGGCGTGGCTGGCCTTCTCGACGCGAGCCCTGGCGCGCGAGACCGACCAGGACATCCGGGCAGCTTGGAGGCCGATCCTGACGCCCACGGCGGCGCACATGCAGCTAAAAGTGACAGAGCTGCGCGACGAGGACCGGTTCCACGTCTGGGTCCATCTCACGCTCGTCAACACCGGACGCGGCCCCGCGATGAACTGCGATGTGGGAGGACGCAAGCCGAGGAGCGTGTCGGGGATCACCTGGGAGTCGGCCCGCATCAGCAGTATCCCCGCTGGACAAGAGACGTTTATCGATCTGGCGGGCTCTGCCAGCTTGCTCGACGGCCCAAGTTGGCACGAGAAACAGCGGCACGCTTTCGTGGTGACGTATGAGGACATCGCCCGGAACCGGTACCGGTCCACTTTTGTGATGAAAGGATCGCCCGTTCAGAACGCGGGCGAAGAAGGGATGGCGAGCGGACTATTCGCCTCTGACGTTGAGGTGGAAGACCTCGGTGAGAAGGCGACGCGGAGGGGTTGGCCGAGATAAACCCCGACCCGCGTGAACACCGTACACCTGCCCGCCCGAGCGCGACCAACGGTTGCGTTCTTGGTGCGATTTGCGAACATACGTTCCGTGACGGTTATGTCCTCTAGCCAGTCGAAGGCCCTCCACGCTGAGGGATGTCTGTTCTGTCGTGGTCACGACGGCGGCTTTGTGAGCCGGGAGCACGTGTTCAGCGAGGCGCTGGGCAACAGCGAGCGATCAGACAATCCGATGATCCTCGCGCCGGGCGTCGTCTGCGATCGCTGCAACAACGGGCCGCTCAGTGCTGGCGACGAGGCGCTGGTCAACTTCCCCGCCGTCGCCATGCTCCGGGCGGAGCGCGGGCTGGGCTCCAAGGCGGGGAAAGCTCCCGTCGCCAAGTTCGGCAACGCGACCGTCTTCTGGAGCAAGGGTAAGACAATGAACGTCGTTGGCCCGGGCGCGAAGGCCATGAACATGAGGCAGCGCCCCGACGGCAGGGTCGAAGGCAAACTCGACCTAACGAGTGGTGGCCCGTTGACCGCTAAGCGTTTCGTCTGATCGTCCGCTCGGTCTGGAAGTCCGCGCTTGAGCTGCTTTATCTCGACCGTGGACCGGGGGTTGCATTCTCGGCAACGCTCGATAGTGCCCGAAACGCGATCCTCGATGACCGTGCTTCCGGCTGGGCTTACGTGCCGATGGACGCGAAGCTTCACAACCGGGTCGAGCTGAACTACTTCTACCCTGCTGAAAGGGACAGTCGAGCGATGTTCCCCGTAGCGGTGGACATCTTCGGGCTCGTCATCATTACGGACCTCCTGGTGCGGGATGCTCCCTGCGCGGACGCGCCGGAGGGCATCAACGTCTGGCGCTTCTGAGGCTTCGGCCGCTCCGGTAGTCCTATCGCGTAGACCGCGCGGTATCGAATTGGCGGCGAGGCGGCCCGCCTAGCTCAACAGCAATCGTGGCGCCTTCCACGCGCGTCCGGGGGCGTGGACCATCGGGGCGCCGGACCGTCTGTTCGGGCGTTCGCCGAAGATAAAGATTTCGTCGGCTGTCCCATAACGGGGCCTGAATCGACCTTACCTAGATGCCCACCCACTAGCGAAGTTTTTCGCGGGCTGTACCGCAGGAGCCCCGGAAAGCACCTTTTCCTATTGGGAGGTCTCCTGGGTCGGAGTTCGCCGCCGCCACAGGGTGCCGCTGTCCCGTTGGCGCTCGTAATCGACGCTCTCTTTACGAAAGGAGACAGACCCAACAGATACGAGAAATCACGACACACCGCATCTTCTTCGCCCGTCTCGCGCTGCTGAGCGGTTCATGCGCGCGCCAGACCGGCCGCTGCGCCAGGCGGGCTCGTCGTTCGCTCATCACATGCTGTCGGTGCTTGGGACGCTCGCGCCGTTGCTCGTGCTCGCGTTCGCGGTGCTCCTGCTGGTCTTGGTGTGGCGGGTGTGGGGGCGCCGTCGTCTTGCTGCGGAGGGCCGGTTCTTTGAGGTGCGTCTCGGCGAGCAGGTGTCGCGGGCGGCGGTCGAGTCGTTGATGAGTACGGTTGCGGGCGGACTGCCGCGCCCGCTGCTTGGGCCGGCGCCGTGGATTGCGTTGGAGTTGTCATCGACGGAGGATCGCGCGGCGTGCGGCTTGTTCGTCTCGGGCGGCGTGCCGGTGGCGCAGGTCCGCGCGGCGGTCGAGCAGGGCCTCGGCGGCGTCACTGTCGAGACGATCGGGCTCGGGCCGCCTGCCGAGATGTGCGAGCACATGCGCGTGGCGAGTCTCGCTCCCGGCGGCTCACGGTTCTTGCCGCTGCGGGTCGATCATCGCGTTGACCCTGCCGGCCAGTTGTTGGCAGCGCTACGCGCCCACGAACCGCGCGAGGGTGGCGCAATCCAGCTTGTCTTGCAGGCGCCGCCTCGCTCAGCGGCGAACCGGGCGCGCGGACAGGCGCGACGGCTGCGCGCCGGGCGCGGCCTGCAACCGGACCTAGCGCTCCGCGCGCTTCAAGCTGTTGGCGGGCTGCTGCTTGAGTTCATCGACGTTTTCTTGCCCGGTTCGCCGCCAGCGGGCCAGCAGACACGGGTGGACCCGTTCTCGCTTGAGCGGGCGAAGGCGATCGAGGCGAAGGCCGCACAACCTTTGCTCGCCGCAACGCTCCGTGTTGGGGCATGGGCTGATGGGCGGCGTCGCGCGGGCGGCCGGCTCGGTGGCCTGCTGGCGGCGTTCGGGCAGTTCCATGACCTCGGCGGGCTACGCAAGAGGTTCGAGCCGTTCTGCAAGCGGCGGATGACGTTCTGTCTGCCGCCAGTGAGACCACGGCTGCTGTTGAGTAGCAGCGAGGCGGCGGCGTTGATCGCGGTGCCAGAGGAAACCGCGCTCGCCCCGCTGTCGTTCAGTGAGGCGCCGTCGCGGAGTATCGCGCCGGCCGCGCACGCACCGTCACACGGGCTTTTGCTCGGCCGCAGCGACCACGCAGGGTTTGACCGCGAGATTCGCGTTTCGAAGGCGCTGCTTGAGCACGCGCACGTGCTCGGCCCGACCGGGCGCGGCAAGAGCACGCTGTTGTTGAACATGACTGTCGAGGCGATCCGCGCGGGGATGGGCGGGATAGTGCTCGACCCGACCGGCGAGCTGACCACACTGGCCCTCGCTCGCATCCCTGCCGAGCGAGTCGAGGACGTTGACCTGCTCGACCTCGGTGACACGAGCCACCCGCCGGCGTTGAACCTGCTCGCCAGCGCCCCCGGCGATGGTGACTCGCACGCGCACGCGATCTGCGGCATCTTCGCCCGCCTGTTCTCACGTTTCTGGGGTCCACGCACGGAGGACATCCTGCGCTCCGCGCTCACGACGCTGTTGTGTGGACGTGATCCGGCCGGGCCGGCACCGACGTTGGCGGACGTGCTCACGCTCTTGTCTGACCCTGGCGAGCGGACCCGGTATCGGGCGAGCGACCCCGTAGCGCTGGACGTGTTCTGGCGCCAGTGGCAGACGCTCAGCGAGCAGGCCAGGGTGCAGGCGCTCGCACCGCTCTCGAACAAGCTGCGCGCGCTGCTCGGCAACCGCCAGCTACGCAACATGCTCTGCCAGCCTGCCGCGCCGGACCTCACCGAGCGGATCAACGCGGGCCGGTGGCTGCTCGTGTCACTCCCGCAAACGCTCGGGGAGGACGCCGCAGACCTGATCGGCTCGGTGCTGTTGCATCGCGCGTGGCAGGCCGCGCAGCAACTCGGGCCACTTGCGCTCAGCGACCGCCCGTCGTTCCTGTGTCTCGTGGATGAGTGCCACCGCTTCTGCCACATGCCGCAGGGCATGGCAACAGCGCTCGCGCAGGCGCGCGGCTACGGCGTCGGGATGGTGCTCGCACACCAGAACCTCTCACAGCTCAAAGACAGCGAGCTCGCGGAGGCCGTGGACGCGAACTGTCAGACCAAGCTCTGCTTTGGGCTCGGCGCCGCGGACGCGAAACGCATGGCCGTTCACTTCCAGCCGCGCTTGGACGCGCACGACCTCCTGCACCTTTCAGCGCACACGATCGCCTGCCGCGTCGCTCACGAACATCACCAGCTACCAGCCGCGACCGCGACCACCGAGTCACCACCGCCGTCCACGCGGGGCGATACCGCGAGCGTGGTCCGCGGGCGCGCCCGCGCCAATGCGAGCGACCGCCGGGCGGTGGAAGCCGCGATCCGTGAGCGCTACGGCCGTATCGAGCAGCCGCCACCAGGACATGCCCACGCCGATGAACAAGAAGCCGATCCGGGGAGTGCTGAGGTTCCGCCGTTCGGTCCTCCGTTCGGGGCTCCCACTGAGGGAGGACCCCCGCCGCCGGTATCCCCGCACCAGCACAGCGATCCCGGCTCGGAGGCAAACCCCGACAATGAACACCTGTTCCCTGCTGGCGGGCGGCCATGACACTTGCTCTCGCTGCTTTGACTATCCGTGACCGGGAGCTACTTGACCGTCTCTCCCAATCCGAGCCCCTATCCACCTCTGAGCTTCGTCTCCTTTTCTTTTCGGGTGTTCGTGTCTGTCGTGAACGGCTCGTCAAGCTGGAGGCACATGACCTGTTGCTGCGTGTGTACCCGGCGCGCTCACACAGAGGCGGACGCTCCGAGGCGCTGTGGTTCCTCTCACCCAACGGACGACGCGCGATTGGCGCGCCGGCACGTCGGCCGCCGGGCCTGTCGATTCCCGACCTCGAGCACCGCCGCGCGGTCGCGCGGTTTTTCCTCGCGCTGATCGAACACAGCCTCACCCGTCCGGGTGAGGGTTTGTATCGCTGGCTTGGCGAGCAGCAGGCACAGCAAGGCACAGGCGCGAGCGTGCGCCCGGACGGCTACGGCCGCTACCTGCTACCTGACGGCGAGGTCACTTTCTACCTGGAGGTAGACCGCGCGACCGAGCCCACCCGGCGGGTGAAGGCGAAGCTCGACACCTACAAGCACGCGCTCGCAGCCGACGCGCACCGCGAGCTTGGGAACGTCCTGCTTGTCTGTGACGGCCGGCGCCGCTTGGCGAACCTCGCGCGCTGCGCACCGCCCGGCCCGCCGTGGGTGTGGGGCTCGATCGACGGCGAGCGCTATGAGCTGCTACCCGCCCGCGAGCAGCAACGCCGCTTCGATGAGCTTCCCGCCTCCGTGCGCCAGCCGACCCGTTGTGTCGAGGACTGTCTCGGCAGACGTTGGCGTTGGCCCGTGGCCGTGAGCGTGTAACTCCGAACCTTTTACGGGGCGGCGCGTGTACCCGCAGACGCCCCAAACGACCTTTTTCTGTTGTAAGGGTCTTCCGCCGACACCATGACAATTGACAGAACATGACAAGCAAAGGAACAGATACGCGCACGAGCGCGCCTCGCTGCGACTGACGATCGTCCCGACGACGCTCAAGGTCGCAAACGCCTACATCGCGCAATACCACCGCCACAACCGGCCAGTACCCGGCTGCATCAGCGTCGTCGGCGTAAGCGATGGCGTGCGGCTACGTGGCGTCGCCGTGGTCGGGCGGCCGATCGCCAGGGCACTCGATGACGGGTTCACCGCCGAAGTGCGGCGCTGCTGCACCGATAGGGCGCCGAACGCCTGCTCGATGCTCTACCGGGCAGCGTGGCGGGCGGTCAAGGCGCTTGGCTACCGCAAGGTCATCACCTACACCCTGCCCGAGGAGGGCGGCGCATCACTCAAGGCGAGCGGCTTCACGCTCGTCGGCGAGGCAGGCGGCGGACGCTGGAACCGCCCCGGCCGGCCCGCCGCTGACACGCACCCGACCGGCAAGAAGCTCCGCTGGGAGCTGCTCACATGAGCGGCACCCAGCGAGCAACCCACGACAGAAGCAGCGACGCTCCCAGCCACAGCCGCGCCGCGCAGGGCGTCCGTAGGCGAGGCCGCCGTGCTCGCCGGGATGAGGGCGCGGATGCGCCGCTGCGGCTGCTCCCGGCGCGCACGCGGCCGATGAGCAGCGAGCAGGAACAGCGGCTCGTCGTCTCGCTTGGCGAGCTGATCGTGGAACTGATCGAGGCCGACCCCGGCGCGTTTGACGGGTTGAGAACCGGGCCGCGATCTGATCTAGATGGATGCTCCCGAGCCAAGGAGCAGCCATGAGCCGAGCATCACTCGCTATCGCGCCCGACCCGGCAGGGAGCGCCGGGCCGGTGCGCGTGGCGACCTATACCCGTATCTCCACTGATGAGGAGCGCCAGCCCAACAGCCTTGAGGCGCAGCGCGTCCGCCTCGGCGCCTTCGTTGACAGCCAGCCCGACTGGCAGATCAACCTGCGCTATGAGGACCAGTTCACTGGGACCGTGATCGACCGGCCGGCACTCTCACGCCTGCTGCGCGACGCGAAGCGCGGTCGCTTCGATGTGCTGCTCGTCTACCGCGTCGATCGTCTCGCGCGCTCGATTCGTGGGCTCGCACAGATAGTCGATGAGCTTGACCAAGCCGGTGTGATCTTCCGCTCAGCGACCGAGCCATTTGACACGGGCACCCCGGCGGGGCGGATGATGGTGCAGATGCTCGGTGTGTTCGCCGAGTTCGAGCGCGCGTTGATCGTGGAGCGCATCCTCGCCGGGCTTGAGCGCAAGGCCGCGCGCGGCGGCTGGTGCGGCGGACGGCGCCCCTACGGATACGACATCGCCGCCGACCGCGACCACCTGGAGCGAAACCCCACCGAGGCGCCGCTTGTGCCGGTCATCTTCGACCACTACGTCAACCGGCAACTCGGCTCAAGCGCAACAGCGAAATGGCTGAACACCAACGGCTACCGCACCAAGAACGGCCGGCTATGGAACCACGGCAGCGTCCTAACCGTGATTCGCAACCGCGCGTACATCGGCGAGATTTACTACCGCGGAAGCTGGTATCCCGCGCCGCACGAGCCGATCGTCCCGCGCGAGCTTTTCGACCGGGCGCAGACGATCCTCAAAGAACGCGGCGAGGACCAATCACAGCGCCGCTCCAACGCCTCCGAGTACCTGCTCACAAGCCGCGTCAGATGCGGCCGTTGCGGGCAGGCGTACATCGGCACCGCTGCGCACGGCCGCAACGGCCGCTACACCTACAACACGTGCTTTACGCGCCATCGCTACGGCACCGCGCACTGCGCCAATGACCGGCTTCCCGCCGAGAAGCTAGAGCAAGCCGTCACCCGCCAGCTCTGGAAAGTGCTCAACGACAAGACCCTGCTCGCCGCCGCGCTCGACCACGCACACGCCCAGCTTGCCCACCGCGACGGCGAGCACGAGGACGAGCTAACCAGTGTGCAACGCAAGCTCGCCGACGCACGCGCGGCGATGGACCGCTACTTCCAAGCGTTCGAGCACGGCACTATGCCCGAGGACACATGCGCGCCACGCATAGCAGCGCTCGGCGAGCAAACCAAAGCACTCGAAGCCAGGGCCAGCGAACTCGCCACCCTCGCAGACAGCGAACCCGTACAACGCATCAGCAGCACCGACCTCGACGCGATCCGCCAAAGAGTCCGCGCCGCGCTGGACGACGGCGGACCCATGCGCGTCAAGGCCATCCTCCAAGAACTCACCGACGAAATCCGCATAGACAGCCGCGACGCGATCGAACCAACCTTCCTTGTGCCCGCGGTTCGACCACCGTCAGGTTCGATGGAGCCAACCGGGATCGAACCGGTGACCTCCTGCTTGCAAAGCAGGCGCTCTCCCAGCTGAGCTATGGCCCCGAGGGTCCCCAATATACGCGCTCCAGCGTGAGATCGATCCAGTCGCGGTCGTCGATCTCGAATGGGTCGCGCGCTGCCCGCAAGGCGAGTTGGAAACTTCTTGGCGGATTTTCCGGACGCAACCGCATCGCGGTAACGAAAATCTGGAGCCGGCGGGGTTATGTGACCTTAGACTGGAAAGTCTACGGTGTCACGGAGGACTGCGATAGGCCGAGCCTCGATACGAGCCCTACCATTGCTGGGCTCGGTTCTGGCTGTGCTCGCTGTCGTGCTCGCCGCGACCCTGCGCCAGGCGCATGCCGCTGCGACCGAACCGATCCTGCCCAACCTGGTCGCTGACCCGCCGGACGGCGCTGAATTGACTACCGACAGCTCGGCGGGGCCGCCTCAGCTGCTGCTGCGTTTCAACGGCTATGTGCACAACGTCGGCCCCGGCGCGCTCGACTTTCGCGGTTCCCGAGAAGCGCCGACGGTCAGCCGGCAAACGGATGAAGAAGTGGAACGTGCCCGAAGTGAAGAGCGGGCGCTGGCGCCCAGCGTCGAAGCTGAACTCGCCAGCCCGGCGATGAAAGTGTTCCAACGGCTGTTCACCACCAACGTCGACGACACCGACATCGAACGCGCCCACGTCGAAGAACCCAGCAGCGGCGAAATGTTCTATGTCGACGCCGACGGCCATCACCACTGGCATCTCCAGCGCGTAGCCCAGTATTCGTTGTGGAACGCCGGCAAGACGGCAGAAGTCGCCCCGTCCCAGAAGGTCGGCTTCTGCTTGGACGACAGCCAGCACGTGGAACCGAGCATCGGGCCACCGACCGCGGTGTATGCGAGCGACATATATCCGTATGAGGATTTCTGCCAGCGATACCGCCCGAACGCCACCAGCGTCCACGAGGGCATCAGCCCGGGCTGGCGAGACACCTATGGGGCGAGCGTGGCGTTTCAGTGGGTGAACGTGTCCAACGTGGCGCCCGGTGAATACTGGTTGCGCGAGGACGTCAACCCACTGGGCGTGATCAAAGAAACGGGCGGCCCCAACACGCCCGCCTATGCGACCTCACCCACGATCATCCCCGGCTTCGATGCGCTCCCGCAGGCCGCGAGCACGCCCTTCGGGCAAGCAACCACGCTGACGCTGACCGCCGAGTCCTTCGCCGACTCGGCCACTGCGACCTACACGATCGTCAACCAGCCTGCCCACGGCACGCTGACGGCAGTGCGCGGCGATCATGTCACCTACACTCCCGCGCCCGGCTACTCGGGACCGGACTCGTTCACGTTCGCCGCCGCCGACCCCAATAGCCCGTTCCCCGAACAGCCCGCCGTGGCGACCGTCTCGATCGAAGTTGGCGAAGGTCCACCCCCGGTCGAAGAACCCCCGGTCGAAGAACCCCCCCAGCCAAGCGTCACGATCGCCACTGCCCCTGCCGGCATGACCGCGGGCACGAGCGCTGCTCTGACCGCGATCGTCGCCAACTACGAGGGAAGCGTGGAATGGAGCGTGGGCGGCGGCGGCGCGGTGACCGCTGATGGGTTGCAGGGGCTGGATGCGACCTTCAAGGCTCCCCCCGGTGAAGGGTCTGTGACCATCACCGCGCGCCTGGCGGCCGACCCAGCAGTCAGCGCGACGCGCACGATTGAGATCCAGCCTGCCCCACCTGCGCAGGCCGAGCCGGAACTCCCACCCGTCCTGACCACCGGCGCGGGGGAAGGCGTCAACGACAAGACGACCCCCGACGCCGGGAAATCGACCCCTGAAACCGGCAAAATGAGCCCGGTCCCCGGCTCGACGGGCGCCACCGGCGTCGAAGGTTTCAAAGCAGCACAACAGCCCCAAACGGCGCAGGCTCCAGCAGGCCTATCGCGCCCGCGGGCGATGCTGGTCGGCCGCGAGCTGGTCATGACGACTGTCGCCTCCTTGGCCGGACGAGTGCGGCTGAGCGCTTACTTCGGCAAGCGTCGGCTCGGAAGCTGTGTGGCGCAGACGCCGGCGTGGCGCCGCTTCACCTGCCGGGTGCCGCTCCACTCCACGAACCCCTCGCGCGAACGGATCGCCCTCGTCGCAAGCCTACGAGCGGGTGGGCGACTGCTGGCAATCGGGCAGCCTGCCGAGCTGATCCCGGGGATGGTGATGACCCCGATCGGCGACCTCTCGCGGTCCGCGCGAGCGACTTCGTACTCGTCGGCGTTCTGGTGTAGCCCGTCGACCCTCGTCGGCACTCTCGCGGGAGGCGGAGGCTGACCACTGCCGGCGTCAGCCGGCTTGATGCAACGCCGCACGCCAGTCGCCCTATTCGATGGGGGAGCGCTCCTGATGTTGGTCGTCGGCCGGCTCTGCGTAGCCGTATGGCTCGCCAGCTCCAGCGCCACCCTCCCCCGCGGACTCTGAGCCCCACTCCAAGGGCGCTTCCTGGTGGGAATACGGCGCGGATGTGTCGTCCACCTGGCCGGGCACATGCCCGCCGCCAAAGCGGTCGGCCACCCCTGTGATCTCGGCGTCTTCGTTCAGCACCGCCTGCATGTCCAGCTCCACTGTCTCCTGGCCGACGGATGACACGTCCACCTCGTAATGCGCGTCCGGCGGGTCGCTCTGGGCATCGAACACGTCCCCGATCTCGATGTCGGGCGGCTCCAGCGCCTCGCGCTCCACGCGAGCGATCTCGCCTGGCTCAGCGCCAGCGCGGCGCTTGAGCTCGAGGTGTTCGCGGATGGCGTCGTCCAGCAATCCCATGCGCCGCCACACCATACTGCGCTCGCCCCCGATCCATTCGCGACTACACTTGCTGGACCCCAACAGCGCCCGAGTATCGGGGCACACGGGGCTATAGCTCAGTTGGGAGAGCGCCTGGATCGCACCCAGGAGGTCGGGGGTTCGAGTCCCCCTAGCTCCATGGCTACAGAAGCCCTGCTAATGCGGGGCTTCTGGCACCGGTAGGGTCGGCGGGAATCGCGGTGGATCGGCGATGATTTCGGGCACTAGTGC
>Ga0116217_10004496_pt1 | contig 12423 bp, 12 predicted proteins | sample Sb_taG_6_FD_89697 | JGI IMG/M metagenome (GOLD analysis project Ga0116217, IMG submission 89697) | Peat soil microbial communities from Weissenstadt, Germany - Sb_50d_4_PS metaG | ecosystem: Environmental > Terrestrial > Soil > Wetlands > Peat | place: Germany: Weissenstadt | collected 2010-09-21 | reverse complement strand
ATTTCTGCCATGGCGCAGGAGACATCGAAGGATGGGGAGCCGTCGTCAAGGCCCGGAAGTATGTGGCAATGAATGTCAACCATCAACGGGGCAGGATAGCGCACGCCGAAAGAGATGACAACGCATGATCGGTTAGGTGCGCTGGCCAAGTGCCCGAAAAAGTTGAAACGACAGGGTGGCGATTCGTGTCGATTAGAAATGGTGTTGGCATTGAACTGATTCGACTTAAGTCCATTTCTAATCGCCTGAGTGTCGATTAGAAAACCGAATGTGCCGGATGTTTCTGTTTCGGCGCGGGGAGCGCCGCCCGGCACCCGCGCGCTCTCTGCGCGGGAATTTGGGGTGGTTCGGCTTCGCTTTTTTCGAGATGTGACTGCGCAGCGCTCGATCTCCCAGGCTCCACTTGCCGTGGACACTGGGAGCCCTGTTCGCGTTGCCTCGGGAGCCCTGCCCTGCGTCGACACTGGGAGCCCTACTTTGAACAAGTGTGACACTTCGTCAGGGTGCCGATCGTTTGTTTTCAATGAGATGGGCCGGAAATGACTCGGCATGGTGTGACACTTCGTTTGGTGCGGATTCGGCGGACTCGCTGCGGACTTCGTCCTACGCGAGAGCCTCCGGCAGGGCGGTACAGGAACGGAAGGCACGATGTGATTGGCGGGATTGAAATCCCGCCCTACAAAACTAAGCGGCGGGTGGAGCGACACTTCGGCGGCGCTCCGTGCGAGCTGCCGCGTGGCCATCGTTGCTCCTTTGCCGGTGCGTCATTTTTCCGGGCCCGGACAATTTCGCCGGACCACGGAATTACGCTAACAAGTTTCGCGACGGAAAGAAGCTGGCCGAAAGTTTAGAAAAAGTACAGGTGACAAATCCACTGGTGCGCCAGTAACCGTCGGGTTGCGGCGGCGGTAACCTCTGCCTCTGCGTCCGATCATGATGCGTAGCTCCTTTCGGGCCGCGAGAGCTGGTGCAGGCCCTATCGGACGCTAGCAGGATGTCAAGGGGGATGGTGAATGTGCGCCTGTGGACTTTTGATTCAGGGCGAGGGATGAGGGGCGGGGAAAAATCCCCACCGTTCTCAGTGCGAAGGATGGGACACCCAGCGAATCAATCGCTATAGCTTGGGCCACTCGCCCGACGAAATTGAAACCACGCGAGTACTTCTGGGAGTTAACCACCCGCAATCGTCAACGGCTCACGTGTCCTCGAATTTTGTTTCGTGGTAAGCGATTGTCCAAACTGGCGCTCCGCCGCCGATCAACGCGACTCGAAATCGCGCGGCGTTCTCAGGCTTGCGTTCGTTTAGCGGAATCTCAGTGAGCGAAACACCGTGGAGCATGCGCGCCTGTAGCGCATGAGTGCAAAGCTCCTCAACGAAACAGCAGGCGCGATCTACGACATGAGCCACGAACTCAGTCACCGGCTGTCCGTCAACGAGCGGTTCAACAGCCCGTACTCCAGTTTCGGTTTGCTCATGCCGCACGCGCCCCAGCGACCACGTTCCATGTTCAAGGAGGCCATTGCGGATCGTAATCAGCCGTTCGCACCACCTCACGCGCGTCTCGGCTAAATAGTCGGCCAAAGCAGCATCAGTCAGCCGGAGTCTCGCGACTCCATTATTGAAGGCTGCTTTGCCCTGAAACAGAAATCCGATATTTGTGTCCAAAATCTTTAGGAGTCCCTTCATCCTTTCCTTGACGATTCGCGATGCAGTGTTAATAAGGCTCTCGACCTGCTTCTTCAGGTCAGTGTCAATTGATTCATCCACGTAGACATCGCCGTTCGTGATTCGAGCGATCTCTCCACACGCGACGGCGTCGCTGTGCGACGAATACAATTTCCTAATCGACTTGGAGGTTTCTCTGATGACTTCCAACCCCGACAAAACGCCATCGAACGACTCATCGAAACGATCCCTGAGTGATTTGTCAGCAATTGCCTGATCGCGCAGTAAGCAAATGCCGAGGAAAATTCTCGCGATGAAAGGAGAACTCGTTCCCTCGTCACCGCGCTTATTGATGACCAGCTTCGGTCTTTGATCCGGCTTAATGACGAGATTCGACTGCCGCGCCGTTCGGTTTGCCATTTCTTTGAATTGGTCCCGGGACATCGGAATTACGCCGGAAGTTTGTTCGCCCTGGAATCGGACGATCGGCTCGCTCATAGCGTCCTTGCCGGCAAAAACTAGAAACGCCTCGATTGGAAATCGCCCCTGCACGCGCACCACGCCTCCGTCTTGCCACGGCAGATATTGGACTTTTGCGAGTAGATTGCCTTGCCTGTCCTCCGCCCGAAAACTTAGCGGAAACAGGAACAGTTCGTCGAAGCGCATCGAGGTCGGAACCGGAACCAAATTACCCTTTAGGTTGAATTGGAAAGCCGCAACGGGCATCCCGGTGGTAGGCATGCCCTTCAGAATCTGCTGGTACGGCGGAGAACCTACTCCGGGCTGAAAAAAGTAGAGGTATGGAAAGAGGACCGCACACATCTTGTTCAGCGCGAATGCGGCGTGCGACCTTGCGAAAACGTGAACGTACATCGCGGCCCGGTAAGCGATGTCGCGAGCGGGCGGGAGAAAGTCGCCCAAGGGCTTGTAAGGAATCTGGCACGCAAGATTGACCGTGCCACGGGTGAGTACTACGACCATGTCCGTCCACACACGGTACGAATGTTCGGCGTTCAACCGCGAAGCTTCTTCGGCGAGCGTTTCAATGGGGATATCTGAATCCACTGCAAAAATGATGCCCATCGTTGCGTCGGCCACGGGAACGCCGTGTGATACCGTCGGGATCGAGCTCTTGGCGAGCGATTTGAGAGCGGCAATTTTTTCGTAGGACTGACGCAATTGCTGTAGTCCTAATTTTTGGTGAACGTCAATCGCACATGCGAGGTTGTCTGCCGGGACGCGCTCGATCCCATCCGGGGATGTGTAGATCATCGATTCGAATTCCAGCGATTCTGTGCCCGTTGAATCGAACGCCTTGCCGGGGGTGGCGCGATACGGCCAAGGGAGATGTTGGGCGAAAAAGACGTTTAGAAGCGCTGCAAGCCTTGAACCAGGGAGGCGAGAGTCGGCGACCATTTGCGACGCCGCAGACCTGATCTCTGCCGAAAGGGTGTCAGTGGCGGAGGACCATTTCGCCTTGGTGTCGTCGCCGTCGTCGCGCGTTTTGGCTGGCTCTGCCATCTGTACACCTTTCCCAAGGCGAAAGAATAAATGCCCTGATTAGTTCAGCTTATCACATGCCGCCTCAAGCGAAATAAAGCGGATCTCGACATCGAATTTGCGGGTGCGCAATTTCCGAACTCCTAGCCAGAAGCGGAAACGTGCTGCGGGTGAGACTGCGCAGCGGTAGGGCGCGTCGCGCCGGGCGTTTTATTGGCTCCCAGCCCTTCCGGGCTGGGCTATCGTCTGGCGCGCCTACGGCGCTTGCCCGAAAACGCCGAGATCCGCCAGCTGGCGGCGAGCGCTACGAAGGCAACGGCAGAGGGCAAAGGTGCCCGCCTGGAAGGCGAGGCGGCCGCTACAAAGTCACGCCTTTTTGTCCCAGAATTCCCGGAACAGCTTTACGGTGTCGGGGGAGTGTCCCGAGTAGTGATTGGTGGCGTAGGCAAAGATGGTGACGCCGCGGCGGGTCATGGGCTGGAGGTAGTCCACCCAGGTTTCTAGCTGGGCCGAGCGGTCAACAACCGTCTTGTCCCATGTTTTGGTGATTTGCTCGATGCCTTTGCGGTCGCCGAGCCCTCTTCCGCTCATCTTCATTCCGAGTGGATGTGGCCACGTGAAGGGCCGAACCGCCAACCCGAAGAGAATACTTGCTGCGGGTGAGGCTGCGCAGCGGTAGGGCGCGTCGCGCCGGACGTTTTTGGATTCCCAGCCCTCCAGGCTGGGCTATCGTCTGACGCGCTCCCGGGCGGGGCTAACGTCTGGCGCGCCTACGGCGCTGTGAGACGGCCGACCAAATTCTATCGCCCTGCCGGAGGCTTTCGCGCGCGCATTGTGCGTCCCGGCGCGACAGCCGGGAAGGTCGACGACCGCAGCGAATCCGAGAATTTCGCTTTGCCTTGCTTTGTGTTCCCGGCTCGTACTGCGCGCTCCGCGCGCGTTGCCGGGCGGCGCCAGTCGCGCCGAAAGAGAAAAACCAGGCAATCGGAACGCGCGTCGCGCATCTTCTTTCATGTCAAATTCCTTCGGGCTGGATTCATGGACGCCAGTGCCAGAGGATTCCGGGTATTGCGGTTGCGGCGACGAAGGGCGCACACTTGGTGGCGGCAGGTGGGGAATGACCGTCTCGGATTACAGATTCGAGCGAGGAGGATGCGCATGAGGAATCGACGATGGTTTGTTGTGGCAGCAGCGCTGTTGGTGAGCTTGTCGCTGGGCGCGCCGAGGATGACGCGGGCGCAAGACGATCGAGATCATCGCGACGATCACCGAGACGATCGGGATCATCGCGACGATCGAGATCACCACGATCACGACCGGTTCGACGATCACGATCGCGAAGGCGCGCGCGATTGGTACCGCGATCATCACGATTATTTTCGTCACAACGAGGGCCGGTACTGGCACAGGGAGTGGGAACCGAACATTCACGAAGGATTCGTGTTCACGCCGGATATGCGCAGAGGGATTCGGCCGGTGCCGCGTGAATTGCTGGTGCGATTGGGGCCGGCTCCGCGGGGGTATCGCTACGTCGTCATCGGGGACCACGTCGTCCTGGTGGACAACGGATGGCGGATTCACGACGTGCTGCATTTTGAGCTGAATTTCTAAACTGAGCGCGATTTGACAGTTTACGAGTGGTCAATTGGGCGGCGGGGTCAAGCGTCCCGCCGCCCAATTTCGTCAGGACCCGAACTTTTGGAATTGGCGCGGAGAAGCGGCGCGGCTTTCTAAGGGCTTTGGGTTCCTGCTATGCTTCGATTCGCGCCATTTGGCAATCCGGTGCAGCCGGGCAAGCCGACCTAGTCCGAAGCAAACACGGGGAAAACAAGGGGGAAGAGAGCGGATGGCAGCGGAGCGCAAGCCGGAATATTTTTCGGGGAAGGATTTACAGATCGGGATTATCGGCTGCGGCTACGTGGGGCTGCCGCTGGCGCTACGGTTCGCGGACGTGGGCCAGCGCGTCACGGGGTTTGACCTCGACCTAACCAAGGTGGACAAGCTGAACGCCGGGCAGTCGTACATCCAGCACATTTCCGCGGACAAGATCCGCGAGCACGTGCAGGCGAAGCGCTTTTCCGCAACGAGCGATTTCACGAAGCTGCGCGGGATGGACGCGGTGCTGATCTGCGTACCGACGCCGCTGGACGAGCGGCGCGAGCCGGACCTGAGCTACGTGGTGAATACAGCGAAGGCGATTGCGCCGAACCTGCAGCGGAATCAATTGATCGTGCTCGAGAGCACGACGTATCCCGGCACGACAGAAGAGCTGGTCCTGCCGATCCTGGAAGCGGGCGGGTTGCGCTGCCCGATTGACTCCGGGACCAGGGGCAAGGAAGTAGCGACCGATTTCTATCTCGCGTTTTCACCCGAGCGCGAAGATCCCGGCAACAAGCAGTACGGCCTGGCGCAGATTCCTAAGGTCGTCGGCGGAATCAACCCCGCGAGTGGGCGCGCCGCGATGGGCATGTACGCGCAGATCGTCTCGAAGGTTGTTCCCGTCACCTCCACGCGCGCGGCCGAGATGGTGAAGCTGATGGAGAACATCTTCCGGTGCGTCAACATCGCCATGGTCAACGAGCTGAAGCAGCTCTGCCTGCGGATGGGGCTCGACATTTGGGAAGTGATCGATAGCGCGGCGACGAAGCCGTTTGGGTTCATGCCGTTTTATCCCGGGCCGGGACTGGGCGGGCACTGCATTCCGGTGGACCCTTACTACCTGTCGTGGAAGGCGCGCGAGTTCGATTTTTCGACGCGGTTTATCGAGCTGGCCGGCGAAATCAACACGGAGATGCCGTATCACGTGGTGAACGCGGTGGGCGCGGCGCTGAACGAGCGGCAGAAGAGCATCAAAGGCTCGAAGATTTTGCTGCTCGGCGTGGCGTACAAGAAGGACGTGGACGATCTGCGCGAATCGCCCTCGCTGAAACTGCTGGAGCTGCTTACGGAACGCGGCGCGGTGCTCGATTACAACGATCCTTATTTTCCGGCGCTGCACAAGATGCGGCACTACGATTTCTCGCACATGCGCTCGGTGGAGCTAAGCCCCGCGAGCATCGCCGGCTACGACTGCGTGCTGATCGCGACCGATCACAGCAGCTACGATTACGAAGCGATTGTGCGCGACGCGAAACTGGTCGTGGATTCGCGCAACGCCACCCGGCGCGTCACGCTGGGCCGCGAAAAGATCGTCCCCTGCTAAGAGAGCCCGGCTGTACCGATTTTACGGCAAACTTCGCGCTTTACGATTGGAGTTGATGGCGCTTCGGCTCCGCGCCGAAACACAGGAAGGATGGGCGCCGTATGCTCTCGACAATATTCGGTGTAGCATTCAGTAAGTTAGAAACGTGCTGGATCGTCAGGAGAAACGTATTCCATGAAGAAGGCTATCGTCACTGGCAGCACAGGTCAGGACGGCTCGTATCTGATCGAGTTTCTGCTCGCCAAGGGCTATGAAATTCACGCATTGAAACGACGCTCCTCGAGTTTTAACACTGACCGTTTGGATCATCTCTATAAGGATTTCCACGATAGCGGCACGCGCTTTTTTCTCCACTACGCGGATCTGACGGACGGTAGTTCATTGACGAGGCTTCTGTACGACGTCCGGCCTGACGAGGTTTACAATCTCGCGGCCCAAAGCCACGTCAAGGTCAGTTTCGAGATTCCTGAGTACACGGCCGATGTTGTCGCCACCGGCACATTGCGCCTGCTCGAGGCCATCCGGCTGACTGGCCTCAAGTGCCGGTTCTATCAAGCGTCTTCCAGCGAGATGTTCGGCAGCACTTCACCGCCGCAAAGCGAGACAACAGTGTTTCACCCGCGCAGCCCTTACGCCTGCGCGAAACTTTTCGGCCACACCATCACCGTAAACTATCGCGAAAGTTACCGCCTTCATGCGTCCAGCGGGATTCTGTTCAACCATGAGTCGCCACGTCGCGGCGAGACTTTCGTGACGCGGAAGATCACCCGCGCAATTGCCCACATCAAGCTCGGATTGCAGAACAAGCTCTACATTGGAAACATGGAGGCGCGCCGGGACTGGGGCTACGCGCCTGACTATGTCCGTGCCATGTGGATGATGCTCCAGCAGGATGTCCCCGATGATTACGTCATCGGCACTGGTGAGGCTCATAGCGTTCGAGAGTTTCTGGATCTTGCATTCGCTCACGCGAATCTTGACTGGCATGAGTTCGTCGAGATCGATCCGCGGTACTTCCGCCCGGCTGAGGCCGATCATCTTCTGGCGGACGCTTCAAAAGCCCGCCGCGTACTTGGTTGGCAACCCTCGGTGACGTTCAAGGATCTGGTCCGAATCATGGTGGAGGCGGACCTTGCCGACGTCGAGTCGAAACTCCGTGGCGGAGAAGCGCTGCTCCGCTCCACAGTCGAGTCGCCGGGCAGGAACAGCTGAATGGATCTCCGGGCCAAACGCATCACCGTCACAGGAGGCTCAGGCTTTCTCGGAAGTTATTTGGTAGAACGCCTTCGGGGCATGGGCTGTCGTGATGTCTTTGTGCCAACTCATTCTGAGTTTGACCTCACGCAAATTGATGCCATTGAGCGGCTTTTCGAAGATCAGCGCCCCGATGTCGTATTTCACCTGGCGGCCACTGTCGGCGGCATCGGCGCCAATCGCGCCAATCCCGGGCGGTTTTTCTATGAGAATGCCATCATGGGCATCCAGCTGATTGAAGCCGCTCGCCGGCACGGTACGGAGAAGACGGTGGTTCTAGGAACCATTTGTGCGTATCCCAAGTTCACGCCAGTGCCGTTTCAGGAGGCGGATCTTTGGAATGGCTATCCCGAGGAGACGAACGCTGCTTATGGCCTCGCGAAGAAGATGCTGCTGGTGCAGACGCAAGCCTATCGGCAGCAGTACGGAATGAACGCGATTTTCCTGCTGCCGGTAAATCTGTACGGTCCGCGCGACAACTTCGATCCGCAAACGTCGCATGTGATCCCGGCGCTCATTCGCAAATGCGCGGAGGCGGTGGATCAGAACCGCGCAGAAATCACGCTGTGGGGAGACGGTTCTCCCACCCGTGAGTTTCTATTTGTAGAGGACGCCGCCGAAGGAATCGTCGCGGCCGTCGAACGCTACGACAAGCCTGAGCCGGTCAATCTCGGTAGCGGAATGGAAATCTCGATTCGCGATCTCGCCGACAAAGTGGCGAAACTCGTGGGATTTCGAGGAAGCATCGATTGGGATGTTGCACAACCCAATGGCCAGCCGCGAAGGTGCGTCGATGTGAGTCGCGCGGAGCGGGAATTCGGGTTCCGCGCCAGGACCTCATTTGAGGACGGATTGCAGCGAACCGTCGCCTGGTATCTCGCGAATCGCAACACGAACCGCCCGTTGGCGGTCAAGTAGCGGATGGTTTCCGGTAATTCCGAATCGATGCAATAGCGATGGATAGCGCGAACATCGTCATTATCGGCGGCGGCGTGGTGGGCTGCGCGATTGCGCGCGCCGTATCCGCACGTTGGAGCGATGTCTTTCTGCTTGAAGCGCTTCCGAAGCTCGCCATGGGGGCAAGTTCCCGCAACAGTGGCGTGATTCATTCCGGCTTGTACTATCCTCCGGGTTCGCTGAAGGCCCGGCACTGCGTGCGCGGGAATCGGCTGACCTACGAATTCTGCGCCGCCCACAACGTGTCCCACCGCAACACGGGCAAGATCGTCGTCGCATCCTCCCACGCAGAAGAGCAACAATTGTCGGCGCTGGCGGAAACGGGCCGCGCCAATGGTCTCGAAGGCCTTCGGCTGATTGATCGCGATGCCATTCGCGCCCGCGAACCGCATGTGGAAGGCATCCAGGCCATCGAAGTTCCCTCCACGGGGATCGTGGCGAGCGAACAACTCGTCAAAGCTTATGCCCGCGTCGCCGCGGATCGCGGAGCTCACATCGTCACTCATGCAACAGTTGAAAAGTTAGAGCCCGTGCCAAGTGGAATCCGCGTCCTCAGTTCCGCTGGCGAAGTCGAAGCGCGCTGCGTCGTAAACAGTGCCGGACTTTTCGCCGATGAAGTCGCGGCAATGATGGGTTCAAAAATGGCTCGCCATCGAATTTATCCTGTCCGGGGAGAATACTGCGAGATCGTGCGCAGTAAACAGGATTGGGTACGGGGATTGGTCTATCCCCTGCCTCACACCGACGGATTGAGCCTTGGCACTCATTTGACCAAGACGCTTTGGGGCAGCGTATTGGTCGGCCCGACGGCGCGCTATGTCGATGATAAGAATGACTACGAACACAATCGTGAGCCGGTCGAATACTTCGCAGGTTTGGCGAAACTGCTGTTACCCGGGATCGAAGTCTCCGACCTTACCCTGGCGTATTCTGGCATTCGCGCCAAACTGGCTCCTCCCCCAAGTTCGCCGCCGGTGTCCCACGGTAGCGTGATGACCGACTTCATCATCGAGCGCGATCCGGAATTCCCGCGCGTCGTGCAACTCATGGGCATCGAATCACCCGGGCTCACCTCCGCTCCTGCGATTGCAGAGCACGTAAGTGAGCTGGTCGCCGAAATACTAAAGTAAGTGATGGACAAAGAAGCCGTCGGGCGCGTCGCCTACTAGTTGGGGACTATCACCGAGATCGGACTGGACTGCGTGCTCTCCACGTTGCTGGAATCTACAGCCGTTACTGCGTAGTAGTAGGTTTGACCACCCGGAACGCCGCTGTCCGTGTAGCTCGTGGACGGATCCACGGATGAACTCAGCCTCGACAAGCCATCCACCGAGGTGCCGCGATAAACGTGGTAGCCAATCACCGCAGACACACTTGGCTGCCAATTGAGCGTCACCTTGTGAACGACCACTTGAGCGACGCCCGTCCCGGACAATCCGATCTGTAACACCGAGTTCGAAGCATTGCTCGAGATGGACAGGTTGCCTTGTGCCCCGCCCACGCCCTTTGGATCGAAGCTCACCGTGACATTCACCGACCTGTTGGGAGCCAGTGTCACATTTGTTCCGCCGCTTGCGCTGAACCCGCTGCCTGCGGCCGACACGGCGGAAATGGTTACATTTGCGGTGCCAATATTGGTTAGGGTCACGATCAGTCCCGTGGGGGTTCCAACCGCCACGCTTCCGAAGCTCAAGCTGGTCGAGCTCGCCGTGAGCTGGGACGACGCCGGTGCCTTCACCATACCCGTGCCGGACAAGTGGAGAGCCAGCGGCGAATTCGAAGCATCGCTGGTGATTGACAGTTTGCCTTGTGCGCTTCCCGTGGTGGTGGGATCAAAATTCACCGTAATCGTGACGGTCTGATTCGGAGTCAGCGTCACATTTGATCCACCGCTCGCGCTGAACCCACTGCCTGTGGTCGAAGCGGCGGAAATGACGATATTCCCCGTGCCGTTGTCGGTCAGGGTCACAGACTGAGTGGATAACGTTCCGACAGCCACATTTCCAAACGAAACGGTCGTCGAGCTTGCCGTGAGTTGAGATGATGGAGCGGGATTGCCGCCCGGAGATCCATTGCCGCCAGAGCTCGCCGTGCCCACCAGACCACAACCGGTGGTGCCTAGCATCGCGGCCAACGCCGTCGCGCTCGCGAGAACGCCAATTCCAGATGCAATTCTTCTGGTCGTACTTCGAAGTAGCTTCTGGCGCGCTGCACAATTCGCCGAAATGGATATACTCCTCATGGACGAACGCATTGTGGAACGGAGGACTTGCGGAAAACTACTGGACGCGGGTACACGCGTGGGACAGGTGTTGTAACCTGTCCGTGAGGACAGCCATTTGAATCGTCCCAGCGGATCGCTTTTCTCTTCCTACCTTATCGATCCCGCCTTTAAGGACCCTTCATTCTCCCCAATTCTGGGTCGCCCCGCTTAGGGGATAGACGCCGGAACCTCGTTCGACGGCAGGCTGTTCCCACCGGGATCAACCGCCGTCACTACGTAGAAGTACGTCTGGCCTGAGGTTACATTCGAATCCGTATAAGTGAGTCCGGGAAGCGGTGACGCGTTCAACGGTGTCGTGCCCTCTGCACCTGAAGCGGTCCCTCGAAACACGTTATAGCCGCTGATTCCACTCGTCGGGCTGGCGTTCCACGTCAGCCCGACCGAATGGGAGGAGGATACTTGCCCGGTACCGGATAGAGTGATCGTCGTGGGCGAGCCCGTGGCGTTGCTCGCGATGCTTACGCTTGCGCCATTCACGGCGCCTGGCGTCCTGGGCGCAAACGTGACCGTCAGCGTGGCGGATTGTCCCGGCGTCAGCATCGTGCCGTTCGATACGCCACTGGCGCTAAAGCCTGCGCCGGTGACGGTCACACCGGAAACGGTGATGTTCGAATTCCCGTTGTTGGTCAGCGTCGTCGAAAGCTGGATCGAGTTGTTCACGTTTACGGTACCGAAACTCAAGCTTGTCGGACTGGCAGCCAAAATCTGCGTTGCGGAGACGCCGGTCCCGCTGACATTGATCGTCATCGGCGAAGGCGTGCCATTTGTAGTCAGCTTGATAGTTCCGTTGACGGTTGCCGTCGAAGTGGGTGTGAAGACGGCGTTGAACGCCATGTTGCCGCCCGCCGCGATCGTCGTGGCCGTGGACAATCCCGTGATGGTCATTCCCGTGCCCGTCACGGTGATATTCGAAAACTTGAGCGTCGCATTGCCGTTGTTCCGTAGCGTTACAGGTTGCGAGTTGCTGTTCCCGACAACGACGTTCGCGAAAGCCACGCTCGTCGGTGAAGCCGCAATCTGGGCCTGAATGCCGGTCTCGGTCAGTGCGATCGTGGCTGGCGACCCGGGAGCGTTACTTGTGATGGAGATGCTTCCCGGGGCGCTGCCTGCGGATGTCGGAGTGAATGTGACGGTAAATATGCTATTCGCGCCGGCGTTGATGGTTTTTGGCGCGGTCAAATTCATCGTGTAGCCCGGTCCCGTGACACCGGCTGCGGTTATGTTTAAAGCTGCATTGCCCGTATTGGTCAACGTAACGTTCTGGGTCGCGCTGCTGCCTACATTCACGTTGTTGAACGCCACGGGTGAAGGACTGATCGTCATTTGCGCCTGTGTTGCTGTCCCGGATCCGCTCAGATTGATCATGAGCGGCGAGCCGGGCGCATGGCTGGTGATCGATACCCCTCCGCCAGCGCTCCCAGCCGACGTCGGCGCGAAAGTGACGGTAAACGAAGTTGTTTGACCTGGATTGAGGCTTGCCGGCGCGGCCCATCCGTTCAACGTGAAGTCCGTACCCGTAATGTTGTGTGCGGTAATCGAGACGGGAGCTGTTCCTGGGTT
>Ga0116217_10004495_pt1 | contig 12423 bp, 3 predicted proteins | sample Sb_taG_6_FD_89697 | JGI IMG/M metagenome (GOLD analysis project Ga0116217, IMG submission 89697) | Peat soil microbial communities from Weissenstadt, Germany - Sb_50d_4_PS metaG | ecosystem: Environmental > Terrestrial > Soil > Wetlands > Peat | place: Germany: Weissenstadt | collected 2010-09-21 | reverse complement strand
TCCGTGGCCTGGCGCGCCAACTGGGACAACTCGGTCTTCTTGGTTTTCTTGACGCCATTGGTGTGCTTGCCGCCGGTGGCCTTGGCTGTCTCCTCCGCGATGACGTCCATGAAGTGCTTCTGGGCTTTGACAAAGTTGTCCATCGCCTCGCGGGCCGTTTCCACCAGTTGCTCGCTCTGGAACGGTTTCCCGGCCTTGGCTGCCTCTACCCAGGTATGAGTTTGCTTGCCGGCAATCTTCAGGAACTCCTGCTGCATGTGGACAAAAGTCTCCACGCTGCGCTGTAGCAGGTCGGTAATGGCCTGTGCCGGGGGCCAGTCTCCGACACGTTCCTTGACACCGGTCATCAGGATCTCGTTCTGTTTTTGACCCAGTTCAAGAAGGACCTTTTGCGCTTCAATGAAGTTCGACACACCCTCGGCAGTCACTTCACTCAGAATGGCAGTCGGGGAATGATTGGGGTCGGATAATTGTTGCCGCACAGAGTGCATCACGCTTGCATTCTGCCGCATCGCGAGGTCCATGAGGATCCGTTGCGTGGCGAAGAAGCTCTGCACCCCCTGCTGTGCCCAACCCGAAAGAAGAGATACAAAAGAAGACTCCCCCGAATGAGTTCGGGAGGGTTCGTGCTTTACAGTTGTTGCCATTTAACACCTCCAAGTATGCTGCAATGCAGCATCGACTAAACTATACGATTCCATGGTAGTTGTGTCAATATATATTTATCTTGTGTGCGCAGCAGCACAGGCAGGATCAAAATGAAGCCAGCTCCCGTCCTCATCAAAAAATATCAGAATCGCAGGTTGTACGATTCCTCCAACAGCCAATACGTGAATCTCGACGATATTGCCGGATTCATTCGGGAAGGCAAGGATGTCCAGATCGTCGACGCGAAGACGGGCCAGGATCTGACCCGCGTCACCTTGACACAAATCATCACCGAGGATGCCAAGGATAAGCCGACGGGCCTGCCGCTCGAACTGCTGCGCCAACTCATCGTCGCGTCCGACGAGGTGCGGCAGGAGTTCGTCATGTGGTATTTGAAATCCGCTTTTGGCTCGGAAGCGGATGAGCCTCGCGCAGAAAGCGCGGTGGGCAGAGGCGAAAGCCACGCGCCGAAACCAAGCGCACAATATCAGCGGCAGGCAAAAAGAGAATCGCGGCGGCACAAAGGGCGAGGTCGGCGAGGTTGAAGGCTGCGAAAATAGGCGGCGAAGGGCCGTACGATCTCGCGGCCAGTCCCCTGCTGATCGTGCAGACCTCCGCAATCGCCCGCGAACTCGGCGGGCGCCGCTACGCCCTCTTCCTCAGCGCCATCTGCGCGCTCATCGCACCGCAATACCTTTCCAACGGCAGCCTGCTCGGCACGAACTGTCTCGAACCCAACCTTTGGATGGGCTGCGCCTACTTCGCCATCCTCGCCATCAAGCGAAATGATCCACGCTACTGGCTCTTGTTCGGGGTGGTTGCGGGCTAGCTTCAGCGCTGCACACGCAATCAATTGCAATGTGCAAGTCTTTGCGTCCGCAAACCCCTGTATCGAAACACGAATTCCCACGACAACCTTAGCTGTTGCTTTGTCGCGAACCGGCTAGTAAACTTCATTCCGTTAAGGCTTTTTGACTCGCGGCGAATCCCCCTCTAGAAATCTCCCCTCGGAAAACCGTCTCTCCCTTCTTAGAGTTTCGCCAATAAAAAACTGCAATTCTAGCCGCCATCTCCGAGGTTCTATGCGCGCCGCTGTCATCATTGCATATACATCTGCATCTGCGTCTATCTCCGGGCGGGTTTCCCGCGTTCTGCTTGCAGCCCTTGTTGTGATCAGCGCGAGCTTGAGTCTGTTCGCGCAAAACATCACCGTCTCGGCAGCGACTCTCACGTTTGCGAATCAGGCGGTCGGCAGCACGAGTGCCGCCAAGATCGTGACGATCGCCAACAAAGGTGTGTCTTCTCAAGCAGTGGTGTTCGCTCCCAGCGCGGGCTTCACCGAGACGGACAACTGTAACGGCAATATTGCGGGCGGCGGTTCATGCAAAATGAGCGTGTACTTTTCGCCCACGTTGGTGGGGAAGATCTCGGGAGTGCTGAACATCAACGATGAATCTAACAATCTGCTCGCGTCCGTCAGTCTTACGGGGACCGGAGTGGCCCAGACCACGCTCACGCCCACGACGCTAGCCTTCGGCAACCAGGCGGTGAATTTAGCAAGCTCTCCAAAGACTGCTACGTTCAAAAACAACCAGCCTGTGCCGCTGACGATAAACAGCATCACAATCACCGGTGGGACCGCGCCGGGCGATTATGCCGCGGGCGGCAACTGTCCTATTAGTCCGGACACGCTCGGTGCGGGAAAGAGTTGCAGCATCACCGTTACATTGACGCCTTCTGGCACGGGAAGCAGAACGGCGACGCTTACCGTTACTCATAGCGCGCCCACAAGCCCGCAGACAGTCAGCCTCAGTGGAACGGGCGTCCAGCCAGTTACTCTCTCTGCCAGCAGCTTGGGTTTTGGCGCAGTTCTCGAGGGCAATACCAGCGCGGCAAAGTTAGTTACCCTTACTAATCACGAGAAAACAGCGCTTTCATTTACGAGTATTGCGACCACCGGAGACTTCGCAATCGCGAGCAACACCTGCGGCACGAGCGTCGCGGCCGGAGCCGCGTGCAAAGTCGGTGTGACGTTCTCTCCGACGGCAACGGGAGCGCGCGCCGGCACGCTGACGTTCACCGATAATGCGCCGAACAGCCCGCAGACTGTTACTCTCAGCGGGACCAGTTCCTTGCCCGTTACGATTTCCCCAGCCACGCTGACGTTTGCCACCCGCAACGTAGGTTCAGCGAGCGCGGCTTCGACCGTCACGCTAACCAACCATCTCGCCACCTCTCTGAGCATGTCGACGATTGTCGCGAGCGGAGACTTCGCATTGGCCAGCAACACCTGCGGTTCCAGTGTCGGCGCAGGACTGAAATGCACTGTCGGGGTAACGTTCACGCCCACCGTAATTGGTGCACGTTCAGGCGCGCTCACAATCAGCTACGGCGCCTTCGGCAGCCCGAGCGTGGTGAATCTAAAAGGCACCGGCAATGTCACTGGCCTGAAATCGATCACCGTTACACCCACCAATCCTTCGATAGCCTCGGGGACCACGCAGCAATTTGTTGCCACCGGCCAGTTCAGCACGGGCAACACAGCGGATCTGACGAATTCCATTACCTGGAGTTCATCGGCTCCGGGTGTGGCGTCAATTAGCACGACGGGATCAGCAAGTGCTATTGGCGCGGGGCAAACAATCATTAAAGCCGCCTCGGGCGCGATCAGCGGTTCGACTACGTTGACCGTCACTTCCGCGGTTGCCTACACCATCGGAGGGACGCTCTCGGGTCTTTCGGGTTCCGGGCTGGTGCTGCAGGACAATGGCGGCAACAACCTGGCGGTCGCTTCCGGGGCAACATCGTTCACGTTCAGCACACCGATCCCGAGTGGTGGCACTTATAACGTCACGGTTCTGACGCCGCCTTCCAATCCTGCCCAGACCTGCGTTGTGACAAATGGCAGCGGAACGGCCAATGCTAATGTAACGAACGTCGAAGTCACCTGCACCACAAATACCTACACCATCGGAGGCACGATCTCGGGTCTTTCGGGTTCCGGGCTGGTGCTGCAGGACAATGGCGGCAACAACCTGGCAGTCGCTTCCGGGGCAACATCTTTCACCTTCAGCATACCCATCCCAAGTGGTGGCACTTACAACGTCACGGTTCTGACGCAGCCTTCCAACCCGGCACAGACCTGCGCGGTGACAAACGGCAGCGGAACGGCTAATGCGAATGTAACGAACGTCCAAGTCACTTGTAGCACAACCACCTACACCATTGGCGGCACCATCTCGGGTCTTTCCGGTACGGGGTTGGTGTTGCAGGACAATGGCGGCAACAATCTGGCAGTCGCTTCCGCGGCAACATCTTTCACCTTCAGCACACCCATTCCGAGTGGTGGCACTTATAACGTCACGGTTCTGACGCAGCCTTCCAACCCGGCACAGACCTGCGTGGTGACAAATGGAAGCGGAACGGCTAATGCGAATGTAACGAACGTTCAGGTCACCTGCACTACCTACACCGCTAGCGGCACGGTTAGCCCATCCTCGGCGCACCAGGGTTCGTCAGAGACGATCGTCATCACCGGAACTAACACAAACTTTGGTCCGACTACCACGGTCAATTTCGGCGCGGACATCACCACCGGTACGGTAAGCGTGAATGGGCCGACGAGTGCCTCCGTGCCGATAACGATTGACAACGCGGCGGCCACCGGACAGCGCAACGTGACCATCACGACTGGATCGCAGGTAGTGACGGCCACATTTACTGTGGTTGCGGGCGTGCCCGCTGTAACCGTCATCAATCCCAACGCAATCCAGCCGACGCAGACGGAAAGCGTCACCATAACCGGAGCATTCACCAACTGGGCCAGTGGGACGACGACGGCCAATTTCGGTCCGGGCATCGCGGTCGGAGGCGCAGCGGCTGGCGCGTTTGGCCCGGTGACGGTCAACAGCACTACCAGTTTGACGGCGAATCTAGTCACCTCCGGCGCGTCGAATGGATTCCGCACCGTGCAGATCCAAAGCGGCTCGCAAACTCTGACCGTGAACAACGGAATGTTTGTTGGAACTTGCAACGGCACGGCACCCATCGTGCTTTCCATCAGTCCGTTCAATGGTGCGATCAGCGTGCCGCTGAATGCGCAGGTTCAGGTGCAATTCAGCGCGCCCATGAATCGCAGCACGTTCTCGCTCGGAAACAGCGGCAGCGCCACTGTCTTCTTCTACGACGTTATCACCAATCAGGAAGTGCCGGGTACGATCTTGGTCGACGCCTCAGGCACCATCGCCACCATCACGCCCAGCGAAACGCTGCCAGCGGGCCGCCAGTTCGTGGTTTACTTGAGCGACGCTAGCCCCGTCCAAGATATGTGCGGGAACAAGCTATCCAGCCAACAATTCTCATTCACGACAGGGTTTGCCGATGCCTTGACCGGCCCGGCCCTTACCGGTACCAGTCCCGAGAACGGCGATACCAACATCCCGCTGAATGCGCAGGTGGTTCTGCAATTCAACGATCAGCTGGATCCGATCACTGTGCAGACCGGTTTCTCGATGACGACCGGTGGCATCGCGGTTCCCGGCACCTTTACTTACTCCACGAACGATCAGACGGTCACCTTCACGCCCGCCACTCTATTAACAGCGAGCACCGGCTACACCGTGAACTACACCGCCCAGATTACCGATACCGTCGGCAACACGCTCACCAACCCGGGCAGTTTCGGCTTCACGACAGGGACCAGCAACCGCACGACCGGTCCCTCGGTGACGCTGGTAGACCCGCCGAATGGAACGTTCGACGTTGGCCTCAACGTCAAGCCGCACATCTCATTCAGTGAGCCGATTAACGAGTTGACCATTCCCGCCGCCCTAAGCCTCTCTTACGAGAACGGTGGCCCCACCGTACCCGCCACTGTGACGGTTGCGGCGAACCGCCTGAGCGCCACTATCACTCCGAATGCAGCGCTTCTCCCGAACACTGAATACGGGCTGAACATCTGCGGATACACCGACATTGCCGGCAACACCGGTCACTGCTTGTCGGGCTCGACCTTTGTCACGGGTACCAGTGCCGACACCAGTCATGTAACCGTAAGCACGATCATCCCCTCGAACGCCCAGACGGGAGTGCCGTTGAACGCTCAGATTGTCGCGGTGATGAGTGACACCATCGATCCCACGTCGATCACGAACAGCGCAATCACCGTCACGCCTTCTGGTGGCAGCGCGATTGCCGGAACGGTCACTCTCGCCAGCGATGGCGTCACCCTAACCTTCCTTCCCAGCACGACGCTGACTGCCTCCAAGGTGTATACGATTTCGGTGAGCGGTTTCGTCGATATCGAGGGCAATTCCGTCACGCCCTTTACCAGCACGTTCACCGCAGCCACCAGTTCTTATGGCCCCAATTCGTTCAAGCTGTCCTCGACAACTCCCGCGAACAAAACCACCGGCGTATCAGTGACCAGTCCGGTCACGTTCAGCATGACCAACCTGATCGATGCTGCATCGGTGAACACGCAGACCGTCGAGGTCGAGGTCTGCTTCGACGGCACCGCCTGCACCAACTCGGAATACGTGGCGGGAACCTTCAGCGTGAATGGCACGACGGTCACGTTTACGCCGCTCACCCAATACCCGGCCAATACAGTGATCGGCATGTATGTGGATGGATTGATGGACGAGGCGGGGGATCTGGCGTATCAACCCAAATTCGGCACGTTTACGACCGCGAGTACCGTGGACCAAACCCCGCCCACGGTGGCCATTGCGCCCTCCAACGGCACGACCAACGCAGGGCTAAACACACAGATCGTCCTGACTTTTTCGAAGTCCATTAACCCATCTACCATCACTGCCAGTTCGCTGGCCGTGTTTAGTGGCAATACTCCGGTCGACGTCGTTGATAGCATGTCCATTTCCCAAGACAGCCGCACGATCACGCTCAATCCTGGTGGAACCGCCTGGACGCCGGGTGCGATCATCACCGTCGAATTGACCAACGCAATTCAGGATCTATCCGGCAATTCCCTGGCGAACACCAGCAGCCAGTTCTCCTTAACGACGGCGGCGGGAGGCTCCGCACCGTCCGTGGTCGCAATGCGTCCGGGCAACGGTGCGACCAATGTCCCGGCGAATACGGCAGTCACACTCTTCACTAACGCCACTATGAATCCTTCCACCATAACCGGGGCTCTGTACATCACTGACAACGGAGTGGTGGTGTCGGGAGCGGCGCAATTGTTCAGTAATGCCCAGGCGATTGAGTTCACCCCCGCCGCCTCGTTTAACCCCGGCGATCTGATTCAAGTCTTTCTGAATTCGACGGCACAAAGCGCGAATGGCGTCGCTCTCAACAGCTTCAGTGGGCAGTTCACGATGGCGGGATCTCCGGCAAACACGGCGGCAGGCGCGCAGGCGGTCAGCCCGTTCCCCAACGCTCCCAATGTCCCTTTGAACACCATCATCCAAGTGGAGTTCAACCAACCACTGCAAGCTGGCACCGTCACTTGTAACGGGAGTTCAGGCTCGGTGACGCTCTACCAGTCCAGCACTGGCACCTATTTGACCCCGAATTGCACGGTAATTGGCGGCGGGCAGATCATCAACATCGCCCCAACCAGTAATCTGGTGTCGGAATCGCAGTACCAGGTAAAAGTCTCGGGCTCCGTCACCAATACAAACGGCGTACCGGTGCAGGCTTTCGCCTCGAACTTTACTGCCGGAACGGCCGTTGACAATGCCAAGCCCACCATCGTTTCGGAAGCTCCAATTAACAACGCAACCAACGTCGGCACGAACGCGTTCGTGAGCGTGAACTTTAACAAGGCTATCAACCCGGTCTCGGTCACGGGCAGCACCATCCAATTAAGCGGCGGCTCGGTTACAGAAGTGCCGTCGAGCATTAGCTTCACGCCGGACTACACGCGGGTGACGGTCGTTCCCCAAGCTCCCTTGCCGCCCAGCACTGTGATGACGCTGGCGGTGAATGGTGTGACGAGCCAGGCAGGCAATAGCGTCGCCACCACGACTACGACCTTCACAACCGCCGCGCAGCCGGACTTCGCCGCGCCCTACGTGATCAGCAGCAGTGTGCAGAACGGTCAGACGAACGTTCCGGTGAACTCTGCGTTCAGCATGCGGTTCAGCAAGCCCATGGACATCGGCAGCTTCACGCCGTCGAACGTCTATGTGTCTGGCGGAATCGCCAATTCAATTATCCCCACGACGATTTCCTGGAGTGCCGACCAGACCACCATCTTCCTCGTGCCCAGTAGCGTGCTGAACGTCGGCGACGGTTATTCCCTCTGCAGCACCTCCATGACGGATCTCGACGGCAATCCGCAGCAGAACTTCTGCGCCAATTTCACCGCGGCGTTCACCGCCAACACCAACCCGCCGACGGTTGTAAACACGAGCCCCGAGAGCACCGCGTCCCAGGTTCCAACGAATTCTCCGGTGCAGGTGCTGTTCAGCGAACCCATCCAGCCGACCAGCGCCGGGCAAATCACCCTCAAAACGGCCGGCAACGCGGTTGCCGTCACGCTCTCGTTCAGTGACGCCAACCAGTTGCTGACTCTAACGCCGACGCTGCCGCTGCTGGCCAACGCCTCGTACACAATTACGATCACTGGGGTGAAAGATACCGCCGGTAACCAGATGACGGGAACGGTCACGAACAGTTTCAGCACAGGACCGACTTTCGATCTCAACGCTCCATCGGTGGTCTTGTCCGATCCAGCACCCGACACAATGGGGGTAGGCACAAACGTAGCGCCACGTGTGCAGTTCTCCAAGCGCCTCAATCCGCTCAGCGTCGTAAGCAGCTCCAACGAGGTATACAACCAAAGCTCAGTCCAGTTGTTAAACAGCGCCACGGGAGTTTTCGTGCCGGTCACAGTCACCCTATCGTCAGATCGGACCACGGCGACTCTGACGCCCACCTCCCCTCTCACGCCAAACACTCAATACGAGCTCTTTGTCGGAGAGTCCGCTAACTATTACGATGTCGCCGGCAACAGCGGCATCCCGTACACCAGTTACTTCACCACGGACTCAGGCGCGGACACGACACCAGCCACGGTGAGCACGATCAGTCCGGCCAATAACCAAACTGGCGCGCCGCTGAACGCGCAGATCGTAGCGATGATGAGTGACGGAATCGATCCCACCACCGTGACCAACAGCTCCATTACTGTCACGCCTTCGGGTGGCAGTGCGATTGCCGGTACGGTTACCCTCGCCAGCGACGGTGTCACCCTCACCTTCGTACCGAGCGGGGCGCTGACCAAAACCAAGCTTTACAACGTATCGGTCGGCGGCTTCAACGACGTGCAAAGCAATCCAGTCACAGCTTTTAACAGCTCGTTTACAACCGGCAGCGGTTCGTACGGCAGCTCGTCGTTCACTCTCGTCTCCACCAGTCCGGCGAACGGAGCCAGTAACATATCGGTGACCAGCCCGGTCACGTTCACCATGAGTAACTTGATCAATCCTGCATCGGTTAACACCGAGAGCGTCCACGTCTGCATCGACGGCTGCGGCATCATATATGTGGCGGGAACCTACAGTGTGAGTGGGGCGATGATCACCTTTACGCCGCTGACCCCGTACCCGGCCAGCGCCACGATGGGCATGTTTGTGAATGGGTTGATGGACGAGGCGGGCAATATGGCCAGTAATCTCGCCGGGGGCTCCTTTAAGGTGGCAGGCACCGTGGACCCAACCCCGCCCGCGGTGACCATTACCCCCTCCAACGGCACTACCAATCTGGGGCTCAACACGCAGGTTGTATTGACCTTCTCGAAATCCATCAACCCGACGACCATCAGCAGCAGCACGGTCAATCTGTTCAATGGAGATGTCCTGCTCAATCCGGCAATCTCCATCTCTCAGGACAATCGCACTGTTGTCCTCAACTCCAGCGGTGCCACGCTGCCCGCCGGAGCCGCTATCACGGCGACGGCAAGCCACCTGATTACGGACCTCTCCGGGAACGCGCTGGCCGATACGACCAGCCAGTTCACCACCATGGCGGTGCAGACCTCCGCGCCGAGTGTCCTCAGTTCGCGCCCAGCCAATGGCGCGACCAATGTTCCCGCCAACACCGTCATCACGCTGTTCACGAGCGCTCCCATGAATACGGGAACAATTCCTGGCGCTCTCTACGTCTCGCAGAACGGTGTGCTGGTTTCTGGTACGACCACTGTCGGCAGCAACGCACAGAGCATCCAATTCACGCCCAGTTCCGCTTTCACTACCGGCATGCCGATTCAAGTCTTCTTGAATTCGACGGCGCAGGATATTTACGGGAACAATCTAACGAACTTTACGGAAACCTTTACAATTGCGGGCGCTTTGGCCAGCAGCGCGGCGCTCGCGCAGGTGGTCAACCCGTTCCCCAACGCCACCAACGTACCTTTGAACACCATCATCCAGGTGGAGTTCAACCAACCACTGCAAGCTGGCACCGTCACTTGCAACGGGAACTCAGGCTCGGTGACTCTCTACCAGGGCAGCACTGGCAGCTACTTGACCCCGAACTGCACGGTGATCGGCGGCGGCCAGGTCATCAACATCGCCGCAACCAGTAATCTCGCTTCGGGATCGACGTACAAGGTATCCGTGAACGGCAACGTCACCAACACCTCTGGCGTTCCCGTGCAGGCTTTCACCTACAGTTTCACCGCCGGCACGGCTGTAGACAACGCCGCGCCCATCATCGTCTCCCTCGCGCCTCCGGATTCGTCCACGAACATCGGAACAAACGCCGGGGTCAGCTTGAACTTCAACAAGGCCATCAACCCCGTGTCGGTAACGGGCAGCTCGATCCAGGTGAGCGGTGGCTTCATTACAGAAGCGCCGTCGAGCATCAGTTTTACGCCGGACTTCACTCGGACGACGATCATTCCCCAAGCTCCGCTGCCGTCCAGTACGCAGATGTCGATTGCCATCAACGGCGTCACGAGCGAAGCGGGTGTGGCTGTCGCCAGTCAGACGACGCATTTCACCACCCTGGCAGGACCAGACGTCACCTTCCCGTACGTAGTGAATACCAGCGTGGCTAGCAACCAATACGTCGGCACCAATGCCGCCTTCGCTATGCAATTCAATGAACCAATAGATCCAGGAAGCTTGAACCCGGCGGGCGCGCAAGACGTCTTCATTTACGACTCCAGCAGCGCAACGTATGTCGCGACGGCCATTACCTTCAGCTCCGACCTCACCACAGTCATGCTGAAGCCAACCCCCAATCTGACAGCCAATCATCAGTTCCAAATGTGTAGCAACTCTATGATGGATCTCTCAGGTAACCCGCAGAAGAACTTCTGCTTGAACTTCTACACGGGAACCGGAACCGACACGACAGGTCCAGTCGTGTTGCAGGCGAGTCCGCCCAGTGGTTTCGCGGGCATAGGAACAAACTCGTGGGTACAGATCCTGTTCAACGAGCCGATCGACGGCGCGTCTATCGGAGGCGTTACGCTGAAAAATGGGAGCTCGTTAATTCCGACGGTCGCCACGCTGTTTGACGGCGACCAGGGTATCCAGTTGCTGCCCCTTTTACCATTGACCCCGAATACAACCTACACCGTCAACGTGACCGGGGTCCTCGATATCAACGGCAATGCCCAGACCAGCTTCCCGCCCCAGTCGTTTACCACCGGGACCGGGACTGATCTCGTTCAACCCACCATGGTGTCGAGCAACCCGGCGAACGGTGCGAGTAGTGTGCCCGTGAACACGGCGGTGCAGGCCGTCTTCAGCAAAGCCATCGATCCCGCGTCGTTCGATCCGGCCAACAGCTTCATGCTGGTTGATTCCTCGCAAGAAGTGCCGGCCACCATCACTTTCTCGCCGGACTATACGACCGCCACGCTGCAACCTAAGTCGAACCTTACCGGCGGTGGGGCAATCTACTACTTGTTCATTTCATATTTCGGTACCGCGTACGATTTGGCTGGGAACCGCATCTTGCCTACAATTGTTTTCTTCACAACTCAGTGAGAAACGACTTACGGAGCGATGAGCAGCGACTGTGCCATGTGGGCGGCGGACGGGAACGGGGATGGCAAGTACGACCTGCTGGCGGCGAGCAACAAACTGGCAAGTCCCAACTCTGGTCGAGTTGCGAGCAATCCTGAAATTATTCGTCCCAGAAGTCTGCTTCAGTTGCGCCGCCTTCGCTATCGAATTCCGAGCGAATGACGGGCAATCCGGAAGTAATCGCCGAGTTCAGCTTCCCTGAATGGTGGATCAACTTCAACCCTACTCTCATCGCGGCCCAGAAACGCGGATCGAGGAAGCGTGCTTTATCCCCACTGGTTGATCGGGCGGGCTGGGAGCTCAACCGATACCTTCGGCCGAAGATTGTTTAGGGTAGAGCGGTCGTAGGATTGTAAGCTTTCTTCGACGCTTTCCATTGACCAGATGTGCCCATTAACAAGAAAATAGCTGTCGCGGTAGGGACGACCATCGCTGATCGCCCCCGCACAGATCCGTACAAGCGCGTTTACGCATACGGCTCTACCGTGGATGAGTGGCAGCGAATGCTCGCCGCACACCGTGCAGTCCCGGGACATGCGTTTCCCGCTCTGTGTCGGGCGCATGTGAGATTGAACGATGTTCTCCTCAGTTTGCGCCCTTCCCTCCCCGGCCTCCCCGGAAGAGCAGCTCACATGCCGGTCCAGAGGGCGAGCGGGAGGTTCGGAGGTGACGTTGTCGAAGGGCGTCCGGCTTGCGGGGAGGATACGAGCGTGAGCGCATGAGACGCGGCCAACCGAAGAAGGTTCTGCCAGTCGGCAAACTTCCGCTT
>Ga0116217_10004494_pt1 | contig 12427 bp, 10 predicted proteins | sample Sb_taG_6_FD_89697 | JGI IMG/M metagenome (GOLD analysis project Ga0116217, IMG submission 89697) | Peat soil microbial communities from Weissenstadt, Germany - Sb_50d_4_PS metaG | ecosystem: Environmental > Terrestrial > Soil > Wetlands > Peat | place: Germany: Weissenstadt | collected 2010-09-21 | reverse complement strand
GGATCAGCCAGCACGGCCGCCAGGGACGCTGCGGCGGAATGGCTTCGAGGCGTGATCTGGTTCATCGCTTGATCTCCCAATCTTGGCGCGGCTCTAGCAGGGGTGTCCGCTAAGAGGCGCAATAATGATCCGCTGGGCAAGCGGGCGTCCAGTAATTCACAAACGTCTGTCGGCGGTCACGGCTGGACGATGACGGTTCCCACCATGCCCATGCTCTCGTGGCGTTTGCAGAAGTACTTGTAAGTGCCGGGCGTGTGGAAGGTGTAGCTGAAGACCTCGCCAGCGGCGATGTCGCCGGAATCGATCGCGGCCGCGCCGGCCGGCAGCGCCGCATCGCTTGCCGCCGCGGCGAGCTTCGGATCATCGGTCACGGTATGCGTGATGACGGCGGTGTTCCGCCACTTCACCGTATCGCCGACGCGAACGTACAGGATCGTCGGGTTGAAGGTCCCGAAGCCCATGGTGACTTCGCCGCCGGGGCCAGGCGGCGCCGACACATGGGCCGGGCCGTCGAATCCGCAGCTGGCGAGAAGGACCATCGAGAGGACCGGCGACAGGCGGAGCAGAACTTTGACGCTGCGCAACATCGTCATTTCCTTTCCGGGCTGGAGTTCACCTCAGCATGTGCTGCTGCCATGCTAGGCCCAAATCACAACCGCTTGAAACACGAAGGGTGACGATGGGCCGGACCCTAGAGCCTGATCGTCTCAAGCGCGCTCAGCTTGAGACGTGAATCAGGCTCCAATCTGTTGAAGTAGAGCAAGATTCAAGGGGTCAGCTTGATTCAAGCTGACCCGATCTTGCTCTAGCGCCCGGCCGTGACGCTCTGTTTTGGATGTGCGTCAGTGCCTCGGTGAGACGCGGTTACGCTGCCTTTTGAGCGGCCTTCGCGCCGGCCTTTTCAATGCGCCGCTTCAGGCGGCGGGCCTCGGCGGGGAGCTTGGCGTCGGCGGTCCCGAGCAGATAGGCGTCGAGCCCGCCATTATGCTCGATGCTGCGGATGGCGTTGACCGTGAGGCGCAGGCGGATCATCCCGCCCAGCGCGTCGGACATCAGCGCGGTCGCCTGCAAATTCGGCATGAAGCGGCGCTTGGTCTTGTTGTTGGCGTGGCTCACATTGTTGCCGACCTGAACGCCTTTGCCGGTGATCTCGCAACGCCGGGCCATGACCCTTATCCTCTTGTCTGATAAACGAAATCGGCGCCTGCAAGGGCGCCCAGAACAGGCCGGGGTTTTAGGCCAGCCCCGGCCGCCAGTCAAGCTCCCACAATGTCAAGAACCCAGAAATCCGGCCAAGAGCTCCCTTGCCGCCGCCCCCGGCGTGGCCTTGCCGGCAGCGACCCTGGCCTCCATTTCCGCCAGCCGGCCTTTGACCGTGGGATGGCGAGCCAAGGCTGCCAGCAGGCTATCGGCGAGCTCGGCCTTCAGCCAGGCCTTGGCCTGGTTCGACCGGCGGGCGGCGAGCCCCGCCTTCCCCAGCGCGGCGCGGAACCGGCCGACGGCCTGCCAGGCCTCGGCGATGCCGGTCCCTTCCAGGGCCGAACAGCTTCGGACCTCCGGCTGCCAGCCAGGGGTGGCGGGTCGAAGCAAACGGAGAGCATGCTGGTATTCAGCCGCCGTGCGGCCGGCGGCGGCGGCCATCTCGCCGTCGGCCTTGTTGACCAGGACGAGATCGGCAAGCTCGACAATGCCGCGCTTGATCCCCTGCAGCTCGTCGCCGGCACCGGGCTGGAGCAGCAGCAGGAACATGTCGGTCATGTCGGCGACCGCCGTCTCCGATTGGCCGACGCCGACCGTCCCCACCAGGATGACGTCGTAGCCCGCGGCGTCGCAGAGCAGCAGGGCCTCGCGCGAGCGCCGGGCGACGCCGCCCAGGGTCTCACCGGCCGGCGAGGGACGGATGAAGGCGCGCTCGTCGCGGGCGAGCTCGGCCATTCGGGTCTTGTCGCCCAGGATCGAGCCGCCGCCGCGCTTGGAGGAGGGGTCGACGGCGAGCACCGCCAGTCGGTGGCCCTGCCCCAGGATGTAAAGGCCGAAGCTTTCGATGAATGTCGACTTGCCGACGCCGGGCGCGCCTGAAATGCCGAGACGGATGGAGTTGCCGGTGCGCGGCAGGAGCTTTTCCAGCAGCTCGTCCGCCTGGCGCCGGTGATCCGCGCGGGTGGATTCGACGAGCGTGATGGCCCGGGCGAGCGCGGCCCGGTCGCCGTTCGACAGCTCGCCGGCAAGGGCCGCGATGCGCGCCGCGCCCAGCTCGCTCATTGCGCGGCCGCCAGGGCCTGGGCTTCTTCGGTGGCGGCCGCCTTTTGCTGGCGGGCCCACATGGCGGCGTAGCTTCCGCCAGCGGCCAGCAGCGCCTCGTGGCGCCCGCGCTCGGCCACCCGGCCCTCTTCGAGGACGATGATCTCGTCGGCATCGACGACGGTGGAAAGCCGGTGCGCGATGACCAGCGTCGTGCGATCGCGGGAGACCTCGGCGAGGTTGCGCTGAATCTCGCGCTCGGTGTGGCTGTCGAGCGCCGAGGTGGCCTCGTCGAACAGCATGATGGTGGGGCGCTTCAGGATGGCGCGCGCGATGGCGACGCGCTGCTTTTCGCCGCCGGAAAGCTTCAACCCCCGCTCGCCCACCCTGGTGGCGTAACCGTCGGGCAGGCGGGTCACCAGAGCGTCTAGATGGGCGACGCGCGCCGCCTCGATCATCTCTGCTTCGCCGGCGCTCGGCCGGCCATAGCTGATGTTGTAGCCGAGGCTGTCGTTGAACAGGACCGTGTCTTGCGGAACCATGCCGATCGCCGCGCGCACCGAGTCCTGGCTCACCTCGGCGATGTCCTGGCCGTCGATCAGGATTGCCCCCGCGGTCGTATCGTAGAAGCGGAACAGGAGGCGCGAGATGGTGGATTTACCAGCCCCGCTGGGGCCGACGATGGCGAGCGTCTTGCCCGGTTCCACGGTGAAGCTCACGTCCTTGAGGATGGGCCGGCGGGAATCGTAGCCGAAGGAGACGTTGCGGAATTCGACCTTGCCGCCGGCAAGCGCCAGGGCTGGCGCGCCCGGCCGGTCGGCCACTTCGATATCGACGTCGAGGAGGGCGAACATCGCTTCCATGTCGATGAGCGACTGGCGGATCTCGCGGTAGACCGTGCCGAGGAAATTGAGCGGCAGGTAGAGCTGGATGAGATAGGCGTTGACCAGCACGAAGTCGCCGACCGTGGCCTTGCCCTGGACGACCGAGTAGGCGGCCATGGCCATGAGCAGGGTGACGCCGACGGCGATGATGGCGTTCTGGCCGATGTTGAGGTAGGCGAGGCTGATCCGGGTGCGCACTGCCGCGGTCTCGTAGCGCTGGAGCGCCACGTCGTAGCGCCGGGCCTCATGCTCCTCGTTGCCGAAATACTTGACCGTCTCGTAGTTGAGCAGGCTGTCGATGGCCTTGGTGTTCGCCTCCTGGTCGGCCTCGTTCATCCGCCGGCGATACTTGATCCGCATTTCGGTGAGGGCAAAGGTGAACCAGACATAACCCCCGATGGTGGCGAAGGTGACCGCGGCATAGCGCCAGTCGTAAAGCCACCAGAGGATGCCGCAGACGAGCCCGATCTCCAGCATCGTCGGCAGCACGTTGAACAGCACGAAGAACAGCAGGAACTCGATGCCCTTGGCGCCGCGCTCGATGACCCGAGACAGGCCGCCGGTCTGACGATCGAGATGGAATTTGAGGCTGAGCCGGTGGAGATGGCGGAAGGCCTCGAGCGCGACCTTGCGGATGGCGCGCTGGGCGACGCGGGCGAAGATGCTGTCGCGCAGCTCTCCGAAGCTCTGGGACATGACACGCGCGAGGCCGTAGGCGAGCAGGAGCGCCAGCGGCAGCGCGATCGCCAGGTTCGGCTTATGCACGAGGGCATCCACCAGCCGCTTGAAGAACAGCGGCACCACCAGGTTCGCGGCCTTGGCCAGGACCAGGCAGGTGAGAGCCAGCACGACACGGATCCGCAGGCCCGGCTCGCCCTTGGGCCAGAGATGAGGCAGCAAGGCGCGGAGTGCGGGCCAGGGGCCCTGGGAAGGCGCCGGTGTGGTCGTGGGCGAAGTCATTGCTTCAAGCTAAGTTGCTTGGCCGAAAAGGCAAGGCGCCCAGCGGCTAGGTTGCTCTCCTGCCCGGCTTACCCCCGTATCTGCGCTTCATTTCGGCCGCCAGAAGTCCCTCGGGCAGATAGCGGCTGCCGCCCAGCACCAGCTCTCGCGGCTTGCCGCCGCGGCCCGGCAGGATCCGCGCATCCTCGCCCTGGCTGCCGTAGCCGTCAGCCAGCGCGATGCGTCCGCGGTTGCGGCCTTTGATTTCGATCTCGGAGGCGTCCTGGAACGGATTGCCCAGCGCCGGCTGGGCGACCAGGACCTTGCCGCCCATGGGGACGAGATCGAAGGCCCGCCAGATCGACCAGAATCGCCCGCGCCAGGCGCGTGCCGCACCTCTGGGCGCGCCCATCTGGGCGAAGGTCCGCAGGATGTGGAGCACGCCCTCCATCATGGGCGTGGACGGACCGTCGATGGCGTTGGTGAGGAGCGAGAAGGAAAGGCCGCTGCCGGGAAGGGCGACGCTGCGGGTGAGGAAACCCTGGAAGGCACCGCCATGGCCGAACCAGTCCCAGCCGGCGACGTTCCCGCTCATGGTGCCGAGGCCGTACCAGCTGGGGATGCTGTAGTGGGGCACGCGCCAATGCCTGCGAGTCATTTCGCGGCGGCTTTCGGGGGTGAGGACGCTGCGCCTGGCCTCGGGATCGAGCTGGCCAAAGAAGCGGGCGAGATCGCCCGCCGTGGCCACGAAGCCCGTCGCCGGCGCCATGGCCCGGGTCGGGTTCCTCCCCGGGATGACGAGGCGTTTGCTCAAGGGAAGCCGCATGCTGTGGCCGCTCGCCATCGGGGTGCCGCGCGGAATCGGCATGTCGGGAAGAGTCTCCTCGAGGCCGGCAGGCTCCAGGATCGTCCGGCGGATCCAGGGGCCATAGGCTTCGCCGGCCAGGGCCTCGATGATCAGCCCGGCGAGACCGAAGGCGTGGTTCGAATACTTGAAGCGCGTGTTGGCCGGGATGCTGGGCGGCTCGGCCAATGCCGCGCGCAGCTCGGCCTCATCGAGGAAAGGACGCCGATCGTCCCACTGTCCGGCATCGGTGCCGTCGCGAATGATCCCGGCGCTGTGGCTGAGGAGCTGCGCGACGGTGGCCCGGGCTACGGTCGGGTGAAGCCCGGCGACATAGCGCCCGGCGAGATCGTCGAGACGAAGCTTTCCCTGCTCGCGCAGACGCATGAGCCCCGCCGTGGTGAAGGTCTTGGAGTGGGAGGCGACGCGGAACCGGTGGCGCGGGGTCAGCGGCGTGCCGCGGTCGAGATCGGCCAGCCCGAAGGCGCGCTCCAGCACGAGCTTGCCGCGATAGGCAACCGCCAGCACGGCGCCCGGCTGCCCTACCTGGCGCATCTGGTATTCGATCCATTCGGGAATGTAGTCGAGCGCGGCCTTCAACCAGCTTTCCATGCGTGGGCTCCTAGTGGGTACGAGATTGGCGGAGAGGTTCCGTGGTGCGAAGAGGAACGGGTGAGCGCGGAGGAAAGCAGCCAATGGATGGGCAAATCACCGCTAATCTAAAGGGTTCAATGCTTACTTGCCGCACTGCAGAGTTGCAACGATCCGCCGCAGCCGGCTGGAGCTTCTTCTTATCGCGTTAACCCGGCAAGCCCGCTGCCTTGCATCCGTCGAGCCAGTAAAGCTCATCGACCGGTCGCTTGAATTTCACGGAGCGCTGTTCACGCCACAGGGTCCAGTCGTTGCGGCGCTGGAGGAAGAGCTCGATATGGCTCTCGGCCGACTTCGCCAGGCCCAGCTTGGCTTCGACCACGGCGCGCAGCAGCAGGCAATCGACCAGGTAGTCGGGGTCCTCGGGCTTCAGCTTCATGCGGTTCAGCTCGGCCAAGGCCTCTCTGGTCGCGCCCGCGTCTTCCCGGCCTTTCAGATAGAGCCCCCAGGCCAGGTCCCAGCGGTGCCAGTCCTGCACGTCCGGCCGGTTCTTGATGACGTTCCGGATGATGTCGATTCCGGCCTCGATGTTGCCGGCGTAGATCTCGGCTTCGGCGTGGTCGACCTTGCTTTCATCCGAGGCGCCGGGGAGCGCCGTCGCACGCCGGTAGCAATCCAGCGCGGCCGCGAAATGGCGCTTGTTCAGCCAGTAGAAGCCGAACTGGGCAATGGTCGTCGGGTCGTCGGGCGCGAGGCGCGCCGCCTCCTTGGCCAGGTCGCCGGCCTCGGTCATGGCCTCCTCGCCGCTCCAGCCCTGGAGCCAGGACTGGACCAGCGTGTATGCCAGCAGCGCGCGGGGCTTGCCGAAACCCGCGTCGAGGGCCACGGCCTTGCGGAACAGGTCGCGCGACTTGAAAAGCCCGCCAGGCGATTGTAGAGAATAGGCCTGGCGCGCCGCCTTGTAGGCATCGACCGCTTCGTCCTTCACCGGTGCCAAGTTCCCCTCCTCATGTCGGTTTAGCCGCATCCTGCTCGTCCTCGGGCAATCCCGCGAGACGGACCCCCTCGACCCAGTGCTCCTCGTCCGCCTGTTCGCGGAAGCGCACCGACTGGCGCTCGCTCTCGACCGTCCAACCGGGCCGGGCCTTGCGGAAGCGCTTCATCTCCGCCGCCGCTTCCTTGTGCCGGCCGAGGCGCGCCAGCACCGCCGCCAGCATCAGGCGAACGTCGGGTTGGGGACGTGGGATCTGGCGCAGCGCCGTCAGGGCCTTCTCGTAGTCCTTGGCGAAATAATGGGCCCAGCCGAGGTCCCAGCGATACCAGTCGGGGGTGTGGGGATTGAGCTCCATCGCCCGCCCGATGTGCTGGATCGCCTCGCCGTGCCTGCCGACATAGACCAGGGCCTCGGAAATATCGGCCAGCAGGTCGGCATCGCTGGGGTTCAGTTCATAGGCTCGTTCGTACTCGGTCATGGCCAGCTCGAAATTCCGCGCATTGAGGCAGCAGAAGGCGAGAAACGAGTGGGGCATGTAGTCGTTGGGATCGAGATCGACCGCTTTGTGGGCATAGCGCTCCGCCAAATCCAGGACCGACTCGTCGCGCCAGCCATTCAGCCATTCCTGGACATAGACGTAGGCGAGCGCGCCCCAGGCCCGGGCGTAGAGCGGGTCGAGCTCGATCGCGCGGTCGAACCAGGCGCGCGAAGCCGCCAGCTCATCGGCCGAACGCGTCGAGTAGAGATGCATGCCGCGCAGATAGGCCTCATAGGCGTTGACGCTGGCCGGATGCTTGCGCGAGGCGCGCTCATGCTCCGCCGCCGTCAGGCGCACGGCAAGCGCGGTCACGATCAGGCGCAGCATCTCGTCCTGGACGGCGAAAAGGTCGCCCGTGCGGCGGTCGAAGCGCTGGGCCCAGAGATGATGGCCGGCGGCCGCGTCGATCAGCTGGGCATTGATGCGGATGCGCTCGCCCATCTGCTGCACGCTGCCCTCCAAGACGTAACGGACATCGAGCGCGCGGGCGACCTCCTCCACCCGGGTCGGCCGGCCCTTGTAGGTGAAGGCGGTGTTGGAGGCGATCACGAAGAGCGAGCTGAATTTCGACAGGTCGGTGGTGATGTCGCTCGTGAGGCCGTCGCAAAGGAACTCCTGCCCGGCATCGGCGCTCAGGTTCTCGAAGGGCAGGACGACGATGCCGGGCCGCGAGGGATCGGACCTGCCGACGTCATTTTGGTGGGAAGGAGTCTCCTGCACCGGCGGCGATGCCGCGGCTCGGCCGGGCTTTGGTTTCCCGCGGCTCGCTGCCGGTTGGCCCGGATCGATGCGAAAGACGCGGATGGGATCGGCGATGTTCTTCACCTGCTGCTCGCCCATGTCGAGATAGGCGAGGCTGAGCTTGTGCTTCACCTGCTCATAGGTGCTGCTGCAGACGCAGATGCCGCCCGGCTCGGCCAATTGCTCCAGGCGCGTGGCGATGTTGACGCCATCGCCGTAGATGTCGCCGTCCTCGACCATGACGTCGCCCAGATTGACGCCGATGCGCAGGTCCATCCGGCGCTCGGGCGGCAGGTTGGCGTTGGAGGCGGCAATGCCGCGCTGAACGGCCACGGCGCATTCCACGGCGTGGACGACGCTGGCGAATTCGGCCAGCACGCCGTCGCCCATCAGCTTGACGACGCGCCCGCCATGCTCGCCGATCCGGGGCTCGATCAAGGTCTTCTGGCGGGATCGCAGGGTCGCCAGCGTGCCGGCCTCATCTTCGTTCATGAGGCGGCTGTAGCCGACCACGTCGGCGGCGAGAATGGCCACCAGCTTGCGCTCCATCGGCGCCGTTTCCCCTTGGGACCGCGGTGAATATGCGAGGCCGCTAGAATACCTGTATGACAGGTTCGAAATCGTTAACGAGTGATTTATTTCGGCTGTTCGGCCTTTCACCACAGCCCCGGAACGAGGCGGTAACGCACCCGGCGCATGTAGTCTGCGTAGCCCTCGAGCCCCGCTGCAAGGGTGCGTTCTTCCCGGACAGCGCGCAGCGCCAGGAGCGACACTATGGCCGGGGCCAGGATGAGACCCCAGAGCGAGCCCAGCATCAGCGGAATCGACAGCAGGAACAGCACCGCTCCGGCATACATCGGATGCCGGACGAGAGCATAGGGGCCGGTCGAGATCACCCTGTGCCCGCGTTCGGTTTGGATGCGCACCACCGCCGCGGCGAAGCTGTTCGACTGAAAGGTCCACTGGATGATGGCAAAGGAGACCAGCATCAAAGCCGCGCCCGCGACGGCGAGCCAGAAGGGCAGGTGCGAACCCGCCAGGCGCCGCTCCAGCCCCATGAGGACGAGCCAACCGCCCCAGAGGCTGACGGCGAGGATCAGGAACCACCGGTCCCAGCTGGGCTGGGTTCGCTGGAAGATGGGTTTCATCCGTTCGGCCAGGAGTTCTGGATCATGACGATCGAGCCAGACTCCCGTAGCAAGGCCGGCAAGGCTCATCTCGGCCAGGAACAGCCAGGCGCCGGGGCAGTCCAGGCGCCCGGCCGGAAGGAAGAGCAGGATGGCCATGACGGCGATCGTCAGGGCCAGCTGGCGCACGAGCTTGAGGATCATGAAGCTCTCCAAGTGCTGCGGCGGGCCTGCGCGTCCACTGGCCCGCCCGCATCGGCTACGCGCCAGTTTCCCTCACAGTCCATGCCAGACCGTAAATCAATTTTTTCGTTTCGGCGTCGATCTCGCCGTCGATTTGGCGCGGCCGATAGTGGCGCTGGAAGGCGGCGACGGCGGCGCGGGTGATCTCATCGGCTTCGCCTTGGCCAATTTCGTAGCCGATCGACGCGAGCGCCTTCAGAACCGTCGCGGGATCAGTCGGCCCCTCCAGCGGCTCCGGCCACAGGCCGTACCCGGCGGCGGCCAGGCCCCGCCAGTCGAACAGCTCGCCTGGGTCGATCTTGCGCCTGGGTGCAACGTCGGAATGGCCGACCACGCGCGCGCGGGAGATGGGATGGCGCGCCAGGATTCCGCTGCAGAGTTCGACCAGCGCGGCCGTTTGCGGCCGGGGAAAAGGCCGGTAGCCGAAGTCGTGACCGGGATTGGCGAGCTCGATACCGATGGAGATGCCGTTCACATCGCGCTCGCCGCGCCAATAGCTGATGCCGGCATGCCAGGCGCGCCGGGTCTCGTCGACCAGGCGATAGACCATGCCTTGCTCGTCGATCAGGTAGTGGCTGCTCACCTTCGCCGCGGGATCGCAAAGACGCTGCAGCGCAGATTCCGCGTCCAACATGCCCGTGTAGTGAAGGACGACGAGGTCGGTCGCCTTGCCCGCCGGCCTCGCATCATGATTGGGCGAGGGGCGATCGATCACCGTTTGGCTTTCCTCGCCAGGGCCGGCTCCTTCCCTTCATCCCTCTCTCGTTGGGCCTCCAGTTCGAGCCAGCGTTCCTCGGCCGCGGCGAGATCGCGTTTGGTATCGCCGAGCCGGGCCGCCGCGTCCTCATAGGCTTGGCGGTCGCGCTTGTAGAACCCAGGATCGGCCAGATCCTTTTCCAAGGCGGCGAGCTGCGCCGAAAGCCGTTCGATCGCCGCGGGCAGCCGCTCCAGCTCGCGCTGCTCGTTGTAGCTGAGGCGCGGCGCCTTCGCCGCCCGTGCCGCCGCGGGCTTGGCCGGGCGGGGCGGTCGCTTCGCGGCCGCGGGCTGCAGTTTGGGATGCAGATCGGGCGGCAGGTCGGAATAGCCGCCGGCGTGCTCGATGGCCCTGCCGTCGCCGGGCAGGACGATGATCGAAGCCACCAGCCGGTCGAGGAAATCGCGGTCGTGGCTCACCAGCAGCACCGTGCCGTCGTAGCCGGCCAGCACCTCTTCCAGGAGGTCGAGGCTTTCAAGGTCGAGATCGTTGGTGGGCTCGTCCAGCACCAGAAGATTGCTGGGCGCGGCGAACAGGCGGGCGAGCAGAAGGCGTGCCCGCTCGCCGCCCGAAAGCCGCGAGACCGGCATCAGGGCCTGACGCTCGTCGAACAGGAACTCGCCGAGATAGCCCACGACATGTTTCTGCACGCCGCGCACCATGATGCTGTCGCCGCCCTCGGGCGCCAGCGTGCGCCAGAGCGTGGCATCCTCGGCCAGCGCGGCGCGACGCTGGTCGAAATGGGCGGAGATCAGCTTGGTGCCCCAGCGGATGGTGCCGCGATCGGGCGGCGTCTCGCCCAGGAGCAGGCGCAGCAGGGTCGTCTTGCCGGCACCGTTGGCCCCGACGATGCCGATCCTGTCGCCGCGCATGATCCGGGTCGAGAAGCCGTGGAGGATCGGGCGGCCCTCGATGCTCTTGGCGATATCTTTCGCCTCGATCACCAGCTGGCCCCCCATGGGCGCTGCGTCGGCGGCGAGCGCCGCACGGCCGGTCGGGAGGATCCGTCGCGCGCGCTCTGCACGCAGCGTCATGAGCTGGCGGCGCCTGCCCTCGTTGCGGCGCCGGCGCGCGGTAATGCCGCGGTTGTACCAGTAGGTCTCGGCCTCGATCCGCTTGTCGAGGCGCTTGGCCTCGCGTTCCTCACGCTCGAGGATCTCGCCCGACCATTCCTCGAAGCGGTCGAAGCCGGCGTCGAGCTCGTGCAGCCGGCCGCGATCGAGCCAGAGCACGCGGCTGGAAATCCGCCTGAGGAAGGCGCGGTCGTGGCTGACGAAGACGATCGCGCCGGAGAAATCCAGCAGCAGGGTTTCGAGCCATTCGATGCTGGGCAGGTCGAGATGGTTGGTGGGCTCGTCCAGGAGGAGCAGTTCAGGCTCGGCAGCAAGGGCGCGGGCCAGCGCCGCGCGCCGGGCCTCGCCGCCTGAGAGCCCGGCCGGATCGCGGTCGGCGTCGAGGCCGAGCCGGTCGATGAGAGCCGCCGCCCGGTGGGCCGGTGCATGGTTGCCGGCCACGAAATCGGCCAGGCGCTTGAAGCCGCTGAAATCCGGCTCCTGGGCGAGGAGCGCTACCGAAAGGCCCGGTTGCAGAAATCGCGTTCCGGCGTCGAGCTCGATGGCGCCCGCCAGCGCCTTGAGCACGGTGGACTTCCCGCTGCCATTGGCGCCGACCAGCGCCACCCGTTCGCCCTTGGCGATGCCGAAGCTCAACCCCTCGAACAGCGCCCGCCCGCCGAAGCCGATGCGGGCTTGGTCGAGAGCGGCGATGGGCGGTGCCGCGCTCATCGAAGCCCGCGCTCCTTGCTCACGCGGTCATAGGCGGCATTGATCGCAGCGAGGCGCCGGGTGGCGAGTTCGATGAACTCCACCGGCAGGCCCCGGGCCATCAGCCGGTCGGGATGAGTCTCGCGCACGAGCTTGCGGTAGGCGATCTTGATGGCGGCATTGTCCATGCTGCGCTTGACGCCGAGCACGGCATAGGGATCGCCGGCCTCGGGCCCCAGATGGCCCTCGCGGATGCGGGCGAAGTCGGCTTCCTCGAAGCCGAAGATGCGGGCCACGTCCTTGAGATAGGCGAGCTCGGCCTCGCCCACCGACCCGTCGGCCTTGGCGATGTGAAAAAGCCCGTCGAGCAACTCTTCCAGCACGCGCGAGCGCTTGCGGAACAGTCCCGCGACCTGGCGGGCGTAGGGCTCGAAACCACGGGCATCGCGCCGGGCGAGATCGAAGATGCGTCCCACATTCGCTTCCTGTTCGGGCGGCACGGTAAAGACCTGCTTGAAGGCGGCGACTTCGGAGCGGCTCACCACCCCGTCGGCCTTGGCCATCTTCGCGCCCAGCACGATGATGCCAATGGTGAAGGCGATGCGCCGGCGGGCGGCGCGCTCTTCCGCCTCGGTCATCGGCGCTTCGCTCGTCGCCGGCTTGGCCTCTCGAGGCTGGCCCAGCGGGTCGATGCTGTCGACCGCGTGGCCGGCGGCGGCGCCGAGAAGCGCGCCGATGGGCCCGCCGAAGGCGAAGCCCGCCGCCCCG
>Ga0116217_10004493_pt1 | contig 12430 bp, 10 predicted proteins | sample Sb_taG_6_FD_89697 | JGI IMG/M metagenome (GOLD analysis project Ga0116217, IMG submission 89697) | Peat soil microbial communities from Weissenstadt, Germany - Sb_50d_4_PS metaG | ecosystem: Environmental > Terrestrial > Soil > Wetlands > Peat | place: Germany: Weissenstadt | collected 2010-09-21 | reverse complement strand
TGAGGGAGCGATAACAAGGCAAGACTTGACCGAACGGAAGCGTCTCATTTTCTGTCCCGGGAGGATGGTTCCAGATTGGCAGTACTAGATTTGGGTTAGGCTCCCCTGCGATGGACCCTCCAAGCACTTCATCGCAATCTTGCCGCCGCGCTAAGTGAAATTTTTGAATCGGCCCTTTGGCGGATGCCCACTGCGGTGACTTGTCGCATGGAAGCGTGAAGTCGACTCGGATGAATTGCGAACGGGCGTTTTTAGGTTTTTGGACGCGAATGACCATTGACCAGTAGGCATTCCCATTCAAGCACACTAAACCATCCGAATACGCAACGACCCGTCCGGTCATGGTCTCATGCTTTGTGCCAGGAGCGAATAAGGCGGAAACGCTGGCACAAGCGAGGCACAGAATTAGGAGTACGCTCCGCATCGGTTTCTGTCGCAGCGCCAAGTGTACCCCGAAATCCCCCCTGCTCCTCGTCTGAGTGCCCGACTTTTGCACCCACCAGGAGCCTGCCCACTACCGGTGGGGCGAATTCTTGCAAGGAGCCTTACTCACCTAGTTTCCTTGGCTTTGCGGCGAGCAGAGTTGCGGGGTCCCGGCGCGACTGCTAAAATTCACTGTTTGTCAGCACATCGAGGGCGGCGCTGTGGGACGGGCGCTCGCCGAAAATTCGTCGCAGTTCTGTCCCTTGCACAGGCGGCCGTCCGCCAGCCAGTCCCGATTGTCGAGCGGGCGGGCCGGCCGAATCCCGCCGCGGAGGAATCTCTTGCCCAAATACGATCTGGTGATTATCGGAAGCGGACCCGGCGGCTACCAAACCGCGATTCGCGCCTCGCAGTGGGGACTCAAGACCCTGGTGGTCGAGAAAGACGGATTCCTCGGCGGGACGTGCCTGCACATCGGCTGCATCCCGACGAAGGTGCTGTTGTACCACGCCGAAATCTACGACCACATCAAGAACGCGAAAGAGTTCGGCATCGACGTGAAGGAATTCAAACTGGATTGGGAGGCCGTCCTCGCGCGGAAGAATAAAATCGTCAACAAGCACGCGAAGGGCATCGAGCTGCTGTTCCGCAAGAACAAAGTGGAGACGATGCAAGGTTGGGGCCGCTGGGCCGGGCCGGGGAAAGTAACGGTTGAAAAGGACGGCAAGGTTACGGAAGTCGAGGCCACGCACATCATGCTGGCCACGGGCTCGAATGCGCGCTCGCTGCCGGGGATTGACATCGACGGCAAGGTGGTGCTGAGCAATCGCGAGATTCTTTCGCTGCCGGCGATTCCGAAGTCGCTGGTGATCGTGGGCGCGGGCGCTGTCGGGGTGGAGTTTGCTTCGATTTACAATTCGTTCGGCGTGGAGGTCACCATTCTCGAGATGCTGCCGCGCATTGTGCCCCTGGAGGACGAGGAGATTTCGCCTGAGCTCGAGAAAGCGTTCCGCAAGAAGGGGATTCAGATTTTCACCGAAGCGAAAGTGGATTCGGTGAAGAAGGACGCGAAGGGCGCGACCGTCACGTTCAAAGACAAGACCGGCGCGACGAAAACCATCGCCGCCGAACGCGTGCTGATGGCCGTGGGGAGGCAACCATACACGGACAATTTGGGCCTCGAGAAATCGAAAGCGAAGATCGAGCGGGGATTCATTCACGTGGGACCGTACGCGGAGACAGCGGAGCCGAAGCTCTACGCCATCGGCGACATCGTCGCGGGCATGCCGCAACTGGCGCACGCCGCTTCGATGGAGGGGATTATCGCGGTCGGAAAAATCGCGGGCAAACAGGTGCCGGTACTGGAGCGCGCGCGCATTCCCGCGGCCACGTATTGCGAGCCGCAGATCGGCTCGATTGGATTGACGGAGCGGGCGGCGCGCGAAGCGGGGTACCAGGTAAAGACGGGGAAATTTCCGTTCGTCGGAAACAGCAAGGCGACGATTCTGGGCCAGCACGAAGGATTCATCAAAGTCGTCGCGGAGGAGAAGTACGGCGAAGTGCTGGGCGTGCACGCCATCGGGCCGCTGGCGACGGAAATTCTGGCCGAGCCTGTGGCGGCGCTGCAACTCGAAGCGACGATTGACGACATGATGTTCACGGTGCACGCGCACCCGACGGTGTGGGAAGCGATGGGCGACGCCTTTGCGGCGGTGCGCGGTCTGTCGATCAATTTTTAGTGCGGGTTTAAGCGGGACTTGGGAATTTCCACTCAATGAAAACGTGTCTAGTCACGGATCTCGGTCTCGCGGAATACGCTTCCGTGCGCGCGCTGGAAGCGCGCGTGGTAGCGGCGCGCAAGGCGGGCGCGATCCCGGATGTGCTGCTGCTGTGCGAGCATCCGCACGTGATCACGCAAGGGCGCAACGGGCGGCCCGAGCACTTGCTGGCTTCGCGGCGACTGCTGGACCAGATGGGCGTCGCCTTCTTTGAGACGAATCGCGGCGGCGACATCACCTATCACGGCCCAGGCCAGGTGGTGGGATATCCGATTGTGGATTTGAGCGAGCTGCGGCGCGATGTGCGCTGGTACGTGTGCGGCCTCGAAGAGGCCATGATTCACGCGACGGCGGAGTACGGCGTCGCCACGCGGCGCGTGGCGGGGAAAATCGGCGTGTGGACGGCAAGCGCGAACGCGCCGGAGGAGAAACTGGCCGGCATTGGCGTGCACATGAGCCGGTGGGTGACTTCGCATGGTTTTGCGTATAACGCCGCGACCGATTTGCGCTATTTCGATTTGATTGTGCCGTGCGGCATCGCGGACCGAAAAGCGACGTCGCTCGAAAAAGTGCTCGGCTGGCGGGTAAGCGTGCGCGAGGTTTCGGAACGTATTACGAAGCGGCTCGGAGAAACGCTGGGCCTGGAGATGAAGCTCGAATCGCCGGAGGATCTGGCCGCGCGGCTTCGGGAATTCGAGAATGGCGCTGCGAATTCCGCCGCGCGCGAAGCCGAGGCGATGGTCTAAGGGATGCCGACGACGGCTAAGATCGGACGGGGCGGGGAGCTCAAGGGAGCGGCGACGGGGGCGCTCACCCGGGAGCAGCAACTCGAGTTGTATTACTTCTTGCGGCTGAACCGATCGCTCGAGGAGATGCTGACTCGGCTGTTCCGGCAAAACCAGGTCGTCGGCGGACTGTATTTGAGTTTGGGGCAGGAAGCGATTTCGGTCGGCACGGCGTACGCGCTGGGGCCGGGAGACTGGATCGCGCCGATGATCCGCAACGTCGGCGCGCTGCTGGTGCGCGGCTACAAGCCGCGCGACATTTTGACGCAGTACATGGCGCGCGTGACGTCGCCGACGCAAGGCAGGGACACCACGAGCCATTTCGGGGATTTGCACGTGCGGCACGTCGTCTCGCCGATTTCGATGCTCGGAGATTTGATACCGGTGATGACGGGCGTGGCGATGGGCGGGCGTTACCTCGGACAGCGAATCGTGGCGATGACCTGGATCGGCGACGGCGGAACTTCCACCGGGGCATTTCACGAAGGCTTGAACTTGGCGGCGGTGCAGAAGGCGCCGCTGGTGCTGGTGGTCGAAAACAATCAGTGGGCGTATTCGACGCCGGTGACGCGGCAAGTTCCGCTGGTGGATTTGGCCGACCGGGCGCGGGCGTACGGGATCGCGAGCGCGACGGTGGACGGGAACGATCTACCGGCCGTCTATCGAGTGACGAAAGAAGCGGTGGAGCGGGCCCGCGGCGGGGACGGGCCGTTTCTGATTGAGGCGAAAACGATGCGCATGCGCGGCCACGCGCAGCACGACGCGGCCGAATACGTGCCGAAGGAGATGTTCGCGTACTGGAAGGAGCGCGATCCGATCGCGCGCTTCGAGCGGCACCTCGACGAGCAGGGCTTGTGGGACGCGCGCACGAAAAAAGCGCTCGATGCGCGCGTGGAGCGCGAGCTCGCGGAAGACTTGGCGTTCGCGGAGAGCTCGCCGTTTCCGGCGCCGGATTCGGCGGAGCAGGGAGTCTATTGCGAAGGCTGCCACGAGATTGCGCCCGTCTGGCAGCGGCCGGTAGAGGAGTTGCTGCCGCCGAAGTCGAGCGTGCGGGCGGAGTGGCCTGCGCTGGCGGGCGCAATCCCGCTGGCGGCGATGAACGGAAGCGGCGCGCGCGCCAGCAGCGCAAAACCGGCGCCGAAGCGGAATGCGGCGGGGCGCGGGGCGGCGGCGAAGCAGAAGCCGCAAGCGAAGCCTCGCGCGAAATCGCGGCGGAAGGCGGGACGCTAGCCGTGGCGGAGGTCACCTATCTCGAAGCGATCCGCCAGGCGCTCGATGAGGAGATGGCGCGCGATCCGTCGGTGGTGCTGATCGGGGAGGACATCGGTGTGTACGGTGGCGCGTTCAAGGCCACGGAGGGATTGCTCGCGCGCTATGGATGGGAGCGCGTGATCGACACGCCCATCAGCGAAACGGCGATCATCGGCGCGGCCGTGGGCATGAGTTACCTGGGCTTGCGGCCGGTGGCCGAGATGCAGTTCATGGATTTCATCGCCTGCTGCTTCAACCAGGTTACGAATTTCGCCGCGAAGTCGCACTTTCGCTGGGGCGCGCCGGCGCCGATCGTGGTGCGCGGGCCTTCGGGCGGCGGGGTGCATGGCGGGCCGTTTCATTCGGCCAATCCGGAGATGCCTTTCGTCCACACGCCGGGGCTTAAGGTGGTCTGCCCGGCGACGGCGCACGACGCCAAGGGACTTTTGAAATCGGCGATACGCGACAACAACCCGGTGCTATTCTTCGAGCATAAGTTTCTGTACCGGCGGATCAAGGAAGAGTTGCCGGGCGAGGAGTACAGCGTTCCCATCGGAAAGGCGGCGGTGCGGCGCGAAGGGCGCGACCTTTCCATCGTGAGTTACGGCGCGATGATGTACCCGGCGCTGGACGCGGCCGCGGAGCTCGAGAAGGAAGGCATCGAGAGCGACGTGATCGATTTGCGGACGCTCTTGCCGCTCGACCGGGAGACGATTCTCGCTTCGGTGCGGAAAACGAACAAGCTGCTCGTGGTGCACGAGGATACGCGCACGGGCGGGATGGCCGGGGAGATCGCGGCCGTCGTTTGCGACGAAGCTTTCGGGGATCTCGACGGGCCGATTGTGCGGGTGACGTCGCCCGATACGCCGGTGCCGTATTCGCCGCCGCTCGAAGCACATTTTTTGCCGAACGCCGCGGGCATCGTCGATGCCGCGCGCCGTCTGGCGCACTATTAGCCGACATAGGAGAAAACCATGGCCGTGGAAGTCATCATGCCCCAGATGGGCGAGAGTATTTTCGAGGGAACCGTCACCAAGTGGCTGAAGAAGCCGGGCGACAAGATCGAGCGCGACGAGCCGCTCTTTGAAATCTCCACGGACAAAGTGGACGCGGAGATTCCGTCGCCCGTGGCGGGTGTGCTCAAGGAGATCAAGGTTACGGAGGGGCAGACCGTGCCCATCCAGACGGTGGTCGCCGTGATTGACGCGGCAGGCGCGCCGGCAGCGGCTGCGCCTCCCGCTCCGGCTTCGGCGAAATCCGAAGCGGCGCCGGCGCCGGCCGCGCCGAAGTCGGAAGCGAAACCCGCCCCGAGCGCTGCACCCGCGCCAGTTGCACCAGCGGCAGCGGCTCCCGCGAGTCCTCGCGGCAACGGTCAGCGGATTCACAGTTCGCCGCTCGTGCGGCGCCTCGCAAAAGAGAACAACATCGAGCTCGCGAACCTTGCAGGCCGGGGCACCGGAGCGGGCGGACGAATCAGCAAGAAAGACATTCTCGCCGTGATCGCTTCCGGCGGCGAGGGCGGCGGCGGTGTTCCGACTCCGATGAGGGCTGGGGCTGCCGGCGGCCTGCTCGAGAACGCCGTGCCGCGCGAGCGGATCTATTTCGGCTCCTACCAGGTTCAGCCGATGACCGCGATGCGGCAAAAAATCGCCGAGCACATGGTCGTGTCGAAGCGCGTTTCGCCGCACGTTTATTCCGTGGATGAGGCGGACATGACGCGCATCGCGCAGCTACGCGCGCGCACGAAAGACGAATTCGAGAAGCGCAACGGAACCAAGCTCACCTTCACGCCGTTCTTCCTGCGCGCCTGCGTGCACGCGCTGCGGGCATTTCCCACGGTGAACGCCTCAGCGGACGGCGCGAACGTGGTGCTGCACAAGGAGATCAATCTCGGATTCGCGGTGGCGCTCGATTGGGGTTTGATCGTGCCGGTGGTGAAGAACGCGGACGAGAAGAATTTTCTCGGCCTGCAACGCGGCGTCAACGATCTCGCCGAGCGCGCTCGAACGAAGAAGCTCAAGCCGGAAGAGGTGCAGGAGTCCACGTTCTCGGTCACCAATCCCGGCACGTACGGCGGGCTGATGGGCCTGCCCGTGATCAACCAGCCGAATGTGGCGATACTGGGGATCGGCGCGATTCAGAAGCGGGCGGTGGTGATCGACGATGCGATCGCCATCCGTTCGATGGTGTATCTGACGCTTTCCTACGACCACCGCGTGGTGGACGGCGCGATCGCCCACCAATTCATGGGCAAGGTCAAGGCGTCGCTCGAGGAGTGGAACGAAGAAATCCTGTAACTCTCGTTCCGCCGGCCAAGTTCGCCAGGTTCGATTTCAGCTTGCGCGCAAGGTGGGCGCCAGATCGTGCGCCCATCCGCGCAGCGCCCGCAGCGGCACGATCGAGATTTTCTTTTCCTCCAGCAGCCCCGCCAAAAACCGGTGCCGCGCGTTTTCCCGCTCCGGATCGATTTCGGTGATCGCCGTGAATTCCGTGTGGTCCGCGCGCGCGCGAATGGCGTCCGCGGTGAAAGCCAGCAGCTTGGCCTGGCTGGGGTCGCGGCCCAGCGCCACGGATTGAATGTAGCCGCGCGTGCCGTTGCGCCGGTAGGAAAAATCGAGCCGCATCGGATCGCCCGGATAGGTGAAGGAGTCCACGCGCACCCCGGCCTGCATGCGGTTCAAGATTCCTTCCAGTCGAAAATAATCTCTGGCCCGGGCGCGAATCTCGCTGCGCGAGTTCAGTTCGCGCGCTTCGGCCCGCGAAGGCCGTAACGGCTCGACCTGCTCTCGATAGATGCGGTCCAGCTCGGCGTCGAAATCCTCGGCGCGCAGTCCCCGCCGCGGGCTGAGCTGCACGGCGTTGGACAGGATCTCTTCGAGCTTGGCGAGCCAGGCCGCGCCGTCGGGCCGGGCCCCGTTGGGCGGGGCGTCGAAGACGGCGCCGAGATTGCGCAACAGGTTTTCGTCAGCCTCGGGGTGCAGCCTGCGGATGCGGGCGAACTCCGCGGCTTCCTGCACCAGGCGGGCGCGCACGTTTCCCGTGGAGGGTTCGAACAGGACGACGCCGACATTGACCCACTCGTCGCGAATCAGATTCGGCGCGTAGCGGACAATGTGATAGGCGCAATCGCGCAATTCGGTTTCAGGCATATTCACTTCCAATTGGGAAATGGTTGCCGGCTCGAATCGCGAGCCGAAACGATCAGTTCCCGGATGCGTTCGCGGCGCTGGTAAAGTCTTTCGGCCATGGCCTCCAGGGCGTCGAGATCGGAATGGTACCACTCGGGCGGGATCTGTTCGATTGCCTCGCCCAGGGTGTCCCGCGTCATGCGGTGTTCCACGCGGCCGAGATACGGCTGAAAGGAATCGAGTCCGGAAACGGGCGCGTATACCCGTTGGCGCACGTACAGCCCGCGCAGCGGCGCGTCCGGAAAATTCCAGTCGCCGGCGTTGAAGCAGAATCCCTGGTCGATCATCCAGGCGTGAAAGCCCGATTGGCCGGGTTCGCGAAGGAAGACCACCTGCCGGCCGTTCGTGTTGCACGTCCACTTATCAAACACCAGAATCCCCGCGAACTCGGCGAGATTGTCCACCTGCCCCAACTGCTCGTCGGGAAGAAAGTCGTACGCCGTGACCTCCGCGGGGTGCGCCGGAAACTGCGAGCCAAATTGTTTTCCCGGTTTGCACGGGATTCTGCCCGCGCCCAGCTGGATCACCAGGTCCACCGTGTTTTCCACCAGTTCGCGGGACACCTCGACGACGTTGCAGATCGGCGCAGGCAGGCCCAACCGCCTGGCCAGATATGTCCCCAGCATTTCATTCGCCAAAACTCGCAGATGCTGTGGGTTGTTTTGAAACTTCACCACGTAGTATGCGCCGTCATCGCAGCGGAACAGGTGCGATTGCGCGCCGCCCCGCATCCTCCGGATATATTCCACCGCTCGCACCATCGGCGCGTATGCTAGCGACCGGGCAACAGGTCGGCAAGTGAATTGTATGCCAATGCCGGACCCGGTTTTTTTCTTGCCCGATCCGGCATTCCGGCGCCCGAGCCGGGAGTCGCGGCGCGAGGCCGCCGCGCTCGCTTGACTCGAGGCGAAGACAGGATTGTAGCGGTTAGCTGGCCGTTATATGCTCCGGGCATGGGATTCTCCGCTCTTTCGGAAGCGCTGCGGCGGGAAGTGTCGCGCCGGATCGAAGCGGGCGAATTGACCGGCACCGAGCTGGCGCGGCGAGTCGGCTTCACCCAGGCGCACGTCTCCAATTTTCTCAATCGCAAGCGCGGCTTGAAACTTGCCGCGCTGGACCGCACGCTGCGCGCCCTCGATCTCACCATTTACGATCTTCTCGATCCCGTCGAAGCCGCCCGGCACGCGGCCGTTCCGGAATCGCCGGCGGGCGATTGGGTGGAGGTTCCGCTGGTGGGCGCGGAGGCCATGGCCAGCGCGGCGATCGTGGAGGGCCAAGTGCGGGAGCGCGTGAAGTACCGCCGGGCGGCGCTCGATCGAATTCAGCCGGATTCTTCCGCGGCGAGAAAAACGTGGACGCGCTTTGTCGTCGTGCAGGCCGGTGCCGCCGACGCCGCGGCCATGTGGCCCCGCGTTACCGCAGGGGCGCTCTTGCTCACCGACCGTCATTGGACTTCCTTGCGTTCGTATCAGAAGGAGCAGCGAAATCTTTACGTCGTGCGCAGGAAGGAAACGGTCGTCGTGCGGTACGTGGAAGCGGCGGGCGATCGATTGATTTTGCGCCCGCACAATCCGGAGTCCTCGGCGGAACTTTTGCCCGCGGGCGATTCGAGTTTACGCGAACTGATCGCCGGCCGCGTGGCGTGCATCACGCTCGAGCCTTGAACGAGGGTCGCGCCAAAACGAAAAGGCCCAGACCGTTTTCTGGCCGGGCCTTTTTCCTGCGGAAAGGTGTCAGCGCTTCTTGCGTTTCTTCGATGATTTCGCCGCGCGCTTCTTCGCGCGCTTGGCGGCCTTTTTCTTTGCGGGCGCTTTCTTCCTTGCAGCGCTCTTGGCTTTCGTTTTCGGTTTAGCTTTGCGTGCCGGGGCTTTCACACCCGCAGGCGGCGGAGCCGGGTGAGTGATCGTCTCCTCAATCACCAACTCCTCCTCGGTCTCTTCCTCCATGGCATCGTCGCGTTCGGTTTCCACTTCTTCTTCTTCCTCGAACTGGGAGAATTCGTTCTCGTCGCCGTTCCCGTTTCGATCGTAAATCATCCCATGCCTCCAGGAGTTCTCGCACGCGGCGAAGTATCGCGGCTTTGGCCCACGCGGGCTTATAAACGGAGTGCGGCGGTCTTGTCAAGACTGGTTAATCGAATGCGACGTTGCAAAAAAGTGGACGCGGGAAGGCTGCCGGGGCCGCCGGCAGGTTTGTGTGCATAACCCCATGCGATTCAGTAGTTTACGCAGAAACGATACCGGCTAGCGGTCCGGCAGGATGTTGAGCACGTCGCCCGCTTCCAGGGGACGGGTCAGAAGGTAGCGATTGCCTTGGCGGATGGCTTCCACCGTTGTTTGAAAAGCCTTGGCGATCGACCAGAGCGTTTCGCCCGGCTTCACTTGATAGTGAATTGGACCGGCGGGCGGCGCGGCGTGCGCCGTCACGGAAGCGTTCGCCGTAGCAGCCGTGCTGCCGGAACTTGCCGGAGCGTGCCGCCGTGAGGATGCGGACACAGCCGGAGGCGGAGCCATGCCGCCCGGGTACACTCTGAGCCGCATGCCGCGCGCCACGCGATCGCTGCGCAGGTGATTCCAGTGGCGCAATTCGTCCGTGCTGACGTCGAAGGAATCCGCGATCGATGCCAACGTGTCGCCGCGGCGCACGCGATAAGTCGTCAATCGGCCCATGGCCGGATCGGAGCGCGCCTCGACGGGGATAATCAATTTCGTTCCGGTCTCGAGCGGGGCGTGCGGATCGAGATTGTTGGCTTCGGCGACGGCCGCCACGCTGACGCGATACTGTTGCGCGACGCTCGACAGCGTCTCGCCCCCTTCGACGCGATGCTGCCGCCAACTCACCCACTTGTCCGGAGGGATGGCCGCGATCTCCGCGTAGAAGCGTTCGGCTGTTCCCATCGGAAGATGCAGCACAAATTCGGGATCGCCCGGCGTCACCGACCGAAGCAGTTCGGGATTGAGCGTGCGCAATGTGTCGACGTCGGAATCGATCGTTTCCGCCACCAGGCGCAGGTCGATCGGATGGCCGGGCTTGACGTCGTCGGGCGTGTCCGCCGATTCGGGATCCACTTGCACGCCGTAGCGCGCGGGATCTTTTGAGATCAGCGTCAGCGCCAAAATAATCGGCACGTAATTCCGCGTCTCTTTCGGCAGCACGTTCCGCTTATACAGCTCCCAGAAATCGGCGTAACCGGTGCGTTCCACGGCGCGCTGGATCGTCAGCGGCCCGGCATTGTACGCCGCCATCGCCAGATACCAGTCGCCGAACATCGAGTAGAGATCGCGCAGGTGCCGCGCGGCCGCCCGGGTCGCTTTCTCGGGGTCCTCGCGATCGTCCACCCACCAGGTCTTTTCCAGGCCGTAGATCCGGCCGCTCGACGGGATGAATTGCCACAGGCCGCGAGCGCCCGCCCTGGATAAGGCCTGCGGCTGGAACGCGCTTTCCGCCTGCGCCAGATAAATCAAGTCTTCCGGCAATCCCTCTTCCCGCAGAACGCGAGAAATCATGTCCCGATAACGGCCCGCCCGGCGCAGCCCGGTTTCGACGATGGCGCGGCCGTGCGGCGTCTGGAAATAATTCAGATAGGTCAGCACGGAGTCGTTCACTGTCAACGGCAAGTCGTGCTCGACCGATTGGATCTCGCCTTCCGCGCTTCCGCGCAGCCGGGGATCGACGGGGAGGTCCGCGGGGAGATTCAAATCCGGGAATTGATCGAGCGGCGAAGGCTGGCTGGAGGTCTCCGTAAAGCCGTCGCCCTGTTGGAAGGCGTCGATCTTGTCGGTATGCACCGTCTCCACGATGTGATCGTAGAGCGCGTGAAGGCGCGGGTCCTGCGTGAGGTCGAAGCCGCTGGAGAGCAGCACGTCGAGCGACGCGTCGAATTCCTTGCGTGCCTCGCTCAGGTGGCCGGCGCTGAAATCGCGCTGTCCTTGTTCAAATAAGGCCTCGGCCTGCGCGCTCAGGATCTCGACTTCGTCCGGAGGCTGGAGCGATAGACTCACCGCACCCGGCCGCGGCGGCAGCGGGAGATTGGCGACCGACACTTGCGGGGCGGGCGGAGCGATCGCAGGCGGGTGGCCGGCGACGACATGGTGCGTCGAATCGTCGCAGCCACAAAGACCCGCGCACACGGCTAGCCCCGCCACAAAAATAGCCCAGCTTGAACCAACCCGCCGATTGGCATGTTTCATTATTATTGTTTTCAGTTCAACTCGCCGGAGACGAGCAAACCCTGCGGCCTCAATACCTTTGATGCAATTTCCCCGGTTCGTGAAGGCGCTGAACAGATGCTAACGATCTAAAGCAAGACGGGTCAATCCTTATCCGAAGTGAGGTTGGCCTACTGCAAACAGTTGAGCTGGGCCTGGCGATGAGGTGCAAGTCTACGCGGGAGATGACCCGTAACATGCCCAGAGCGAAACCGTTGCGTCTTTGCCTAGCTTTCCGATTTGAGATCTAGAGGCGGCCTCGCTACCGTTCTGGGCGGCGCCGCCCGCAGATATTGCACCGGCCAAGTTACGGGCTGCTTCAGCTCGCGCGCGGCCCGCAGAGGCCAATACGGATCGCGCAAGAATTCGCGCGCCATGAACACCAGATCGGCTTCACCTTTGGCGAGGATTTCCGCCACCTGTTCTTTGGTCTCGATCAATCCGACGGCGCTCGTCTTCACTCCCGCTTCGCGCCGAATCCGCGCCGCAAAAGGCACCTGAAACCCGGGCCCCGCCACAACCTTCTGATCGTGCACCAGCCCGGCGGAGGAGCAGTCGATCAAGTCCACGCCGAGCGGCGCGAGCTGCCGCGCGAGCTCCACCGCCTGCTCCACGTCCCAACCGCCTTCTTTCCAATCCGTGGCCGAGATACGAATGAAGAGCGGCATCCAGTCGGGCATTAGTTTGCGCAACGCGGTTACAACTTCGCGCGCGATGCGCGTCCGATTCTCGAACGAGCCGCCGTACTCGTCATCCCGAAAATTGCTGAGCGGAGAAAAAAACTCGTGCAGCAAATA
>Ga0116217_10004491_pt1 | contig 12430 bp, 16 predicted proteins | sample Sb_taG_6_FD_89697 | JGI IMG/M metagenome (GOLD analysis project Ga0116217, IMG submission 89697) | Peat soil microbial communities from Weissenstadt, Germany - Sb_50d_4_PS metaG | ecosystem: Environmental > Terrestrial > Soil > Wetlands > Peat | place: Germany: Weissenstadt | collected 2010-09-21 | reverse complement strand
GCCGCTGATGCCCTTATCGACACACTCGTGGGCAATCGTAAAGCCACGTCGTTGGCAGAACTCCCGGAGTTCCCGAAGCTGAACCTCGGGGTCTTGGCCGTGGTTGAGCGTGCTGATCCTCGCGTACAAGGCTGCACGGATCGGACGCTTGCTGCTGGAATGTTTGGATGGTGTCATGCCCATGGCTCCGAATTGAGATGGGCATCAGGTTTTACCGAAATAAATGCCGTCCACAATCAGGCGGCTCGTGGGACTGTTTGCAGTTTGTGCCACATCGCCTTTCGGCAAACCACCGTGCGTCCCCGTCGGTTGGTCGCGCTTGTCGCGCTGTCCTGATGCTGACTGCAATTCTACGTGCGTCGGTGATCAGATGGAATAGCCCGAAAGTTTTAGAACGTAACCAATCGAGTCGAATGAGAATAGGTTTTGTGTTGAGCGGACTGCAAAACAAATTCTCTGGGACGGCTCAGGCGTGGCAATCTGCAGAGGCAACGGACCGTAAATGTTTCAACAGGCCGTCAAGACACGATACGACTTTAACACCGCCCGGCTCTCTCAGGGACAGCACGTCTCAGGCAGTCATTTTTCTGTTTTCTGTCTTGGACAGGTACCAGCAAAGGTGGTATTCATAGATGCAAAAAGGGGAGAGAATGAGCCATGCGATTCCTGATCCCTGCTATCTTCCTGTGTCTTGTCCTCGCCAGTTTTTTCCTTTTCGCTTCGCCCCCTGTTATTACGGAAGCACCGACCGCTTTTGACAACAAAAGCAACGGCATCACCGACGATGCGACTCATCAGGCGGATCAAACAAAATTCGAGGAGGTTGAGCAACTCAGCGATGGTCTCGGGCCGCTCTACAATGCGCAGTCCTGCCGCGAATGTCATCAGAATCCAGTTTCCGGCGCCGCCTCGCAGGTTTCGGAATTACGTGTCGGTCATCAGGGCCCAGACGGACACTTCCGCAATCCCGAAATCCCGATCGCTCACGGAGCCGAAGTGATCACAGGCCGATCTCTGGTGAATGATCGCGCGATTTGCCCCAACGCTGCTTTTGCTGACACGGAGATTCAAGAGCGAGTTCCAGAGGCAGAAACGATACGGACGTTTCGCATTTCCTTGAATCTGTTGGGAGATGGCTTCGTCGAGGCGCTTGCCGATCAAAGCCTCATCGATTTGGCTGAGCAGCAATGCAAGTCTTCACACCGGAAAATCTGCGGACAGGTTCTGCAGGTTCCGATCGTAGAAGCGCCAGGACAAATGAGCGTGGGGAGGTTCGGTTGGAAAGATCAACACGCCAGCCTGCTGTCGTTCGCCGGCGACGCCTACCTCAATGAAATGGGCATCACCAACCGCCTCCAGCCCGATGAGGTGACCAAGCTGTGCAACACTGCTGCCGAACCGAACGACACGCCAGGACCGGACGGCCTTTCTGATATTGATCACTTCGCCCGGTTTATTCGAGCCACGAAAGCGCCCGCGCGTGACTTGCAGCTCGCGAGCAGCGCGGTTGCGAGGAAGGGCGAAGCTTTATTTGACAAGATCGGTTGTGCGACTTGCCACGTTGTAACCTTGACCACAGCTCCCGCTGGAACGAAGATCAACGGCGGAACGTTCACAATTCCACCCGCGCTGGGGTCGGTTACCTTTCATCCGTATGGGGATTTCTTGATGCATGACGTGGGCACGGGCGACGGAATCCTGCAGGCGATCCCGGAACACTACGGGAAAAGAGTCTTTCAGATGATGTCCGGGTATCTTGCGAAGCAGAACTTTGAGAGCAGCCGGAACAAAATACGCACCGCTCCCTTGTGGGGAGTACGCTTGCGTCCGCGATTGATGCACGATGGAGAATCCCTAACGCTTGTCGGCGCGATCCGAAGGCACTCTGGCGAGGCAGCCCATGTCACTCAGAAATTTGAAAAGCTGAAGACTAAGGACCAGGAAGCCCTCATCGAGTTCATGAAGTCTCTATAGACTCCGCCGGCTAGTAGAGATGGTGATCGTACGTTCATAAGCGACTACGATTCCGTCGGTACCGGGTTTCCCCGATCAACCAATGGTTCAAGGCATGTTACGAAGAGCCAAATTAGGATCTTGGCAAGCTGGACACAGCGTGTAGACGCCCGCAAGGTTAGGCGCAGCTCCCGACAAGAGCGGGAGCTGCGCTGCAAAAGCGGCCGCATGTCAAACGCGGAAATCCATGCCACGCGGCCCGAAAGCGTTAGTGGTTACCGACAGGCTTCTGGAGCCAAGGGGTAGAAAGAATCCTGGGGGCAATGATGGTCGTGCATCCGTGCTCACCCGGACCCGCAGGACATCCCCAGTAGTTCTCGGTCGCATCGATTGTGCCGGTGCACACCGTGGAACCGTCGAGCGCACAAACATCCCCGACCCCGATGCCACCCCCAAGCAGAGAGTTCAGATGGATGTCGACCTCGGCAGGGGTATTGACCGCTATGTCGATATCCTCATCGCTGATCACGTTCTGCGAAATAACGGTGCCACGAACCGGTGAACCGCCGTCGCCGCTATTGATGTTGATTCCCACACGGCCCGGGGTGGCGGTGTCGAAGGTGTCGGCAAGGTTTCCGGCAATGATGTTTAGGATGATCTTATTCCCACTCATGTCGTCTGCCGGGAGCCCAAACGCGGGTCCCACGTGCGTGTGCAGAGCGACCCCTCCCAGTCCGTTATGCGTCAGCGTGTTCCCGATGATCACGTTGTCTGACACGCGGCCGCGGCCCGCGCCATCGGAAAACATGCCCGCCCCCGCACCTCCAATTTGCACCCCGTTGCCGGTAGAGGTGTTCTCCGCCACCGTATTGTGGTCCACCCCATGGTGCGGAGCGAAAGGTGGCGAGGTCTGGCCCGACGGCGGATGCGAAGCAAGCACGATACCGCACTCCAACGGGTTGTTTTTGACGGTATTGTGGATGAGCAGATTGTCATGGCTTTCGGCGGTCTCGTCACTGATCAGGACGCCATCGGCATTGCCGGTGATGAGGTTGCCAGAAACGATCGAGTTGGCTGTCCCGACCAGGTGAAGGGCGCCGCCGCAGTCCCCTGTTTCATCCGTCTCATAAACGCCATCGCCAGGCTGCCCGGTGCAACCTGTAAGCGCCCCGGTGAACATCAAGCCCGGTGTCGCATCATTGTCGATGATGTTGTTGTCTTGGATCGTGATATCCGAAGCGCTCACGACCAAAATGCCTTCGAACAACGCGTTCTCTACCGTAAGTCCTGTAATCGTCACCTGCTTTAGGCCGGGGTGGTCGAAACCATCCACGAAGATGCCATGCGCAAGTCCGGTGGCATCGATAATCGAGGTTTGGGCACCCGCACCGATGATCGCCAGTGGAATGCCAATGTCCACTTCTTCTTTGTAGGTGCCTGCTTCAACCTGGATGAGATCGTTGGCCGCGGCATGACTGACGGCGGCTTGGATGCTCGAAAAGCAGTTATGGGAACCGGCCGGATTGACGCAAAGGGTCCCGGCCACGGCAGTCTGGCAGATGGCGGCGAACACAACCGCACACCAGACGATTAGCGTTCGGCTCAATCGAGTTGGTTGCATGGACGCTCTCCTCTCCTCAGGTACAGAATGATTCCGAAGTTGCCTGCGAGCCGCGCGAGCCGCGGAAAGACGCGCCGTCCAAGTTCGAGATGATGGCGTTGGAGATCTCGCCGGAGCGCGCGGAAGTGCGCACGCGGGGACCTCGCCACAGGCGAGATGCAAAGCTGCGTACGAAAAGCCGGACGATTCCTCATGGACAACCTTAGGACAGGGAATCGGACAGGCCCAGAGGTAAAATGCCCAAGGAATTTAGCACTTCCGGGTTTCCAGATCAAGCGTGCCGGCAGACTAGTCCAGAGGCGAGGCCCGCGCCCTTTGGGCCAGCCGCCCACGTCCGTGCCCTGACAACCTCTCCACTAATCAGGCGATTTCGCTCGCGATGCCAGTTACTCAATACCCATCAGCGTGGTCGAGGAGAGCGGTGCTCGGCTGAGTGCCCTTATTGAATCCAGAATTTTTTGTAACTCTTGACGGCAAGTTCTTTGTCGCCGTTGTGTCCTTCGCCAAGGCCGGGGTACGCGGTTGTTTCAGCCGATATGTCGATACCAGAGCCTCCCCATCGTCCGCAGAACAGAGGTGGGTGTCGCTGGAATTAGTCGTCGTAGCATTTTCTCTTGCCATGTGTTTGCGATCCCTACGGTAGCTCTCGGATATCTCCAGTAATTCAGTTGTGTGCCGACCGCTCCCCAGTGTTCCTTAAACGATATCAGGCCGGGGTTGCTAACGTCGGAGCGTCCCATATCAAGTTCATCGAGACCCTTGTCCTTGGCCTCTTGGATGGTGTTCCACAACAGAAGTGCCATCCCGCCCAATCTGTTCAACCGCGTATCACTGCAACCATACTTGTAGACCATGGACCTCTTGTGTGAGATCGTGACGATACTCGCCACCGGCATATCGTCTTTGGAAACAACTCGGATCTTCAGGTCTTTGCCAAAGGACGCAATCAGGGCGCGAAACCAGTACTGTGGTTGTGGTGGCAAAAACAGTCGCCTGCGGGTGATGACCAGCAGCTTATAGAACTGTTGGAACAGTATTTCTGAGGTCCCTTCCGCGTACTTCAGCCTTTCCCTCTCCGCCCGTCGAATCTTCCTTTGGACGCAACTTTTGTGGAAGTTGTGGAACAGCTGCTGCGTGCTTCCGCTCAGATTTAGGCGATGCAGCCAATACGTATGACTGTCGCCGAAACCGAACAGACTGCCCGGCTGATAGGAAGGGGGCCGGATCTCTATGTACTTCCATCTCCCGATGTCGACATGATGCCTCATACTCAGGAGCAGGTGATCCAACTCGCCGGAGTTGTTTGCCAGTGGCTCGCAATGATCGGAGAAGGGGAGAGAGACCATTCGCCGCCCTGTCACCAACTCTCGACGCGGCAGAACACAAGACCGTTGGTCAGCGCGGATTGTTGGGGACATGTAGTCACAACAAATGGATCGTACCCATAGGCCGATCGTAAGGCTCTGAGCCAGTGTGTACTGTGAAAGACTGACGCTCGAGGATGGTTGCGGACGAAAGTATCCCAGCGCGGATCATAGAGCGGGTTGAGTTCGTAAACGGTCGTTGCGGCCGATTCTTCCACGGGAAGCTGCAGGCCAGCATCAGCCGCATTGATCAGCGAAACCCATTCTTGGATCCTGCCGCGAGCGGTTTCGGGCGGATCGAGAAACTGTATCCCTGCTTCTCTCCGCGATTCACTCAGCCACGCGATCTGTACTCTTATTTCCACCCGGTCTTGAGATCCGGGTATAGGGAAAACCACGGTGGAGATGTGAGCGTCGATTTCAGAGGCAGCGGCGTGTACCCCTAGCCCTCCTTCACTGATATCGGATACCTGACAGCGACTCCCACCAACGTTGACCTGAGCCAGCGATTGTACTCGGCGTCGGGAGTGGAAGCGGCGTTCGGGAACGCCGAGCGCGCGCTCCGGTTGTTGCGGGGTACTCGACATGCTCCATTGTTGTTAAGTGTTATTAAGAGAAATAAAGCGGCTGCGTAGCACTGTCTAGGTACCAGGATGCATCCCGAGAATCGCGGCACCGACAAAGCTAAGCAGCGAAACAAGAATTAGCCCGATCATCCCCCAGTCGATCCTGCGGGTTTTCGGGCACACGAAAATTTTGCTCAGCATCAAGCCCCCTGCAAGCACGTAGGATCACAACTTGACGCCAAACTTACTGAGACGTTGAAAAGGGGCGGTCGTGAGGGTCCGAATGTCAGCCATCTGAACACTAACCCATGACTGCCCCTAAGGGGCAGTCCGCCTTCCCTGGGGACTGCGCGTTGGAGCACCTTGCACAATACTTTTTCCCCAATGGTGGAACTGTTCAAAATTGCTCACTTTTCAATACGGTCTGAGGAATCAGCCTTGTTTGTTCTTTGTGCCCAGACGCCGAATGCGAGCGCGGCGCCGCCCAACCACTGACAGAGGCGCCCGGCACGGGCCGAGAACAGAGTGCGACTCATGAAGTCAACCTCAGGAACAACTCGCGACTCATCAGCTACTTGCGATCGGTGCATCTGTGACCAAAGCTGCAAGACCTGCGAACTCTTGCCTTCATCGCGCCGCCGGCGGCTCCTGGCCGGTGGGGATTCCGACTAGGTAGCGATAGAACGCAACAGCCCGGTTGACCGCGGAAGACTCATTTCCAGCGCTCAGCCGATTTGCGTTCTTTCCTGTGCGCACGATGCTGTAGTATCGCCAAACGTTTTCCGATTCGCGATCCAGAAAATAGATAGACTCCATCTCACCCGGGTGGAAGAGAGTTATGAAGAGATAGTGTATCGTGCTGACGTTCTCGACATCGAAGACGAGCCGGTCCGCCGAAGCCTCTACAATGTGCATTCGGTAGGTGGCCTTGCCAGAAAGGTTATCGACCTGCACATAGTAAAGTACCTTGCCTTCCTTCATCTCTCGGTGTCGGGTCAAAGTCCGGATGAGCGTCTGATGACGCGGATCTGCGCTCATCTGACCAGCATAGTTGTTGCCCCGGGGAAAATTACTTGGCTATTCTTAAAAGAGCAAGGATCCCTCAGTAAGGGTAGCAGCACCGGCAAATCTGATGCGAGCGATACCATTTTCCCGACAGATGATGCTGAATCGCTGTTCAATTCTGCTCAAAACCGCAGAAAAACTCGCCATCAATTCTGGGCCATTGCGGTCATGTTGCAATGCCGAGTTTTCCCGCGTATCGCTGTAGCTGCCCAAACTGCCTCGACCTTCGCAAGCCTTTGTCCAAATCACGCCCATCCTGAGCTGCAAAACAAAACGTCCCAGACTCTGTTTGAGTCGTGGGACGTATGTTGATCAGCCCCCCAGAACTGCTCTATCCAAGGCTCGGCTCCGTCGGGAGTCACGCTTTCGATTTCGTTCGTCGCCCCGAAGGGAGCATCCCAGAAAGCTGGCGGACGCTGTCCCACAACTTACTCCAGCTTTCGAACGCCCCCATAGGTGTTTGTTTCTGTTCAATGTCCGCGAAGCCCGCACGCTGCATCCGTTCGGCAGCAGCGTTGAAGCGTTGGCTGCTTACGGCATCCATAGCAAGGAAGCGGAATGCCTGCGCGAGCGGCACACCATCAGCTCCAGTACGCAGAAATTCAATGTGCGCAGTCACCTTCCCAAAAACTGTACTCAAAGCCATTTCACCGAGCGTTCCCTCGGGAATAGGCCCTTTTACAAGCAGAGCCGATCCACCTGTCAACGAGAGACGCTGGATGATACCAACGAACTTCTGGTCATCGACTGTGAAGATTGCTCTTTCTTGATTGGGGACACGGATTCGAGGCGGTCGGCTGTGTTTGGGGGCTTGTCAATCTTCCGGGGCACTGTAAGCAGGATTACAACTGGCTCTAGAGCGGTCAACGTTACGTAAGTGTTTGGTGAAGATGCATACCCTGCGGATTGGACCGTCGTGGCGATCACCAGAGTGGCAATGTCTGCGGCGGGGGGGTGGCTAGGTTTGTTGTGTAGACGCCGACCTCCCTGCCATCGAGCCGCTCGCCCGGCTTAACCAAACTAATTATCAGAACTGTGCAGTTTGGACCGGCCAAGCCATTCTTTTCAGTCCTACGCTGTATCTATCGAGCCGATGAACAGTCGTGCCGAAGCGATCCTCCGGCCGCGTGGAAAAGAAAACACAATGACCCATGGCACCAACAAGCCGACACCCACACTGCGTAGAGCTCCCCAACCACCGCTTTTATACGCTGGGGCGGTCCCTGACTCAGACCGTGCCAAGAAGCCACCGCTCACCGAGCCCTCTGCCACCGATCAGGAACTGAATCCCGGGGATCGCGTCGAGGGTTTGGGGGACTTCGGAAAGCCGACTGGAGAATTCGGCACAGTTCAGCAAGCGAACGAAGATGACGCGGTGGTCAAGTGGGATGATGACAGTTGCATGAGAGTCCACCAACCGTCGCTCAAGAAGGTTTAGCCCGGCGAACGTCATTTCTTGGCGGTGACCCGGTCTGCAATTTTGTCATACTCGGCCTTCGGCATGATGCGCCGTGTCACCACTTCGCCGGGTTCGTTGTAGGGACGCCCCGCAATCACTCGGTCTGCTTCTGCCGCAGTCACGCCCGGCAGGCTTAATAACTGGTCTTTTGTAGCAGTGTTCAAATCGAGTGGCGTGTCGCGGCTCCAGCCCTCGCGTATCCCTGCCGCCACAGCCTGGGCATCGCGCTTTACGTCCGCTGTTGCTTGTGCGGTTTTCTCCTTTAGTTCCTGCGTGTTTTGTTGTTGAGTGCAGCCCGCGAGCGCAGCCAGCAGCAAAATTACGGAAGCGTGTCGATATCTGAGGAAGTCCATTTTGATCAACTTCTTTCCGCTGTCCTGGCTGATTATCTCAGCCCTGTCAGGTTCGCCATTCTTGTGGGGACGGGGGCGTCCGCCGACGCTTATATCCGAAAGATCGAGCGGCGCGACCCCGACGAGGATGCATTACCTGCCCAAAGGACGGTCTGTGTTGTCAGGCGCCGCACTGAGCAAGCCTGCATAATAGTTTCTCCTTTATCGTGTGGCTGTACAAAATTGGTCATTTCCTCAGATTGTTTTGAGAATCTACGGGCCCAATCGGAGCGTTCGCACCCGCAGAACCAACTCGCCACTTGTTTGAGGCGGCCTATGAATTGTCACCGAGTGGCCAAAATTGGATAGCTTGGAAGGCGCTAGGTCTGCCACACTCTGGCCATGACAACGAAGACGATTCCGGCATACCTTGAGGACGAGCGCCAAAAAAGCAAAGACGCCCTACTGCGGATGGAAGCAGAAGGTGCGCGCATCCAGCCGCTGCGCCATGGCCACAGCCGAAGAACAATCTCGAATGTGGAGTGAAGATTCTGTTCAACCAGATCATCGTCCAGCACAAACCCTTGCTGACCCGTTCGGGATACTGGTCTCCGTTGCATCCGGATGGGCCGAGCTACCGTGGAACCACCGTCTGTCACCCTTCCCCGTCATAACTTTGAAGTTGTCGGCTTCAATGCAGTACGGACACCGAACGGGGTCGGGCATGGCGACTCCTCCTGTGACAAAGGTCCCCAAAAAAGAGAGATGGCGCAGTGGGGGAGGGGTGCCTGTTGACCAAGGAAACCAATCCGGTTGCGCCATCAGAGGAACAAACGACCCCGAGAGCCGCATAGTTCCTTCACATCTACCTATCGAATGAGAGATTACAAGGCTAGCCTACTGGGTGACTGCTCAAAATTAGACAGTTTTGACGAATCGGGCCGCCGCTTCCCGAACGTTGCGGAACGCAAAAGCGACGCTGTGAGCAAAACTGAGCAGTGAAGACTCATCCCCTTCCAGCATACTTGGCCCTAATCTCCCGCATCGAGGATTAGGAGGGACTATGCTACGTTACGGTGTGCTGGGAACAATTGTCGTAATAGCAGTGATAGTTCTGATCGTCAGCGCTCTATGAAACCAAAACTCTGGGCGCGTGCGAAATCGCGTCCAGATCGCTCATGGGAAACAAGGGGTGCAGTATAGCGGCCCGGATCCGAGCTATTCTTCGCTAAGCGTCATGGTTTGCGCGGGCTTTTCTGCCAGAAGTCGGTTCCGTAGACTTTGCATCAATCGTTCGTCTTCCGCGATCAGCTTTGGGCTTCGTCTTTCTCCACTGTGGATTTCAAGTAGCCTTTGCATCAGTTCCATGTCGTCCATGACTTCCTCCGCACATTGGCGCTCATGCTAAAGACACCCCCGAGCACAAAACTGGTCAAAATTGCACATTGGACGCATGCTCGACATGAGCTTTTTTGAACAGATTTCGACATCTCCAAAATGAGAAAGTTCCGTCAGAACGATTTTCGGGTGAGACGGAGTCTTTCAGCACGTTACTTCTGGAAATCGTGCCTCTCAATCCACGCAACCCGCAGCAGCAGAGCGTCACCGGGCACGCGAAGGATCATCGGGCAAGAGGAAGAACAATGCGCATCATCTCCTCCATTCGTTCGCCGCTGTTCGGACTCGTACTGCTGGCCATGTCGGCGGCAGCCTACGCGCAAATCGGCATATCAATCAGTTTTGCCCCGCCGGAACTGCCAGTCTACGAACAACCTCTTTGTCCCGGCGACGGTTATCTCTGGACACCTGGGTATTGGGCTTACGCTGACGATGATTACTACTGGGTGCCGGGCACATGGGTGATGGCTCCGGAACCCGGCTTGCTCTGGACTCCAGCCTATTGGGGTTGGGGCGGCAACGGATATGTCTTCTACGATGGCTACTGGGGGCCGCAGGTAGGTTTTTATGGCGGAATCAGTTACGGCTATGGATACTTCGGAGAAGGCTATGAAGGTGGACGTTGGCAGAACGGACAGTTTTATTACAACCGTTCTGTGAACAACGTTAACATCACGAACATTCACAACGTTTACAACACCACGGTGATCAACAACACCACGGTGAACCGGATCAGCTACAACGGGGGCAACGGTGGGATCACTGCGCGTCCGAGGCCTGAAGACGAAGCTGCGGCACGCGAGAGACATATCCCGCCCGTAGCCGTTCAGACTCAACACGCGCAGGCCGCCCGCGCGAAACCAGAGCTACGAGCTTCGGTGAACCATGGCACACCACCAGTCGCTGCTACTCCCAAGCCTGGAGCGTTTAGCGACCGCGCGGTCGTGCCGGCCAAACAGGCAGGGGCGCCTTACAACCGTGCCGCAGTTCAGCCACCAGCCAATGCCCCGACTGCCCGTCCAGAGAACAGCGCCGCTCGCCCCGAACAGCCCGCGCCGAACAATCGGCCGGAATCGAATCCTTCGCCATCGGCACGGCCCAGTCAGCCGGAGCCGAATCGTCCGTCCACAGCACAGCCAAACGACCGGCCCGAGCCTAACCGTCCGCCGACAGCACAGCCGAACAATCGGCCGGAGCCGAATCGTCCGGAACCAAGTCAGCCGGAACCGAATCGTCCGCCTATAGCCCAGCCAAACGACCGGCAGGAGCCGAGCCGTCCGCCGACGGCCCAGCCGAATAACCGGTCGGAGCCCAACCGGGACGAGCCTGTTCAGCGGCCACTAGCTTCTCCGCCGAGCGAGCGTTCGCAGCCCCAGCGTACTCCTCCTCCTGCGGAAGCGCGGTCTGCACCGCAACCACCCCCAAAGCCTGGGCCTTTGAAGCCGGAAGAAAAGAAGCCTCAGGACGAACAACGGAAACAGGGCGAAAAACCACCGCAGTAACGGCGGAGTTTCAGAGGGGCGGCAAATCGGAGGATGATTCTGTCACAGGTTCATAAATCTATCGCAATACATGCAAAAGGGCAAAAGGGCGGGTGCTGAACAATTCTCAGGCCGAGGAACCGTCTGCCCCTCGCTGTTTACTTACGTGCCGTTGTTGGTGCAATTTGCCTCTCCCTGCTTCGATTTGGCGCTTCCCGTAGCAGCACTTGTACTCGGCTGAGACGATGGCTCGGTCTGGGGAACTATTTGCCGCACGAAAGGACTAGAACCGAAAACGCAAGGATGTACCTCGCGGGGGGCGAGTTATTCCCATTAGAAGAGCGACAGATGTAACTTTCCCGCAGCAATCCGAAGCACAGCTCAAGAAGACAGCCATGAGCAAATCACTGTTTTAGGACAATACTCGTGCCGCGGAGTGTAGCATTCCGAGAGAGATTTCTCTAAATTGCTACCCGCAAGGACCCAGAAGCCGTGCTCTGCTTGATGAATTCCACGGGCCGTTTGGCGGTCAACCGCTTGTTGTGTTCGACCGCCGCCATGACACTGTGCTCCAGAGTCTCCAGTTCCTCCGAGCTCATCTGGGATTTTAGTTTCTCAGTCAGAGCACGAGTACGTTGCCGGATCTCGCGGGAATTTTCCTCAGCGAAGGACTGGCACTTCTTTCTGACCAAAATCGTGAGTGTCGCGACCGGCACCATCTCGCTTCTCACGAATACCGGTCATGATTGCCTTGTTTGACAGCTGTGCCACATAAGACTATGGTTGTAATTGAGGTGGTTAACACCTTCTCCTCTTTCAGGTTCCCTGAACTAAGTCAGCCCATCTGAAGTTTTCTTTCTTAGCAACCCCAACCTAAGGAGGTTGCCATGTTTGCACGTAATGTCTCGATTCATCTGAAATCCAATATGCTTTCTGATTACACCCGAACCTTTGAGAACGACGTTCTTCCTTTACTTCGCAAGCAGAAGGGCTTCAAGGACGAAATCACATTGTCAAATCCCAGCAGCCTAGATGTGGTCGCAATCAGTCTGTGGGAGAGCAAAGCCTATGCAGAAGCTTACAACGCTAATACTTACCCAGAAGTGTTGAAAACCTTTGCAAGAATGATCGATGGAGTGCCCAAGGTTCAGACGTTTGAGTCCGTCACCTCGACCTTCCATAACGTTGCTG
>Ga0116217_10004489_pt1 | contig 12433 bp, 8 predicted proteins | sample Sb_taG_6_FD_89697 | JGI IMG/M metagenome (GOLD analysis project Ga0116217, IMG submission 89697) | Peat soil microbial communities from Weissenstadt, Germany - Sb_50d_4_PS metaG | ecosystem: Environmental > Terrestrial > Soil > Wetlands > Peat | place: Germany: Weissenstadt | collected 2010-09-21 | reverse complement strand
TGGTTCCCTTGGTGCTCTCGCGAACCACATTCTCAAGCACGACCACGTTGCTGGGCTGCCGTACGGCATAATAAGGTTCCGCAGTAACGATCAGAGCGAAGGCCTGAAGGTCGGTGGTTACGCGCAGCTTGCTGCGATGGTTGTCGCCGACTAATACTTCGCCCAGGTTCACGGCCCGGCCTTCGGGAGAAATCGCCCACAAAATGTAGGTCAGATACTCATTGCCGAAAGACGTCGGTCTTTGCAGGCCGCCAAATTCTGCGTCGATCTCAATGGAGCCCCGCTTGCTATTAACTTTGGCTTCACCGTTCGCTGAGGGCATCAAGTCCGTACCCGCGAAATCCAGCTTCGAAGCTCCGCTGCGATGTTCGTAGTTGACGGCCCGCACGCTGCGGCTGACTACATTTACTCGGAATATAGGGGTTGGGCTTATGGGCTCGACGACCATTGTTGTTCGAGAGTTAGTTTGAGCAAATGCCCTCGCACTGAGGGTGATTCCGACTGCTAACAAAAGCGCTGTCTTCACAGGTCTCCTTTTCTTAGGCACACGTTGCCGTGTGGCGTTATATCGATCTTACGTTTGTGCGTGCAGCCTTATTGGCTGGTTTCCGTCATCCTTCAGGTTCCAATGTGTATCCGGGAAAGGGAGTGAAAGAGTCCAAAAACATTCAGCAGCCACAGAACCACGGCAATGACCACGACGCCGTTCAAAATTGACTTGATCGTCCCCTGCATGGGAATGAAGCGATTCACTAGCCACAGGAGGACGCCCACCACGATCAGAACTTCCAGCAGTTGAATTAGAGGCATAATGCTACCTTCCTTGTTTCGCGGGCTAACCCCTCTCATCCGCCTGGAGGCGCTGCCTAACTTCAATGTTCAGATCTTCTAAGCTCGAATCGTATTTGCCGTACGTTTCGCGGCGTACAGCACGGATGAAGAATGCCGATTGGCTGGATGTGGCCGCTCCGCCGTGACTCGATCAGGAGCCGACCGGCAGCGGCCTGAGAATCGAAGCTGCGAATCAGCGGTCGCGGCTCCGTCTACACACTCAGAAGAATTAACTATGACAGTCTGTGGGATTTTCCGTCTGAGCAAGATAGCTCACATTAGGAAAGATTAGATGCCATGGGCATTCCTCTCCCATGCAATGGCTAGGTGCTGGCAGGAATGCTGAATTCCAAAGGGAGTGCACTGGTCACAGTTGATCATCTCATTGCCGGGCAATCCTGCATCATGGATTCATGAAAGCCGAAAAGGAACAAGCCCTGCTGGTTCGTTGCCCCACTTGTGGCGCCAGGCCCGGAGAGAAGTGCGAACTCAACACGGAACTGCCCCGGACAGATGCGCATCCTGCCCGGCGCTTGGCGGCTGAGGAAAGGTAAACGGGTCTGCAATCTACGGTGCAGAATGGCTCACCTGAAGAACGCTACCAAAAGGACCCTGGCGGTGCGAGTCACAACGTGAATGGCATAGAACAAACCACTTTTTAGGCTTAAAATTGCAGTTGATGGGTTCCCTTGAGCTAGCGAATAAGAAGAGCCGCGAGTTCAATCCCAACACCTTCCTCGCAACCATTGGCGAGGGCAGGAAGAACCTGACTTTCGCCAGGAAGCAAGGAATCTTCGCGCAGGGGGATACGGCGGACGCGGTCCTCTATATCCAAAAAGGCAAAGTAAAGCTCACTGTCGTCTCCAAGACCGGCAGAGAGGCGACCATCGGCATGTTAACTGACGGAGACTTCTTTGGCGAAGGCGCGCTGGCAGGGCAGGCCCTGCGCATGGGATCTGCGACTGCCATGACGGATTGTGAAATTCAGCGCATCGACAAGAAAGCGATGATGGACGCCCTGCACCGCGAACACGCCTTTTCCGATCTGTTCGTTGCGTATTTGCTGGCGCGGAATATCCGTTATGAAGAGGATCTGGTTGACCAGTTGTTTAACTCCAGCGAAAAGCGGCTGGCTCGAATCCTTCTTCTGCTCGCTCATTTTGGCAAGGAAGGTGTGCCCGAGACGGTGATTCCTAAGATCAGTCAGGAGAGTTTGGCCGAGATGGTGGGAACCACGCGTTCGCGGGTGAGCTTTTTCATGAACCGGTTCAGGAAACTCGGTTTTGTTGATTACTCCGGCGGCCCGGAAGGCGGGTTGCAGGTCCACAGCTCTCTGCTTGGTGTAGTTCTGCACGACTAGTCCGTGCCACTGTTTCCTGCGACGACCGCCTCCACCGACGCGGTTAAAACAAGGCTCGCGTCGATCGCGTTCATTGACTCCCATTGTGTAAGTGGAAAGTAGCGAGTCGGGCCCGGCTCGGTTGCCTTGTTTTGCCGATGGCCACAGGAGAGGCAGATCGCCTCCACTTCCCGAATGTCGGTCTCCTTCGATATTTCATTCTCGCGCACCGCGATCGCGCCCGCTATGACCGGGCCCGCACACTTGTCGCAAGGGTAAGCGGAGAGGTGTAGATACGGTTTTTTCATTTGGATCCCTCAAAGTCCAAACGATGGCCTTACGCAACACGCCGGCTGCTCACCAGATTAATGACCAGCACCACCAGCGCAACCACCAGCAACAAATGAATCAGACCGCCGGCCACGTGGAGGCTGAAGCCCAGAAGCCACAGAATCAGAAGCACAACGAAAATTGTCCAAAGCATATCGATCTCCTTCCCTCATTTGAGCACCGCCAAAAACATGGGCGTCCGCGAAAATCCCGTCTATCTTGCCGTAGCCGGCGCGAGCGACTTCCCGCACTCCAAGCAAGACGACTTCGACCGCGGCGTGATTAATCCGCAAAATGGGCACATCCTTTGCGAGGCGTAACCGCGAACCGGTGGCGTAAGTGTCGCGAACAGCTTCGAGACCGACGCAGTGGCGGCGCCGAGCCGTCTCCGAAGACGATCGCGGAACTGGCGAAAACCGGGTTCCATCAGCGATTCACCTTCGATCTTTCTCCCCATCTTCAAATGTTTCCGCTATGAGGCAAGCGGCCTAATCGCGTTTGAGGAAAGTCGCCCTTTCCCCATCTCAAGCTAACGATGGCATGCCCGGGTCCATTATTCTGTGCAAGATTGCTCACAGTGCCCAAGAAGTCCCGGCAATGCGAAAATGAGGCAACCTGCTTTTCGACAAACCGCGAAAGTGAGCAATTTAGACCAGATATCCTTCTGTCCGCTGTGCGACCATGACGCTTGAGACGAGTACCTCTTCTCTCTCTTTCAGGTTATCTGAGCTAAGTCAGCCCATCTGAAGTTGTCTTCTCTTAGTTCCGAAGATCCGAAAAGGAAAAATCATGAAAAAGGTAATGTCGCTGCTATTGATGAGTTTGATCGGTTTGGTTGGCGCCTTCGCGTTCGCGGGCTCGACCCGTGAAGACACGGTCGACCGCATGCAGAAATCCGTAGCTGTTATCCAATCCATCATGTCGACGCCCGACAAAGGTATCCCCGAGGAAGTTTTGGGTGGCGCAAAGTGCATCGTCGTAGTGCCCGATTTGATCAAAGGTGGCTTTATCTTTGGTGGCAAGCATGGCCGTGGAGTGGCCTCCTGCCGCACGCCTGAAGGCTGGAGCGCTCCCGCATTCATCTCGGTTGGCGGTGGGAGTTGGGGATTGCAGATCGGAGTCGAAGGCGTGGACCTCATTATGGTGGTCATGAACGACCGTGGCTTACAGCATCTGCTTTCCAGCAAGTTCGAACTCACCGGTGAAGGATCTGTGGCAGCCGGCCCGGTAGGCCGTCACACTTCCGCCGGAACTGACATATTGCTGCAGACTGAAGTGCTAACTTACTCGCGCTCGAAAGGCGTGTTTGCCGGCTTGACGCTGGAAGGTGCGGTGGTGGAGCAGGACAACGACTCGACACGCGCCATTTATGGTAAGGACATGAGCTTCCGCAATATTCTTTCGGGCAAAGCGTCAACACCCGCAAGCGCAGATGCGTTCATGAAGGCAGTATCCGAAGCGAGCCATCAGGCGCATATCGCGGAAGCAAGAGAAGACAACAAATAAGCTGATTAGCATTTGCAACGAGACGTGTTTTGCGCTGACCGGAACCACGTACCGGTTTCTGTCAGTTTTACCTGATTGCCGAAAGGCGGCCGAACATGAAAACCAGTCCACGGAGGTATCGTGGCGCGCAGATAGCCTGCATCACCTTGTGGCCGGCGAAGAAGTAGCTGGCTCATTTTCTCAGAACAGATGGACTGGCTGAAAGCGGCTATAGGAACCGGTTTGAGTCTCGATTCCTTCGGAGAATGCTAGTGCGGCATTGGGTTCATACTACGGGCAATGCGCCGATTCGCGGCTCGTAGGACGGTCCTATTTTGGGCACCAAATAATCGCATTTCAGGTCGAACTCAACTCGGCGCGCAGGACTGAGTATCCGCCGCGCTCTTGGACGTGAGCAGAAGTCCTTCGGGGTCAATGGCCTAGAAATCTCCAAATAACACTCTGCCCAATTTCTGTCAGTGTGCATACCAATCGGAGTGCAGCGACCACCGCTTGCAAGAGAGACACTGTGTTGAAGTCCACTGGTGGAGACACGCTGGGCAAACGCCTCCGGTATCGAACGTATTCCACTCATAGCCGCAGCTACAAGACCAGCGATCATCCTTGCGGGGCGACCAGCCAAAGAGCGGGCATAGGATTCGCGGGCCAGATGGCTCCCGGCTCTTCTCTTTCTCAACCTCGCGATCCAAAACAACTGAGGATTTGGCAACGTCATTCAAGAGAGTAGAAGTCCCTGCTACACGAACAGCCGCTTCTGAGTTTCGGAAAGCTCCACAGGTCGAGAACATTCCTCGTCGTCGGTCGCCACGCTGTTGATCTGGTGCTCACGGGATAGCATCGCATGAGCCGATCTGAACGCCCTGTGCCACATATTCGGTCATCGTAAAATCCTACGCCATGGAATTTTCCAGCTTCACCATCCGCTAAACGCGACCGTGTTATGTGACCGCAAAGGCTGCGAGCAAGTGGCCGACTACTTGGAAGTGGACGATCACGGTCACGAATATCGGCTCTGCGCTTCGCACACCGACAGCAAGACGCATTCTTCGAGGCTGCCAACCGCGGAAACCAAGTCCTGATCTTCCTTTTCGAAGCCGACCTGCTGCTTGGATCGTGGGCGGCACCCCTGCGCCTGGCGAGTTGTAGTCTTGCGCTAGATGGCGACTAGAATCTTGTGGGCGATGGCCACCGCAGCCCGCTTGTACCCGCGCCGGGCTTTGAGACGGAAAAACTTGGCCCGCAGGTAAGTACCCTTGGCTCTCGCTGCTGAGTGGGCAGCTTCCACTAAGGGCCGTCTTCAAATGCACATTGCCCTTGGGGATGCGGCTGCTCTTGCGCTTGCCAGCGGATTCGTTATTGCCCGGGCATACTCCCGCCCATGAAGCCAGCTGGGAAACACTCTGAAACACGCTCATGTCCACCCCCAGTTCGGCGATGATCACAGCTGCCAAAGTCCAATCCACGCCCACGATTTCGTCTAGTAAGGTGAGCTGTGTGGCATAGGGCTCGAGGTTTTCCTGGAGGCGTTGCTCCAAAATCGCAAGATCTTCTTCTGCGGCCTGCAGCCGATGCAGTTGTACCTTCAACAGAAAACGGTGGTGTTCTTCCATCTTCCCTTCCAAGGCCAACTCCAGGTGGGGAATCATTTCCTCCAGCATGAGGCAGCGCTCGTTGGGCGGATCCCGTTCTGGCAGAACTAATCCCCAGAACGGGTCGTGTTGCACATACCCCCAAGCCTTTGCTTGGCTCCACATCATGCCCAAGAGCGCAATGAGGTTCCGAATCTCCCCCGTGCCTTCGTTCTGGGGTCTCGCGCCATCCCTTCGGCCACTCCGAGAAGTCCGCACGGCCCCAGCCATCGTACTTCCTCACGAGCTTCAACTTAGTAATGTCGCACACACAGCCGAACACATCACGAACCTCGTGCTCAGGCCTTCGCCAGAATTGGTCAAAAGCCGCACCAGCGTGAAAGTGCTGCTGAAGGACATTGTCCGTGAAAATCTTCGCGTATGCCGAGCACGCCAGGGATTCCATCTGCCGTGCACGCCAATAAGCAATGTCCTCTCGGTCGGCGACAGCGTATTTCGTCAGCGAACGATCCCATACATGCACGTGCTCTACGTCGCACCGCATCCTGTATGCCTCCTCAAGAGTCTGCCGAGCCGTATCTTTTTCGGTGCTGGGAGCGGCAAACAACGAGCAGCGATGGACAAATTGCTTCTCGGATTTGGCTATTTCTGGATAGATCAGAGCCTCAAGTGCGCGCACAAAACCGTGGATTCGGTCGCTTGCGTAAAACTGCTGAAGAGCAGTTGTGAGTGCCCACCCACCCCGAAAAATGCGGACTTTTCGTGCCTCCTGAGAGCTAGATAACAGCGACGCTTTCGCTTGTGCGAGATCAACGGCGGTGGCAAGGACAGAATCCAGCCAGGGCGGCGTGGTTTGCTTAGCCGGAGCCCGCGTCCACCAAGAAACTCGTCTCTATCCCTTTTTGTTGCCTCCTGTCTTCTGCGCCTTCGCGCGAATGAAGGCGTAGTTCAACTGCGGGAGCGGATTGAAGCTGGCTGCCTGGGAGCGGTACTCCTGGGCCTTGGCGCTGTCGCCCTTTCCTTGACAAGCCTCGTACAGGCGGTAAAGGTTGCGCGGGTTTTGCGGATTGGCCTGCTCCAGTTCCGCAATCGCGCTGTCGTAATTCTTTTCAGCCAATGCGATCACGCCGGCCAATTCATGTGCCTGTTTGACCTGCGCAGGATTTTTCGAAGCCTCAGCGCCCTTGCGGAATTCCTCCAACTCCGCCTTGGCCGTGGTGTAGTCCTTCTTGCCCACCGCGATCATCGTCAGGTTGAAGTGATGAAGTCGCCTGGCATTTTCCTTGATTTCCTGTGACAGGCCGGAACCTTCCGTCAGCTGTAGAGAGCGATCAAAGGCCTTCTGCGCATCAGCATACTTGCTCGCCTCTAGCAGGATGTTACCCTTGGCCTGAAGGTCTGCCGCCATCGCGGCCGCGTCGTCTTTCTTTTCCGCGACAGCATATTGCTTGTCCATTTCCTGTACCGCTTGGTCGAACTTGCCGCTGTCGGCGGCGACCACAGCCATACCGAAGAGCGCGAGCCGGGTGTCCCCGTCGCTGCGCGCCTGATCAATGATTTGCTGCAGTTCAGCATTCGCATCCTGCGGCTTACCCAGATAGGTAAGATCGGCCGAAATCCCGAAGTGCGACGCAACGAAGTGCGGGTCAACCGACAGTGCCTTGCGATACTGCGCAATCGAGTCGTCGAATTTCCCCATCTTCAGAAGCAACTCCGCATACGAGTCGTAGGGGTTCGGATCATTCGGAATCAGCTCGATGTATTTCTTGAATGCCTGTTCGGCATTGGCATAGTCGCCCTGCTGCCGGTAGGAGTAGCCCAGGATGTTATAAGCAGGTGAGTAGTTGGGAGCGATTTCGGTAGCCTTCTTATAGTGCTCAATGGCCTGAGCGAACTCCTGTTGGCCGAAGTAGTAGCCGCCCAGGTTGAAATGTGCGCGTTCATCGCTCGGATACTCGGTCACCAGTTTCTCAAGATATTCCTGCTGCTTCGCCACGTCGCCATTCGCTCCCGCCTGGTTGGCAAGGATGAGGAGTTTCTCCCCTTCTGAAGCTTTGTCCGCCAGGCTCACCGCCTTTTGCTGATGCTCGAAGAATTCCTTAGCCGTCGGAGATGCGTTGCAGCGAGCCAATTCTGCAGCGGCGAATTCAGGATCGAGCGCGATCGCGCGATCAAAGTGTGCGAGTGAGTCTTGCGCCAGAAGCTTTTCTGCCAGGGCGCGTCCTTGCAGAAATTCGTTTTTTGCCTCTTCTGACTTTGTGGTAATGGGAATCTTTCCTCCCTCAGACGAAGTGCTGGCCGAAGTTGGATTTTTTGCCTGGTTGCATGCACTCGAGGCCGCCAGAGATAAAGCAACGACCGCGGCCAATAAATGACAACTCGAAGCTTTCAGTTGCATGGAATTGTTCCTCCGAATCTGAGTGATCGACACCTTTCACGAGCTCTTGTATCCCGGTGGATTGGCACCTTACAGCGGATGCACGCCCTAAGAGCCTAGACGAATGCGCTGTAAATCGGATAGCAAAGCCTAATCGAGATAGATAGATGCTGTCTGTAACATAACAAAACATGGTTGTTTTGGGAGGGCCCAGGGCTTTAGCCGTGTCGATGCGCGTGCTCACGAACAGGCTTCAGTTCTGAGGGATAGCACGGAACGCGGTTGCTGGAATCCACAAGCCGTGCTCGTATCGGCTGAAAGCTCTAATGGCGATTGCTGTTGTAACATTCGCCATTACACTCATTAGCCTCGGGACGGTGGTTTTGAGTGTGAACGTTCATTTACCAACAACCATACTTCATTAAGTTACTACCTATAGATTTTGGTAGTTAGGCGCTCATTCATCGTAGTAACTCGTTGAAACCAAGAATAGTAACAAGAAGTTTGCTATGGAGCGTCATTTGCAGTGGTTCCCGTTCGTGTGAGCAGGGGGATGAGTGCAGTGAGCTTATTCTCCCTGACAGCAGGGTGAAAATCCGGTTTAGAAGTAAGGAAACGGAGGTCATTGCACATGAAATCCTTCCGGGTTCTCAGCATCGTTGTTCTTTTCCTCCTTGTGTTCACAGTGATCTGCGCGGTTCCCGCGAGCGCCGACAACCTCTACGCCAGCATCCGCGGTACGGTGACGGATCCGACGGGAGCTGTGGTCTCCGGCGTGAAGCTGACCGCTAAGAACGTGAACACGGGACTCGTTTACTCCATCACCTCGAACAAGGACGGCGGTTTTTCTTTTCTGCAACTGCCTATCGGTGACTACACGGTCCGCGCCGAGCAAACCGGGTTCCAGACGTTTCAGACCTCAAGCATCCGCTTGGATCTCAACGAAGTGTACGACTTGGCCGTAAAGCTGGAAGTAGGTACGCTCGCCCAAGTAGTCACAGTTGAGGCCAACCCCGTGCAGGTGCAACAGACGGATATGCAGCTTGGCACGACCGTTACGGGTAAGGAGATTGTCGACATGCCGTTAAACGGCCGTAACTGGACGGACTTGGTACAGCTTCAGCCTGGTGTTGTCGCCGCCTCCGACCGTTTTGGACTTGGGGGAAACGGGGGTTATTCCGGCAACGGTCAGCAATCGACGGCGAACTCGTTCTTGATCAACGGAGACGACTCCAATGATGCTGCCATAAACACCGTCCTGCTCGTCCCCAGCCCGGATTCGATTGGCGAGTTTCACATGGTCACCAGCACTCTCAATCCCGAGTACGGCCGCAATTCCGGCTCGATCATTAACGCGGCCATCAAGAGCGGAACGAACTCCTTCCACGGCGACGCCTTTGAATTCTATCGAGACACCTTTCTGGACGCGCCTGCCTGGTTTCAGAACGGGCACCCTACGCCTTTTCACCAGAACGAGTTTGGCGGCACGCTCGGTGGCCCGATCATCAAGAATCACGCGTTTTTCTTCTTTTCCTATCAGGACAGGCGTTTCAAAGAACCGGATCCCAATGCGCCGCCTGCTTCGGTTCCCGTTTACAGCAGCGCCGAGCGAGGTGGCGACTTTTCATCTTCTGCCTCCTTCTACAATTCCAACAACCCCGAGCCTGCAACTTCGCCCTGCGGACCGGGTTACACGGGCCCGTTAGGGCCTAATCCGCTGCCGTTTAACGTGGGTACCGCTACTGCGGGAACCCCGTGGTGCGTGGCATTCCCAAGCGGGACCATCCCCACCGCGACGTTGAGTGCGCTATCGAGTGCTCAACTGCCCCTCAAGCTGATGAACCAGTTTGTTCCCACTGCCCCGGGCAATATCTTATCCACCAATCCGGTCTCCTCCGGTAAAGTGGATCAGTATCTCGGCCGGATCGATGAAAAGCTCGGCGCAAACGACCAATTCTGGGTTTATGGGTTTTGGGAAACCGATCCCAGGGTCGATTCGATACCGTTTATCGGGGCAGATCTTCCCGGCTTCGCAGAGCAACAGCAATCGCACACCCAGCAATATGCCGTTTCCTGGTCGCACACTCTTTCACCCACCACGTTGAATGAGTTTCGCATTGGCTATACGCGCCTTAATTTCCAGGCTGTGTTGCCTGTGAGTCCCATCAATCCCGCGTCCTATGGGTTCACAGGCATTACGCCCCAGACCACCGCAAATGCCTCCATACCGGTCATGAACGTTTCGGGATTTTTCAACCTTGGGTTCAGTTCTGACGGCCCTCAGCCCCGGTACCAAGACAACTATGAGATCATCGACAACTTCAGCAAGGCCTGGGGCCATCACACGTTCAAGGCCGGCATCAGCTTTGAGCGCATAGAACTCCATAACCCGTTCTTTGCTAATCTCTCGGGTACATATACCTACGGGGGCAGGGGACCTAGTTCAACGGGAGTTGCAGGGTTGGACTTTTTGCTGGGGATGCCGGACGCTTACGACCAGGGAAGCGGAAGCATTGTCGAAGCCAGGGGGTATGAATACTATGCCTATGCGCAGGATCAGTGGCGAGTGCTGCCTAACCTGACGATCACTTATGGCGCCGGGTGGGACCTCGATAAACCCTGGAAGAACGAGTTCGACGGCGGCAGGATCATGGGGGCGTTCCGGCCCGGCCAGCAGTCGACCGTGTTCCCCTTCATGCCCCCTGGATTTGTTTATCCGGGCGACGCGGGAATGAACTCGTATGGCGGCATGACCCCGCACTATGATGACTTTGTTCCTCGCGTCGGGTTTGCCTGGAGTCCGACAAGCAGCCGCGATTGGAGTATTCACGGCGGAATCGGACTGTATTTCGACCGCACCGCAGAGGAATTGACGCTGCAAACGCTGGGCAATGCTCCTTTAGCCCTTACTTCACTCGGCGCTGGGGTGGCCTGCGGTTCCCCTGCTTTTGCCACGCCGTTTCTGGGCGTCGCCAATAGCGTAACCCCCTGCTCGGTCACCCAACCGTTCCCCTATTCGCCGCCGGCGCCCGGCACCACCCATCTCCCCAACGGGGTGTCATTGTCCGCCTTCTACCCCATCGGTTTCGGTTTCAACACCGAGGATCCAAAGTTCACTGCGCCCAGGACGACCAACTTCAACTTGACGATCGAGCGGCAACTTTCAAAATCGACCATTCTTTCCGTGGCCTACGTCGGAAACATCGGACGTCACGAGGAGGGTGCATACGACAGAAATCTGGCAGGCGTGTATCCCGGCGTGAACCCGGTGGCCGCGGCATACCTGACGCAGTTGCCGGGGCAGAGTGCGCCGACGGCGAACTGCACGGGCGGGCTCGGCAATTTGGGCTCCGCTGGCTGTCCTCAAACTCCGATAACCCAGTTGCCGAATGGGACATTCGTTAACGGAACTCCCGTCCCAGGCGCAACTCCACTAAATGTGAACGTGTATGGACAGCCGGGCGTTCAGGCGACCTATTTCAACTCCAACTACAACTCCTTGCAAGTAGTGTTAAATCGACGTTTCAGCGAAGGCCTGCAGGTCCTGGCCGCCTATACCTGGTCCCGTTACTTTGACCAAAGTTCGAACTACGAAAACACTGCCTCCAACGGTCCCGGAATCAACCCCTTCAATCCCCGAGACATGTACGCCCCTGCCGCCAGCGACGCGCCCCAGTGCTTCGTGGTGAGCTACACCTACACTTTTCCGATCTTCAAGTTGACCCACCGCTTCAAGCGGTTGACCGATGGCTGGAACCTCTCCGGCATTTATACACTCCAGCACGGTTTCCCGATCGCGGTCACCGACCTCTTCGGGGCCACCTCACTAACTTGCGGGACTGAATTTGTATACGCTTACTACCAATGTCCCGACCGCGTCAACCGCACGAGTGTTCCTCTTGGAATCGGCAACCCAAGGCACAATACCTTCCTCGTGAATGGCACGCCGCAACCCAACAGCTGGTTCAATCCGGCGGCCTTCACGCTTCCCGCCCCTGGGACCGGCTATGGCAATGCAAGCCGCAACCCGCTCTACGGCCCGGGAATCAACTACGGCGATATGGCGCTAGAGAAGAATATTCACATCGACGAGTCGCGATACTTCCAACTGCGCCTCGAAACCTTCAACACTTTCAACCACGCGAATTTTGCGAACCCGAACAACGCCACTTTCCTTCCTAGTGGGGTCGAAGACCGCACCTCCGGAGGTTTCGGCGAGATTTTCTCGGTTAGGCCGTTATCAACCGGCGGCGATGGCCGAGTGTTGCAACTGGGTGCAAAGTTCTACTTCTAAAGGTTGGCAGCAGCAAGTTTTGCAACAAAGGGCGTCCCGAAGGCTGGGGGCGCCTTTTTTTCGTGAACACCAGCCTTCACTCGCCAACTCGGCATACTTCCGTCTCGGATCGCGCAGGACCATTCATCGACAATCCCCCGGCTTGGCGGCAGTGAAGGATTTGCGCG
>Ga0116217_10004487_pt1 | contig 12435 bp, 11 predicted proteins | sample Sb_taG_6_FD_89697 | JGI IMG/M metagenome (GOLD analysis project Ga0116217, IMG submission 89697) | Peat soil microbial communities from Weissenstadt, Germany - Sb_50d_4_PS metaG | ecosystem: Environmental > Terrestrial > Soil > Wetlands > Peat | place: Germany: Weissenstadt | collected 2010-09-21 | reverse complement strand
GTCTGAGCCGAGAACGCTATAGTCTCCCCGACCTTGGACTGAGAAGGGACCCGGGTTGTAACAGTTGGAGCGGCTTTGGCGACAGCAGTGTCCACGAGTTTGATAACCACCGCCGATTGCGGCGACTGACTCTCAAGCCGGATCGTGCCACCTTCAAGCGTAAACGCGGCGTCTGAATCCAAGACCGCAGTTGCCACCATCGTGAAGCTGACCGGGAGCTCGAGGTCTCGCTCGGCGTCGTGCCCGGGCTGAGCAGCGCCAACCGGGCAAAGTTTCGCCCGTTGAGTGGCAGGTTGCTCACCCGCTTCTGGTCAACGACTTGTCCCAACTCCGAAGTCTCGGTTTCGAGCAGCGGCGCCGCTCCCGTGACCAGCATCTCTTCGGATATCTGCCCGACCTGCAGGGCCATGTTGATGGCGATGCGGTCCTGCACGTTCAGCTCAACAACCTCGGACACCGCCTTTTTGAAGCCCGCCTTCTCCACCGTAACTTTGTAGCGTCCGATGTGGAGTGGACTCGCGACGTATTCTCCCTCGCCGTTTGGTGGAGAGAGTCATTTGCACGCCGCGATCCACGTCCTCCACCGTGACCTTCGCGCCCGACGTCGCGCACCAGACCGACAATGGTTCCGGCATCCTTACTGGGCCCATAACGGCCCTTTGAAGGGCAACGTGCCCCTGCCCGCACACTGCACCGCTAGCGCATGAACCTGGTGAGTGCACTGCGATCGCGAAACGCCTCAGTGCCACCTTCCTTAGTGGTCGAGTAGGCACCCGCCAGATTGGCATATGCCAGGCAATCCTCGAGTTTTGCCCCTCGCGTTAGCTGGTGGATGAATCCGGCATCGAAACTGTCGCCGGCTCCGACGTCATCAACTGACTTCACTGTCGGAGGGGCCAGACTCCATTGTTCCTGCCCGGATCGGCAGATCGCAGCCGCTGTGCCACGCTTCACGACTACAACCTTCGCCAGCCCAGCGAGCACGTTAATTGCCTGCGAGAGGTCGTCTGTGTGTGCGATCTTCTTCGCTTCACGATCGTTCGGAAGAAAAATGTCGACATACTTAAGAACTTCCAACAGATCCCGATCCCACTTGTTTTCAGGGTCGTCATTGGTATCGAGTGACGTGGACAGGCCCGCTGCTTTCGCTTCGCGGAACAGATCCAGGATTCGCGGGCGCAACGCGCGGTGCAGAAAAAACGAAGAGACGTGCAAGTGGCGGGCCGAACGGACGTATCCCATGTCTATGTCCGAGTACTGCATCTCAAACATGGTGCCGGGAAATGTGAGGATGTAGCGATGCTGTAAGTACGGGATCGCAACGGTTAGCCCCGTCGGTGTTCGCCCGGCTGCCTGTTTTACGCGGCTTACGTCAACCCCCGCAGCCGTCAGCCGTTCCAGTGCCATCTTCCCCAGTGGGTCACCACCGGTTTTCGATATGAACCCGACCTTGGTTCCAAGCAATGCCAGATTATGGGCAAAAATTGCGGACGAACTGCCCAGAGTGAGCGCCAGCCCGCTGGCCAATAGTTCGCGATCCAGTACTAATTCTTTGGGTAGTCCATAGAGGATCAAGTCCAGATTGATTTCACCAACCACACATACGTCGAGCTGCGGCATTTTTTGCTCCATTCTCAATGCGCTTGCTATTTAGGACTCAGTAAAGTCGATTATGACTGGGCCTGCGCGGAAGCCACGCGTTTTAACCGCTGCATAGACAAGACCAAGGGCGAACCAGATCCCTCCTATCGTTTTGGCCAAGCTATTCAGGTTCCACCAGATCAAGGCACAAAACACAAAACCAGTCAGCGGAAGAACGCTGTCGCTCAGCACGCGACGCTTGTATTTCGAATCTGCAACCACCGTGAATTGCCAAAAAGTCGCAAGGATAACTCCCATGAAAGCTAGGAAGGCGCCGAAATTGAGAAGTTCCCCGGCATGCTCATAAGTATCTCCGATATGGTTCAGGTGTAAGCTAATCCAGCAGCCAGATAAAGCGCAGCCATGCGTCCATAACTCACGGCCGTGATCATCATGGCAAACATCGCGATCAGAATGATGAGCGAGAAATGACCGTTAGACAGCTTCTGCGCAACACCATACAGCGGCACTGGCGCAATCGGCTGGATGAGCACGATCCCATAGAAAACCATATCCCACAATGACAGGACGCGACGCAGGCTCGGCTCGGGTTTGACAACGACCTGGCTCGATAACTCAGGCATTCGAAGATTCCGACAACACGTTTCTCCCATCCGCTGTGGGCCACGTCAGCCGTGCGTTCCCGCTGCACGCGGTCGGAACCATCAAATGTCTTGCCACAGTCGTCGAAGTCATTCTCAAACCATTCCACATGCGGTCGCATACCGACGCAGCACTAACTGAATGTGATAACGAATGATCGCCCCCGGCTGATTCTCGATTTGCTCCGCCCGGATTGCCTCGTACTCCAGAGGCAGGTATTGACTGATGAGCGTTAACGGGACCGACCGCGTCCTCAGGTTCTCGATTAGGCATTCGATCTCAGCTTGGACCGAGCCCTCGTGCCAGTAATATCGGCAGCGGTCGCTATAGCTGTAGGCCCGCGAGATGCGCAGTTGTGTCTCATCCCCGTTATAGTAAGAGCGCCAGTAAGCTGGTTCGCGCAGCATTGCCTGATCAAGCGCTTTCCGCAGCTGCGATGGCCTCTGGCTTTTTTCTCGGGCAAGCAGCTCATGTTCGATCGCACTCAAGGCGAACACGGCTTCCCGGAATGCGAAAGTCAACCAGGGGCCTACTTTCAGAATGGCGAAGTGATCTTCGACCATTTGAGCCAGAGCACTGTGAGACTGATAGTCGGTGGAGTGAGCTTCGTATACCAGCGAAGGGTTGCACGGCAATCCTGCCGAGAGTGAACGCGCCCTTGTGCTGTCGTATTCAAATATGACGTGGTCCCCGAACTCCACGCCGGGCTGTACCACCACCGCTACGACTCTTTGCCAGGCCGCCGACAAATCTCTCTGTTCAAAGGCCTGTTGAAAGACTTGCAGGGTCTGATGGAGACTCTCGACCGTGGTCACGGCAGGGGGTGCGCCTAGTGCCGACTCCCCCCCTGGGGCGGGAACTTCGGTTCCGATAACGTAAAGAGGAAGATCGGTGCCCGGCGGCAAAGATTTCACAGCCTTTTCAGCGGCTTCGCAAAGTACAGCGGCGCGCTGCGCAACAGTCGGCTCAGGCAGCACCTTTGCATCATCGGCACATGCCATGCTCGCATCAAGATGGATCTTCCGATAGCCGGCCAGCACGCAAGCGCGGGCCAGTTCGCAAGCCTTGTTCAAAGCGCTGTTTGATGTTTCCGTCCTCCACGGAAAGGGCCCGAGATGGTCCCCGCCCAACAGTATTTGACCTTCGGGAAGTCCCATCCGGCGCGCCGCCGCGTAGACAAAGTCAGCGAACTGACTCGGAGTATGTCCGCTATAACCACCCAGCTGATTGACCTGACTGGAAGTGGACTCCACGTGGAGGAAGGAGCCGTTTTCCAAGGCCTGCTGTAGGGCCGCGTCGATGACCCATGGATGTGCGGAACAGACGGCATAGGAACCGCCCTTTCCCGAGAGGCGATTATGGATCAATACCTCCTGCAAGCTCGCGCTTGCGTTGCGGCCGCTCTTCTGAATCACAGGGTTCAATCCGAGCACTCCTCAATACACTCAGACCCCAAAATACACTCAGACCCCAAACCTCACCGCGACCTGGAAATTACCGCAGCAGGCACCGAGCGGACAATGTTCGTATTATTTCGTTTAGTAATGTTTGCTTTCGATCACACTTTTAACTGTCGCTTTGCCTGTCTGTCAAGCGCAAAACGCGAATCCGCGCGAACAGTCCCGAGCAGGAATCGATTGATGGCAAACACAGCGCGAGAGCCCGTTCGTTTTCGCAGTCCAGCGCACACTCGAATCATCAGGAGCGCAATCGCCTTGACAGTATCGAGCAATAGAAAGTAAAACGAACCTATTCGCAATATTTCACAATATCGCTGGTGCGCGAAGATTAATCCAGCAGAACAGGCGGCGGCATGAAAAGCGAACCTGATCGGGGCATGAGACCCTGGCCAGAGACAGACCCAGGGAAGGGCCGACGGTACTCTTCGAAGACGAGGCTGGGGCGGGCTTTCGCGCAAACCTGCTGTGTCTTGGTTTGCTTTGCCCTGCCCGGTTGGAACTCTGGGCAAAATGGTTCTGGGCAAGACCCTGCTCCTGTCGCTGCGCTCAACGTCGGCACCGATCTTCAAATCCAAAATTCGGTCTTGCGAATAGAATTCGATCGCAACCTGCGCAGCAGGGTTAGCGCGTTGTTTGGCCCAAACCCAAAAGTCCTGACCGCGTTTTCCCCCTCCGAAACCGTGACCGCCGTGCGCACCTGGAGCGACTTCGCCGTCAGCACAGCCCGGCGCCAGCGAGTGTCGGACGCGTTCGGCGCAGGAGAGCGGTTGTCGCTGACTGGCACGTCTGGCGAATTGCGCAAGGACCTTTCAGTCACGATATACGCGGATTTCCCATCCATCGCTGTCTTCGACGTTGCGTACACGAACGAGGGGGCTTCTCGACTCACAATTCACGGTTGGGCGAACCATCAGTACACACTGCGCGCAACACCTGCCGCACGAGGCCCTGCGTTCTGGTCCTACCAAAGCGGTTCTTACGAGAAGCGCCCAAATTGGGTGCTTCCGCTGCGCGCCGGATTCAAACAGGAAAATTATCTCGGCATGAATGCCAGCGACTACGGCGGAGGAACTCCCATTGTTGATGTGTGGCGTAAAGATGTTGGCCTGGCTGTAGGCCACGTAGAACCAGGGCCCCGCCTGATATCGCTTCCCGTATCCATGCCCGACGCAAGCCACGCTCACGTTGCTGTCCGCTCTACCCGTGAGCGCACGCTGGAACCAGGCGAGAGTTTTCATACCCTTCGCACCTTCGTCTCTGTGCACGAGGGGGACTACTTTCGCACCCTCGCTGAATACCGACGCTTGATGGTGCGACAAGGATTTCAAATGGCTTCAGCGCCCGACAGCGCTTTCGGCCCGATCTGGTGCGCCTGGGGTTACGGCCGATCGGTGCAACTCAAGCAGGTCTACGACACGCTTCCAACCGTAAAGAAAATGGGCTTCTCTTGGGTGACCTTGGACGATGGTTGGCAGAATAACTACGGCGATTGGGCGCTCGACCCCAAGAAATTTCCGAATGGCGACGCCGACATGGAAGCCCTAGTGGATCGAATTCATGCCGAAGGTTTCAAAGCACAGCTCTGGTGGTCGCCGTTGAGCGCCGTCCCGGATTCGAGATTGCTTAAAGAACATCCTGACTTCGTTCTGCTGAATCGCGACGGAACGAAGCGGAAGATCTCATGGTGGAACTCGTTTTATTTATGTCCATCCCATCAAGGGGTCGTGGAATATCACAAAGCGCTGGTTCGCAAGATCCTGGGAGAGTGGGGATTCGACGGCCTCAAGCTCGATGGTCAGCACATGAACGCCGTTCCTCCTTGTTACAATCCCGCACATCACCACAAGCACCCAGAAGACTCCGTGGAAGCGCTACCTGATTTCTTTCGGGAGATTTACCAAACCGCGCGCAGCGTGAAGCCCGACGCCTTAGTTGAATTTTGTCCTTGCGGCACTGCCTACTCGTTTTTCACCATGCCGCATTTCAACATGTCGGTGGCGTCCGATCCGGAAAGTTCGTTTCAGGTCCGGTCCAAGGGAAAGACATTGAAGGCGCTCATGGGTGATAACGTTCCTTATTTTGGCGACCACGTCGAGTTGAGCGACGACGCAATTGATTTCGCATCGACCGTTGGAGTGGGAGGAGTCGTCGGTACGCAGTTCGTGCTCCCGAGTCTCGTCACTAAACACAGCAGGTCAGATCTCACGCCGCAGCGGCAGCAGATCTTTGAGAAGTGGCTGCATATCTACAAGGACAAAATGCTATCGCGAGGTCAGTATCTTGGAGATCTCTACGATATAGGGTTTGATCTGCCCGAGGCTCATGTTATCCGCAAAGACCAGGAATTTTACTATGCGTTCTTTGCCCGCCATTGGAGCGGACCGATTGAACTTCGGGGTCTCGAAGACCGGACTTATCGCATTGTCGATTACGTGAACAACAAAGACTTGGGAAGGGTGCATGGCCCGAAGGCCACACTCTCTGCTGAGTTCGACAAACATCTGCTGCTCGATGCTCAACCCGAATAATACTGCCCTGGGTTAAACCGCATTTTCAGCCGCAAGCGAGTGGTTCTGAGTGTGCCCCTACGAACCAGATTGGGCGAACCCAATCGGAACATTTCCCTAGACAACGGAATGCTATGCAGGATAAAAGATGAAGTGCCAAGAGAATTTTTCTATGGACAAGTGTGCTGTAGATCGGATCAAAGTTTCTGAATGCTAAACGAAGAGCGGCAAAGAGCGATCCTCGATCTGCTGCGTCGGGATGGCCGGGTCTTGGTCGTGGACTTGGCCCGACAGTTCCACACTTCCCAGGTCACCATCCGCAAGGACCTGGATGTCTTGCATGTAAAAGGCCGGATTCACCGCACCCACGGCGGTGCACTTCCAGCCCGTGACGGCGCCCTGGAAGATCCCACTCTGCGAGAAAAGGAGAAGCTGCACCGGAAGGAGAAGCTGCAGATTGCGTCGGCTGCCGCGAGAATGGTATCGGAAGGGCAAGTGGTGGTCCTCGATTCTGGCACTACGACTACCGCCATCGCCCGCGCTCTCCGGAATTTTCAGAACCTTACTATCATTACCAACGCGGCGAATATTGCAGCCGAACTCTCCGGATCGGTGGTAGAAGTGATTTTGACTGGGGGCAGTCTGAGAAAGAACTCTTTCTCTTTGGTCGGACCTCTCGCCGAGGAAACGCTCCACAAATTGCATGCGGACATCCTTTTTCTGGGGGTCGACGGATTCGACGTTCAGTATGGGCTCAGCACACCCAATCTTTTAGAAGCAAAAGTAAATCGCGTCATGATAGAGATCTCCAAGGTGGCGGTGGCGGTCTGCGATTCCAGCAAATTCGGGAAACGCAGTCTCTCGCTGATTGCTCCCACTTCTTCCCTACAACATGTGATCACTGATTCCGGCGTTCCGAAGGCAGACCTGAGTGCTCTGAAGAAGTCTGGAGTTGAAGTGACGGTCGTCTGAGCTTACTCCGTAAGACGCACGGGAGGGTCATGTGATCCTCTTCAAAAGCTGCATTGCGTTGTCCAGCAAGTCGCTTCAACCGTGCTCGAACACTCGTCTCCGATATGTCCACGCCGGGCTATTTCGTTTCATTGCTATAATGATTGCTAAACATTACTATATATTTCGCAAGAACTGGCGGCATGTTGCAATTTAGGTGAAGTTGGGAAGGAGGGAGCTTGATCCAGGGGCAGGTGGGGGAAGGGTTGCTGGCGTTGCTCGGTGCAAGCGAGAAAGAGAAGGAGGCCCGCGGCATCCGCTATACTCCACTCGAAATCTTGCGTCAGCCCTCAACTTGGCAGCGGACAAGCAAAATCTGCGGAACGGCGGCCCGAGTTGAGCCAGTTTTTAAGGGCGACGGGCATTGGGTCGGATCAAGTGTTCCGACCTACTGTGTTTCTTGTGGGCGCCGGCACGTCCGATTATGTTGGTCGAGCTTTGACACCCTTGTTGCACCGGCTATGGGGATGTGAGGTGTGGGCCGTTCCCAGTACCGACCTTCTGACGAACCTTGAGGATCTGGTATTCGCGGATCGGCCTTACTTGTGGGTGTCGTTCTCGCGCTCCGGCGACAGCTCCGAGGGATTGGCTGTACTGGAGTCCGCGATCGAAAAATATCCCAAGGTGCGGCACCTGGTGGTGACTTGCAACGAACAAGGCCGGATGGCCGCGGTTTGCAAGACGAAGCCCCATAACACCTTTCTGCTTGCGTTGGATGATTCCGCAAACGACCGCGGACTGGCTATGACCAGTTCTTATACGAACATGGTGGTTGCGGGGCAATGCCTGGCCCACGCGTTTTCTCCGGATGACTATGAGGATACGTTTTCCACGTTGCTGCGAGCGGGAGAACGTTTCTTGGAGAGCGCGCAGGAGGTTGCCACTGTGATCGCCCGCAAAGAGTTTTCTAAGGCGTGCTTTGTCGGTTCAGGGGTCCTGCGAGCCGTAGGGCAGGAATCTGCCTTGAAACTGCTGGAGTTGACCGCGGGCAAAATACATACCCTGTCGGAGTCTACGCTAGGGCTACGCCACGGCCCCATGTCGGCCCTGGACGAAGATACGGTATTCGTGAGTTTTCTTTCCCGAGATCGGCACCGGCGAAATTACGAGTTAGACCTGATCGACGAAGTCCGCAGAAAGAAGCTCGTAAAACTGCAGATCGTAGTGTCCCCCGACTCCACAAATCAGCTCGATCGGGTGGCGGATCATGTGCTTTCCTTGGATGCGCCGAACCTCGTCGATGAGTACCGCGCGCCTGTGGACGTGATCCTGGCGCAGTTGTTAGGGCTGTTCTGCTCATTGCGGCTCGGACTCCAACCGGATTGTCCCAGCCCGAACGGCGCCATCAGCCGGGTTGTGTCCCACGTAACCATTTACTGAGAATCAGGATGCATTTCCGCGGCCAACATGGAATCGTAAGCCTCATTTTTTCCTTGACAGATACCTCCATTTTGCCTTGACAAACCTCTCATAACGAAAGTAAAAGTAAGTGTTCGCAATATAAGAAAACATCTGCGCCACTCTCAACGTGGGAAGCCTGGCCTGCAAGGAGTAAAACTCATGCAACGCATTATCTCGCCTCTACGGAATCTGGGAGTTGTACCCGCCACGCTCTTGGTGATTGTCCTGACACTCGCGCAGTCACTTGCCGCACAAATCGGGGATCACCACTTTGTGTCGACCAGCGGCGACGATAGCAATCCCGGCACGATTGCTGCGCCTTGGCGAACCATCCAACACGCGGCAAATACAGTCAGGGCTGGCGCCACGGTGTACGTTTTCGGGGGTGTGTACAACGAGTCTGTGAACTTTCCGACGTCTGGAACGGCATCAGCGCCGATATCATTCCAGAGCTATCCCGGGCAGACTGCGGTGATCGACGGGACCGGCTTGAGCGTAACCGGCACACAGGGGCTCATCAATATTGTGGGAAACTTGAGTTACATCACCGTCCGTGGTTTTGAAATCCGTAACTACACTACCAGCAGCTCCGAACTGGTTCCCTGTGGCGTATGGATCACGGGCTCGGGCACGGGAATCCGGATTCTGAACAATCTGGTGCACGACATCACGACCACGTCGGAGGAGAACGGCAACGCTTTCGGCATCTCCGTTTACGGCACGTCGCAGACTCCCATCAACAAATTGGTCATCAATGGCAACGAACTTTACAACATGAGGACCGGGAACAGTGAAACGCTGGATGTGGATGGGAACGTGACCAATTTTCGAATCACCAACAACCTCGTTCACGACAATGACAACATCGGCATCGACGTGATTGGATACGAAGGCGTCGGTCCCGTCGGCTACGACGAGGCTATGTACGGGGTAGTCAGTGGGAACACGATCTATAACATAAGCGGGATAACGAATCCAGGTGAGGGCGTATCCTACGACGCCGACGGCCTCTATTGTGACGGCTGCGCATATGTCACGTTCGAGAGAAACCTCCTCATCAACGTCGACTACGGCATCGAGACAACCAGCGAACATTCACACTGCCAAGCCAATGGTACCGAGTGGTCTGGCCCCAACAATACCGGAACCGCTGCCAGGGGCAAATTCCCCTGTTATGGCAGGTATGCTACGGTGCGCAACAACGTATTCTACAACTCAAATGCCTGCGGTAACTCCATTGGCGGTTATGACGACAGGCGCGGCGGACCCTACCACGACGTCTTCGTCAACAACACTCTGTACAACAACGCTACCCAACCTAATGGCGGCTCTACCGGCGAATTCCAGATTCAGTACCACTCGGGCAGCGCTCAAGGGAACATCTACGAAAACAACATCGTCTACGCCGGCGCGTACAATACCTGGATCTTCAGCTACGTCCCCTTTTCTGCGTCGTATCCTGCCCCGCCGGCGACGCTCAATTGGAACCTGTACAACTCGGCTGCGGGTTACGTAGAAGGAACGTCAATCTGGTGGGGTAATGTGAATACCTACACGAGTTTTCCCGACTGGCAGACGTCCAGCGGGGAAGATGCGAACTCCGTGAACGCGGATCCCAGGTTCGTTAATGTGGGAGACACGCCTCCAAACTTTGACACGCTCCCTTCTTCGCCAGCCGTCAGCGCCGGCAGCACCACCCTCTCTTGCAGCGTTGGCTGGTGTGATCCCAATGGCAGTTCCCCAAACTCCATCTATGGCAGCACCGACTTCCTCGGAAATCCCCGGCAGCGGCGGCACCGCCATGACGGCACCGACTTCCTCGGAAATCCTCCGAGGGAATCGACCATTGACATTGGCGCGTACGAAAACACTGGAGTGGCAATCGCGAACTCGTTGACCGTGAATCTGGCCTCGCGGAAGTACACTCTCCGGCCAGGTGGGGCGACCACTCTGACGGTCACGGTCTCCGCCGTTCCTGGTGGCGGCGGTGTGCCCAGCGGTACTGTGAACTACATGCTTGGGTCGACTGTGCTGGCGACACAAACGCTGATGCCGACCAGCGCCACGACATCCGCGGCACGTATGCCTCTCCGTGCGTCGCAGCTCGCGCCAGGCGCCAATACGTTAACGGCAGTGTACTCGGGGAATTCGATTGCGCCGTGTTGTATTGCATCAGGATCAGGAGCAGGAGTATCAGGACCACCGGTTACGGTCTACGAAAGCTCAACCTCGGCGCCAATCACCGTCCGGCTCGGCCGGCGAAGAAGATCTCATTACTGAGATTGCTTGGGTTAAGAGTTGTGGTAAACGTTCTGCAACTCATCCCAAACAGGAGTGCGCGTTCCCTGCTGCTTGGTGCTTGTCGCATAGCTCCGCAGCGAACCTGACGCCAGCCCACAGATTATGCGGACTCCCGATGCCCACTACGTCCAAGAACTGGCCAAACTGATCGCAGTCCGCAGAACGAAATCGCGCCGGGGAGGGGCTGTCGCGTACCTGTTCCTCGAATGCCCGAATCGTCCGAAGCGCCCAACAGTAGGTATTAAGCACCTGGCCTCACCTGGCCGGAGCAACTGCTGCCTCGAAGGGGGTGGGGGAGGGTGCGTCGCGAGCAAAACCCGAACCTGAGAATGGCGAACCGTGAATAATTCCTTGGTTCAGATTTTTTCTGGAATTTTTTCGGGTCGCCCTGTTTTCTAGATTGATGTTTCCCCGTCCCCGAACTGCTTGCTGCTCAAACTTCCAGGCCAGGGTTCCGGCGGGGGATGCCGAATCCGAAGCGGTGATCCCGCGCCGGTTTTGAAGATTACCTAGTGTTCTCTGATCGGTTATGAAAATTCTTTACCCTACCTGATTCTACAACCGTTCACCAGAAATACGTTCTGACGCGTTCTGATCAATCTTGACCGGTTCTGAACATCGAACTATCACGTTTTTATCACAGCAGCCTCCGTGCACGAGTGCAGACCGACCGCTTAGAATCGCGCTCCGCCAAGTCAAACTTCCCACAAGCCGACCACTGGCCCGCGTCTTTGAAAGTTTATTCCGGGGCATAACTTCCGGGTAGCCCGTGATCCAGACGGGATCATCTACAGACCGAAGAGTTGTTCATAAAGACTGCTGTCGGCAGTTTTTTAGACTAGTTCACCCACGGTAGAGGACATTACATCCGTGAAAAGAGGGGCATGATCTAAACTACGTTGTAACGGGATTGATCCGGGCCGCAACGCCCCATGTCTATCTGTCGACACTGATCGACGAGACCCTGTGCGACATTGCCTGCGCGTTCAGTTGGCCACTGGGAATGGCCAAGAGGGGTTATTGCAGTGGAACCATTTCGGATTCACGTCGCGGATGAGGTGCTCAATGATTTGCGGGCACGGTTGCGCCAAACAAGATGGCCCGACCAGATACCCGGTATAGGCTGGGAACAGGGCACCGAGTTGGACTGGTTACGACGCCTCGTGTCCTACTGGGCCCACGAGTTCGACTGGCATGGCTGGGAGCGAAGGCTCAACTCGTTCAACCACTTCACCTGGGAGAGCATCCACTTTGTATACCAGCGTGCGGCATCAGGTAGGGGCGTGCCGCTCATTCTTACGCACGGCTGGCCCAGCAGTTTCCTCGATTACATGGACATGCTGCCGATGCTCGAACACTTTGACGTGGTCGTACCCTCCCTGCCGGGGTATGGTTTCTCGCCGCGTCCACCCAAGGTCGGCATCAACTACCGGTACGTCTCGGAGCGCTGGCACCGGCTCATGTCTGAGCTTGGGTATTCCCGCTATGGTGCGAGCGGTTATGATTTTGGG
>Ga0116217_10004481_pt1 | contig 12442 bp, 10 predicted proteins | sample Sb_taG_6_FD_89697 | JGI IMG/M metagenome (GOLD analysis project Ga0116217, IMG submission 89697) | Peat soil microbial communities from Weissenstadt, Germany - Sb_50d_4_PS metaG | ecosystem: Environmental > Terrestrial > Soil > Wetlands > Peat | place: Germany: Weissenstadt | collected 2010-09-21 | reverse complement strand
GGGCGAGGTGCCTCCATGACCGAGCAGGTCATCTTCAACGAGGAGTACGCCCGGGCGGCGGCACCGGGGCGAGTCAACGTCGTGGGCGAGGGGCTGCTCGGGCCGACGCTCATCCACTACGGCACTCCCGAGCAGCAGGCGCGATTCCTCCCGCCGATCCGGGCGGGGGCCGAGCTGTGGTGCCAGGGTTACTCGGAGCCCGACGCCGGAAGCGACCTGGCCAACGTCAAGACCCGGGCCGTGCGCGACGGCGACGAGTGGGTGGTCACGGGGCAGAAAGTGTGGACCTCGCTGGCTCACCAGGCGGACTGGTGCTTCGTCGTCTGCCGGACCGATCCCGCGGCGTCGCGTCACCGGGGGCTGTCCTACCTGCTGGTGCCGATGGACCAGCCCGGAGTCGAGGTGCGCCCGATCACCCAGATGACACGGACCAGCGAGTTCAACGAGGTGTTCTTCGACGGTGCCCGCACGCAGGTCCAGAACGTGGTGGGCGGCGTCGGCGACGGTTGGCGTGTCGCACTCGCCACCCTGGCCTTCGAGCGGGGCGTCGCGCTGCTCGGCCACCAGCTCGGCTTCCGCCGCGAGCTCGACCGCATAGTGGCGCTCGCCGCAGCCAACGGGAAGTCGGGCGACCCGGTCCTGCGCCAACGACTGGCCCAGGCCCACATCGAGCTGACCATCATGCGCTACAACACCCTGCGCAGCCTTTCGGGCGTGGACGGACCGGTGGCCCCGCCCGAGGCCTCCATCGCCAAGCTGTTCTGGGGCAGTTGGCACCGCCGGCTCGGCGAGCTGGCCATGGGCGTGCTGGGCCCGGCGGCAACCGTGCTCGACGGTGAGCCGCTGCCGGAGAACGGCGGCTACGGGCTGGGGGACCTCCAGCGCTCCTTTCTCAACGCGCGGTCGGAGACCATTTACGGTGGGTCGAACCAGATTCAGCGCAACATCATCGGTGAGCGGGTGCTCGGCCTCCCACCGGAGCCGAAAGGGGCGGCGTGAGCACGAGCCTGGACGCGCCCTTTGACCCGCCGCCTCCGCCGCGGCCCCCGGACGGCCACGGGCTCCTGGAGGGGAAGGTCGTCGTCGTGACAGCGGCCGCCGGGACGGGTATCGGCTCCGCCACGGCCCGGCGCTGCCTGCACGAGGGTGCCTCGGTCGTGGTCTCCGATGCGCACGAGCGGCGCCTGGCCGAGACGGCCGAGCAGATGGCGGCCGAGGCGGGCGCCGACGGCGCGGAGCGGCTGCACGCCCTGGCCTGCGACGTGCGCAACGAGGCGCAAGTGGGCTCCCTCTATGACGGGGCGACCGCGCGTTTCGGCCGTCTCGACGTGGCGGTGCACAATGCCGGCCTCGGCGGGACCGTGCCCCTGGTGGACATGACCGACGAGCAGTGGTCGAGCGTGCTCGACATCACGTTGACGGGCACCTTCCGCTGCACGCGTGCTGCCCTGACCCGGATGCTGCCGCAGAAGCGCGGCGTGGTCGTCAACAACGCCTCGGTGCTCGGGTGGCGGGCCCAGCCGGGCCAGGCCCACTACGCGGCGGCCAAGGCCGGGGTGATGGCCCTGACGCGCTGCGCGGCGGCCGAGGCGGCGCCGTTCGGGGTACGGGTGAACGCAGTGTCACCGAGCCTGGCCGAGCATCCCTTCTTGAACCGGGCCATCCCGGACGACGATCTGGCCGTGCTGCGGCGCCGTGAGCTGTTCGGGCGCGGGGCCGAGACGTGGGAGGTGGCCAACGTCATCGTGTTCCTGGCCAGCGACTACTCGTCCTACATGTCCGGAGAGGTCATCTCCGTGAGCAGCCAGCATCCGTGAGCGGCGCAGGGATCGGTGGGGCGCCACCGGACCAGGAGGACCCGCGGGCCGACCTGGTCTGGGGGACCGTGCCCCGGCTCGTGGAGGACGCAGCAGTGCGGCACGCGGCGGCCGAGGCGTTGGTCGACGGCGAGCGTTGCCTGACCTACACGCAGTTGGCGCCGGAGGTGGACCGCTACGCGCGCGGCTCCGTTGCGGCCGGTGTCGGCGTGGGGGACCGGGTGGCCGTGTGGGCACCCAACGGCGCCGAATGGATGCTCGCCGCGCTGGGCCTCTTGCGGGCCGGCGCCGTGCTGGTGCCGTTGAACACGCGCTTCAAGGGCGGCGAGGCCGCCTACATCGTGCGCAACGCCGGCGTGACGACCCTCCTCACGGTGCGCGGCTTCCTGGGCGCCGACTACCCGGCGATGCTGGCGGGAGAGGACACCGGTAGGCTCGGCCGCATCGTCTTGTTGCGCGACGGGGGCGGGAAGGCCACCGGGGAGCCAGCGGGGATGCCGGTCGTCGGGCTGGACGACTTCCTGGCTGCGGGCGACGGCATCGAGCCCGCCGTGACCGCGGCCCGGGCCGCCGGGGTCCAGCCGGGCGACGTCTCCGACATCATCTTCACCTCCGGCACGACCGGCCACCCCAAAGGGGCGGTGGCCACGCACGCGCAGACCCTGCGCACGTTCGGGACGTGGTCGTCCATCGTCGGGCTGGCCGCGGGAGACCGCTACCTCGTGGTGAACCCCTTCTTCCACACCTTCGGGTACAAGGCGGGCATCCTGGCCTGCCTGATGGCCGGCGCCACCGTGGTGCCCGAGCCGGTGTTCGACCCGATGGCCGTGATGGAGCGCATCGCCGCCGAGCGGATCACCGTGCTGCCCGGGCCGCCCACGCTGTACCAGACGCTCCTCGCCGACCCGCGCCGCGCCGGGTACGACCTGTCGTCGCTCCGCCTGGGCGTGACCGGCGCGGCGGTCGTGCCCGTCGAGCTGGTCGAGGCGATGCGCGACGAGCTCGGGTTCGGCACGGTCCTGACCGCCTACGGGCTGACCGAATCCTGCGGGACCGTGACCATGTGCCGGCGCAGCGACCCGGCCGAGATCGTCGCGGCGACGTCGGGGCGTGCCATCCCGGACCTGGAAGTGCGCGCCGTGGCGGAGGGCAAGGAGGTCCCGTCGGGCGAGCCGGGGGAAATCGTCGTGCGGGGCTACACGGTGATGTCCGGCTACTGGGGGAACGAGGAGGCGACGGCCGAGGCGATCGACAGCGACGGCTGGCTGCACACAGGTGACGTCGGGGTCTTGGACACCGCGGGCAACGTGACGATCACGGACCGGGTCAAGGACATGTACGTCGTGGGCGGTTTCAACGCCTACCCGGCCGAGATCGAAGCCATCCTGCGTGGCAACGACGCCGTCGCCCAGGTGGCCGTCGTCGGCGTTCCCGACGAGCGCATGGGGGAGGTGGGCTGCGCTTACGTCGTCCCGGCCCCCGCAGCCGGCGGTGGCGTCGACCCCGAGGATCTCGGGCGCGCCATCCTCAGCTGGTCGCGGGCCGCCATGGCCAACTACAAAGTCCCCCGCGGCGTCGTGGTGGTCGACGCCCTCCCCCTCAACGCGAGCGGGAAGGTGCTCAAGCGCGAGCTGCGCCGGCGCCATGCCGAGGGCGACGACCGCGTCATCACCATCGAGTCGTGACCAACGAGAGGAGCAAGTCAGTGCGAGGCATCGTCTACACGGGAGAGGGGGTCGAGGTCACCGATGCGCTGGAGGTGCGGGATCCCGGGCCAAACGAGGTGCGGGTGCGGATGGAGGCAGCCGGCGTCTGCCACTCCGACCTGTCGGTCATCGACGGGACGATCCCCTTTCCGGCGCCGGCCGTGCTGGGCCACGAGGGCGCCGGCGTCGTCGAGGCCGTCGGCGACGCCGTCCGCTCGGTGAAGCCGGGTGACCACGTCGTGATCGCCACCCTGGCCAGCTGTGGCGCCTGCCGCGCCTGCAGCACCGGGCACCCGACGTGGTGCAAGAGCTCGCTGGGGAACATCTCCACACCGTTCACCTTCAAGGGCGAGCCTGCCTCCAACTTCGCCGCCGCGTCGGTCTTCTCGGAGGCGACGGTCGTCAGCGAGGTCCAGGCGGTGCGCATCCCCGACGAGATCCCGCTGTCGTCCGCCTGTCTCATCGGGTGCGGCGTGCTCACGGGCGTCGGCGCCGTGCTGAACCGGGCCAAGGTGCGTCCGGGTGACACCGCGGCCGTCTTCGGCGTGGGCGGCGTCGGGCTCAACGTGATCCAGGGTCTGCGCATTGCCGGAGCCACCAGGATCGTGGCCGTCGACACGGTGGCCGCCAAGGAGGAGCTCGGACGTCAGTTCGGCGCCACGCACTTCGTCGACGCCACCGAGGCCGACGCCGCCGCTGCGGTGCGCGCCCTGGTGCCCGCCAATCGGGAGTCCGCCGCCGGCGCCCTGTTCCCGCTCGGTGGGGTCACGTGGGCCTTCGATTGCGTCGGCCACCCGGCTGTCCTGCGCAGCGCCCTGGACTGCCTCGACTGGGGCGGCAACGCCGTGGCCATCGGCATCCCGCCCAGGGGCACCGAGGTGCCCGTGGACGTCAACGCGCTGGCCTACGTGGACCGGGGCCTGCTCGGCTGCCGCTATGGCTCGGCCCGACCGCACCACGACATCCCCCTGATGGTGGACCTCTACCAGTCCGGGCTGCTCATGCTCGACGAGCTGGTGTCGCTGACCCGCCCGTTGGCCCGGTTCGGCGAAGTGGTCGACGAGATGCACGCGGGGCGCGTGGCGCGGGGCGTCCTCACGTTCGACTAGAAACGCTCCATGCGAAAGTTGCCTGCGGCCGGGACGCGGTCGTGAAGGGTGTCATCCTCGCCGGGGGCACCGGCTCGCGTCTGTACCCCCTGACACGCATCACGAACAAGCACCTGCTGCCGATCTTCGACCGCCCGATGATCGCCTGGAGCATCGAGGCGGTGGTCTCGAGCGGCATCGACGAGATCATGCTGGTCACCGGCGGCACGCACGCCGGCGAGTTTCTGCGCCTGCTCGGCAACGGGCACGAGTACGGCATCGACCAGCTCTCCTACGCCTACCAGGAGAAGGCCGGTGGCATCGCGGAGGCCCTCGGCCTGGCGGCGCACTTCGCCGAGGGTGAACCCGTGCTCGTCATGCTGGCCGACAACATCGTCGAGCGCTCCATCCGTCCGATGGTCGACGCCTTCCGCGCCGATCCCGTCGGAGCCCGCATTCTCCTCTCGAAGGTGGCGGAGCCCGAACACCTGCGCCACCTCGGCGTGCCCGTCTTCGGCGAGGAGGGTCGGGTGGTGCACATTGAGGAGAAACCCGAGCAGCCCGCCTCCGAGTACTGCGTCACGGGCATCTACTGCTACGAGGCGGGTGTGTTCGACATCATCGGCGACCTCGTCCCGTCCGGCCGCGGTGAGCTCGAGATCACCGACGTGAACAACCACTACGTCCAGAAGGGCCAGATGGCCCATGACGTCCAGGAAGGGTTCTGGGGCGACGCCGGCGAGTCGATCGAGGCGTACTACGCCGTCAACGACTTCGTGCGCCAGAACGGCGCGAACCTGGCGTAGCGAATCGGGAGGCGCCGGCGACCGACGACCGACGACGACCGACGTCCAAGCTCCCTTCGGGTGGGTGCAGCCTCGCATAGCCTGAACCGGTGGGCGGCTTGTTGGAGATCGTGGGGCTGCGCCGCACCTTCGGCTCCATCACTGCGCTCGACGACCTTTCTTTCGACGTGCCCGCCGGGCACGTCATCGGTTTCCTCGGCCCCAACGGCGCCGGCAAGACCACGACGATGCGGGCGATCTTCGGTCTGATCGACCTCAATGCGGGCACCGTGCGCTGGAACGGCGAGGCGGTCGGCCAGGCCCAACGCCGGCGGTTCGGCTACATGCCCGAAGAGCGCGGCCTGTACCCCGGCATGCTCGTGGGCGAGCAGATTGAGTACCTCGGGCGCCTGCACGGCCTCGACCCGGCCCGGGCCACGCAGGCCGCGCGGACGTGGCTGGAGCGACTCGAGATCGCGGACCGCATCGGCAGCAAGGTCGAGGCGCTCTCGCACGGCAACCAGCAGCGGGTGCAGCTGGCGGCGGCCCTCGCGCACGACCCGGAGCTGCTGGTGTTGGACGAACCGCTGGCCGGCCTCGACCCCGCCGGCATCGAGGCCATCGGGCAGGTGCTCGTCGAGCGGGCCCAGGCCGGCTGCTGCGTCCTCTTCTCGAGCCATCAGCTCGATCTCGTCGAAAATCTCTGCGAGCAGGTGACGATCATCGACCATGGCCGCCTCGTCGTTGCGGGACGAGTGGACGACCTGGCGACCAGCGGCGGGCGGCGCCTGGTGGTCCGGGTGGAGGGCGACCGCCGTGCCGATTGGGCGCGCGGCCTCCCCGGGGTGACGATGTCGGAGGTCGACGGCGGGGCGGCCCGGCTCCTGCTCGACGACGGCGTCGACTCCGACGTGGTGCTGCGGGCCGCCATGGCGGCCGGGAGAGTCACACAGTTCTCGTTCGAGCGCCGGCGGCTCTCCGAGGTCTTCCGGGAGGCGCTCGGGTGAAGGTCGTGATCGTCCTCCTCGTCGTGGCCGTGGTGCTCGCGGTGCGCCTCTGGCAGCGTGGGCGCCGCCGCGGAGGCACCTCGCCGCCCCGCGCACCGGCCTGGCTCACGCGGCGGCTGGCCGTGGTGGGGGGCTCCCTCGGCGACGTCGGCCTGGTTGCGCTGCGCGAGATCCGCGAACGCGTGCGCGGCCGTATTTTCAAGGTGGGCACGGTCGTCATCCTGCTGGGCGTCGCGGCGGCCATCGTGATCCCGAAGCTTCACAGCGGGGGGTCGGCCGCCCCTCCGCAGAGGGTCGGCGTGGTGGGAACTGCGGGCCCGGTACTCACGGAGCTCATCACGTACAGCGCCAGGCACAGCGGGACGTCGGTCGAGATCGTGCCCGAGTCGAACCTCGCTGCCGCCGAGGACGCGCTGCGGTCCGGGAAACTCGACGTGGCCGTCGTCGACGACGAGAAGATCGTTGTCGACCGGGCCATCACGGCGAACGACTCGTCGACCACGGCAAGCCTCGTGCAGATCCTGGCGCCGGAGCTCGGGATCCTGCACGCCTACGAGTCCGCCGGGCTCTCGGCCACACAGATCGAGCAGGTGGCCCGGGCCAGGCCGGTCCCCGTGCAGAGCCTGCAGACCGGCACGAAGCAGGGGAAGCCCAAGAACGCCCCGACCTCCGTCGTGGGCATCATCCTGCTCTTCTTGATGCTGACGCAGTACAACACCTGGATCCTGATGGGTGTCATGCAGGAGAAGGCGAGCCGCGTCGTCGAGGTCCTGCTCGCCACCCTGCGGCCGATCCAGTTGCTGGGCGGCAAGGTCCTCGGCATCGGCCTGGTGGCACTGGGCCAGGCCACGCTCATCGTCGGCGTCGCGCTCGGCCTGGGCGCGGCGGTCGGCTCCGACCTGCTGCACGGTTCAGCGCCGGTAGAGCTCGTGAGCCAGTTGCTGTGGCTCTTTCTCGGCTATGCCTTCTACTGCTGGGTCTACGCCGCCGCCGGCTCCATGGCGGAGCGCCAGGACCAGGTGCAGACGCTGGTGCTGCCGCTCACGCTGCCCATCATCCTCGGCTACGTCCTCGCCCTCACCACGGCGGAAACCGGCAACCCGAGCCTCTTCTTCAAGGTGCTCGCCTACCTGCCGCCCACCGCACCCTTCTGCATGCCCGTGCTTGTCGGCCTGGACCAGGTGACCTGGTGGCAGTTCGTGACGTCGGTGCTGATCAGCATCGCGGGCACCGCGGTGATGGCACACTTGGCGGCGGGGATCTACCGCCGCGCCGTGCTCCGATCCGGGGCAAGGGTGCACCTGCGTGACCTGTGGGCGCGTCCGGCCGGGCGGTTCCGCACGCCCGATGCCGCCGGCGGGGCGCCCGGCTGAGCGGTCAGAGGGGCGGCTCGGCCGGGACCTCGAGCCGGACCCGGCGGACGCTTTCGGCGATGCCGGTGCCGTCCAGGCCGAGGCTGGCCAGGATGTCGTCCGCCCTTCCCTGCGCGAGGAACTGGCGCGGGACGCCCAGGACGCGTGTCGCGGGTGAGCGGAGGCCGCCCGACTCGACCTGGGCCGCCATGGCGTCGATCAGGAATGCGCCGGCCCCGCCGTGGCGGACGCCGTCCTCCGCGGTGACCACGAGCCGGTGGCGGGCGGCGTCGGCGAGCATGGCCGCGTCGGTCGGCGAGACCACGCGCACGTCCCAGACCGTGGCCTCGATCCCTTCGCCGGCCAGCTCGTCCGCGGCCTGCACGCAGGCCCCGACCGTCTTGCCCACACCGAGGAGGCACACCGACCCGTCGCCGGCGCGCAGCTGGCGTGCCTGGAGCCCGTGTCCCACCTCGCCCGGGTTCACGTGGCGGGGCGCGCTCTTGGGCACGCGGATGGTGGACGGACCGGGGAGCTCGAGGGCCGCCCGCAGCATCGGCTCCACCTCTTCGGCCGACGACGGCGCGAACACCGTCATGCCGGGGATGGACAGCGCCAGGGCCAGGTCGAGGATGCCATGGTGGCTCGGCCCGTCGTCACCGGTGATGCCGGCGCGGTCGAGCACGAAGACCACGGGGCAGCCGTGGAGGCCCACGTCGAGGTTGGCCTGGTCGAAGGCGCGGGACCAGAACGTCGAATAGACGGCCACGACGGGCCGCAGGCCGGCCATGGCCATCCCGGCTGCCGAGGTGACCTCGTGCTGCTCGGCGATGCCGACGTCGAAGAAGCGGTCGGGAAAGCGGGCCTGGAAGGCCAGCAGTCCCGTCGGCCCCGGCATGGCCGCGGTGAGCGCGACGATGCGGGGGTCCTCCTCGGCCGCGGCCAGGAGCGCGCGTGAGAATGCATCGGTGTAGGTCGCGGCGCGCTGGGGCAACTCGTCGATCGCCGCCGCGGGCGACGAGCCGGGCGGCTCGATGCCACCGCTGTCGGATCCGGCGGAGCCACCCACGGCCAGGCCCGCCGAGCTGCCCACCGCGTTCTCGAGCGTGATCGGCTTCGTCGCCTTGACGTCGTGCAGGCGCTGGATCTCGTCCTCTTCTGCCGGTGCGTAGCCACGGCCCTTCTGTGTCAGCACGTGGACGACGATGGGGCCGTCCCACTCGGCGGCGTGGGTGAACGCCTGCTCCATGTGCTCGATGTCGTGGCCGTCGATCGGGCCGGCGTAGCGCACGCCCAGCGCCTCGAAGAACGTGTGCGGCGCCACCATCTCGCGCAACGCGCTGGTCAGCGAGTGGACACTGGAGTAGGCGAGCTCACCGAACGCCGGCAACTCGCGCAGGCGCAGGCGGAGGCGTTCGCGCGCCGCGGTGTAGGTGGGGTTGAGCCGCAGCGTGGTGAGACCCTGCGAGAGCTGCGACACCGTCGGTGCGTAGGAGCGGCCGTTGTCGTTCAACACGATCACCACGCGTCGGTGCGAGTGGCCGAGGTTGTTCAGGGCCTCGTAGGCCATCCCGCCGGTGAGAGCGCCGTCGCCGACGACGGCGACCACCTTGCGCTCGCCGTCGATGCCCCGCAGGGAGAACCCGCTGGCGATCCCGTGGGCGTAGGAGAGCGCCGTCGACGCGTGGCTGTTCTCAATCCAGTCGTGTTCGGACTCGGCCCGGTTGGGATAGCCCGACATACCGCCGGCCTGCTTCAGGCTCTTGAAGCCGTAGCGCCGGCCGGTGATGAGCTTGTGCACGTAGGCCTGGTGACCGGTGTCCCACAGGATCACGTCGCGGGGCGAGTCGAAGACGCGGTGCAGGGCCAGCGTGAGCTCCACCGCCCCGAGGTTCGAGCCGAGATGGCCGCCGGTGGTCGTCACCGTGTCGACGATGAAGGCCCTGATCTCCTCGCACAGTGCGACGAGCTGTTCTGGGCTCAGGCCCTTGACATCGGCGGGCGTCTCGATGCTCTGCAGGATCATGGCGGTCGCCTCAGGCTACCCGTTGGCATCCTCTCGGACCGTGCGCTCCTTCATCACCAGGGTGCACCCGGCGACCCCGAAAGAGGCCAGGGCCAGGACCTGGAGCCCTCGGGCCGGCCCGAGGGACTGCGAGACCCAGCCCACGATGGGCGCCCCGGCCACCCAGCCCACGTAGCCGGCGGCGGTGAACGCGCCGACCGCGCTGACGACCTGGCTCGCCATCTGGCTGACGGTGCTCATGACGAGCGGCCAGAAGAGTGAGGCGCCGCCCGCGCCGAGTGCGAGCCCGAGCGCGGCCAGGCCCGAGAGGGGCGAGAGCGACTCGAGCAGGATACCGGCGCCCGCGACGCAACCGCCGCTGATCAGCGCGTGCCGGGTGGACAGGCGGCCGACGAGGGACCCCCCGGCGCCCCGGGTGGTGACGGCCACCAATTGCCCGACGACGTAGGCCCCGGCCCCGAGCAGGACGCCGGTGGCCAGGTGGTTGCGCAGGTAGAGCACGCCCCAGGTGTCCACGCCCCCCTCTGTGACCTCGGCCAGAGCGAACACGGCCAGGAGCACCAGCAACCCGTCCCGGCGCAGGCGCCGGATGGGGCGGGCCGCCGGGTGGTGCCCGGGGCCACCGGTGCCGGCGGGGGTGAGGGCGGTGCCCTCGTCGGTGGTGAGGGCCCACACGCCGACCGCCAGGGCCACCAGCGCGATGGCGGGCCACACCCAGCGCCATGACACGCCGGCGTGGATCACGAGGGCGGCGGTGGCCGCGCCCGTGAGCGCGCCCGCGTTGAAGAGCGCGTGGAAGCGCACCAACGCAGACGGGTTGTCGACGAGTCGGTGGGACGCCTCGGCGTTCATGGCCGTGTCGATGGAGCCCCCGGCGATCTCCACCAGGACCAGCACGGCGGCGAAGGACCACCGGTCCCGGGTGAGCGAGAGCACACACAGGAGGGCCGACCAGGCGAACAGCGCGATCCAAAGGAGCCGGCGGGCGCCGACCCGGTCGGCCAGGTGCGCCATGACCGCGCTCGACGCTCCGGCCACTGCGACCGCGACCGCCAGCAGCACGCCCAGTTGGGCGTCGTCGAGCGAGAAGGCGTGCTGGATGTCGAACAGCATCACGGCCCAGCTGCCCCAGAAGAGGCCGAAGGTGGCGAACGACGCGACGACCGGCCCCATCCCGGCCAGGAGCCGCCCCCTCACGACGCGCCGGGTCGCGCTCAGGGTTTTCCGGCGGCGCCCGCCTTGGCCAGGAACGCGGCACGGTCGAGCACCACCCGCGTGACGCGGCCCGCACCCACCAGTCCGCCGCCGTCGCCCTCGAGCCGGGCGGCGGAGACGGTGAAGATCAGGCGCCGGCCCTCGACCTTGACAAGGGTGGCCTCGGCCAGCACGACCGCCCCGACCGCGACCGGCGCCAAGTGGTCGAACTGCACCCGGGTGGCCACGCTGGACTGGACCTCGGTCAGATGCCCGTCCGTGGCGCGGCAGGTGGCCTCCTCGCACAGCGCGATCAGGCGGGGCGTCGCGAGCACCGGGACGTCGCCGGTACGGAATTGCTCCGCCGTGTCCTCCTCGCCCACGGTCAACTCGAGCTGGGCGCTCAACCCGGTGTGCGGACCGTGCCCGGCCGCTGTGCTGGTCGGGGAGGGGTCAGCGGGCACGACGATTACGATACCGCCGTGACCGACGCCGCCCTCATCGACCGTGACGTGCTCGAACGTGTCCTCTCCACCGCGTTGGAGGGGGGCGGGGACATGGCAGAGGTGTTCGCAGAGGACGCCGTGTCGGCCAGCGCCATGCTCGACGACCGCCGGGTGGAGGAGCTCTCGTCCGGGCGGTCGCGCGGGGCCGGCATCCGTGTCGTCGACGGTGAGACCACGGGGTTCGCCCACACCGCCGACCTGAGCGAGACGGGGTTGGCGGCCGCCGCCCGGGCGGCGGCGTCCGTGGCCCGCCAGGGGGGCTCCCGGGTGCGCACCGTTGCGCTCGGTCCGCTGTCGGCCCACGGACGGGGCGAGCGCACGCCACCGGACTCGGTCGACAAGGCGCGCAAGCTCGAGTTGCTCACACGGGCCGACGAGGCGGCACGCGCCGCCGGTGACGCCATCACCCAGGTGCAAGTGGGTTGCGGGGACAGCCGGCGCCGGGTCCTGATCGCCAACTCCGAAGGCCTGTTGGCCCAGGATGACCAGATCCGAACGCGTTTCAACGTCGCCTGCGTCGCCAACGGCGACACGGGCATGCAGACCGGCTACGAGTCGCTGGCCCGCACCGAAGGCTTCGAGATCTTCGAGCGCAACCGCGTCGAGGACATCGCGCAGCGCGCGGCCGCCCGCGCGCTGGTCAAGTTGTCGGCCCGCCCGGCTCCGTCGGGGGAGGTGCCCGTCGTGCTGGCGGGCGGCAGCGGCGGCATCCTGTTCCACGAGGCGTGCGGGCACGGGCTCGAAGCCGACCACATCGTCAAGGACGCGTCCGTCTACACGGGTCGCGTCGGGGAGCTCGTGGCCAGCCCGCTGGTCACGCTCGTCGACGACGGGACGCTCCTCGGCGAGTGGGGGAACTTCGCCGTGGACGACGAGGGGTGCCCGCCCGCCCGCAACGTCTTGATTGAGAACGGGGTGTTGACCGACTACATGTGGGACTGGTTGCGAGCGCGCAAGGAGG
>Ga0116217_10004480_pt1 | contig 12443 bp, 13 predicted proteins | sample Sb_taG_6_FD_89697 | JGI IMG/M metagenome (GOLD analysis project Ga0116217, IMG submission 89697) | Peat soil microbial communities from Weissenstadt, Germany - Sb_50d_4_PS metaG | ecosystem: Environmental > Terrestrial > Soil > Wetlands > Peat | place: Germany: Weissenstadt | collected 2010-09-21 | reverse complement strand
CCAGGATTAAGGGGGGATGTGACGTTCCGGGTGGTCATCCCCCAACTAAGAGCCTGAGTAGGCAGGAGCATCTCGTGTGAGGAAATCCGCTTGTATCGACCCGCACAGGGAATCGAGATCGCTCGCAAGGGTGCACGAAAGTACCGATACGGTTACTCCGTCAGAGGGCTCAGCAGGCTTGACTTGCGGGTACACGGCATCTCCAACTGAGCTGAGCGGACCCCCTGAGCCAGCGCCTGTCCCACGGACACCCGAGGGGTCGCGGAATGCGACCACGTCGTCGGTAAGGCGTTGAGTGCTCTCTGTCGACGGGAGGGTGGGACAAGGCAGAGCGCCTGCATAGAAGGTCACCGCTGGAGAGTTTGGGAAGAGAGGACAGATCAGTTGAGCACCTGGACCATGGCCCGTGTAGTCGGAATCGAGTTGTACGACTTCACTACCCGGCGGAACGTTCGTTACGCTGAGATCGGATTGTCCGGAGGGATAGACGTCGAGGCGCTGGGCACCGTCGGCGGCGACGAGCGCGCTGCACGCCCATCCGGCAGGCCCGAGGACCGTTAGAAGCCCATTGGAGTAGAACTCAAGCCCATGTACTGTCTCAGCAGTTGGCAGCTCGGTCGGCACAAACGCGTTTAGGTTGTTAGCGCCGTAAGTAGTAGGACAGGCTGCGACGGGTAACACGGCGACGTTGCCATCCCTGTTGGACGGCGACGTGCTCGTCGTCGTCGGTTGAGTCGTACTCAACTCGTGGTTGGAATCCTTCGAGGTTGTGCAAGCCGACGTCGCACTTCCAATCACAGCGGCGATCAACACGGCTCTCCACATGAATCGCACGGTCCAAGCCTATTGCTTGAGCACCTCGATAAGAGGAACGCTGGATTGCCAAGAACCCGGCAGTCGAATCGCCCGGGCCAAATGGATACCCGAAGCGCCCGGGATCTCCGAATATTCGCTCTGTGTCAGATTTGATTGTGGCGATGTCGGCCCGGCACCTTCATCTAATCCTCTGTTCTTGCTGCCTCCAACGCTGCCGCGATGGCGCAGCCCAAACGATGACCACTACCGAGAGGGGGTGCCGCTCCCGAGCATTCGGGGCAGCACCCGACGGAGCCCGTTGGCGTCAGTCCACCCCACTGGTGTTTCTCAAGAAGGCGACGAAGCTCGGCACTCTCGCTTCGGATTCGGTCTTCTGTCTCGCTCATCTGACGCTGCTTTCAACTTGGTGGGTGGCATGTAGTGGTCCCAACGCCCGGCGAGCGCGTACGCTTGGATTGAGCCTCGGCGGCGTGGGGTGAGGCTAGAGGTGCGCTGGTCAGCCCTCACGCTCAGAGATCGTCTCAGTTACGGCATCGACAAGCTGGTGCGACAGGTCGGACAACGCGCGGCCAGCGGCGAGTTCCTCACCGACCATGGGCATGTTCGGGTCAGCCGGGTGGCGTCTCGCCCGACCGGTGCCGATGAATGTGGCACCACGGATCGTGAGCGACGCGCGCGCCTCGGTATGGCGATCGTCCTCGCTGAAGGTGATTTCAATCTCACTGGTCTCGATCATCTCGTCCCCTCCCCGGCAGCCGATGTCACAAGGCTACGCCCACGCGGAGTCGGTGTTTGTCAACTCCTGACGCGAGCAGGTGCGTGCCGACACCTTATCCAGCGTCATGCGCCCTCAGTGTTCTTGGCAACGAGTCGGAGGATACGGATGTGTTTCTCGGTATCTAGGAGCATGAGGTCCACGATCAACTCCCATAGGGAGGTGTTCTTGAATCGGCGGAGGTGTTTTCGCAGTCGCTTGAGTTCAACGTGGTCATGTTCCTCTGCCTGGATTAGGCGTTGTGTCTCTTCAGCCAAGGCTGGATTCCCGGCATCCTTATGCGTCATGTCCGGTAGCACCGGATCGGTGCTCTGGTCGATCAAGCCCCAGGCGATGGCGTTGGCCATCTCGACAAGAAGTCCATGGTGTCGCCGCTCGTCGTCAATGATGAGCTTGACGAGGTAGCGCGTTTCGGGGGCGGAGGCGTCCTCAGCGAAGCGTTGGTAGCGACTGAGGATCGCACCCTCCTCTTCGCCGTGTCGGGCAAGCATCTCCACTAGATCGCAGGTGTCCTTGCTTGCGCCGGTGCTCTTCAGCCCTTCCATGGCCGACTCAAAGGTGCTCTCCATCCGTCCATTATTGTGGACCAACTCGGAGTGCGCAGGGCCAAGCAGACCCCGCGGCGCTACTCACCCGCTGGTCGGATCCGCACCGTGTTGCGTTCAAGGGGCCGGTGCGGCCGTCCGGGCACGTCACAATCGCCGGATGCCACTGAGCGCTCAACTCACGGGTTCTGCTCGGGGCTGGCCAAGCCGCCACCCGGCCTAGGCGCTCAGGATCGCTCACGACCGCGATTTGGAATGGATACACAACAAGTACGGGATCCCCGAATACCGGGGACGGCTGCCTGCGTCGACCGTCTGCCCCCCAACGCCAGCCGGGAGCGGCACATGCTGGATGGAGGTCACCTGCTCACAAAGCTCAGCGGTGCGGAGGCATATCCGAAACCGATTCCAGCGGACGCAACCAGAACGCAGCCCGTCGTGCAAGTCTCTGTCGTTACTGTGTTGTAAGGCTTGGCGGTGGCAGTTGAGGAAACGTTGAAGGTGAGCGATCCTTGACCAGAGTTGTTCGTCAGTCCAGCTGGTTGAGCAGCGAGCTGGAGTCCGCAGCGTTCACGTCGACTGCAACCGCGCACTCAGATACGAAGAACTTTCCACCCTGGCCAAGGCCTCACACTTGGACTTCCACCTCGGCGACCCGCTCGGTATTGGCGTCGCTGAGCGATTGCGCGTGGGTCAGGTTGGAGGCGGGTCCGTCACCTTCGGACTCACTCCGCACAGGTAGACCGAGCATCACCCCTCTTTCGCCCGCCCTGGACCAAGGGTGATCTCGGCCGGTCCGTGGGATGCTGGGCTGGCCTTGTCAGGGCCCACAGAACCGGCATTGTCTAGCGGGCCGAGGAGCCAGGCTTCAGAGTCAGAAGAGGACCGTGGATATGCGCCCTTAGGGGAGTTGGACGCCGCCCTGCTCGACTTTCTCAAGCCGCTCGATCTGTCCGGAAGCGGTTGCTCGCAACGCGGGTTGCTGCTCACTGCACCAGGCCCGCCGGCAGGGATGCCGGCAGGACCTTAGTGACCGGCTGCACGATCGTGAAGGAGCCGGCCCGCCATGCGTGCACGGGCACGCCCGCATGTGCGCACCACGACTCGAAGCGCCCCAAGGTGGCGGATGTCGTGACGAAGATATAGGCGGGGTCGTTGCTCGAGAGCGCAGCACCGGCAAATGGCGGGTATTGGCGGGCGTAGGCGGTGACGGCCACCCGGCCGCCGCTCTCAAAGGTGGTGCGGTAGGCGACCCAGTAGGTGGCGAAGGCGTCGCGCACGTCGTGTGCCACCAATGCAGCCTGCAGTGGGGCCGTGTTGGTCGGCATGGCCACGTCAGGAGCGCCGAAGCGAACTAAGAGCGGCGCAGGCTCCATGGCCAATCCGGCGGTACAGAGGACGACGAGCGCGACGATCCCGCCGACGAGGACTCGCTGCCCCAGGAGGTCGGCCACGTTGTCCATGCCTACACCGACGAGGAGGGCACCCACGGCGGCGCCGAACATGACGTAACGACCCTGACCGACAACATCGGCGTCCTGGTTGAGCGAGTACAGCAGCGGCAGCAGCACCACAGTCAGCAATGGCAGGCGACAGCGCGCCGCCCTACCTGTTGTCACCACCACGCCGAGGGCAACCACGGCGACAAAGGCGGCCCAGGCGAAAGAGACGCCAAAGGGACCACCGACCCATGTGAGTGAGCCCTCGACGCGCACGCCGAGGGCGATGGGTACCTCGGTGGTGAAGAACTGCACCAGCCGGTGAGGCACGCCAGCGATCAGCCCAGTCCCCCCTGGCACGGCGACGTTCGACCAACGGTGGGTGGCGCCGAACACGATGACGGGGAACGCGCCGACGGCGGCACCACAAAGCAGTGCCGGTGCGTGGCGCCGGGCACGCCACAACGCCGGCCCACACCACAGGGCGGCCGGCACCAAGATCTGAAGCGACATCGGACTTGACCAGAAAGCCAGGCCACAGAGTGCGCCCGTCCACGTCATGTGGCGCCACCGCCCGTCCCCGTTGTGCAGGCGGGCCAAAGCAGCCAGGGCGCACAGCGACAGCGCCAGGCCCACCATGTACGTGCCACCAGGCTTGAGCGAGCGCCACACGAAGGCCTCCGGCCACACCCAAAAAGCCAGGGCGCCGAAAAGGGCGGCACGGCCGCCGACGATGCGTCGACCGGCGTGCCACAGCGCCAAGACGGCCGAGGCGTTGGCCAGGGCGCACGCCGCCAGGAGTTGGCCGGTCCCCGAACCCGTCACGGCGAAGACAACCGCCGTGAGGACCGCCTCGAGGCTCCCGCCGTAGGACTGACCCCACATGTAGGCCGACAATCGGCCGTGGTGCAGCAACCCCATGGCCATGAGCCCGATGACCGAGCCGTCGGAGGTGAGCGTGCCGAGGGGATGGACTGCGACCCACACGCGTTCGGCGATGCCGACGCCCACCACGCCGGCGACGCCGATCACCGACCAACGCCTGCTGGCGGATCCCACCATCTCCGGCGCCGGCTTTGGCACCGGGGCCCATGCCGGTGCCGCCTGACCCTCCAGCACGGCGCCTCCGCCCAGGGCAGGTGGAGAGTCGAACACCATCAGACCCTCCCCCGAAACGCCATGGCACGACGTTTTAGCAGGCCAGGGATCACACCACCCGCCCTCGCCGGCGCTGTTAGGGCCCTGTTCGGCGACCCACTGCCGCGTGACGGATCACCACGGCTCGTCTCGTCATCGTCTAACGGCAGCCCGGCTCATGCGGAACCGGCGCACTACGACGGGCGCGCTTCCTGGGGATGATTCTGAAGCAGTCGCCTCCTCCTATAACTGCAAATTGCGGTCGCAACGTGTATCCGCTTGTCGCGCGCTGGAAGTGCCGGAGTCGGAGGGGGCCCGACCCCATGGCATGGGGGCCTGATGGCACCCGGTAATCGGTGCGATCCCGATCGCGGCTGACCGCGCCAGCACAACCTCGGTATGAGGGGCTTGCGGCGTAGAGCCGCAGCGCCTACCCGCACGATTTCGACGGCGGGCGCTCTTAGGGGCGCAATGGAAGGACCAGAGTGAAGGAGGTCCTTCCATGTCCACCACGACGATTGTCAGCCCCACCCCGATCTTGTTCGACGAGGCCCGGCTTGCCGTTGCCGGATTCCTGACCCGGTACTCCGGGCCCACGAGGACGAGCTATGCCACCGACCTACGCCAGTTCTTCTCGTGGTGCGCCCAGATGGACCTCCAGGTCTTCGCCGTACAACGTGGGCACGTGGAGCTGTGGGCGAGGGCCATGGAAGACCGGGGACTGGCTCGAGCCACCGTTGGCCGGCGCTTGTCCACGGTGGCGGGCTTTTTCCGCATCGCCGTGCTCGACGGGCTGCTCGAACACTCTCCGGCTGAGTACGTTCGGCCGTCCGAAGATCCACACCGAATCGGCCACGCTGTCACCGCCGCCCTCGATGCCGGGGTACCACTCCGAGATGTACAGATCGCCGCCCGGCAACTCCGATCCCAAGACGACCACACGCTACGACCGTGCCCGGAACAATCTGGACCGCCATGCCAGCTACATCGTGACCGCCTTCGTGGCCGGTGGGAGCTGATCGGAGCGATGCCGGACGTGGGACCGAAGCCGACGAATGGCCAGCGGCTTTGGTGCCACGCCGGGTCCCGACGGATCGGGATCCCCGAATATCGTGGCTCCGACGGTGGAAGCCTTCCGGCCAGACGTCGAACGGCACCACCACATATCGGATGCGCCTCGTCGCTGGCCTAGTGTCCAAGATATGGCTCTGATCGAGGTCTACGCGGACATTTGGTGTCCGTTTACTCATGTCGGGCTTCGTTCGGTTGTTCGGCGAAGAGAGCAGTTGGGACGAGATGATGTGATCGCGCGGGTTCTGTCGTGGCCCCTCGAACTGGTTAACGGAAAGCCGCTTGATCCAATGATCACGGCAAACCACGTGGACGACCTGCCAACGCAGGTGGCCCCCGATCTCTTCACGGGCTTTGATCCTGAGCACTTTCCACGCACCACTTTGCCAGCTCTCACACTTGCGGCCGCCGCCTACCGTCAAGACGGCAGAATCGGTGAAACCGTCAGCCTTGCTCTCCGTGAGGCCCTCTTCGAGAAGGGTCGGGACATCTCGCACCCTGATGTACTGGCCGACATGGCAAGTGCGCATGGGGTCGCAAGTGTCGACGCCGAAGACCACGAAGCCGTGCGGCGCGAATGGCACAGGGCGAGTCGCGGGGTGTCAAGGGATCGCCTCACTTCTTCTGCGGGGACATCAACGTCTTTTGTCCTTCGCTCGATATTTCCACAGACGAAGAGGGACACCTGCGCCTCCAGCGAAATTTCGAACTTCTCAATGTATTTCTCGCAGATTGCTTCGGGGAAGAGAACCACCACCGGAATGAGGACCGCCCCCGCCAACAATGATCCGGACGGTCATGAGCCCCCACGCAGGCTCTGACGGACCGCAGATATAGCTCGGGTTGCCCCGTGGGCCTGGTGCACGACATCGGCACTGTGCGCGCACTCAGACCGGACCCTCTCTGTGGCGTGTGCTCGCGGCCGCGAGCTTCTGCGTTCAAGCCGCGTCGCGGGTCTTCTCCAGTCCGTCAAGGATCAGGTCGAGCCCGAACTCGAACTCGTCGCCGTAGTCGTAACCGGGCCGGAGGACGTGCTCGGTGGCGAACTCGGTGAGGTGGGGGTACTCGTCGGCGGGGACCTGCGCCAACATCGTCTGCGCCACCTCGACCGTCTCCTCCTCGGTCTCGCCCAAGGGCAGAGTGGCCTCTTGCAATGCGAAACCATAGATGTAGCTGTCGAGGGCGGAGAAGGCGTGGGCGGTCATCTCGACCGAGAAGCCCGCCGCCCGGAGGCTCCCGATGACGGCGTTGTGGTGTCGGAGCGTTGCCGGGCCCGGTGAGGTCCGGGTCGACATCAGGGCGATCGCCCACGGGTGGCGTCGGAGTGCCTGGCGGGCGGACTGCGCCCGTTCACGCATCGCCGGCTTCCAGTCGGTTCCGCCTGCCGGCAGGTCGATCTCGGCGAAGACCAGGTCAACCATGCCGTCGAGGAGCTCGTCCTTGTTGGCCACGTAGTTGTACAGGGACATCGCCTCGACCCCGAGGGCTTCGCCGAGCCTGCGCATGCTGAGCGATGCGATCCCGTTGTCGTCGGCGAAGGCAACGCCCCCGAGGAGCACGCGATCCCTGGTCAGAGACCTGCGGACCTTTGTTTCGGACTTCGACGGCGGGGCCATCTTCGCTCCTTCCTGGACTGTGCTTGACAACCTTACGACGTAAGCATACCATTACTTACAACGTAAGCCAACGACCATCGGAGTGACCATGAAAACAGCAACGATTGAGCGATCGATCGAACTGACAAACGCCACTTCACCGGCGACCGTGACCGCTCCAACCGTGCGGCAGAGTGGGCCGACCGACACAACCACCAGGAAGACCGCAGTCCTTGTCGGACTGTGCTTCCTCGCTGCCACCTTCACCTTCGCCATCGGTAACGCGCTTATCCGCTCGTACTTTTCGAGCGCGAACCCGCGCGACGCCCTCATCGCTGGGGTGTTCCTTCTGGGCTGCTGCGGACTCTCCGTCGCTGCAAACGGTGCAGCGATGCGGCGAGTCCTCTCGCCGCATACACCCATTCGCTCGCGGGCCTACCTCGTCCTGCGGGTGACGGAGTGCCTCACACTTCTGGCAGTTGGCGTGTACTTCTTGGCAAGCCACGCACAGTGGAATACGTACGTCCTTGCCGTCTACGCGGTTTCTGGTGCCGCGGGGTTCGTCCTATCGTCTGCTTTGCTGTCATCGAGGATCGTGCCGAGGAACCTATCCATGCTGGGAGTCATCGGCTATCCCGTATTTTTGGCAGGAAGCATCTTGGCCATGTTCAACGTGATCGACATCACACACGGCGCAGGGATGCTTGCGCTGGTCCCCGGCGGCCTCTTCGAGTTGATCCTGCCGATCTGGCTCTTCACCAAGGGCTTCACTACCCACCTGCTCGAAGCACGATGACAACCGAGACTCGCGATCGACTGACCGGCATACGACAAGTGACCACAGAGGGGACTACGATGCAATCCATCACCCAAGACCACTATGGCGACTCTGAGGACGTCGCCCGACTACGCGACAAGTCCGCGGATACAAACCGGTCGATTCGCCAAGCCACCACCATTGCGGGAGTCGGACTCCTGCTCATGTCGGTGCTCTCGGCCTTTGGCTATCTCGTTGCCGTCAAGGGGCTCGTGGTTCCGGGGAATGCCGCACGGACGGCCAACAAGGTTGCAGACCAAGAGAGCCTGTTCCGGTTCGGCATCCCGAGCCTCTACCTCGTGGCCGCACTCGATGTCGTCGTTGCATGGGCGCTGTACCGGGTGTTCAAGCCCGTGAGCGATGCGCTGTCGAAGCTCGCGGCATGGCTCCGGGTTGCGTATGCCGGGGTCTTCGTCGTTGCCATCAGCCAGCTCGTCGGGGCACTGAGCGTGCACACCCAGGCGCTCAGGCATATCAACTCCTTCACCAACATCTGGGACGCTGGGCTCGTCCTCTTCGGCCTGTATCTGTTCGTCCTCGCCTACCTGACCTTCAGATCGGAGTATGTCCCGAGGTTGCTGGGCGTCCTGCTCACCATCGCTGGGTTCGGCTATGTGTTCGACTCCGCCGTCCGGGCGCTCGCCCGAGGCTCCTCGTCCGATATCTCCGCCATTACAGGCATTGGTGAGTTCGTGTTCGCGCTCTGGCTCGTGATCCGAGGACGCCGCATCACATTGGGTACCGAGACGCGTTGATCGACGAGTGGGTCCAGGCGCTGAGGGTCGATGCAGACCTCAAGGGGCTGCCGGAGTCTCTCGTCGACGCCGAGCACCGTCACGTCGCGCAAGCCCATCAGCAGCTCGCACGTCCGTCGTAGCGTCGGTTTGCACGGGTGCTCTCCAGGTTCCGAGTGGCTTAGGAACCTTTCGATTCTGAGCGCCCCAGCTACGCCGGACGGAGCGAGAGCGCCAGGCGTGGCACGACGAACGACACGAGAAAGATCGGCAAAAACCTCTTTCCGGTGCATCGGAAGGCGATGACCTGGCCCTCGGCCGCGTCGAACGTCAGAGTGCGGCTCAAGTTTCGGCCGTTGCGGACTTGCAGGGTATGATGTCCAGCTTCGATTGGTATCTCGATCGTGTCGTTCATTTCGACCGATCCGACACGCTCACGGTCGACCACGACATCGAACGTGCCACGACGGACCTCCACTCCGATCGCTTTATGCGTCAACTTGAGAGTTGCCGACATCTTCAGTCTCCTTACTGTGTCAGCCGATAGGCTGTTGCTAGCTGCTGCTTTCATCGTGAATGCGTCACCTCCGTCAACCAGCCGCCAGATGCCGCTGCTTCTCTTTGCGATCGCTCCTTTACATCAAAGCTTTCATAGCTCGCCCGGCTTCTCTGACGGGCTAAAGGGTGCCCCAGTTCGCCGGATCGGTGGTCATCATCTCCCATCGGATGAGCTGCTCGGTGCTGCCTCTTGCAAGCGGTGCGAACCCATGGCAGGACCGCTCGCAAGTGCAGGGCCCGGTGCCCGAAAAGGCCCAGCGTGCCCGGAGCCGGACCGACCGGAATCACCTGCATATGCGCGCCTTTGGGCTGCCGCCTCCGCCCGCCCGCCTCCGTCCGCCCCGCACGGGTCGATAACATCACTTCTGCGCTACCTCCGAGCGATGTGTTCGGACAGCGCTAAACGATCGCGAGCACCGGGCATTCACGCCGAACGCCGGCCTCCCCTGACCTGCCGCCGCACCAGCACGACGGATCCGGGCGCTCGCGGCCTACTCGCGAGAGTCATCTGCCCGGGCCGGCTCATCTGAGTCCCGACCCGAACCAGGAGAACCTGGGACAATTCTCCGGAAAATTCTGGAGGCGTTGTCGATCTGGCTGTCTCTCGTTCGACGCAATGGTGAGAGGCTGGGAAGGTCCCGCCTCCAGACAGAGGAGTCACCATGCCGAGATATCTTTCGATGATCCGCGTTGACGAACAGAATCCCCCCGACGTGAACGCGAGCCCCGAATTCTCAGAACGCATGGGGGCCCTGTTCGAGGAGATCACAAAGGCCGGCGTCATGCTGGACACAGCCGGGCTCACCCCGACTTCCGAGGGGACCCGGATCACCTGGACCGGCGGCACGCTGAGCTACAAGGACGGGCCCTTCACCGAGAGCAAAGAAGTCGTCGGTGGTTACGCCATCCTCCAGGCCAAGGACAAGGCCGAGGCCATGGAGTGGACCAAGCGGTTCTTGCAGATCCATCCGGAGCACTGGAACGTCACCGCCGAGATCCGCGAGATCGCAGAAAGCTGACCAGGCAGGGCTTGCTCCACCCCAACGTGGCTGCTCTGATGGGTGGTCGTGACGGCGTCAGCCCAGACCGATTCGCTCGAAGCGGTGTTCAGGATCGAATCCGCACGGATCATCGCAGGCGTCGCTCGCATCGTGCGAGACGTGGGGATCGCCGAGGAGATCGCACAGGACGCGCTGGTGGCTGCGATAGAAGCATGGCCAGAGACAGGCACCCCGAACAATCCGGGTGCCTGGCTCATGGCCACCGCCAAACACCGTGCGATCGATCTCGTGCGCCGCAAGGAGACATACGCTCGCAAACTGGCGGAAGTTGGTCGGACACTGGCCGACGTGCCGCCGATAGAGCCGCCGGACACCGAAGGTATTGACGATGATCTGCTACGACTGATTTTCGTCGCGTGCCATCCGGTACTGTCGCCCGACGCCCGTATCGCTCTCACGCTGCGGCTGATGGGCGGGCTCACGACGGATGAGATTGCCCGAGCGTTCCTGGTCTCGGAGCCGACGATCGCCCAGCGCATCGTCCGCGCGAAGCGGTCGCTAGCCGAGGCCGAGGTTCCCTTCGAGGTCCCCTATGGGTCCGACCGGGCTGCCCGCGTGGCGTCGGTTCTCGAGGTCATCTACCTCGTCTTCAACGAGGGGTACGCCGCTACGGCCGGCGAGAACCTGGTGCGTCCTGGTTTGTGCGAGGACGCACTTCGCCTGGCTCGCGTCCTAGCAGGTCTGATGCCGGCGGAGCCGGAAGCCCACGGTCTAGTGGCGCTCCTCGAATTCCAGGCTTCCCGGATTGCGGCTCGGACGGGACCGACCGGTGAGCCAGTGCTACTCGCGGACCAGAATCGGTCCAGGTGGAACCGAATGCTCATCGGCCGCGGCAGCGAGGCCCTGCTTCGGGCGGGTGACGGCCCGTACTCACTCCAGGCCGCGATCGCCGCGTGTCACGCGCAAGCAATTCGATTCGAGGACACTGACTGGACGGCGATTGCCGTCCTTTACCGCCAGCTCATGGCGCTGACCCCGTCCCCTGTTGTCGAGCTGAACCGAGCCGTGGCCATCTCGATGTCGGAGGGACCCGCGGCCGGCCTGAAGATAGTGGACGCCGTGGCCGACGAACCGGCGCTGAAGAACTACCACTTGCTGCCGAGCGTTCGAGGCGATCTGCTCGAGCGCCTGGGGCAGAAGGAGGAGGCCCGTTCGGAGTTCGAGAAGGCGGCATCCATGACCCGGAACGTTCGCGAGAGGGAGCTGCTCCTGAAAAGGGTCTCTCGCTCCCGATCCTCTCCCTAGGACGAATCAGCGCCCAAGGAGCCGCGTGCCGTACATATCTGCGGCCCCGAATATCACCCTGTCCGCATAAGCCTGGGTAGCGCGGATCGGCCGATGTGGCGGCGGGCAGAGGCGGCGGCCACCGATGTCATGTTGCGCGCTTCGATACGCAAGTCGAGTTCTTCGCGCAGGGCATCGCGAAAACCGTGGACCAGATCGACGGCACCCACCGATCGACCCCAGCATCGGGATCAGCAGTTATGAGCGTGGTGGACGCATTGCCCGGAACCGTCTGATCTGCTCGCTCTGCCGCCCCGTCGATTGCCCAAGTCGTCCTACCTGGGCAAGTGGTGCTTTGGATCTATCAGGGAGCTGTGCCCCGTCTCTTTGAGCGGTGCTTCGTTGGGCCATTCGACCCTGGCGGGTCCGTTGGCCGACGGCGCAAACTGGCGCTATGAGTGCCGGCGTGGCCACGATGGGAACAGGAGTGGTTACCGGTGCCACGCGGGAGAGCACGGACCAATCAGATCTCGCAGTCGAAGTGTCCCGTCTCTCCAAGCGCTACGGCGCCGTGGAGGCAGTGAAGGAGGTTTCCTTTTCCGTGGCACGCGGTGAGGTGTTTGCCTTCCTTGGCCCCAATGGGGCGGGTAAGACCACAACGATCAAGATGT
>Ga0116217_10004479_pt1 | contig 12444 bp, 10 predicted proteins | sample Sb_taG_6_FD_89697 | JGI IMG/M metagenome (GOLD analysis project Ga0116217, IMG submission 89697) | Peat soil microbial communities from Weissenstadt, Germany - Sb_50d_4_PS metaG | ecosystem: Environmental > Terrestrial > Soil > Wetlands > Peat | place: Germany: Weissenstadt | collected 2010-09-21 | reverse complement strand
GCTGCACACCTGGGGCTCGACGCTCACCCATCATCCGCACGTGCATATGATCGTGCCCGGTGGGGAGGGCTCTCGCTCGACGGCAAGCGATGGGTCGCCTCCCGCTCCAACTTCCTCGTGCACGTCAACCTGCTGGCGAGTCTATTCATCGGCAAGATGCTGGCGATGCTCACGCATGCGCACGCCGCCGGCCAATTGAGGTTCTTCAACGCGCATGCCGGGCTCGCCGACAAGACCACGTTCAAGCGCTTCATCGCACCGCTGCGGCGCGTCAAGTGGGTGGTCTATTGCAAGGCGCCGTTCGCCGGACCGAAGCAAGTGCTGCGCTATCTTTCCCGTTACACCCACCGGGTCGCGATCTCGAACCGCCGCCTCATTGCAGCCGACGACGCCGGCGTCGCGTTCCGCTGGAAGGACTATCGCATCGACGGGCCGGGACGCTGGAAGACGATGCGGCTTCACCCGCACGAGTTCATCCGCCGCTTTCTCCTGCACGTGCTGCCCAGGGGTTTCCACCGCATCCGCCACTACGGGCTCTTCGCCAACGCCAACCGCGCCGAGAACATCGCGACCGCCCGCGCATTCCTCGATGTCGCCCCGCCTGCCGCCGATCCACAGCAGCAGTCGGGTATCGCCCCGGAGGCGCCACGCGTGACGCCCTGCCCATGCCCGCGCTGCGGCGCCCGCATGATCGTGATCGAGGTGTTCGCACGCGGCTGCGAGCCGAGGTGGCGGCCGACGCCGAGCAGGTTCGACACGTCATGAGCCGGACTTCCTCCGCGCGCCGCCGCTTTCCCGTCCCGTTGCGCTGGCTCCATGCTGGCGGCGATCTCTCTCAACCCGATTCATGGCAATCAATGCGCCCGGCGCCCGTTGATACCCTTCAAACCCAGCCCGGGACGCTTCTTCCACTCTCTCGCCCGCCGCCGCGTGCAGGCATGCAGGTCGCGTCGCCCCAGTGCCGCGCCTCCATCGAATGCGCCGCTAACCTGAAATCCCCATAGCGCTCGCCGCCCAGCCGCTGCCCAGCTTCCCGCGACTTCGTGCCCTGGCGCTTTTTGGACGCCGGCCGGCTGAGCGTGCGGAGAGTGCGGTGTCGCCGGCGTCCAAAAACCTGCACAACAGCAGAAGTTCGCGTCCTTTCCTGCAGAGCGACCGTCAGGACGATATTTAGGTTCAGGTCGATTTAGGTCGAGGTCGAAAGCGCAGCGATCACCTCACCGAAGGCATCCTCGCGCGAGCAAAACATGCCCTCTCCCTTACTCAACCAACAAAAAGTATCTTGCTTCTGGAAAAAATGATCCACGATGTGAAAACCAAGTGCGCGATACACCTCGAACTGCTCTTCGGTGAAGAACTGATCCGTTGTTGTTTCATGAGGAAACGATGGATTTCTCCTTTTGTAGTCGAGAACGTAGTCCTTTTCGTCTCCTGTGACCGATGACTTGAAGTAGAGGAGGAGTCCTTGAGCCCCGTCGGGGTAAAACACCCGGCCGATCGCACAGTGCGGCCCCGGCGAGGGCACGTAAGTTCCCGAAGCCGGATCTTCGTCGATAGTCCGCGTCTTCGATGCGATGTCCGCCCACGAGAGATTGATGCGGACACCGAAGTCGATCCGCGCAAACCGTTCGACCGTTTTCAGAGATCCGAACTCCATTTCGGGATCCGCCTCGGCGTCGACCACAACAATGAGCTTGCAGCCGCGCTTGAGAAGCTCATAGACCCCTAGGTTTTCTATGTTCCCGCCGTCAGTCAGGTAGACGTGGGCGCTGTTTTCGTCGAGCAGACTGAATATTTCGTAGATTAGCCAGAGCTTCGACAGGAACCAAGTCCTAACCTTACTGAAAAAATCAGTCGAGAGCGGGGTTCGCGCGAGGTAGCGAGGGTTCCACAGCCAATAGCCAAGGCGAACGTTCAGAAGCGCGAGCGTCGGTGTCAGCGAGCGCACCGTGGCTGATCCCATGTTGGCGGAGACCGCCGCCCCCGAAATCGCGACGGCCGTCGCGAGGTCAAGAGAGGCGTCGATCTGCTCCATGCCCGGTCGCCCATCCTCGGCCTCCGTCGGCGCATAGAGCGTGAGATCACTCCCGACGAAGTAGGGGGTGAATATGAAGAAATCCGCGTTCCGGCCTCGTTTGTTGGCTTTTCGAGACCCTTGAACGTTGAGCGCACAATTGATGATCGGGTAAGGCCCGTCGCTCGTTTTCAGGCTTGAAAGCTTCAGGGTGTCGAGATACTCGGCTTCCTCTTTCCCCGAAAACCAGAACAGGAAGGCCTTGCTCAGGCGATCGCGATAGAAGCGAAGAAGCGAGTAAGCGTTGGCGTCGAAAGAGAGCGCCAGCACGAACAGCGCAACGCACGCGCCGACTAACCCAGGCCAGCCGAAGAGCGGACGCCAGCCCCAGATGATGACAACGCTCAAGTAGAGGTAGGCGCCCCATACCGCCAGCGGCACAATGATCCCGGCGAGGAGGAAAGCGGCGGACGTGACAGCGACCCGAGTTGTCTTCGCCATCCAGCCCTTCGGTTTTGACGTCTCCGCCAGAGCGGTGCGCAAGACCTGCCCCGCAGCGGAAAGCGCTGTGGCGAGACCGGCAAAGGTCACTCCACCATGGCCCTTGAACATTCCCAAAGGCCTGAATGCCAAGGCCAGAATGTATTCAGGAAATCCCTGTCCCGGGGCCGTGAACTTCAGCACGCCGGCAAGCGCATGGATCGCTATCGGCTGTAAGTCGAGGAGCGCGGAAACCGCGACGACGACGACCATCACCCCTGAAAGCCGCAACGCCCAGCTGTTCGCATCGTTCAGGGAGCGGTGGCCCTCGCACGCCGAACGCGCCAACACCCATACGACAAGCACGATGGCCAATGCGCCGGAAAGATCGATGGTGAAGGCAAAGGGCTTCGTGAGGAGACTTTCGTCCAGGGGGAGCATCCCACCCGTTGCGCGGTCAAGGAGGCGGACGAGATAGCTTCCCTGGTTCAAGTCGTCGAACGTCGGAAAAACCAAATAGGTCAGAATGGCGAAGAACAGGAGCACCGCGAGGAGGGGAACCGCGTTCGCCAACACGCCGCGCAACAGGATCGCAATTACATCAATCCAATTTTGCACTGCGCTGCGCGTGCGAGGAAACAGATAGTTCGAATAATCGCGCAAATGCGCGACTGACGGACTATCGGCAACGCCGTCGCCAAAGAGAGATTTCTCGGCTGAGGGACTGCTCGCCTTCGCCAGGTTGGCCGTGAGACTCCCGCCGATGTAGCCGCCGCCCGACACCGTGGAAATATAGTCGAAAGAGGACAGTCGGCCGTTGGCGTGGAGGGCCTGCAGCGCGCCGAGCCCAATAGCGGCGGAGCGGATTCCCCCGCCTGAAAGCGCAAGGCCAATTGCGTCGCAGGGCGTGGGAAGCGGACGCTGTCGACTCTCGTCCAGCGCGTCGACTTCGGCGGGCTCCGGGAACGTCGGCGGTTCGCGGTTCTTGAGACTGTTTTCGACCTGTTTGGCTCGCGTCCACAGTTGCGCCCTGTTCGGCGCATGCCTTCCATTAAGGTCTCGCGCATGCCTCGACTGTTCGGGAACAGGCTTGATCGGATTCCGGTTCAGCCCTCCGGCCGGCCGGCGCGCCGGAGATTGATCACGCCGAATTCGACCGCGAGCACATCCTCAAAGTAACGCAGAGCGGGGGCACGCTTGAACCCGTCTCTCGGCATCTTCAAACACTCCTGCTCAGTCCGGCTCGATCGGAGTAAAAATCACGTACAGCTTAGATCAGCGGACGCGCGCTCCGCGTGACATCTCGCGAGATCGGTAAAGAAACCAGGATCCTAGCGTTGCAAATTGTTGCAAATGTCTTCCGAATGGTTCCTATGGCCTGCTCATCAGCTCCGCCACGCAGTAGCGGTAATAGAGCCAGGCCAGGATGACCGCGAAGGTGAGGTCGAAGAGGCCGAACCAGAAGAAGCCGCCCTCGCCGGCGAAGCCCCAGACGCAAAACCAGACGGTGGCCATCCAAACGCGCCCGACAATCCCGATGATGTTCGCAGCTCGCGAGCGCAGCGGGTCCTCGAGGCCGGGAAAATAGAGGGCGGTCACGAGGATGAGCGTTGCGCCCCAGCCGCGAATCCATCCCGTGGGAACCGGCGTTGGCAGCCCAAACGTCTGCGAAACGAGGTCGGCGGGCAGGAACATGCATCCGAGGCCGATGAGAAGGTGCAAGACCATGTTGAAGCCGAGCGTCTTCCGATAGACGCTCTTGCGTCCCGCGGCTTGGGCTTGGCTCCAGCCAAGCATCAGGGCGTCCGTCATGCCCGCCTCCAATTAAAACGTCAGCAAATAGGCCAGGAGATCCTGCTTTTCGTCTTTCGGTAAATCTGTTCCATAGGCGTGGCCTTCGGCGCTGTTGCCCCGCGCGCTCGTGTCGAAGCAGAAGACACTAGGCGTGTTGGCCGGCGGACAGGGCGGCGCCTGAAAGCCACCCCTGACGGGATCGAGTACGTCCGATCCGCGCAGGAATCGCTTCGGCCTTTGATCGGGCGGCAGCAGGAGATCGGCGAGCGTCGGCGCCGATCCATTGTGCAGATAGGGCGCCCGCAACCAGAGGCCGTCGAGGGGCACGTTGGCGTATCCGTTCGTTTTGACGAAATGCTTGAATTGGTAGCGCGTGCCGGCGAACATGGCGGACAGTTGCCAGTCGCGAAACTGCTGGGTGTAGGAATTGAGCCGGTTCGGATCGGTGCGCACGTCGTCGATCGGCTCCACCTTGCCGATCTTGTCCCCTTGGAAGACGAAGCGGTCGGCGCCTTGCCAGCCGTGGCAGCCGGCGCAGACCTGCATGTAGATCGTCTTGCCGCGGGCGGCGGCGGAAGGGTCGGGCCGATAGGGGCTCGGCGGCGGCTTCAAATCCATGAGCCATGCCGCGTTGCGCTCAATTGCCTCGTGGTCGACCGTTTTCGGCGTCACGCCTGCGCCAATCGCCGCCGACAGATTGCGCTCATCCAGAGAATCGTTGTTTCCGTCCCAGTGCAGGCTCATCGTCTTGCGCGGGCGCTGGTTGAAAATCGCCGGAAAATCGGCGGTCCCCACGGCCTCCGCGTCGGGGACGCGGCTTCCGGGCGGCAGCTCGAGCAGGAGCTTATAGGGGTTGAACGTATCGACTCGGCCCGGCCCCCACGGCGGCTGCGACGCCAGCAGCGGCAGAAGCCGCGCCCGATGTTCGATCAGGCCTTCGCGCACGCGCGGCAGCACCGCGTAACGCCAGGCGAGGCGGTCGATCCAATCGAAATGCGCGCCCTGACGCTCCATCGCCGGGATCAGCGTGTCCGGTGCCAGCCGCTCGTCCGCCGCTATGTCCAAAATGAAGCGCACGAAGCGGTATAGGTTGAGATTGTTTGAGGGCATGCCCGGGACGATGTGAGGCGGCGCATCTTGCGTCTCGCGCCAAGTGCCGACATGGCATGTCCCGCAATTGAACCAGACGACCTCGACGCCGCTGACCTGGCGGCGCGAGATGCCGATCGGCAGGTCGCGCTGACGGCCTGCGGCGTCCTGCGCGTAGAGAAAGCCGAAGGCCGAATAGTCGTTGCGGCCCTCGAATTGCTCGGGAAAGAGGCTCGGCAGCGTCTTCCACATCCAGTAGGGCAGGCCGCTGTTGGGCTCCGTCCCGATCGAACCGTACGCGAAGTGTGCGGCCTCGTCGCCGTAGGCGGGGGTCGCTTCGCCGCGAAATTTGAAAAATGCGACGGCGCCCAGGATGACCGTCGCGAGACCCATGAGCAGCAGCGCAAGCGCGATCAGCCACGTCAGCGACAACAGCCACATGCGTGGTCGCAATTGAATCTGGACGGCGGTGAAGGGCTCGTTGATACCGGTCATCGCGACATCACTTCTTTCGAGGGGATCACGAACTGACCATGGACGCGATAGACCGACATCACCGCGTCGATCATCGCTTCACGGCTCGGGTAGCGCGAAACGTCGTAGCAGCCCATTGGGTTCTTCATCGCGCTGACTAGGCAGCGGTTGCAATAGGTGCAGGGCTTCTCGGGACGGTCGGCCCCAGCGGCCCACTGCTGCACGAGGTCGTTGTTGGCGACCAGCGAGCGGGCAATCGAGACGCCGTCGAGCGCCCCCGAATTGATGGCGTTGCGGATGAACGAGGCCGTCTGGAATCCGCCGGTGCAGAGGACCGGGATGTTGACCGCCTTGCGGATGACCCGCGCCTCTTCGAGATTCACCCCCTCGATCGGCTTGCCCTTCTTCATGCGGAACCACAGCCAGTGGAAGGTCGGCCTCAACAGCGGATAGCGGAACAGGAGATAGTTGCGCATCCCGTGCACACCGGAAGAGATCATCGCGTCGTAGGTGGTCGTCAGCGTCTCGAGCGAAAGATCGCCGGGAGGATTGAGCGGATGAGGAAAGAGCGAGCCCTGCGAGACATGGATCGCATCGGCTCCGGCCGCCTCGGCCCATTTCGCGATCGCCACCGTATCTTCGAGGGTGTTGCCGCGTTTCTCCCACGGCACGACATTGTTGTGGTCGACCGCGCTGAGTTTGACCTGCAAATGGAAATCGCGCCCGACCGCGTTGCGGATCGCCTCGATCACGTTCAGGAGAAACCGCGCGCGGTTTTCCAGCGAGCCGCCGTATTCGTCGGTGCGGTCGTTGATGCCCGACGACAGGAACTGGCTGAACAGGTAGCCGTTGGCCGAGTGCAGCTCGACCCCGTCGAGGCCGGCTTCGCGTGCACGCCAGGCGCCCCGCGCGAAGGCCGCGATCGTATGATCGATCTCCGCCTTGCTCATCGCCTGACAGAGGAACCCGTGCAAGGGCTCCGTTTTGCTGGTCGCGCTCGGTGCCTTTCGCGCCTGGTTGTGGACGCCCGGCAGGTCCATCTGGCGGCCCGAATGGCTCAGCTGCATGATGAACTTGGCGTCGAAGCTGTGAACAGCCTCGCCGAGCTTCGCCCAGAGGGGAATGAAGTCGTCGCGGTGCACGGTCGCATAGCCCGCTATGATCCGTCCCTCCATCAACACCGGGACGTAGGACGAGATGATCGCGCCGACCCCGCCCGCCGCAAATTTGGATTCCCAGTTGATTCGCGTCTGCGTCAGCGAGCCGTCCTCGTTGTCGAAGCGGCCGGAGATATTGGAGCGGAAAACCCGGTTCTTCACCGTGAGGTTGCGGAACTTCAGTGGCGAAAAGATCGGATCGTTTTCCATAAGCTTCACCTCTGCGCCGTTCGCCACACCGCGGCGAGCAGCGCGGGGACCCAGGCGTGCGCGGGGCATCGGGCCCAGTTTTGCGTCATGAAAGCCGTTCGCGCGCTCGGGGCGCGCATGTTGGCGGCGTCGAGCTGCAGAAGAACCAAGGTCACCGGGCTGAGATCGCCGGCGAGAGTCAAACTCGCCTCAGTCGGCTGGCGCAAGACCTGCTGGGGCGCGACGAGGCATTGCGCGGCGGCCGCTTCGGGGGTGAGCCGCCGGCGGGCGGCGGGATCGGCCCAGAGCGCGCGCATGCGCGAGAAGCCGGTGACCAAGTTGTGCACGGCGACGCCGGTGCCGTGGACTCCGGACGGGTCGCTGCCGACCTTGTCCGCCAGCAGATGCCTGGCCTTCGCGACCGCGCCCGTGACGGCCCACCAAAAGACGAGCAGGAGATTGAAGCTGCGCGGCGCCTGGTCGAGCACGCGCGCAGCAGCCCAGCTCCTTGCGTCGCCCTTGTAATCTGCGCTGAAGAGCCGGCCGACCGCTTCCTGCGCGAGCGGTCCGACCGACGCGTCAGGTCCCTCGCCGCGCACGTAGCTCGCGAGCTTCTCGACGGACGGATCGCCCGGGCCGAGGGCCGCTGCAATCGCATTGAGGCGGGCTTCGAGGGCGGCTTGCGCCGGCTTCGGCCGCTCAGGTCCATGGGGCGCGACGGGCGGCAGCGGTTCGCCGTTGAGGCTCAGCGCCTTGCGGACGCGGCCACTCACGATGCGGTTGATGAGCGGCCCCCTGCCTCCGTAGTTTCGATCGAGCCGGGGGTCGTCGGCGAGGTCCGCGATCAGATCTGGATCGCTGACGGTCAGGAGATCCAGCAGCGCCGGAATGTGCAGCCTCATGTCGCGCCCGAGCTCCACGGAAAGAACACGTTGCGAAGATTGGCGAAAAGCGGCGCGAGCGCCGGACAGTGCCGCTGAAGGACGGTGCGCATGCTGTTGTCGGCGACCCACTGGAAGCCCGCCGGCGTATAGACCTCCGGCGTGAAGTCGGTGGTGAAGAAGCGATCGCTCCTGAGCCTTCGCGACGCCATCAGGATGAAGATGCGAAACACCGTGTCCGAGAAGCCGAAACCGGGCGGCGTGCCGGGGTTGGCCTGCGCTTCGCAAAGCGTGCCGACGAGCAGATCCACATCCTCGACGGTCGCGTAGATGGCGCGCACTTCCTCCCGCCACTTCGGATTGGTCGTCAGCTCCTCGAAGGTCTGCGGGGCCGGCATTCCAATGAGGCGGCGGAACTGGCAGTAGCGGGGAACACCGCGCTCGCGGTCGCGCAGAATGTCGGTCGCGGCAAGGTCGGTGTAGATCCCTTGCTCGGGCTTTTCCGGCAACCTTCGCAGGCTGTTCGGGTAGTTGTGCAAGACCAGGGCCCCGGGATTGCTGGTGGCGAGCGAGTAGAGCACGTCGTCAAAGCCGATCGTGCGATAGACGCGCGCCGCGCCGCCATGGGCGACATCGAGAAGCGACAGCGTCGCAAGCTCATGATTGTCCTGATGACTGCGCATCGAGAACGTGTCCGGCATCAGCGGATGCATGCGGTAACAGGCCGTGAACTCCTCGGTCATCGCGTAAGGCGCCGAGTCCTGCCCCCCGGGCGAGCCCGGAAGGCCAGAGATTTCCTCGGTATCGCTCAGACGGCCATAGCCCCGCCAATAATGTTCGCCGGCGATTCCCCACCAGTTCCCGCGCATGGCGAAGCGCCCTTCCGGCGAGTTCATGAGCGAGGGAGTCCACTCGGTCGTATGAATTTTCGCGATGAGCGCGGTCACCGTGAGACGGGCTTTCTGGAACAGCCACTCGCCGTCCGCCTCGGGGAAATCGATCTTGAGCCGGTCGACGACGGCGTTGTGCTCACGCGCGAACACCGTGTGCATGACCGAAAGGCCGAGCCACCAGTTGCCGTTGACGCCGGTAAGCTCGAGATCGGGGAACTTTGCGCCTTCCGGGTCGCTGATCTCGTCGCGGATCGGCTCGATCGGCAGGTGGCCGTCCGGCGTGAGCCCGATCTTGCCGTCCGGCAGCAGCTGCCTCGTCTGGGGATCGCTGCGGATCAGCTTCTGGCGCGTCAGCGAAGAGCCATAGATTTGCGACCCGTCCCACCAGTGGGTGACGGTGTTGGTAAAGGTCGAAGGCCGGCCGTCGTCGGCCGGTGTGGTCGGCGCCCGCGTCGTGCGCAGGATCGACATCGGGTTCTGCGGCCAGTCGTCGTCGGAAGCGATCGGCACCTCATACGGGTTCGCCGGGTCGTTGACTCCGTGACTCAGCCAATCGTGCACCATGAACTGAAGCCACGCAGGGACGAGCACGTTGAGATAGGGAACTGGCGCGAATTCGCGGCGCGCCAGGAGTTCGCTGCTGACGCGGCGCGGATTGGGCTCGAGCAGCGATCGCTCCGCTTCGCCGAACGTCTCGCTGATCGGCACGTTGCGACCGAACCGCGCGCCCGCCATGCCCATCCAAGGGAGTTCAAGGCTGTTGAAGGAGCCGTCCGCGGTTCTGTGTCCTTTGACGTCTTCGGCGGGCGGGTCCAACGCCGGGGCGGCGGTCTCCGTATTGAAGAGATTACGCTGCCGCATGATGACGCGGACGCCGGCGAGCGTCGGAATTGCGATGAGAAATGGCCACTTGTGCCATGGCGCGAGGGCGCTTGTGACGCGAGCGAACGCCGAAAGAATGCGGTCACCCAACCCTGCAGCCATCGGTTCCCCCAAGACCCAGCTTCAGAACGACGATCTGTCGCTCTCTCTACTTCCCAACCCAATGCTCTTATTGTCAACCCTACAGGGCTAGCCAGTATTCCGTCTGTGATCCAAATCACACAACCGCAAGGAGTTGAGCTCTAGGCGGGTAGCAATAATCGACGAGACGGCCGGGAGCGTCAGCGATAGGGAATTGCGGCAAACCCCCTAAAACAACGGTCCTATCGGTCAACACCTGATGCGTGAACCCGGCGAATTGCTGGGTGCGAGCGATGGCGCGCTTCTCCGTGTTGCTTGCGCTGACGTAAGGCGACGCCCAAAAACTGCCGAATCGGTCAGGCGACCTTCCCCCCACGAAACCGCCTGAGATGCCGAAAGAACACGTACCGCTTATTTTTGGGCGTCGCCTAAGGAATGGAAGTTCGCTAACGAACTTCCGGTTCGGGCGGAACCCTTCCTTCCAGGTCGCGCAGGTCTACGACCGCTTACCATCCCACTTGCGACGTTCGCGGTCGCAATCCGCTACGACCGCTCAACGTCGACTCCGGTCATCTGCCACGGCCTGCAGCGCTGCAACGACTGGAGCTCGGTCCAGACCTACCGCCATCGTGTCAATTGCCGCGGTAGTCCACCCAGATTGAAGTCGCGTCCGGGGACCGGATGGATTTGCCACGTTGCTGGGCCCTAAGTCGCTAACCCAACTGATCAGAGATGGGAACTTTAACCGAACCCGACGCGGCGCTTGCCGGTTGCTTTATGCCGCAGGTTTCAAGCGCCCTATAGACGCTCCCACGCCCGATACCGAGGGCGCCGGCGATTTGCGTCACCGTACGCCCCGCTTTGAAGAGCTTCACCGCTTCGTCCGCTTTTAGCCGCGCTGACGGCCTCCGCCCCATGTAGCGATTCTCGGCCTTCGCCTTCGCGATGCCCTCGCGCTGACGCTCAAGCATCATCTCGCGTTCGAACTGGGCGAAGCCGGCGAAGATGGTGAGGATGAGCTTCCCAGTCGCGCTCTTGGTGTCGACCGTCTCGCCGCCGAGATTGAGCACACGAAGGCCGGTACCGCCATGGCGTCGCATCCGACATAGCCCCGGCCACAATTTGAGCGGGGCTTCACTATTTTTCGGCATCGACACTAGCGCGCGCAGCCAATTCTCCGGCGATCAATGGGTCGACTTTGTCTCACTCAGTCCGCCGCCGCAGTCGGATTAGCCGGATATCACTGCTTCCATCAAGCGACCCTCGCCATCGCAGACACCGGCGGCATCGCCTTCCTCATGCCGCTTTTCCAAGCTATTAATTGTGAGGGTTTGTTACAATCGCCGCGCCAGACCAAAGCGTCAGGCTTCCCACGAAATCGCGCACATTGACTGGGCCCCTTTGAGTGCCCCTCGGATTCGTACGAGGCATCTCGTACGAAAGGAAGTGGCATATGCGCAACCTCATCCAGCCCCCGCCGTCTATGCACTGCGAGCTCTGCGATGGCGAACTACGGTTCAAACGGATTGAGCCAGACGATCCGGCCTTTGATATGGAAGTCGAGATATTCGTTTGCTCAAAATGCGGCCATGTGCACTCGTTCCCGGTGATTCACGACCCCTATGCCGCACACACCGCGAGCAGTATGGCGCCCGGCAAGGTGGGCCAGCCGGGCGAGGTCCGGCAGCAATAGACTCGCTTGATGCGCGGTCACGGATTCGGCTGACTCATTGCGGACTCGACGCAACTGGCTCGTCGGCCGTGGTCGCCGCGTCGGGGTTCGAAGCTACGGTCGTCGGTGCGCCGGCCGTATACGCAATCGACGCGTCGTGATGGCGCGCGATAAACTCGGCGAGTTCCTCCGGCGTGTGTGCGGAACCTCTATTCGCTGGATTCGTGGGCGCGCAAGGAATCTCTCGAATGCCTGACATTGACTCCAGTGAGATCGAGTTTCAGTGCCCGAGCTGCGGACATGAACTGAAACAGACCGTAGCAGGATTGAAGGCGGAGAGGAAGATGATCTGCCCGGGTTGTGGGATAGGAATCAATATCGATACGGATAAGCTGGCCAACGCCGCCGAGGAGATGCAGAAGGCCATCGACAAGACTCCGTCTGAGATCACGATCAAGTTCTTTCGATAGGACGAGAAGGAAATCTGGCGCTTGGCGAGCCGCCGCCACGGGCCTCCTCTTCAAAGTTTCGGCCGAGCCTCGCTCGGCGACGGCGCGCTCGTCCCTTCTCCCCGCTTGCGGGGCGAGGGGGAAATTCGGTCCTTGCCCCTACACCGCAAACACCTTGGCCGGATTGAACAGGTTCTGCGGATCGAAGGCGGCCTTGATGCGGCGCGTCAGGTCGAGAGCGGGCGCTCCGTGCTCGTCCTCCATATTGGCGATCTTCTTCTGGCCGGATGCCGCGCTCGCCGGTGCAGGTGCCGCCCTCAGCTAGACAGGAACACGGAACTCAACCCGGCAACCGCGAAGATAGGCCAGGCAATCCCGCGCTGATGTCG
>Ga0116217_10004478_pt1 | contig 12445 bp, 10 predicted proteins | sample Sb_taG_6_FD_89697 | JGI IMG/M metagenome (GOLD analysis project Ga0116217, IMG submission 89697) | Peat soil microbial communities from Weissenstadt, Germany - Sb_50d_4_PS metaG | ecosystem: Environmental > Terrestrial > Soil > Wetlands > Peat | place: Germany: Weissenstadt | collected 2010-09-21 | reverse complement strand
GAGTTGATGTTCCAAGTTACGATGCGCATGGAGGCTGCGAGCGGCTCAGGCGGCTTCCATTGCGGGCAGGTCGGGGCCGAGCTCGCGCGCGGTGTGGACCTCGATGCGCTCTACCGTCATGACCCTCTCTCCGTCCATGCCCGCCTTTGCGCTCGACGCGCACACTTGATTTCTCATGCCCTGAGCGGCAGCGCCGCCTTCTCCGCCTCAGTATAGAAAGCGTCGGCGTGGATGTCCTCCGGTACCATGTGGCACTCGGCCAACATGGCGCTCGCCGCTTCGACCAGCGCCGGCGGTCCCGCGAGATAGGCCTTCCAGCCCGCGAAGCTCGTGTGATCCGCGCGCACGGCCTCATGCACCAGGCCGGTGCGCCGCGGCGTCGGCCGGCTCGGCTGGCTCAGCACCGGGACAAAGCTGAGATGGGGATGGCGCGCGGCAAGGACAGTGAAGTGGTCCTCGAGATAAAGGTCGCGCTCGTCGCGCACGCCGAAATAAAGCTGGATCGGCTGGGTGATGCCGTGGAGGAGTGCGGTCTCGACGATCGACTTGATGGGGGCCAGGCCCGAGCCGCCGGCGATGGCCAGGATGGGGCCGATGTGGCGCGCGCGCCAATAGGACGTGCCGAACGGGCCCTCGACAGTAACCTCATCGCCGAGTGCCAAGTGCAGCGCGACATGGCGCGACGAGCGCCCGCCCGCCAGATGGCGGATGTGAAACTCGAGTAGCACCTCGGTCGGCATATTGGCCATGGAATAGTCGCGTGGATGCTGGCCGCGGAAGCTCACGCGGGCATATTGACCGGCGGAAAAGCGGAACGGCCCGCCGGAAAGCACCTCGAGACGCACGCGCTTGATGTCGTGGGTCAAGCTGTCGAGGGCCGCCACGCGGCAGCTCAAGAGGCGCAAGGGATGTATCGCGATCTCCTCGCTCTCGAGCCAGCCGACCTCGACGTCGGAGACGGGCACGGCGCGGCACGCGAGAATGAGCCCTTGAGCCTTCTCCTCCTCGCTCAAGGCATAGGCGGAATAGGGCATCATCTCGACCTCTCCCGCATAGAGGTGCGATTTGCAGGCGCCGCAGTTGCCGGACTGGCAGCCGTGGGGATAGGGCACCTCGGCCGCGAGTGCTGCCGCGAGGATCGTCTCGCCCGCCGCCACGGCAATGGCGCGGTCGTGCTGGCGAAGGCGAGCCGTGAAAGCCATGCAGGGCCTCGATGCCGCGCGGGTGGGAACCGTTCTTCGGCGGCAAGCTATGCGGCGGACAGCGAGATTTCAAGCCGGGCGGCCACCCCGGGACGCGCATAGGCGAACGCCCGGTCTAGGGGGGCTTGACCGGGCGTTCTGGAGCTCCGTAGGGAGCCCGAGGGCACCAGGGGAGCTGCCCTCGGGCAACCGGCGCCACCGGAGTGGCTGGCCGGTCGCTCGCTTATGAGATAGGGCTAAAGAGACGCCTTCGTCATGACGGGTCCGACGCCCAGCCATGCGGCTCGTGCAGCGCTTAACATTTCACAAGTTTGACGCGCGCCCACGCGCCCGGCCGTGAAAATGCCAAACGCGCGATGCGGCGGCGGCAAGGGGTTTTGCGCCGGGCCCAAAGGCCTTAGGCGGCGATGCCGATCTGTCCGCGCGCGCGGGCCTGGGCCCTTGCCCGGGCGGCATCGCCGAAGGCGCGGAAGAGGGCGCAACTGACGGGGTTCTCCAGCACCTTCCACTCGGGATGCCACTGCACCCCCAAGGCGAAGGTGGACGCACCCTTGACGCTCACCGCCTCGATGATGCCGTCCGCGGAGACCGCCTCGACCGCGAGTCCCGGTGCGGGCCGGTCGATCGCCTGCGCGTGCAGCGAGTTGACCATGAGCTCCGGCTGCCCGGTCAGCTGAGCAAGAAAGCCGCCTTGCGTCAGAGTGACGGCATGACAGGGGCCATACTGCACCTCGCGCGGCTCGCCTTGGCGCATGCGGTGGTCCATTTTGCCGGGAATCTCCTGCACGCGCTGATGCAGCGTGCCGCCGAGCGCCACATTGAGCTCCTGGATGCCGCGGCAGATGGCAAAGAGCGGCAGGCCCCTGCGGATGGCCTCGCGGATGAGCGGCAGCGTGGTCGCATCGCGGTTGGGGTCGTGCTTGGTGCCCGGCACGCTCGCCGGCCCCTCGTAATGGTGCGGCTCCACGTACGAGGGGCTGCCGGTCAGCATGAGGCCGTCGAGAGCGGCGACCAGCGCCGGCAGGCCGTCGCCGTCGCCGAGCGCTGGGATGACCAACGGTATGCCGTCGGTCCCTTGCACCACGGCGGCGAGATACTTCTCGCCGCAGGCATGGAAGGGCCAGCCGTTGATCTCGCGCACGCAGGCCGGGAGGCCGATAAGGGGTCGGAGGAGAGGGGTTGCCATGGCATCCACTCGCGTCGTCGTCGCTTTGCGCTGCAAAGGAATCACGGGATGCGCGCGCGCGCAAGAAGATTCGGCAGGTGCTGCCCCGCTTCCGCTGGCTGTCTTATCATTCTTATCATTGCCAAGCCGCGCGCGCCAACGGATATGAGCCGGCGCCGGGCCCGGCGCTCGCGAACTTTCGCGCCTGCGGCCACCCCACCCTTGCCCTTCGGCACCTTCGCTTAGCGCTGGCCTCCCGCACCCGGGCTCGGCGAGGGATCGACGAACTTGAAGAGGTTGGGGTCGAGCTTGGTATCGAACTGGGCATCGAGCAGGGCCACGTCGATCTCCTTGCCGTTGCGATCGATCACGGTCCACTTGCGCAGCTGGAGCGGCTTGTCGCTGAAGACGAGCGTGATGCGGCCCTGGTCGGGATGGCCTTTCTCATGGAGCGTCACGCGGAGCGAGTCGCTGCCGCGCTCGACCTTGGCGACCGTGACATCGTCGCCCAGTCCCACCTTGTCCTTGACGAGAAAATAGGCCGGCGTCGAATCGATGGGCAGATAGGTGGTCTGCTTGAGCTGCGGATCGTAGACGGAAAGAAAGACGCCGCTCGCCACCATGAAAAGCGGATCGGGCGGGTCGTACTGGATCCTCATCTTGCCCGGCCGCTCGAGATAGAAGCTGCCCTGGGCAATGCGGCCGTCCGAGCTCTGCATGAAGTGCGCGGCGACGGTGCGGATCGAATCGAGGTATTGCTCGACCCGTGCCAAGTCCGCCCGGTCGGCCGCACTCAAGCTCGCCGCCGGCGTCGCCGCCACGGCCGCAAGGGGCTGGAGTCCCAAGGCCGCCGCCAAAATCGCTTGCTTGAGAAACCTCATCGCGCCGCTCCTGCCCACGCGTCCCTTCGCCGCCTTGCCCGCACGCCACGGGCGGCAGCCGCACCCGATCAATATGGTGCCTCGGCCGCGCCGACACAACGAGCCGCCGGGCAGCCCTCGAGCCGCCCCGGCGCCGCGACGCCCGCCGGCCAGCGGGTCGATCAATGCCCCGACCTGGCGCTTTCGGAGGTCGGCGAGGGGTCGACGAACTTGAAGAGGTTGGGATCGAGCTTGGTATTGAACTCGGTGTTGACGAGGGAGATGTCGATCTCGTTGCCATCGTGATCGATCATCTTCCATTTCTTGAGCTCGAGCGGCTTGTCGCTGAAGACGAGCGTAATGCGGCCATCGTTGGGATGGTCCATCTGGTAGATCGTGACACGGAGCGAGGCCTCGCCGCGCTCGAGCTTGCTCGCCGCGATGCCGTCGCCGAAGCCGACTCTATCCTTGAAGAGGTAGTAGGCCGGCGTCGCGTCGACCGGCACATAGGTCGCCTTCTTGATGCGCGGATCATAGATCGATAGCGTCGAGCCGCTGGCCACCATGTAGAGCGTATTGGGCGTCGCGTACTGGATCCTCATCTTGCCCGGCCGCTCGATGTAAAAGGCGCCCTCGGCGTAGACCTCTCCCTCCGCGCTTTGCATGAACTGCCCGTGGACCGTGCGAATGGAATTGAGATACGCCTCGACGCGCGCGAGGTCCGCCTGGTCGGCGGCACTCAGGCTGGCCGCAGGCGTCGCCGCCAGTGCCGCCAGCGGCTGCAACGAGAGTGCCGCCGCCAGAATTGCTGCCTTGAGACACTTCATAAGCTTGCTCCTAACGCCGGCCCGATCCTCATCCTCAGCGCCGCCGGTCCGCGCCCGCTGCCGAGAGCCCGCCTTTTGTATGCTGGGCAAAGCGGCGGCCTTGCGGGCCGCAGCACGGGTGCGAACTATTCGCCATCGTAACGATGTCGCGGCTCGCGAAAGTCGCGACCAAGCGGATAACATGCCCTCTCGGGCGCGCGGATGCAACGACCGACAAGCGAGCGCGTGTCATCGCCGCCGCCGTCGGACTCACTCGTCGTCCTCGATATTGCGGCCCAGCACCTCGCGCTTGCCCACGTGATTGGCGACGCTCACCACGCCCTCGGTCTCCATGCGCTCGATGATGCGGGCGGCACGGTTGTAGCCGATCTGCAGATAGCGCTGCACGAAGCTCGTCGACGCCTTGCGCTCGCGGCAGACGAGCGCCACGGCGCGGTCGTAGAGCTCGTCGCCCGAGCCGCCGCCCTCGAGCTCGGACATGAAGCCCTCGTCATCCTCCTCGGTCACGTCCTCGATATAGTCGGGATCGCCCTGCTCCTTGAGGAAGCCGACCACGGCCTCGACCTCGTCGTCGCGCACGAAGGGGCCGTGCACGCGGCTGATGCGGCCCCCGCCGGCCATGTAGAGCATGTCGCCCTGGCCGAGCAGCTGCTCCGCCCCCGACTCGCCCAAGATAGTGCGGCTGTCGATGCGGGAGGTGACCTGGAAGCTCACCCGCGTCGGGAAGTTGGCCTTGATCGTGCCGGTGATGACGTCGACCGAGGGGCGCTGGGTCGCCATGAGGAGATGAATGCCGGCCGCGCGCGCCATCTGGGAGAGGCGCTGTACCGCCGCCTCGATGTCCTTGCCCGCGACGAGCATGAGGTCGGCGAACTCGTCGACGACGACGACGATGTAGGGAAGCGGCGTCATGTCGAGGGGCTGCTCCTCGAAGATCGGCTTCCCGCTCTCGGCATCGAAGCCGGTCTGCACGCGGCGCTTCAGGATCTCGCCTTTGCGCGCCGCCTCCTGGAGGCGCAGGTTGTAGCCCGCGATGTTGCGCACCCCGAGCGTCGACATGGCGCGATAGCGGTTCTCCATCTCGCGCACGGTCCATTTCAGGGCAACCACCGCCTTCTTCGGCTCGGTGACCACGGGAGTGAGGAGATGGGGGATGCCGTCGTAGACCGAGAGCTCCAGCATCTTGGGGTCGATCATGATGAACTTGCACTGGCTCGGGGGCAGGCGATAGAGCAGCGAGAGGATCATCGTGTTGAGCGCGACCGACTTGCCCGAGCCGGTGGTGCCCGCGATCAGCAGGTGCGGCATGCGCGCGAGGTCGACGATCACCGGTGCCCCGCCGATGTCCTTGCCGAGCACGAGCGTGAGCTTGGCCGCCGTGCGCTCGTAGGCCTCGGAGGAGAGCAGCTCGCGCAGGTAGACCGTTTCGCGCCGTGCGTTGGGGAGCTCGATGCCGAGCACGTTGCGCCCGGGGACCACGGCCACGCGGACCGAAATCGCGATCATCGAGCGCGCGATGTCGTCGGCCAGGCTGATGACGCGCGAGGATTTGGTGCCGGGTGCCGGCTCGAGCTCGTAAAGCGCCACGACCGGGCCGGGGCGGACCTTCACGATCTTGCCCTTGACGCCGAAATCCTCCAGCACGGACTCGAGCAGGCGCGCATTCGCCGCCAGCGCCCCCTCGTCGAGCCGCTCCTCGTGGCGGGTGGCGGGCGGCAGCGTCAAGAGATCGGCGGGCGGCAGCTCGTAGCTTTCCTCAGCATCGAGGCCGAGGCTCGTCTGCCGAGAGTGAGCGGCACGCTTGCGCGCGGCAGGATTGGCCGCGCGCGGCTCGATCGCGGGCGCACTACCCTCGCGCGCGGTCTTGCCGGCGCCGTCGCGGCGCGGGTGCCGCGGCAGGCGGCCGAAATTGGGCTCGGCCACGCGGTCGACGAGGGCCCCCCGGCCGCGGCCCACGAGCCGACCGCCGAGGGCGCGGCCGCGCCTGAAGGCAAGGGAGAGGGAGCGCGCGAGGCCGCGCGGCCCGTCGCTCACGAGCCAAAGGGCGCCGCGCGCCGCGGCCCTCCACTCGGCCCAGCTCAAGCCGAGGATGTAGAGAAAGAGGGCCACGGCGGGGAGGGCGGCGGCGAGGCCAAGGACTTCCGCCCTCAGCGTGAGACCGCTCATCTCGGCCGCGCTCGCGAACTTGCCATGCCCGATGAGGCCGATAAGGCCGCCGAGCCCGGTGCTGATCGGCCAGCCCTTGGGTGGCGGCAGGGCTGCGCAGGCGATGGCGGCGAAAAGCAGCAGCGGGGCCAGGGCGGCCACGCGCAGAAGCGGCCGCGCCAGGCCCTTGTGGGCGGCGAGGCGCCAGCCCCAGAGGGCCGCCACGACGCCGATGAGGGTTGCCGCCAAGCCGAAGGGCTGCAGCAGGAGATCGGCGCCGTAAGCGCCGGGGCCGCCTACGAGGTTGCGCGCGGCGCGGGCCGTGGCATGGTTGAAGGAAGGATCGGCGGGGTCGTAGCTGGCGAGTGCGAGCAGCACCGCTAGGCCGAAAAGGAGGAGAACGGCACCCCCCAGCTCGGCGAGGCGGCGGCGCAGGAACTGCGCCGCCTCGGGAGGCAGCAGGGTCAGCCGGTTCGATCGGTGCGCCGCGGCACGCGCCATCGCTTCAGCTCCTCGCCGGACAAGGGCCGCTTGTTCTCGGTACAAAAGGTAAACGAGTGTAACGGCTGCGGAACGGCAAAACAAGCGCTCTCATACCGAGCAACGCAGGATGTCGCGGTGATGCGAGAGGCGCCCCACAAGTGGAAGCGACAGAGTTCCTGGTTTTGTCTTTGTTCCGCTCTCAGCGACTCGCACGCCGGGCCGTTTGCCGGCCGCGCGGCGCGAATTTGCACGAATCGATTTATAGTCATATTTGCCGATAGTTATCGAGATTTTTTGCCGCAGCATTAAAGCCGCGACTGATAACCCGCGATGAGACCCGGGAAATCATTATATCAATAAGTCAAGAACCTCCACCAGCCTGTCACTCGAGCCTTCCTCGGCAATCTCCTGTAACGGCCTGAGGACTCGTGCTGACGGCTTGCTCTGCGGGGCCCGTCACGAAGTTCCTATAAAGAAGTAAATATAACCCAAATATTTCAATATAGTGCGCGATAAAACTCTAAGCTCGTTCAAATAATGTATTCTAGTCCTTTGATAAAACGAATTAGTCCTTTGCGTCGTCATTTCCGCTGGAGCAAGCGCGGAGGGCCTCCGATAAAAGCAAACTTTTCCGTATGGTACGGCCCGGGGTTAAGACGAGCTGATGCGCCTCGCCGTCAGCAGCTTGAAATAAGGAGGAACATTTGCCGCCAGAACGGGGCACCCGAGTGCGTCGTAAAGAACGGCCCGCTCGAGGGAGCGGGCCGCGCGCGCGCATGCCTGCGTCTTGGCCTACTGCACGACCTCGCCGTGGAGTGCGAGATCGAGGCCGTCGCGCTCGATCTCCTCCTCGACGCGGAGCCCGATGGTGGCATCGAGGAGCTTGAGGATGATGAGCGTCGCGACCGCGTCATAAACGACCACGGTCAAGATGCCGATCGCCTGATAGAGCACCTGCGGAGCGTTGCCCTCGATGAGGCCGGAGGTGCCGCCGTACTCGCTGATGGCGAAGACGCCGGTGAGCAAGGCGCCCGCGGCCCCGCCGACGGCATGCACGCCGAAGACGTCGAGCGCGTCATCGTAGCCGAGCTTGGGCTTGAGCCACACGGCCCCCCAATAGCAGAACACGCCGGCGGCGACGCCGATGGCGAGCGAGCCCGCGGGGCCGACGAAGCCGGAGGCCGGCGTGATGGCGACGAGACCGGCGACGGCACCCGAGCAGATGCCGAGCACGCTCGGCTTGCCCTTGAGAGCCCACTCGACGAACATCCAGGTGAGCGCTGCCGTTGCGGTGGCGATCTGGGTGACGGTCATGGCCATGCCGGCCTGGAGGCCCGCGGAGACGGCGGAGCCGGCGTTGAAGCCGAACCAGCCGACCCAGAGGAGGGAGGCGCCGATGAGGGTGAGCACGAGGTTGTGGGGCGCCATGTGCTCGCTGCCGAGGCCCTTGCGCTTGCCCAGCACGAGCGCGCACATGAGCCCGGCGACGCCCGAGTTGACGTGCACCACGGTGCCGCCCGCGAAGTCGAGCACGTGCACCCAAGCCTTGTCGTTGCCGCTGTTGAAGATGCCGTCGGGACCCCACACCCAGTGCGCGATCGGGGCATAAACGAGGGTCGCCCACAGCGCCATGAACCACAGCATGGCGGAGAACTTCATGCGCTCGGCGAAGGCGCCCGCGATGAGCGCCGGCGTGATGATGGCGAAGGTCATCTGGAAGCACATGTAGACCATCTCGGGGATGGTGGGGGCGAGCGAGTTGACCGAGGGAATTTTCTTGCTGTCGGCGGCGATGTCGCTCACCACGCCTTGCAGGAAGGCGCGGCTGAAGCCCCCAAGGAAAGGCGTGCCGCCGGTGAAGGCGGTCGAGTAGTTGACGATCATCCACAAGACGGTGACGAGGCAGGTGATGGCAAAGCTCTGCATCACCGTCGAAAGCACGTTCTTCTTGCGCACCATGCCGCCATAGAAGAGGGCGAGGCCGGGCACCGTCATCATCAGCACGAGCGCCACCGAGGTCAGCATCCAGGCGGTGTCGCCGGAATCGATCTTGGGCGCCGCCGCCGCGGCGGGGGCTGCTGCCGCCGCCGGTGCCGCGGCACCTGCAGCGGCGGGCGCCTGCTGGGCGAACGCAACGCCGCCGAGCACGGCCCCCGCCAGAGCCGCGAGCATCACAAACATCGCCAGTCGGGTCATCTGCCGCATCGCCTTGCTCCTAAAATTCGTGACCTCTCGCCCCATTCCGCACTCCCGTTCCTCGAGCGCGGAGCAAATCTCAATTTCCATGCCACGCCTTCCGGCCTCCCTCGCGATCGCATGACTCGTCCCTAATGCGTTGAATCGCCGGGCGTCCTCGGCGGACCGGCGCTCCTCGGCTTAGGCGTAGAGCCGGACAAATGTGCCCAACGAATAAGCGCATGACGCCTCCTTGCGCAAAAGCTGGCCCCGATCGCGCGGCCGCTTATACGGCCTGCTCATTGCGCTCGCCCGTGCGGATGCGCACGGCTTGCGCCACATCGATGACGAAGATCTTGCCGTCGCCGATCTTGCCGGTGGCCGCGTGCTTCTGGATCGCCTCGACGGCGGCCTCGGCGAGCGCATCCCTGACCACGACCTCGATCTTGAGCTTGGGCAGGAGATTGACCGTGTACTCGGCCCCCCGGTAAATCTCGGTCTGGCCCTTCTGGCGCCCGAAGCCCTTGACCTCGGACACCGTCAGGCCCTCGATGCCGACCGCCGTGAGCGCGTCGCGGACCTCATCGAGCTTGAAGGGCTTGATGATGGCGATGACGAGCTTCATGGTCCGGTTCTCCCTCTTCGTGCCGAAGCCGGAGCGACGTGCGGGCCTCGGTCCCTTGAATTTTCAACAGTCTGAATTTTCAAGAACCGTGCCGGCCTTGCCGCATTGCGAAATTGGCCGGGTTCACACGTTTATTGCGTGTGCGCTCGGCCTCAGGGGGTGAAAATTTGGGCATTCGGCGATATTTGGTTGAATTTTGGGCATCGATTGCCCGAAGGCGCGGGGAACTCGGGAGGCGAAGCACATGGTCAGTGCGGGAAAGCTCCGGGCAAAGGCCGAAGTTGCCTCTCGGCGACGGCTGATCGGCCTCGTCTCCTCGCGGCTCCAGTCTGCCAACGGGAGCCCCTCGGCAGCCGAGGAAATGCCAAATCGCGAAAGTCGGGACGCGGCAACTCGTTAACAGTTTTGCCGCGAATGGAGCATCAATGCGCTATTTGTAATGATGTTTTTACGAATTTTGGGTAGATTGGCGGCGCTGAGTGCGTCTTAAAAACAAGCCGTCGAGGGGGATGAACCATGTTGCGCCTTGCCCGATTTGTTAAGTCCGCGTTGGCGCTGAAATCCAATGAGGGTGTCACCGCAATCGAATATGGTCTGATCGCAGCATTGATCGCGGTCGCCATCATCGTCGCGGTCACCCTAGTCGGGACCAACCTGCAGCTGACCTTCAACATGATCGCGGGCCACCTCGGCAGTTCACCGCACTAAGTCGCCCTCGGGTATTTGGCCCCGCCCGACAATGGAGCGGGTGGGGTCGTCCCTTGCCTGTGACGTTATTGTAGAAGCTCCTCTTTCCCTTTGCGCAGCCCGCCCGGCGCTCTCGCGGCGAGTTGCTTGCGAGGTCTTGCCGAAGGCCTGCGGAGGCAGCACTTGGCCGCAGCAAAGATCCCTGGTGGCGCGCTGGACATAGGGGCGGCACTCGGCGAAGCTGACGCCATGGCAACCCCCGACGAAACGCCGGGAGCACGACCCGAGGGCGTCTTGCGTACCGAGGTGCTGATCGTGGGCGGCGGCATGGTCGGCCTCACCCTCGCCGCGGCCTTGGCGGGTGCCGGCATCGAGGTCGCCGTCCTCGACCGCGAGAGCCCTCAGCATCAGCGCGAAAGCGCCTTTGACGGCCGCGCCTCGGCGATCGCCTGGGGCTCGGTCCAGGCACTCGCCGGCATCGGCCTCTGGCCCGCACTCGAGCCGCTGGCCGAGCCCATCCTCGATATCCGGGTGTCGGACGGGCCCTCGCTCCTCTTCCTCGAGTACCGCCACGCAGAGGTCGCCCCGCATCCGCTTGGCTACATCGTCGAGAACCGCGAGATTCGCAAGGCCTTGCTCGCCCATCTCGCGAGACTCCCGACGGTCAAGCTCCTAGCACCCGTGGAGCTTTTGAGCCTCGAGCGCGAGCGCGCGCATGTGCGTGCCCGGCTCTTAGGCGGACGGACCCTCGAGGCCTCACTCGCGATCGCGGCCGACGGGCGCAACTCGCGGCTGCGCGAGGACGCCGGCATCGCGGTCACCTCCTGGTCCTATCCCCAGATCGGCATCGTCGCGACCATCGCCCATGAGCGGCCCCATGAGGGCGTCGCGCACGAGCGCTTCCTGCCGGCCGGCCCGCTTGCCTTCCTGCCCATGCGCGGGAAGCGCTCCTCGATCGTGTGGACCGAGCACCGGGCCTTGGCGCCGGCCCTCCTCGCCCTCGACGAGGCCGCCTTCGCGGCCGAGCTCGCGCGGCGCTTCGGGCCTTATCTCGGGCGGCTCACGCGTGAAGGGCCGCGGTGGTCCTATCCGCTCGCCCTCCTTCACGCCGAACGTTATGTGGACGAGCGGCTGGCGCTGATCGGCGATGCGGCGCACGCCATCCATCCGATCGCGGGCCAAGGCCTCAATCTCGGCCTGCGCGACATGGCAGCGCTCGCGGAGATCCTCGTCGACGCGAAGCGCCTGGGCCTCGATCTCGGCGGGGCGGACCTCTTGGAGCGCTATCAGCGTTGGCGGCGGTTCGACAATGTGGCGCTCATGCTGGCGACCGACGCGCTCAACCGGCTCTTCTCGAACAGCACGCCCCTCGTGCGCCTCGTGCGCGACCTCGGGCTCGCCATCGTCAACGAGCTGCCGCCGCTGCGCCGCTTCTTCATGCGCCATGCCATGGGGGTCGTCGGCGAGCTGCCGCGGCTCATCAAGGGCGAGCCGCTCTGAGGCGCGATTGCGCGAGGAGTTGCACCACGGAGGCACGGAGAACACGGAGAAGCGATCTGGATCTCTTCGCCTTCCGCTCGCGATGACGGGCCGAGGTCGTCATTGCGAGGAGGCGAAGCCGACGAAGCAATCTAGAGCAAATCCCGAAAGCATGGAATCACCCCCTCACCCTTTGACGCCGCCGAACATGCCACTGGCATGTTCGGGCCAAGCGTCCAGTGGACGCTTGGCAGGCGTCAAACGGCTAAGCTCGGCTCCGCCTCGCTAAGCCTGCGCAACCCTCTCCCCCGCGTCGGGGGAGAGGGTAGGGTGAGGGGGATGCTTCCAAATCAACGGGACACGCTCTAGAATAGAATTCTTCTCCGTGTCCTCCGTGTCTCCGTGTGAAGCTTCTTGCGCCTAGGCGCGTCGCGGCGGCTCGCGGGAGAGGCCGGCGGCGGCGAGTGCCGCGAGGTAGCCCGCCCATTTCTCCGCCTGCCGCTCGCCGAGCTCGTAGAGGTAAGCCCAGGTGAAGATGCCGGTGTCGTGGAGATCGTCGAAGCCGATGCGGATCGCGTAATTGCCGACGGGCTCGAGCGAGAGTATGCCGACGTGACGCCGGCCCGCCACGAGCTGCTTCTGCGACGCGCTATGGCCTTGCACCTCGGCCGACGGGCTCTCGACCCTGAGATATTCCGCCGGATAGCGGAAGCGGATGCCGTTATCGAAATCGATCTCGAGGAGCTTCTCGGCTTTCTTGAGGCGGACCTCGACGGGCCAGTGAAGGGTGCCGTGCT
>Ga0116217_10004476_pt1 | contig 12448 bp, 10 predicted proteins | sample Sb_taG_6_FD_89697 | JGI IMG/M metagenome (GOLD analysis project Ga0116217, IMG submission 89697) | Peat soil microbial communities from Weissenstadt, Germany - Sb_50d_4_PS metaG | ecosystem: Environmental > Terrestrial > Soil > Wetlands > Peat | place: Germany: Weissenstadt | collected 2010-09-21 | reverse complement strand
TCCATCTTGCAGAAACGATCCAGTCCCGCTTCCCACACATTGATCGTGTCCGTGATTTCGTGTCCGTAGAGCGGCAGCTTCCCTTCCAGCCGCAGCGTGTTACGCGCACCAAGGCCGCACGGGACAGCGCCAAACTCTTTTCCCGCCTCCAGAACCTCGTGCCAGACCCGGGCGCTGGTCTCCTCGTCCGGTGGAACGTAAATCTCGAACCCGTCTTCGGCGGTATAACCCGTGCGGCCCATCAAGATATTCTTCAGGCCGCATACCGTCCCGCGTGTCAACCAGTAGAACTTCACCGCGCTCAGGTCCGCATCCGTCAGCTTTTGCAGCACGTCCACGCCCTTCGGACCCTGGATCGCAATCTGGGTGAAGTCGTCGGAGAGATGCTCAACCTTGCAGTCAAACTGGCGGGTATTGTCGCGCACCCAGTTGAAATCCTTCTCCCGCGTGCCCGCGTTGATCACGAGCAGGTACTCATCTTCTCCGAGCCGGTGGACGATCACATCGTCAACGAACGTCCCCTGCGGATAGAGAAGCGCCGAGTACTGCGCCTGCTCAACCGCCAGCCGTGACGCGTCATTCATCGAGATATGCTGCACGGCGGCCAGCGCTTCAGGCCCCGCCAATCGGATATCCCCCATGTGGCTGACGTCAAAGATGCCGACGCCCGTGCGCACCGCCATGTGCTCGGCGACAATGCCGCACCCGATCGAGGCAGGGTATTCTACGGGCATGTCCCAGCCGTTAAACTCCACCATCTTCGCGCCCATCTGGCGATGGACGGAGTTCAACGCGGTCTTGCGGACGACGGGCGGCGTAGCTTCCACGACGGACAAGAAGAACCTCGGTCAGACATCGGTTAGATAATCGTTCAGACGGTGGCTTGGCTGCCGGAATCTGGAACTGATTAACTTAACATCCGGGCGGGAACCGCGGCAAATCGGGTTAGGTCTCAGGTCTCAGGTGTCAGGCCCAGGAAAACCAAATCTAAAGAAAGCCCGGCACGAAAGCACGGGGCTGCTCTTCCTGAGACGTGACACCTTAAGACCTGAGACCTGCCTTCCTGAGACCTGCTTTTAGGTGACTTCCGTAACGTTCCTTGCCTGCCTCTGCCGCTCTAAACTCCAGCTATGTCCTCGAAACCGGGCCTAAGCCGCGTCGTCTGCGCCCAATGCGAGCGGCCCGAAGCGAGTTGCTGGTGCGAGAAATACTGCGTGTTCTGCCAGTCCCAAGTCGACGTGCGCCTCTGCACCGACGGCCTCATGTACTGCGAAGCCTGCCGCAGCGCCTGCGACTACAAACTGGCGAACTGACTCGCGGCGAACGACCAAAGGCCCAGAATCCTTAACGGGCCCTTACCCGGTGCGCCGCCACGGGGATTCCTTTCTCAGGCCGCAGCCAGCTCTGCTTCGACCGCTTGCACTTTAGCCTTTACCTTGATAGGAACGTTCAGAGCGCGCGCGATCGGGCATTTGCCCTTGGCGATCGTGGCTGCGTGTTGCACTTTTTTCTCGCTTACCCCCGGCAAGCTGACGGTGATGTTCGAATCGATCTCGGTAATTTCCCACTGTCCCTTCTTTTCCTCGAGGGTCAGGGTCGATTCCGTCTTCACGAGTTGGGGCTTCATGCCTTCCCGGCGCATCTCCTGGACGACCATGAGAGACATGCAGGAAGCCACTGCCGCTGCAAGCATTTCGGACGGACTGGTGCAAGGTTCGTTTCCCGTACTGGAACCTGCCGCATAAAGAGCATTGGAGATAACGCCGCTGGAGGTGGAAACCTGGCCCTCACCAATCAACGGGCTTCCCTTCCAAACAGCCACAGCACTGCGAATCATAGGACACCTCCTGGCCGTCTTGATTGTAGCCAATAGGCAGACGGAAAGATGTGACTTTCGACCTATCTCGGTGTGATATGGCACTACCCTTTGTTCACCACCTGCTAATAGCGGCTCAAATCACCACCGCTTCCTTGTACTCCCCGTACACCTTTCGCATCGCATCTGAAATTTCGCCCACCGTGGCATTCGCCTCTACTGCCGCCAGTATCCGAGGCATTAGATTGTCTCCCGAGCGCGCCGTGTCTTCGACCGCCTGGATCGCGGCTTTCCAGGTCTGAGCATTGCGCTTCGCGCGCACCGACCGCAGGCGCTCCACCTGTTTCGGCTCCAGCGTCGGGTCAATCCGCTGGATCGGTACCGCCTTCTCTCCATCCACGTGGAACCGGTTCACGCCGACCACCACCGCCTGCAGTCGATCCACCGCCTGCTGATATTCGTACGCCGCGTTTTGGATCTCCTGTTGCACGTACCCACGTTCGATCGCCTTGAGCATCCCGCCCATCGCTTCGATTTTTTCCAGATAGTCGACGGCTCGCTTCTCGATTTCGCTGGTCAGCGATTCGACGTAATACGAACCCGCCAGCGGATCGACTGTCTGCGGCGCGCCCGACTCGAACGCGATCACCTGCTGCGTGCGCAGCGCGATCCGCGCCGACGCCTCGGTGGGCAACGCCAGCGCCTCGTCAAACGAATTCGTATGCAGAGACTGCGTTCCTCCGAGCACCGCGGCCATAGCCTGGATCGCCGTCCGCACAATGTTGTTCTCCGGTTGCTGCGCCGTCAGCGTGGAACCGGCCGTCTGCGTATGGAAGCGCAGCATCCACGATTTTGGATTCTTCGCCTGGAAGCGGCCGCGCATGATCTTCGCCCACATCCGCCGCGCGGCGCGGAACTTCGCGACCTCCTCCAAAAAATTATTGTGGGCATTAAAGAAGAACGAAAGCCGCGGCGCGAACTTGTCGACATCCAGGCCCGCACGAATCGCCGCTTCCACATAGGCAATCCCGTTGCCCAGCGTGAAGGCGACTTCCTGCACCGCCGTCGATCCCGCCTCGCGCATGTGGTAGCCCGAGATCGAGATCGTGTTCCACTCCGGCACGTTCTCATTGGTCCAGGCAAAAACGTCGGTGATGATGCGCATCGCCTGCTGCGGCGGGTAAATATAAGTTCCGCGCGCGATGTACTCCTTGAGCACATCGTTCTGCACCGTGCCGGAGAGTTTGCGAATGTCCATGCCCTGCCGCCGCGCCACGGCCACGTACAACGCCAGCAGAATCGAAGCCGTAGCATTGATGGTCATCGATGTAGAAATCACGGTCAGATCAATGCCATCGAACAGCCGCTGCATGTCCTCGATCGAATCAATCGCGACGCCAACTTTGCCAACTTCTCCCACGGCCAGCGGATTGTCGGAATCCAGCCCAATCTGCGTCGGCAAATCAAATGCCACCGATAGCCCAGTCGTCCCGTTCGCGAGCAGATACTTGTAGCGCTTGTTCGACTCCTCGGCATCGCCCATCCCCGCGTACTGGCGCATCGTCCACAGGCGGCCGCGGTACATCGTGGCCTGAACACCGCGCGTGTAGGGAAACTCCCCCGGATACCCAGCATCGCGTTCATAGTCCCACGCCGCAAGATCGTCGGGCGTGTAGAGAGGCCGCACGGCAATATGGGAGGACGTCTCTTGTTCTGGGATGGGATCTGCCCGCTTGATTCCGGATTCGGCCGTCTTGAGTTCCGTCATGTTCTCCTGCCCTTCTCGGCGCTGTCGGCGTCTCGGCGGTTTCAGGTTTGACTCGTAGCTCGTAGCCCGGAGCTCGTAGCTCTTAGCCTTTAGCTCTTCTCTTCACTCGCCAGAACGAGCTCAGTCCGAACCAGGTGAACGAAACCGTGAAGCATACCGCGAGCAGCAACCGCCCTGGTCCAGTCGCGTGGCCTGCCTGGTACTTCCCATACTCTCGCACGCCAGCCATGGCCCCGACCCCGGCCATCGCCAAAAACGTGAACCCGGTCACTTCCAGCCACAGCTGGTGCAACACCCGCCCGCAAGAACGGGCGGTCTCGCGAATCCCGGCCAGTACGGCCCGGCCCGTCCGGCTACGCTCCACCGTGCTGACGACGACCTTGACGGCCGCACGGAAAGTCAGCGCGATTTTTTTCACCGCTTGGCCGTCGATCATCAGTCGATTTTAGCAGCGGTCGGGCGTACAATGACGATGGGCGGGATCACCAACACTTGTGATGTCTCCCATCAGCGGCGTCCGATTCGAGGGGGACTCGTGGATCAGCAACTGAAGCAGCTCATGAAGGAACTCGGAGAAGCGATCAACGAATCTCTGTCCGATTCCGATTCGATTGCCGAAGTGGTTGCCCGCATCAAGGAAGGCGGTTACGACATTTTCCTCGTCCTCGAAGCCACCATCGGCGTCAGCAAGCAAGGCGAACACACCACCGACAAGACTTCTCTGGTCTCCACGCTCAGCACCAATGCCGAACTCAAGATCAGCGATCAGGATCTGAAATTTCTCAAGTCCCTCCGCATCAAGATCGACGAAGAAGACGAGGAGTAGTGTCGAGTCCCGCGAATTCGCGGCGTACGTTTCGGTGGTGCGGTTTGGTGTGCGACCTGAACTTCCTGAAGCCGGCGTTCCGGGCAAAATCTTCCGATTTCCCACAAAAGTTTCCCTTTCCCAAATAGGAAAAACCTTGCAGATGAGGTCTTTCGGTCTGTTAGAATAGATTTTCCCCTATGTAAGTAGCCGCTTAGCAGCATCTTAAGGGTGGAGAGCCTTCGTCGAAAATGGCCTTCGGCGTGCACTTCACAGATGAGAAGTGTCGTCCCTTGGGCCTGTCTTCCGCGGTCTTTAAAGTGCTGGTTGGTGGGATTGACCACTTCTTTTGGCAAGCGCTAGGCAAATAGCTACATGAGGTGCCGGACATGGATTCCCAGGCTTCACCATTGACCTTAGGCCTTCTTCCCGAGCCTCGCACTCGTTGGGGCAGGTTCGTTGTCAGTTATGGCGTGCAGTCGCTGGTGGTGGCGTTCTTCGTGATTGCCGCGATGGCATACCCCGATGTGCTTGAGCCCCGGCAGCGCGATTACCACTTCGTTAGTCTGGTCAGCACTCCGCCCCCGGTTCCACAGGCTCCGGCGCCGGTCAAGAATTTTCCTGTTCCAAAGATTGTCGAGCCGGTAACGCCGCGGCCCGAAGCTATGCGCGTTCCCTCCGAATTGGTCCAGCCGAAAAAGCCAGTTCCCGAGGAGGCGCCCAAGGTAACGCTGGCTGCCAAGAAAGATGCTCTGCCGGACATGAAGCCGCTGATCCCCAGGCCGCCGGTCAAGACGAATGTGTTCTCCACCGGAAGCTCGGCTACGCCAACCATGGCGGCCGCTCCGCAGAAAGTACAAACCGGTGGCTTCGGTGATCCGAACGGCGTGCCCGCGTCGGAGACTCACGGCCATCCGGTTACGATCGCGCAGTCGGGCTCGTATGACATGCCGTACGGCCCAGGCTATGGCAACGGCACGGGCGGAGCGCATGGCGCGCGTGGAGTGGTCGCGAGCACGGGCTTTGGCAGCGGCATCGCTACCGGCAACAGTTCCGGCACGGTTTCTGGCGCGCGCGGTACGGTTCGCCAGGGCGGATTCGGAGACGCCGACGTCGTCGCCGCTCAGCCCAAAACTAAGTCCGCCGAGCCCGTCGTCAAAACCTTGCCTGCCGAGATCACATTCAAGCCCCGTCCGGTTTACACTGATGAAGGACGACAGCTTAAGATTGAGGGTGAGGTCCTGCTCGATGTTGTCTTTTCAGCCACCGGGCAGATTCGCATCGTGAAGCTGGTGCACGGCCTCGGTCATGGGCTGGACGAATCTGCGGTTCGCGCCGCGGAAAAAATTCAATTCAAGCCCGCCCTGAAAGATGGGCACCCGGCTGATTTCGAGGCGGTAGTGCACGTCGTGTTTCAACTCGCATCGTAGATAGTAAGATGGAACAAACAAAAATGCTGCGCTCCCTCGTTGCACTCTTTACGCTCTTGCTGGTCTGCTGCGCCACGTCCGTGTTTGCCCAGACGACGCCCGCCCAGACTTCGCCGCAACCCCAGCTCGCGACCCGCGACGCCACCACCCAACAGGCTAGCGCCGCGGCCGCCAGTTTCGATCAGGTTGTCGATCGAGCGATTGAGCGCGAACATTTCTTCATGGCCCAGATGAAGCAACTTCATCCGCTCGTAGAAACTTATCTCCAGAATCTGAAGGAAGACAAAGACCTCGGCGCTCCCGTCCCCGCCAGCGACGTGTACTTCCTGGGTCGTTTGGATTTGAGCGAGGGTACCGATGACCGCACATTCACCTCGCCCACCACGGCCGGCCTCGGCAAACGCATGCTCAGCAAACTGAGCAATGTCTATTCCATGAAGTTCCTGCCCCTGGGCTTTGCCCAGATGGTGATCCTCGATCAGGATTTTCAGCGCAAGTATTACGATTTCACTTTCGTGCGCCGCGAGTTCCTCGGCGAAGTACGCTGCGTCGTCATCGACGTCGCGCCCAAGAAAGACGCCGGCAAGGGCCGGTTCCTCGGCCGCATCTGGATCGAAGACCAGGACTACAACATCGTCCGCTTCAACGGCACTTACTATCCTCATCCGCGAGCCAGTTATTACCTGCACTTTGACAGTTGGCGGCAGAACCTCCGCCCCGGCGTCTGGCTGCCTTCGCTGATTTATTCCGAGGAGTCCGATCTCAAGTATCGTCTGGGTCAGACGCTGCATTACAAGGCGCAGACACGGCTCTGGGGCTACAACCTGAAGGATCTCCGCCGCAACTCGGAGTTCACTGAGATCACCGTCGACGCCCCGCAGTCGGTCCAGGACCAGAGTCAGAAAGCCCAGGACGCTACCCCCATCGAAGCTCAGCGCGCTTGGGAACGGCAGGCTGAAATCAACGTGCTTGACCGCCTGCAGCAGATCGGCCTGATCGCGCCGGAAGGCGAAATTGACAAGGTGCTACAGACCGTCGTCAACAACGTGATGGTCACCAATAACCTCGACATTCAACCCGAGTTGCACTGCCGCGTACTGCTGACCACCCCGCTCGAGTCCTTCACCATTGGCCGCACCATCGTCGTGAGCCGCGGCATGATTGACGTGCTGCCCGACGAAGCGGCCCTAGCCATGATTCTGACGCACGAGTTGGCGCACATCGTGCTCGGGCATCACCTCGACACCAAACTCGCCTTCAACGACCGCATGTTCTTTCCCGATGAGCGCACCTTCGAGCGCATGGATTTCGCTCGCGATCGCAACGAAGAAGAAGCCGCTGACAAGAAGGCCGTCGAACTGCTCAACAACTCGCCCTACAAGGACAAGCTCAGCAACGCCGGCTTATTCCTCAAAGCGGTTCAGGCCCGAGCTCCGCAGCTGAAGAACTTGATCCGAGCGCATCTGGGCGACAGCCTCCTCAACGGCGACGCCACCAGGATGTCGTCTTTGATGACCGCCTCGCCGCAATTCGACCCGAAGAAGGCCGACCAGGTCGCGGCGCTGCCTCTCGGTGGCCGGGTTAAGGTCGACCCGTGGAACAATCAACTGGAATTGATCAAGACCAAGCCCGTCGCCATCACCACCGCAGCCGAGAAGATGCCCTTCGAAGTCACGCCCTTCTTCCCGTTCCTCACCAGGCTTGGCACCGCCGCTCCAGGAAAAACGGTGCCGGTCCAGGAGAAAACGGCGGCAGCTCCGACGGGGCAGTAAGAAAGGGTAGGGTTTTAAGGTTGCAAAGGTCAAGGCTTCAAGGTCAGGGCACACACTCCTGGCAACCGACACCCAAGAGCCTTACGTTGAAACTCTGAAACCTTGCCTTTGGGAGAGAACTGGCGGAAACAATCAGGGGAGTCCCACTGCTAGGCAGCAGCGGGATTGATCGCGCAGGTTATTAATTGGTAACGCTGCTTGCGACTTGCGAGAACACGTTATTGGCGTTGCCGCCGATCAGCCGCACCGTGCCAATCACGATCACGAGGATTACTGCGAGCATCACGGCGTACTCTGCGACGTCCTGACCGTTCTCCTCAGTCCAAAGTTGACGGATTGTCTTAATCACTTGTGTTTGCCCCCATCGACGACACGTTCTCGCTTCACTTATTCTCCGGAACAATAGTTCGCCGTCGTATAATTGTTATAATACTGTCAATGGACGCCACTACCCAATAGCACACCGGTGACCTTAAATAGCACTATCGTGCTAGAACTAAGGGGTTTACCTTAGTCCGGGGCCGACAAAATCCAGACCCCACCCATTGACCACAAATCTTGATTACGCAATCGTTTTGAGCGGGAGCCCCTGGTTCACCGCGAACAGCGCCAGTTCCAGACGGGTGGAAACTCCCAGTTTGTCGAAGATATTGCTGAGGTGGTGCTTCACCGTATCCTCGCTGATTTTGAAATACTCGGCGATTTCCCGGTTGGCGTAGCCCGCGACCACGGCGGAGACAATCTCCAGTTCGCGCGGCGTCAGCCCGAATTTCTTCTGCTTCGTTTCCTCATTCGTTGTCTGCATGAGGTTGCGCAGGTAGTGCACCAGGTTCGAGACGCTGTCCCGGCCGACCCAGTACTCCCCTGCCATCACCGCGTGAATGCTCTTGAGCAACAATTGCGTGGCGGAATCCTTCAGCACCACGCCGCGCGCTCCCAACTGCAACGCCTCCACCACCTGCTTCTTTTCCACCGCCGCCGTCAGCAGGATGATGCGCACCGCCCCCGCCGGGCCACCGCTCGTGTTCAGGTCGCGCAGTGCATCCAGCCCGGTGTGGTGCGGCATGGCTAGATCCAGAAGGAGAATGTCGGGCTTGATCTCCGTCGCCAGCTTGACCGCCTCGTATCCGTCGCAGGCTTCGCCCACTACTTTCATATCGCTTTCCGATTCCAACAGGCGCCGCAGCCCGTCGCGGAAAATGGGGTGATCGTCGGCAATCACAATGCGTATGGGAAGAATTCGTTTATCCATGATCGGCCTTTCTCGCCGGCGGAATCCGTACTTCCAGCCGTGCGCCGTGCCCCGGAGTCGATTCTATCGCGAGTTCGCCCGCCAGCAGGCGTACTCTTTCCCGGATCACCGCCGGCCCCTTCCCAGTCGTCTGTAGTTCCGCATCCGACAGCCTTCCGGAAAAAGAAAATCCCCTCCCGTCGTCCTCCACCGTCAATTGCAGATTACCCGCCCGGTGCGCCAGGCGGACCAGCACGTGGTGCGCTCCACTGTGCTTGCGCACGTTCACCAGGCTCTCCTGCACAATGCGCGCCAGTTCCCGGCAGCCTTTCTGCGCCAAATCCACCCGCTCCAGTTCGCTGACGAACTCCGCTGCGATTCCCGTCTCCCGCCGAAAGCGCTCCACCGTGTCGGAAATGAAACCGAGTAGCCGGTCCGCATCCACCTCGAACGACCTCATCGCCTGCATCAGTTCGCGCAATTTCAGAACTTCTTCGCGCAACAGTTTCTGGATCCGCCCCAGCTCCGCGTTCACCACCGGCGCCTGCGTTCCCGACTGGCGCCGCAGCACGTCCAACTGCATTTCCACTGCGATCAGCGATTGAATCGCTCCATCATGAAGTTCGCGCGCGAACCGCGCCCGCTCCACCGCTCCCGCCCGCTCCCGCAGCCGCCGCATCAGGTACACGTTGTAGATCGCCGGAGCCACCTGCTGCGCGAATTCCTGCAGAAACCGCAATTCCTCTTCCGGCTCCCCCATCATCTTTGGATCGAACAGGAACACCCGGCCCGACCACTCGGTCCCGAACACCAGCCCCACCGAAACCATCGCGTCAAATTTTTCCACTCCCGCCAGCGCGTCCAGAAATTCCGTGCTGGCATCGCGCAGCCGGCCTCCGTCGCGATCCAGCAGCACTGTGTGAAAACCCTTGGCACGGCGCGACGCGTAAATCGCGTCCGCTGGCGAGTCGAACAGATACACCTTCTCGCTTTCCGGCAAAGCCTCGCGCCAGCGCAGCGCTTCTGCGCCCTCGGCGCCACGTCTCACCTCGGCCAGAAATACCCGGTAACTGTGCGCTTCCTGCGAGGCGCTTAGCACCCGGCGCGCGCCGTAGATGCTCGTTACCTCGCCGAGAATCTGCTGCATGGTCCCGGTCAGTCCCGCCTCCACCCGCGTCGAACTGAGAACGCGCGTGATCACGGCGCGCTCCGCCCGCACTGTCTTCTGGTTCTCCGACATGTAGCCCAGCAAGAATCCGAGCACAATCAGATACACCGAGCTCATGAACAGTTGTTGCGGATCCAGTTCGCGCACGCTCACACCCAGCCGCGGCAGATGCACCACTAGCAGCCACTGATCCGCCGCGGTTTCCAGTCCAGCTCGCACCGTGAACGCTTCTACCTCCAGTAGTGCCACCGCCGTAGCCGCCGTGCCCACCGTCTCCCACAGCCCCCAGCGATAGGCCGCCGCCGCCATCACGAACACGAAGAATAGAAAAAATTGCCCGTGCTGCGCCGTTGCGAACAAGCAAATCAGCACCGGCCAGAGGATGTCCACCGCGTGCACGACCAGACGAAAAGCGGTTGTCGACTGCGGCCGGAAGCGCACCAGCAACATCACCACCACCGCATGCACGAAGTACACTATCAGCAGCCAGTACAGCCAGGGCGAATAGACGAAGCCGCGCGCCGGCTCCATCCAAAGAGCGAACTCCGCCGCGACCGTCAGTGCCACCCGCGCCGTAGCCAGCCAGCGCTCGGTGCGCCGGATTTCGCCCGCACTGAGCGGCGCCCGGAAGCGCCATAGATCACGGTATCGAGGAATCATCCAGGACAAGAGACTCTCGTCGTTGAGCGATTAATTCTAGTGGAGCGCCTAATTCTAAAGGCAATCTCAGACAAACTCCATGAGCTTCTTACTTCCGCAATTCTCACTTTTGCAATAGCAGCCTGCGGAAAAACTCACAAATGCGTGCATCACCGTGGAAGAGCGGCCTTTCAGGGCCGCGTAAGCCCTCTGCAATCAATGCGGGCTTTTAGCCCCGGTGGTCGTTCTTCCTGGGCAGATTGCATTTTTCCGCAGCCTGCTAGGGGGTTACCGTAGTAATCCCCTCAACTCCACATCACGCTCTAGAATGGAGCCCGGAGTAGTTTGCCTTGGCCGCACGCACCAAACTCTGGGTCTCTCTGCTGGTCGCGCTGGTTCTCGCCCAGACAGCGGCGTCTCTGCTCATACCAAGGGGCGACGCCCTCACCATTGCCAGCGACCTTATCCAGGGCACTCTGTTGCTCGTTGCCACCGCCGCCTACTTGCCCAATACCTCCCGCTCGCGCTGCCCCACTCCCCACATCCGGCTCTTCTGGATCCTCATGAGCGTGGGCATGCTCTTCTGGCTCACTTACCAGGGGATGTGGAATTACTTTGAAGTCCTGAAGCGCCAGGACGTGCCCGACCCCTTCCTGGGCGATATTGTTCTGTTCCTGCATCTGGTGCCCATGATCGCCGCGCTCGCGGTGCTCCCTCATCTTCGGGAGGACGAGCGGGACGAACGCATCCGCATGCTCGACTTTGCCCTCCTGCTCACCTGGTGGGTCTTCATTTATGTATACACGGTCATCCCATGGCAAACCGTGCAGGTGGATGAAGCGGCTTACAGCGCCAATTTCAACTTCGCGTATCTGACCGAAAAACTCGTGCTCCTGGTCTCGCTTGCCATCCTCGCCTACAGCGCTCACGGCGGCTGGCGGCAGCTTTACGGACAGTTGCTCGGCGCCAGCGCACTCTACGCTTCCAGTTCCTATGTCGCCAACTGGGCCATCGGTCACAAGCTTTACTACAGCGGCAGCATCTACGACATCCCGCTGACCGTTTCCATCGCCTGGATGGCCGCGGCTCCCTTGCTCGCTCTCCGCCTCGACCTGTCCGACTCCAAGCCGTCGCGGCCTGTGCTCGGCATCTGGATCACACGCTTGAGCATGCTTGCTCTGTTCAGCCTCATCTGGGCCGCCATGCACTCCGAACTGGACCCGGCGCTTCCGCCTTCGGTCAAGGCCTTTCGCATTACTGTGAGTCTTTTGACCATGGTGGTGATGGGCGTCGTGGTTTTCTTGCGCCAACGCCTGCTCCGAGACGAGCTATCGCGATTTCTCGAAAGGTCCCGCCGCTCTTTCGACGACCTCAAGGCCTTGCAGGAAAAGCTCATTCAATCCGAGAAGCTAGCGTCGCTCGGCCAGTTGGTGGGCGGAGCTGCCCACGAGATCAATAACCCGCTCACCGCCATGCTGGGATACTCCGACCTGCTCAGCGCGTCCACATTGCCACCCGAGGAACAACTCCAGGCCGCGCAAATCGGCGAGCAGGTTCGCCGCACAACCACGCTGGTTGCGAGCCTGCTCACGTTTGCCCGTCAGGCTCCTGCCAGGCTTGCCGCCGTGGACATCAACTCCGTGCTGCAAACCGCTGTGCGCCTGCTTGCTCCCCAACTGGAGGCGGAAGGCAACTCCATCCGCCTCGAACTCGCTCCTGCGCTTCCGCCGGTGCTCGCCGACTCCAACCAGATTCTCCACGTCTGCATGCACCTTGCGGGACAGATCAGCGCCCAGCTCAATCGCGAAACCCACTCCAC
>Ga0116217_10004470_pt1 | contig 12459 bp, 17 predicted proteins | sample Sb_taG_6_FD_89697 | JGI IMG/M metagenome (GOLD analysis project Ga0116217, IMG submission 89697) | Peat soil microbial communities from Weissenstadt, Germany - Sb_50d_4_PS metaG | ecosystem: Environmental > Terrestrial > Soil > Wetlands > Peat | place: Germany: Weissenstadt | collected 2010-09-21 | reverse complement strand
TGGGATAGACTACGCCGACCCCGGCGCTTCCTATTACGAGGACAGATATCGCGCCCGGGTCATCGCCAACCTCCGACGACGCGCGAAGTCTCTCGGCTACATGCTGCACGAGATGCCGGCGCCGGCGTAGTTTCTCAGGAAGAAATATTCGGCCCTTCGGTTCTCGTTCGCGCCGCGGGTGGCGAGGCTCCATGGCCGAAGGAGCCAAGGATGATTCGGAACTTACGCTCAAGCCTGGTCGGGCCGTTGATCGCGCTGATGCTGTCGGGCTGCAGCACGGTGGTCCCGATCGCGGCGGATGTGGATATTCCGGGCATGCCGAACCCGGAAGTCGCGTTGCAGAAGAGCCTGGATGAGACGTCGCATGAGCTGACCCGGATCGGGGCGATTGAGCCGATGAGGGCCGTCGCCGCGAAGCCGCCGATCGTCGCGGGCGAGCTCGACCGGGTGGTGTCGCTTCAGTGGAACGGCCCGCTCGACGGGGCGGTCAATCGCCTTGCGGAGACGATTCGTTACCGGACCGCGATCAGCGGCAATGCGCCTAAGGGCGATGTCAATGTGACAGTCGATCCCGCCCCGCGACGCGTCTACGACATCCTGCAGGCGCTCGGCGATGAGGTCGGGGCTGTGGCGACAGTGCGGGTCGATCAGCAGCACCAGCTCATCGAGGTGATCTATCATGGCTGAGCGCGGTTTCGTGCTGCTTGCAGCGGCGTCCTGGGCGGCGCTCCTCGCCATCTCGCCCGCCGGCGCGGCCGACGTGACGACGGTGCCGGCGCCGGTCCCGGCCGCGCCTCAACCCGCGCCGGCGCCTCCCCCGGCGCCGGTCGCGGTTCCGGCGGCTGTCGGTCCCAATAGCCTCATCGTCATGCCGGTTCCGCCTGAGCCCTCGGCGGCGGCGGTTGACGCGGCCGCGCAGGTATTGGGCAATCCGCGCAACAAGCCGGTGACCGGCGCCGTGATCGACCCGGAGGTTGTTGGCGGCGATCGGCCGTTGTCGCTCGAATCGCTGCAGGCGACGCGGCCGGGGAGCGGGCTTGCGGCGGAGGGGTTGGAGCCAGGGCGCCAGGATGTCCTCTATTCCGCGGGGCTCGCCTATGGCGCGCGCGGCGGGCTCGCGGCGCGGGCCTTCGCGATCAACGAGATGCTGCGCCGCTACGAGCGGATGCTCGACGCTGTTTACAATTTCGACGACGTGATCCTGCGGCGGCCGAACAGCCAGATCATCATGCGCCCGCCGGTGATCTCGGAAGCGGAATTGGCGTTGGCGCTCGGCGACGGCGGGCAGGTCGCGCGGGAAACGGCCTGCGTCTATTCGATTACCAAGATCGCCGAGTTCGGGACCGCGCCGCCGAACTGGCGGGCCTATCTCGTTCGCACCTGGGAGCAACCGCATCGTCCGGCCGACGCGGTTTTGCCGCGCACCGAGCAGGAGGTGCAATACTGGAACAAATATGTCGCGGAAGGCTGGGCTCAGGGCGAGCGGCAGGCGGTTGAGATTTTCTTGAACGATCTCGGCCGGCTTCAGCGCGACATAACAGGCATGGCCCGGTACCGGGTGCTGTTGCGCGCGGGCGTGGTCGCCAATCCGAAGGTCGCGACCACGCAACAGGTCGTGGACGGCGGCGGCGGCGAATTGCGCGCCGGCGACCGGATCGTGACGATCACGTCCCAGCCGGGCCTGCGGGCGGACGCGGGCGCCTGGCGCGACGCGCGCCGCTGCCCGAGGTAGGGACTGATGCTCGTTCCTGTCCTCGGCCCGACCGAAGAGCATGAGGCGGCGGCCGACCCCTATGGGTGGACCGACGACGGCGAGCGCTGGGTGAAAGAACCGCGCCGCGAGGCGCCGGGGCTTGATTCGTTCCTGTCCCACGCCCACCGCCTGGGCGCCGAACAGGTGATGTTCTCGACCTTCCAGCCGGCGTCCTTCCGTCTTTGGGGGCGCAATCGCAAGGTCAAGACGCGGGAAGCGCTCGATGAGAACGACGCCGGGATGATAGTCAATCATCTCTATGGCGCGGACGGCATGGCGCGCCTCCAGGGCGGCGGCGACATCAATGTGATGTACCTGATCGGCTCGCCGCGGAAGGGGACGTTGCGGTTTCGCTGCAACGTGACCGCGGTGACCGCGAGCCGCGGCGCGGGCGCGAATGTGGTAATTCGCCCGGTCCGCGATCTGCCGCAGCCGCTGGACAAGCAGAATGTCGAGCCGCAAATCCTCGCCCATTACCGGATGAGCCGGGGGATGATGATCGTCTCGGGGGCGACGGGCTCGGGCAAATCGACGTTGATTGGGGCGATGACGGTCGAGAAGCTTCGCGACCCCGAGGCGCATCGCAACATCATCGAATGCGCCGAGCCGGTCGAATTCCTGCTCGATCGGGTCGAGAGCTTAACAAGCACGATCTCGCAGAGCGAGATCCCGCGCAACGTGAAGAGTTTCGAGGAGTTCATGGCGGGTGCGATGCGCCGCCAGCCGACCGACATCATCGTCGGCGAGTGCCGGAAACCCGAGCACATGATCGCGACCATCCAGGCGGCGATTTCGGGCCACGCCACGGCGACCACGATCCATGCCGAGACCGTGCCGCTGACTATGCAGCGGGTGGCGAGCCTTCTCCCGCCCGCCCAGCTCAAGGACGCGATGATCTCCTGCGCGCAGGCGTTGCGGCTGATCATCAACCAGAGGCTCGTCAAGTCGACGGAAGGCAAGTGGACCCCGTTGCGCGAGTTTCTGGTCTGCGACGGCGTCTATCGGAAGCGGCTTGCTTCGTCTCGTCCGGACGACTGGCCGCTGATCACCGCGGAAGCGGTCGAGAGGGACGGTCAGTCGTATGCGAAGGCGATCGAAATCGCCCTGATGCAGGGGCGGATCGACGAAGAGACGGCCGCGAGCGTGCGCCGCGAAATCGAATAGGAGCAGGGGGGATGTGGCGTGACACTGGGCGCCCGGTCAGGGTGGTCTTTCTCGATGCGCGGGCCTGTCTGCCGGCGCTTGTCTATGTCGTCTACTGGAGTTGGCCGACCTTCTATATCGCAATGACCGGGGTCACGATCTTCTCGGTGATCAGTTGGGCGGGGCTGACGGTCCCCTCGGCCTTGAGGATGGTGCGGCGGGCGTTCGTTGGCCCCTACCGGCCGGCGGTCCCCGCTTGGAGCCGGCGGAGGTTCGCATGACCGGGAGCGAATCGGCGGACTTGAAGAGCCTCGACGTCGGGTGGGTGTCGAAGGTGGTGCGGGCCCTTCTGATCGAGGGCGGCCGCGACATCGTGGTCGAGGACCGGGCGCGCCAGGACCTCGTGGCGATTCCCTTCGACGTCGCTGCGGCCGAGGACGGGTTGCTTCCGGTGTTTCTGGTCGCCGGCGAAGCGTTGTGGCGGGATGTGAGCGGGCGGGGCTTCGAGCTTGAGCTGAAGCGCGATCTCGGCGCGCTGTTCTCCTGGCGGGTCGAGGCGATCCGGGCGGAGGCCTTTTCCGCGGTGCTGCTCTCGGTCATGGAGGCAATCGCTCAGGTCGCGCGGCCCGACGGGGTGATGGTGGTCGATCTCGCGCGGGTGTTCGACGAAGCGACGGCGCGGACCGAGGCGCGGAGGGCGCTCGCGTGAGGAGGCTCGGTCGAATTCTGTCGGGCGCGGCGCTTTTCGCCGCCGTTGGGGTTTCTTCCGCGCGGGCCGACGAAGCGATGATCGAAGGCTGCCTCAAGGCGGCGGCCGAAGTGCATCGGGTGCCCGCTGGGGTGCTGGTGCTGTTGCTGAGCGTGGAAGCCGGGCGGCTGAGGGAGGTCAGCGCGCCGAACGTCAACGGGACGGTCGACATCGGCCCGATGCAGGTCAACGATGCGTGGGTTCCGCGGATCGCGGACCACTGGGGCGGGGTCTCGCATGAGGCGGCGTTCCGGGCGCTACGCGACAATTTCTGCGCCAATGTCGAGGGCGGCGCCTGGATCCTTCGCCAGGCGCTCGACGAAGCGAACGGTGATCTGTGGGAGGCGGTCGCGCTCTATCACTCGCATGTTCCGGTCTATAAGCGGGAATACATGCGCCTCGTCTACGCGCAGGCGATGCGCTTGAAGCGCGAGGCGATGCGCGAGACGGCGATCGCGGACAATCAGCCGGAGGAGCGCTGACCATGGCGCGATTTTCTCGCGCCGCCGGCGCGCGACCGTCGCGCGCCGGGGGCGCGGTCGGCGTCGACGACTATCTCGGCTTCCACCTGATCTTGATCTCGGTTGGCCTCGCCATTCTGAGCCGGGCTGGTTGGAAGATGTGGCATGCGGAAATCAGCGCCTTTGCGCTCTTTGTCGCCCATTGGGAAATGCAGGTCATCGCCTGGTTCACCGATCGGTTCTCGCTGGCCGACCTCGCCGTCCAGCGCGCCGACCCGGCCGGGGTCGAGTTCAAGGATCTGGTGCGGCTCTATCGCAATATCGGGATCGAGTTCCTCTATCCGGCGATGGGGCTGGTTCTGGGGCTCGCGGCGCTCTGCTTCTTCCGCGCCGGCAATGCGAGGTTCACTCGCGCCTTCGATCTCGACAAGCTCATGGCCGAACAGGCGAGGAGCTCGCGCGCGATGGCGGCGTTCGTCGGTCGCGGGCTCAAGCTCGCCGGCGTCCGAGAGGGCGAGCCGCGCCCGACCGATCCGGCTCTGCATGTCTCGGAATGGATCGAGAGATACGCGATAAGAGGGAGCGAGCTCGATGAGGCAGGCGCCCGCCGCGAGCTTGTGCGGCAATTGGGTGCGCCCTGGGCGGGATGGGAGAGGGCCGTTCCAGCGGCGCGCTGCATGCTCGCGGTGTTCGCCCTCCATGGCGGCGGGCGGCGGGAGGAGGCGGCGCGGCTTTTGGGCCTCCTTTCCGGGGGCCTGCCGATCGACAAGCGGGGTGGCGGCGCCGGGCCAACCGGGCCGCTGGCCTTCGATTCGGAGAGCCTCGCGCTTGCCGATCGGGTGCTGGCCGACGTCGACGCCGCCGCTTGGGCGCTCGAGATCATGAAGGCGCACCATTTTACGACGCCGGGGCTGATGTCGGTCCTGACCGCGGCGAGGCTTAGGAGCGGCGTCCTCGCGCCGGCGCAATTCGCGTTCCTGAAACTGGTCGATCGCCGGCTCTGGTACGCCCTGCACGGACTCGGGTTCGAATCCGACCAGGCGCGTCACTGGTCGCCCGAGCGTCCGGTCGGCGGATCGATTGCCGTCGTTCATCCTCATCCGAGCCAGGTCGTTGAAGCGATCGGGCCGCATGCTCACTGGGCGGCCGAGCGCGCGGTCGGCGCGCCGCTGCCTGCTCCGGAATTGGACGCGGCGATCACCGCGATCCGGCCAAAGTGCTTCGGATGACGAAATCCGGGGCAAGCGCCAATGTCAACGTGTTCCTAGTTGCGCTCAGGGGGCCACTGCCGAGCGGCGTGGAGAACGCGAAGGATCGAGATCGCGTCTTCATCTTCGGCATAGATCACCACATAGGCGCCGCGCACGGGTCACCTCAACGCGTGCCTGCGACCCGGCCGGCATCAGGTCCTCCCGCGCCGCCTGCCGCCACTCAAGAACGGGACCGGGCACGACGCCTCTTGTCGATCAGAGCCTGTGCCTCGTTGATGACCTCGCGGTGCGGCTTCGTTGGACTTTTGTCTTCAAGAGCCTCCTGAACCTTGGCGCGAAACCATGCGTCATAGGCGTCGGGGTCGACGGCAAGCCCCGCGGGCAGAGCGCCCTCCTTTGCAGCGCGGGTCAAAAGGATCGGCACCGCGTCGGAGATCGTCAGCCCGACATTCGACAGCCGTTCCGTCGCTTCGGCTTTGAGTCGGCCGTCGACGCGGACATGCAGCATGGAGGTGTGAGAGGCCATGGAGGAGATCCTCATTGAGAGTGGCGCGGTATGTATCGCATCTGAGAGACGATCAACCGCCGTTTTTGTCGGTTTCTCGTTCGCGCCGTCTCTCCGCACTCTGTCCAGATGAGCCTTGGCGCTCCGATCATCCGATGAGGTCAAGCGATGTACGACAAGGACTATGCGAGGCTCGAGGCGTTGATCGACAAGGGCGACCCGTCGCGGCTGATGATCGATGTCCGCCTGCAACCGCCGTCTCTCGGGGGCCGGGGGTCTTATGCGCTGAGCGACCTTCAGCAGGCGATGCGCGACGGGTTTCGCGAGGCGTTGATCGACGTCGAGTTGGAGCGGCTGGTCAAGGTGTCGAACCGGCCCAAAGGGCGGGCACGGCGCTGGCTTGGCCGGGTGTGCGCGTTCGTGGGCTGCGCCGCGATCGGCGGCTTCGCGACGCTTCTTCTCTCCGCGTTCCTTTCCCACACCGCGCAGCGCTATGCGGCTCAGGGCGAGCGATTGGCCACCCTGCCGGGTTCGTCTGGGGCTGCCGTGAGTCCGGGTTCGCAATCGGCGGCGCTGCCGGGCGCCTCCACCGCCCCGGCGCCGGCCCCGAGATCCGCGGCGGGTCCGGCGACCTTTGGGCTGTACGAGAAATAGGGCGACCGGGAAGTGCCCCATGACTCAACGGGAGATCGTCGGGCCGCAGGAACGGTTTGAACGCAAGGGCGCCGAGCGCCTGCGCGACATCCGCCCGTTCACGATCCGCGCCTTCTCGGCGCTGATGGGCGAGGCCTCCGGAATCGTGCTCGCCGGCGCGGCGATGGCGATGTTCGTCGAGCCGGCGCTCGTCAACTTCGTCGTGCCTGTGTCGCTCCTGTACGGCTGGCTGGTGATGAGCCGCCGGGTGACGCTGCCGCTGCGCCTGCCCCAGACCGCGCGCCGGCGGGACTGGAACTATCCCTCGCCGGTCGGCCGGCGGCCGCGGATGGCGGCGGGGTCGATCTATCTAGGCAACGATCTGAAAGGGCGGGAACTGTGGATTTCCTCGGAAGACGGCTGTCAGCACGCGACCGTGCCCGGCACGACCGGGGCTGGAAAGACCACGGCGCTGCTCTCGTTCCTGGCCAACGCGCTCGCTCACGGCTCGGGCTTCGTGATGGTCGACGGCAAGGCCGACAATCGGCTCTATGGCGAGGTTTTGGCGCTCGCCCGCCGCTTCGGCCGCGAGGACGACGTTCTCTGCCTCAATTTCATGGTGGCGTCGGGGGTCAAGGACTCGAACACCTTCAACCCCTTCGCCGTCGGCAACGCCGACGCGATCGGCGAGATGCTGTCGAGTCAACTCGGGGAATCAGCGGCGCATGATTCGAACCAGGTGTTCCGCGACCGCGCGGTGGCGCTGGTCGGGACGCTCGCGCCGGTGCTGGTCTGGATGCGGGACCATAAAGGTCTCGCGCTCAATATCGAGACGATTCGGCTCGCCTTCGAGCTCCGCTGCATCTGGAAAGTGGCGATGAAGCGGGTGTTCGAGGTGAGGAACGCCGCGACCGGCGAGACGACCGACATCCCGGTCCCGGGCATGCCCGAGGACATCATCTATCCGCTCAAAGCCTATCTCGGCGAACTGCCGTCCTATGACTTAACCCTCGACTGGAACAAGCAGAAGACCGAGGAGCCCTCGAAGCAGCACGGCTTCGCGCAGTTTTATTTTACGCGCACCTTCGAATTGCTCGGGGTCTCGCTCGGCCACATTTTCAAGGTCGAGCAATCGGACGTCGACATGCGCGACGTGGTGCTCAACCGGCGCATCCTGGTCGTGAACCTGCCGGCTCTCGAAAGCTCCGACGAACGGCTGGCGGCGCTCGGCAAGATCGTCGTCGCCTCGTTGCTCGGCATGATGGCGCAGATGCTCGGCGCGCGCCTCGAGGGCGACTATCAGGCGATCGTCGCCAATAAGCCTGGCATGGGCGCGGCGCCCTTCCATGTGGTGCTCGATGAGGTCGCCTATTACGCGACCAGCGGCATGGACCGGATGCTCGCCATGGGGCGGGGACTGAATTTCATGTTCTGGCTCGGCTTCCAGGAAGTGTCCGGCATCTGGGCGCGGCTCGGCGAAAAAACCCAATCCCTGTTCGGCAACGCCAATCTGACGATCGCGATGCGCCAACAGGACGCGAACAGAACTCGGCAATGGATCGAGGAGACGGCCGGCAAGACCCATGTCACTCAGGCGATGAGCTATCAGGGTGGCGGCCTGGGGGAATATGCCGAGAGCCGCTCGGCCGAGGTCCGCGAGGTCGCCGGGGTCGACTGGCGGGATCTGCAAAGCCTGATCGAGGGCGAGGCGATCATCCTGTTTGGCGGCCGGCGCATCTACGCCAAGCTCTTTCATGCCGAGATCGACACAAGCGGGCCGATGCGGCTGAACCGGCCGCTTCCTCTTCCGCCGCCGGACGCAGCTCGCCTCAAGGCGTCGCGCGCTGAAGTCGAGGCGGTTCTCGAGGCGCTGGAGCGTGGGCTCGGCACGGGGAAAGCGAAGCGCTCGGCGACGCTCACGGCGATGCTGAAAGGGTTCAGCGCCGCGGCGGCGAAGGGGCTTGGTGGGGAAGCCTGCGTCGAGGCCGCGATCGACGTGGCCAAGGATCATCCGATGGCGAGCGAGGAGATTGCGGCGCTGGTCCCGGAGTCTCGGCTCGAGGCGATGCTTCTGGCCGCATCCCGCCGCTCCCCGGAAGCCCCAGTTGCGCCGGCGCCGGCATACGTCGCGGTCGAAGGGCCGGCCGAGGCGGCGTTCGCGGATCTCGAAACAATCGAGCAAGGCGCAGGCTCGTCGCGCGCGGCGGCGCGGAAGGCGGCCGCGATGTTGCTTTCGGCCGGTCAGGCGATCGAGGCGGCGCCTAGGACCTCCTCGTCGCCGGCGCTCGAGGCGGCGGCGCGCGAAATCGAGGCTCTTTCCAAAGAGCTTCGGGCCGCCGCCACTAAGCCGAAAGGCGCGGTCGATGAGGCCGCGAGCGAGGTCGAGTCCGGTGCGTTGCGGCGGAGCGCCGCCCCGTGAACATGCTTCTGGAGGCGCTTTCGGACGCCCGGGGTCGGAGCGGGCCGCTCGCTTTCGTGGCGGATTGGCGCGCGGCCTTGGCCGGGCTCGACGAACGCCCGGCCGCTCTGATCTGTTGTGCGGCGTTGGTGGCGATCGTCGTCCTCATGTTCGCTGGTCCTGGGGCCGGCGGGTCGGCTATCGGCGCGGACGATTCCTTTCGGCCAACGAAAAACGCTTCTTAAGGGCGCTCGACGTCGCGTTGGGGCGCGACTATCGCGCCTTCGCCCAGGTGCGGCTCGCCGAGCTCGCCGACCCGGCGCCCGGCCTGAGCGACCGCTTGCGCCGCCGGGCGCTGGGCGGCGTGATGGCCAAGAGCGTCGATTTCGTGATCTGTGACGGTTTGAGCCTCGATCCGGTCGTGGTGATCGAGGTCGATGACCTGAGCCATCGTTTGCCCGAACGGCTGAGCCGCGACGCATTCGTCAATGCGGTCTTCGCCGAGATCGGGGTGCCGCTTCTGCGGGTGAAGGCGCAACGATTCTATCGCGTCGAGGAATTGCGCGATCTCATCGCGCGCGCCGGGCTCCACGTCGTCCATCAACCCGAAGGAGCAATGTTATGAGGCTCATTATGCTGGCTGGTCTCGCCGCCGGCGCGGTTGCGATCTTTGCGCCGGAGCAAGGTTCGAGCCTCATGCGCTCCCTCGAGCACGGCGTTGCCTGGGGGATCGGGCGCGAGATCGTTCACAATCTGCTCGGCTATCATCGGCATTGGTGAGGGATTCCGCATGGGCGGCGTGGGGCTGAGCCGGGCGGACCATACGCTGAATTTCGAGTTCCGACCCTTAGCGCCCTTTCGCGGTTGGTCCTATGAACAGGCGGCGTCCACCAGATTGCCCACGTAGGCGGAATGCGACACTTGCGCCAGAATCAGACGCTACTGAAAAGCAAGGGTAGTGCCGAGCGTTCCAGAGGCTCCCGTCGGAGGCCGCAACTATTGCTCCCATACCGCGGCAATTCCCGGGCCACGGCATGAAACGAGCAGGGTCCGCCCACTCGGGGTACCGGCAAAATCCGTGCGTCGCTAGCCTTTCACAGCGCCGAACGTCAGGCCGCGCGCTAGGTAGCGTTGCACGAAGAAGTAGAAGATCACCGGCGGGATGATCCCGATCAGCGTGTTGACCGCAGCCGTGTTGAAGTCGACGCCGCGCGTCGATCGCGAGGTGAGCACGAGCGCCGAGAACGGCGCCGCTTCCTGCGACGTCAGGGCGGAGGCGAACAAAGCCTCGTTCCAGCTGAAGGCGAACACCAGGACCGACGACACGACGAGGCCGTCGAGCGACAGCGGCAGCGCGATTATCCAGAAGATCTGCCAGGGCGTGGCGCCTTCGACCTTGGCCGCGTCCTCGATCTCGGTGCTGACGTCGCGGAAGATGTCGCGCATGATCACGACGACGAAGGCGAGGTTGAAGGCCGAGTAGCAGAGGATGAGGCCTGTCCAAGTGTCGGTCAGGCGAAGATAGACGAGGAGCAGGTAGAACGGGACGAGCACCACGGCCGGTGGTAGGACGCGCTGCGACAGGAACCACAACGCGATGTCGTTCGACTTGATCGGGAACTCGTAGCGGGTCCAGCGCGTAGGCCGCCGGGACGCCCAGGATCAAGGAGAACACGGTCGTGCCCGCGCTGACGACGCAGCTGCTGATGAAGGCGTTCTTGGTCTGCGGATCGCCCAGCACCTCGAGCCAGTTGTCGAGAGTCGGCTGAAAACTGTAGGAAGGGGATGAAGGCGCCGAGCTGGAACGTCTCGGTGAGCGTCTTGATCGAATTGACCGCCGCCCAGAGGAACGGCACGAGCGTGAAGACCGCGGCTGCGGCCAGCAGAACATAGATGAGGATGCGGGACCCGATCCCTGCTCGCGTCCAAAGAATGTTGATCATCGCGCGCCTCGATTCTAGGTCAGACTCTTGCGCATCTGCTTGAAGAACAGCGTGATGACGAAAGAGACCATGATGAGGAAGATGATCTCCATGGCCGAGCCCTTGCCGAAATCGAAGACCTGGATGGTCGTCAGATAGTCCATGGCGCTGAAGGGTACGGTGCTGGTGCCGGGGCCGCCAGAGGTGAGAGCATAGGGGATCGCGATCGGCGTTGGGACCGCGACGCGGATAACAATCCGCCGTGCTGAGAACCACGCGCCGCTCGCCTGCGCCATGGACCCGACGGATCCGGGAACCGATATGCCCAGATCGGTGATTCGGGTAACATTTACAGATGCAAATCATCTCCTATCGTGATCTCGCGCCGGGACGGTTCGCCAAGTCGGTCGAGAAAATTCGCGCCGCGCTGGCCCGCGGAGATTTCGCCGCGGCCGGCCTCAAGAAGTTGTCGCCGACGCCTTACTGGCGCGCCAAACTCAACGACGAGGCGCGGCTCTTGATGCAATTCGCGCCGCATCGGGGCGAAACGGTCTGCCTGTTTCTGGAAGTGATCCCGAATCACGCCTATGAAAAATCCCGTTTTTTGCGCGGGGCCGCGATCGACCGGTCGAAGATCGAAAGCGGTCCCGATGATGCGGCGCCCCAGCCGGAGCTAACCGCGCGCGGCGAGCAGGAGCTGCGATGGTTGCCCGCGCAAGCTGCCGAATTCGAACTCCTCGACAGACCGATTGTCTTCGACGACGCGCAGGAGGCGGTGCGCCGCCACAAGGTTCCCCTTGTCGTCGTCGGGTCGGCGGGATCGGGTAAGACCGCTGTGACGCTCGCCAAGATGCGCGAGGCGACGGGTAGGGTGCTTTACGTGACCCTCTCGGCCTATCTCGCGCAAACGGCGCGCCGGCTCTACCGCGCACACGGCTACGAGAATCCGGCGCAGGACGTCGAGTTCATGAGTTTCCGTGAACTCGTCGATTCGATCGCGGTTCCCGAGGGCGTTGAAGTCAGCTACGCGGCATTTCGCGCCTGGCTCGAACGCCGGCGCGGCGGCTTCAATGGCGAATTACGTCAGGCCGACGCGCATGCCTTATTCGAAGAGTTCCGCGGCGTCCTAAGCGCGCCGGCGGCCGGGCCGCTATCGGGCGCCGACTATCAAGCGCTGGGCGTGCGGCAAACCCTGTTCGCGGCCGGCGAAATGCGGGCGGCGGTGTACGAGCTTTTCCAAAAGTACGTCGCTTGGCTGAAAGACGCCGAGTTGTTCGATTTGAACATCGTCTCCCACGGCTGGCGCGTGAAGACCGAAGCGCTTTACGAGTTCGTCGTCGTGGACGAAGTGCAGGACTTCACAAACGCTCAGCTTGCACTGATTTTCGATTCCCTGAAGACGAAGGATCGCTTCCTTCTCTGCGGCGACGCGCATCAGATCGTGCATCCGAACTTTTTCTCTTGGGCCTCGGTGCGCGCCCTGTTCCGAGAGACCCCGCGGGACGAGTCCGTCGAGGCGGCCGCGGCCCGCGACGTCACTGTGTTGCAGGCGAATTTCCGCAACACGCGCGCCGTCACCGCGTTGGCTAACCGCCTGTGGAGGATCAAGCAGGCGCGTTTCGGCTCAGTCGATCGCGAGAGCAGTTTCCTGGTCAAATGCGCATCTCCCGCGGCGGGCCAGGTCC
>Ga0116217_10004469_pt1 | contig 12462 bp, 8 predicted proteins | sample Sb_taG_6_FD_89697 | JGI IMG/M metagenome (GOLD analysis project Ga0116217, IMG submission 89697) | Peat soil microbial communities from Weissenstadt, Germany - Sb_50d_4_PS metaG | ecosystem: Environmental > Terrestrial > Soil > Wetlands > Peat | place: Germany: Weissenstadt | collected 2010-09-21 | reverse complement strand
GCCGCTCCGATCGTGTTTAGAATTGATTTTCGCCTGTAGAGCAGCCTTGCACCCAGGTAAAGCGCGAGCATCAGCGTAGCCCGCCACACTGGGGCGCCCACGTCGGTCAGCAGAGCGTACGCAACCGTGAGCAGAATTGTGATTGCGCTAGCGATCAGCTCGCTCACTCGCATCCGGCGCAACACCCAGAACGTTACCAGCGCGAGGATCGCAACTTTCAACCCCGAGATCACCAGCACGTGGTAAGTGCCGGTTCGCTGAAAGTCGGTGAGGGTTTCGCGTCCGAGGAACGAATTCTCGCCGATGAGCATGGCGTCAAGCAGAGGAGCTTCGTCGGGCTTCCATAGCACATGGATTCTCTCGACCAAGCTTCTACGGAGGCGCGTCCGCCAGAGTTCAAAGCGGTTGCCGGCAAAGCCCGGCAGCAATTCGACCGTGTCTGCCTTGGCTGACCCAAGGGCCACGATTCCGTTTTCTGCCAGATATCCCGCGTAATCAAACGCACCTGGGTTTCGGAAATTGCGCGGCGGGTACAGTTTTGCCGGAAATCGCAAACGCTCTCCGTAGCGGAACAGGTGCGCGGGTGGAGTCACGGATTCTTCTGAAACATTCTTTGCCGCTTCATCCCTGGCCTCATAGCCGTAGAAACTCACGCGAATCCCGAAGCGGACTGCAAAGTTCTCATTGCTCGTATTTATTTGCTCCGTCTCCAGGTCCAACCTTTGTTGACTGTCGCCCCGACCGTGATCGCGCAGATTTCCTTCCTTGGTTACATGGGCGGTGATCGCTACGTCGCGGCCGTCGGCAAACGCGAGAGCGCTGTCCTGATTCTCGGGAGCTCGCACTTGCATTATCAGGGCTCCCGTCACAAAGAGCGCTGCAAGAGCAAGGGCATAGGCTGCTCGGGAGCGGCGGCGGAGAAAATATGCTCCTGATATGGAGAAGGCGATTCCTGCCACCATCCAGTACAGCGGAGCCCGCCAGACGTAATAGCCGATGACAATTCCGGCTCCATACGCTGAGGCGGCCCACAGCATGGGTTGTCGTGAGAGCGGCTTCTGAGGATTGGGGGGGGCGCAGTCGACGGCAGATTCACAGGCTTGCCTGCAGGAAGGCGTCAAGATTTGGGGGAGGTGCTCGGATAATGGGGGCCTCAGTGAGTTTCGGTAGCGTAGACCACTACCAGCCTCTTTTCTGTTGGCAACCGCCTACCGAGCAAGATGAAACACGCTTTCCAGATGGTAGGTCTGGGGGAACAGGTCGACCAGGTGCACCTGCTCGATGCGATATCCGGCGCTGAGCAGGCCAGCCAGATCACGAGAAGCGGTTGCCAGATCGCAGGAGATGTAGGTTATACGGTGCGCTCCCAATCCGACAAGGCTCTGGACCACACTTCCCCCCAGACCGCTTCGTGGCGGGTCCACCACCACAAGCTCGGGCTTCAGCTTACGGGCAACGCTCCGCAAGAAATCTACGGTCGTCGCCCGAACGGCCTTCACATTATTCGGTGAATTGTAGAGAAGGTCGGCGTGAGAAGTCTGTGACGCCTCAACAGCAATTACCTGTGCAAATCTTCGCGATAGGATTGTGGAAAAGAGCCCGACACCGGCATAAAGATCCAGCGCTCTGTCACCTGAATACTCCTGTACGACGATCTTCACCAAATCATTGATTAAATGACGGTTAATCTGAAAGAAGGCCCCGGCGCTGACCCGGTAGGAGGCATCGTCAGTCCGATAGGTGATTTCTCTGGCCCCGAAAACTGCGATTGGTTTCGGCACAACCGGCGCAGTCATCCCAGAAGGCCTTGCCTTGAACACCACCATACCTGTGATTTCTGGAAGAGCGCTCTGCACAGCGCCTGCCCATTCTCTGAGCGGAGTGCTCGGCGTCCCGGGTTCACAGGAGGCCTCGACCAGCAGCTGCGTATCCTCTGCATTAACAAAGTACTCAACCTCGTGAATCCCATCTGGCACCGTGCGTTCGCGCCCCATTTTCCAGAAGGCGGCAATGGCGCGATTGATCAGCGGCGAACTAACGGGACACTCCTCGACTGCAAGCAGTTCGTGCGAGCCGAGTTTGTAATAACCAAGCGCAAACTCAGGAGCCGTTCGGACCTTAAGCCGGGTACGGTTTCGGTATTTCCAAGGCGGCGAAGCATGAATCGTCACGCTTGTTTCCAGCTCAAGCTTGGCAGTTCGCCGCAGATTTTCCTTCAGGACAGCAACCTTGATCTCCAGCTGATGTTCGTAGCTGGCGTGCTGGTAGTGGCAGCCGCCGCAACGAAGAAAATAGGGACAGATTGGCTCTACTCGATGCGGCGAAGCTTGCAGAATCGCGTCAGCGCGACCTCTCGCAAAACTACGCTTCTGTTCGAGCAGCGAAGCTTCGATTCTTTCGCTTTCTAGCACAAAGGGGACGAACACAGCTTTCCCGGGACCGTGCTCATCGGCAGGCAGCCGGGCAAGGCCGTCACCGCCATAAATGAGTTTTTCAATGGTGAGTTGCAAGCGAGGATTTTAAGCCGGAAACCGAAACTCCGGGTGAAAAGAATTGCCGACATCACCTCACATATAGAACAGGCTCAATCTCGGCAATCCATATTTTTCCAGCAATCGCTTGTGGACGTACTGCTTGAGCAACTGCTCGATTTGCGCTGACGGCATTTTGCGCCGGTAAGGCGCCAGCTCCCGGTCAGCTTCCGCACGAACGCTGACGATCTGCTCATCTGGCGTTGCCGCCAGTAGAACCGCAAGCAGTTTCTCTTCCGCCACCGTGAGGCGGCGTTCAAGATCCTCCAATCGCGGCGGAGTTTTCGTGGCCTCCAGATCAGTGGCAATTTCGCACAGCGTGTTGGCAGTCTCTCTGGCCAACGGTGCGGCATCGATCCCTCTTGCTAGGGGGAGTTTCGCCGCGTCGAGTTGTTCCGCGTTGCGCCGGAGAAAAACACAGATTTCGGCGATCGGGAAACCGCTTGGGCGATTGCTTTGCGCATCCGTGCTCTGCGCTCCGACGGCCGCCTCCTTCATCTCTTCCGCCGCCACCAGCACCGCCTGCGCGCAATAAGCCAGGCTATTGACCTTTTGTGACCTCGATGGCCGCTGTTCGTACTTATCAAACGCGGCATCAACGCCGCGCAGCACCGCCTCCAGCGGAATGCCTGCGTCTTTCCAGGTTTCGATCAGTGCCCAATCGAGTGGGGACAACTGAATGCGTCCGCGCCGCCGCTGAAAATGTTCCTCGATTTCGGTGAAGTAGTTAAAGTAATTTTCCACGGCGGGTCTTTGTTTCGTTTTCCGGGTCTGTTTCGTTTCGAAGATCAGCGGGAGCGCAGCTTGCTTCCGGAAGAAGACTTGAACCCGGCGGGCGCGATCTCGCGAGCCGGTTTTGCCGTTACGTTGCGCTCCCAGATAATGCGCAGGCCTTCCAAGGTCAAAAACTCGTCCACCTGTTTGATATGCTTCGAGCCTGTGCCGAATAGCGAGGCCAGACCACCAGTCGCAATCACTTTGGTTTCGTTCCCTAATTCTTGCACCAGCAACTCGAGGATTCCGTCCACCAAGCTAAGATAGCCGTAGTAGAGGCCGGACTGCAGGCTGCCCACGGTATTGCTGCCAATGATGTGAGCAGGTTTGCGAATATCCACGCGCGGCAAGCGTGCCGTGCGTTCGAACAGCGCGTCGGCGGAGATTCCGATACCGGGGCAGATAACGCCGCCCATGTATTCTCCCTTGGGAGACACGCAATCGAACGTGGTCGCGGTTCCGAAATCCACCACTACGCAGGGCCCGCCATATTTTTCGTACGCGGCAACCGAGTTCACAATGCGGTCGGCACCCACTTCGGCGGGATTGTCGTAGTGCACCGGCATCCCCGTCTTTACGCCCGGTTCGATAAAAAGCGGTTTGGTATTGAAGTAGCGCTCGCAGACTTGCGCCAGGGTGGAGTCAAGAGGCGGCACAACCGACGAGATCACGATGCCGTGAATGCCCTTGGCCTCAAGGTTATCCATAGCGAACAGATTGCGGAATAGGACGCCATATTCGTCCACCGTTTCAGTCGCAATCGTGGCAACTCGCCAATTCGCCACAAGTAACTCATAGTGGGGCGATTCATTTTCGGTTCCGCGGTTCGAGGCCGGAGCGGATTTCGCCTTGGCGAAGACCCCCAGCACTGTATTGGTGTTGCCAACATCTAGAACTAGAAGCATAGCTGTTGCCCGACCTCATATATTCCTCAGCGGAGTCTGACCGTCCCACTAAGCACCGTACGTATTCCCTGTGCCGTGCGAACCTGCAAGAAACCGCGCGAATCCAGGCCTTCACTCACGCCCTTCAGGTCGGCATGCTCTTCGATCTCGACCTGACGTCCCCGAACCGAGGACGATCGTTCCTGAAAGCGACGGAGAATCGAAGCGGCGGCTTCCGGATTTTCCAGCAAGCCGCGATATTCGCGGTCGAGCGATTTTAGCAAAGCTGCGCATAGTTCCAGGCGCGACCACTCTGTACCCGTGGCCAAACGCAGCGAAGTCGCTATAGCCTGCAAATCCGTGGGAAAAGTCGACTGATTTACGTTGATTCCGAGACCCACGACGATATACCGCACGCGGGTGATTTCAGCGTTCATCTCGGTCAGTATGCCGCAGAATTTTTTCTCGTTGATCAGAACGTCGTTGGGCCACTTCAGGTCTGGAAGCACTCGTGCGTCGATCTCCTGAACCACGGAGTGTACAGCTAATCCAGCAGCGAGCGTGATAACGAGTACATCGGATGGCGGCAGCGCCGGACGCAAAAGCACCGAGCAATAAATTCCGGTCGAACGTTCAGAGTGCCACTGGTTGGCTCCCCGACCCCGTCCAGCAGTCTGTTGCTCGGCCAGAAAAACGCTGCCCTCAGGAGCGCCCGCGCTCCCCGCTTCCATGGCAGCTGTGTTGGTCGATCCAATCTTGTAATAGTGGTGAATGTGCTTGCCGAAAATTGTGCCTTGCAATTGTGGGGCGAGCATATCGGGGAGCAGCAGATCGGGCATGGACTTCAGACTATATCCGGTCGACGGATGCCCGGCAATATCAACCCCAAGATCGCGCAACTGCTGAATCAGACGCCAAACTTCCGAACGGCTGGTGCCGATTTCGGCCGCGATTTTTGTCCCGCTTACGACAACCGTGGCGTGGGCGATGAGAAGACGCACAATGCGCCCCAGCCGGGCGTCAGTCTGCGGAGCCGACTTATGTGGCACGGGCACTCGTGCCCGCGACTTTCGGTTTGGCCGTGATTGCCTGATGCCGGAATTATGAGGGATGAGCCGCGAAACAGCAATCGCGGCTCGGGTCAGCGAAATCCCATCATTGCGCGGTCTCGGTGAATTTCGCCACCGGATGACCAAGTCCAAACTGGCCCTCGGCGGTGACATGGACGGTGGCAGCATTTGTAGGCAGCGTCAGGACCACGGGAGCGTTACCGGAAGAGTCGGTGGTGACGAGGCGGTTCGACAGAGAACCGGCATCGGTTGAGAACAGGACGGTACCGCCCGCAGCGCTTCCTCCCGACTTATTGGCATGGAGGGTGACGGACAAATTCAGTTGGCTTCCGGGCGCTCCTTTCTGATGGTCTTCGGTTTTCGTGAACGTCGCCGGCGGATTCCCCACAACGATCCAACCGCTCTGAGTCTGGGCGACGCCTGCATTGTCAGTGCTCGGGACGGTAAAGTGATAAAAACCTGGAGCACTGCCGGCAGTAACGGTAATGCTCCCATCCTGAGTCGGAGTGACGGTTGGTTGTGTGACCACGAGCTTGATCCCGCTATCCGATTGTGGAGTACCGAGCGTCACGGTGCCTGAGCCGGAAACGATCTTCGGCTGAAGCGTCGTTGTTCCTCGCGCTGGAACCATGGTCGTGTCCGGATTCAGATCCCAGTCCGCACTCGGCCTTTCAGACATCGAGCCCGTCACTACCAACAACGTAGCGGTATAGGGCGCGAACTTCCGAGTGGAAGTCCAAGTCTTTGGGGACGACGCCACAATTTTTGTGGGCGACTTAGGCGAAAGCGTGTAAGTCGTAACTTGCTTCGGCGTAAATCCATTCACCGCGAATTGCGCTTGAACAGATGCCCCTGGACTTTTGTTGATCACCATCAGAGTTAAGGTCGTGCCGGTTGGATCCAGCGCGGCATAACTGCTGAATAAATTCGGGTTGCCATCGTTTGTGGCCGAGACAGATGTCGTCGCAAAGCTGTGATGCTGCCCGTCGTAGTTACGGAACAGCTTCAAGGCCTGATAGTTGGGATTCGCCGGGTCGGGCGCAACCCACCGCGAAGCCAGATACATGCGTTCGCGTCCCAGAATGCCGTAGGCGTCAGCGTCAGCCAGCGCCGTCGAGAAATCGGATTCACCCGCGAACGCCGCGCTCCACTCGGTGAAACTCAAAGGAGTACCCGGGTAGATCATATTGACGATCGCCCGCATGCGCGGGATGCGGAATGGAATCCGCTTCTTCGGCTGGATAAAGGTGGCCCACTGCTGATTAATTGCTCCCGATTCGCTGGCATACGTCGGATCCCAATAATCCCGATAAATTCGGAGCGAGAGCGCCTGCTTCTGGGCCTGGGTGTAGCCGGAAGTGTCCGGTCCGTCCGGATAAGCGTGAATATCGAACACATCAACCGACCGCGTGCCAGCCAACTGATCCTGCCAATAAACTTCGTTCAGCCACCACGGCAGAAAGTCCACGCCGGCATGGGCGCCTTTGTCGTCGTTGTTCGCGCCATTCCAATAGAACCACCAGCAGCAACTCACCGGCCCGAAGCGAATCGCATTCACGTCCCAGCCTTTCAACGCGCCAGCTTCCGCAAGGTAGGTATCACGCATCTCGTCGTAAGCTGAAGGATTGGGATGGACATCGCGATGCGTTCCGCTCCAGATATCAATCTCGTTGTCCATGTCATAGAAATGTGGCGCGCTGCCAAATGCCGCGGCCAGCGCCGGCGCCCACTGGTCGCGATAAACGGTTCCCGGAGGATCTCCGTTTTGCGGCGAGTCCTTCAGTTCGACATTCGCATCGGTTGGATCGTTCCCGGTTATGTTCGTCTGACAATCCGTCAGCACTCCGTCGCCAGCGTCGGAGTTGTAAGGATCAACCCCGCATTGTGGGCCGTATTTGGCGACCGAAAAGCTCCAACCGGAAGGCTTTGCCACCCAGGGCAGCATGACCATCGTCATCAGCGGATTGCTTCCCGCTGCTTCCACATCCTGAATGTATTTCACAGAGTCGCCGTCACCGATCTCGGTGTAGCCGAAATCCTCGAAATACCAATCGGCAGCGGCATTGTAAGTAAAAGTCTTCCAGTTGTATCGCGACGTCGCGTTGCCGCCCCAGCGAACCACGGTGAGCCCACTGTCAGAAATCGTTGGCGCATCCTTGGGATAGCTTCCCCCATAAACGTAAGGACTGATCGCATGCCGATCACTCAGTACGTCGACAGTGACGTCGACCGAGGTTGCGGGATGATTGGGCGAGGCCGTACGCCGGGTAGAATTGCTCTGGGCGGTAGCTGCCGAAGCAGCAGTTGCATGCGATCCGGCACCACTTCCAGAAGAGCTATTCGCAAAGAGCAGTGCGAGTATTGCAACGCCGGCACGGGGGATTCGGTGACTCATGGGGAGGGCCTCCGGGTTTCCGAATACTTTATCGCTTGCAAGACCGCAAGCGTTACTCGAAAGTTCACTCTCCGAAATCGTTCGGCTGGAACAAAGAATGTGTCCGGTTGGACAAGAGGCAGTGCGCCCCAGAATCCACGGAAGAGGTTCGCGCAGACCTAGGCCGGGGCAAGGCGCATGCTCATATCCACAGCCTTCGCCGAGTGGGTGAGCGCCCCGACCGAGATGAAATTCACTCCGGTCTCGGCGTAAGGGCGAACGTTTTCCAGCGTGATGCCGCCTGAGACCTCCAGCGGAATGCGGCGTTCCACATGCGAGCAGCGCTCGACTGCACGCTTCACATCTTCAACCGACATGTTATCCAGCAGGATCGCTTCGCCACCATGCGCGAGGGCTTGTTCCAACTCATCGAGAGACCGTACTTCGATTTCGATGATCTGCGCGCCGCGCCGGTTCTTGTGAGCGCGCTCCAGCGCCGGTACGATGCCCCCTGCGAGCGCAATGTGATTGTTCTTGATCAGCACTCCGTCCGACAAGTCGAGGCGGTGATTCTGCCCACCTCCGCAACGCACCGCGTACTTATCGAGCATGCGTAGTCCGGGCACGGTCTTGCGCGTGTCCAGGATTCGCGCCTTGGTGCCCGAAACGGCGTCAACGAACTGGCGCGTCAGCGTGGCAATCCCACTCAAGCGCTGTAGGAAATTCAGAATCACGCGCTCGCAGGAGAGAATCACGCGAGCATTGTGCTGGATCACGGCAACCGACTGCCCCTTGTGAAGGCGAATGCCATCGAATATCTCTGGATGAGTCGTGACTTCATAATGCGACGTAACCGCGCCGTCAAGAGCCGCGTAAACATCCAAAATGAGAGACACACAGCCAATGCCGGCCAGAATACAGTCCTGCTTCGCGAGAATTGTGGCCGATGCCCGCTGATTCGGGTCAATGCAGGCATAGCTGGTCGCGTCGCGCGTGGCCCGATCCTCCAGCAGCGCGTTCTCGATCACCGCGGTAATGCGTCGGCTATTCCAGTCCATAGATCCGTCGTTGGTCGTTAGCCGCTGGCTAAGTCCACGTGGGGACAGCCGCCCTCGGCTGTCCGGTCGAGCGAAGCTCGACTATCCCAACTCATCCAGCTTACTCTTTACTTTCTCGCGCAGAATTTCCAGCTCTTGGGCCCGCTTTCGAATTCCGTCCACGACCTTCGTCGGAGCCCTGGCAAGAAACTGCTCGTTGCCCAATTGACGCTGGCCATTGGCAAACTCCTTCTCGATCTGTTCCAGTTCTTTCTTCAGCCGCTCTCGTTCCGCGGCGACGTCGATCTTTCTCTCGTAAATGACATGCACGTCAAAACGCGCCGTGTGCCGCGCGCCAGACAGCTTGGCCAGCGAATTTGCAACGAACTCGATCTTCTCGACGTAGGCCAAACGCTCCACTGACCCTCGGTTCTGTTCAATCAGTTTATGAATTTCTGGCTCGGAGGCGAAGACCTGGATCGGCACGCGTTGTTTCTGGTCGACCTTCAACTCAGCCCGCAAATTGCGCACGCTGACAATCAAGTCCTGCAAAATCGCCATCTCCGTTTCGGCAGCCAAATCCAATTGCTTCTCATCCGCCTGCGGATATGGCGCCAGGGCAATCGACTGCAACGGCGGATTGCCGTCGTAAATCGCGTGCCAGATTTCTTCCGTGATAAACGGCATCACCGGATGCAGGAGCCGCAGCGCTGCCTCAAAAATACCAAGCAAATTAGCACACGCAATGCGGGCGGATTCGTCGCCCCCGTCCAACACCCGCGGCTTAATCAGTTCGATATACCAGTCGCAAAACTCGCCCCAGAAAAAGTCGTAAATCTGATTAGCGGCTTCATGAAATCGATAAGTTTCCAGCGCCTCATTCACATTCTTGGTGACCCGGTTAAATCGCGAAAGAATCCATCGGTCCTCAAGCGTCCGCGCCTCAAACCCATCAACCCCAGTGTGGGACCGGTTCTCAGACCCGGTCCCGGGCCGAAGCCCCGGCGCCACGCGGTCAATGTTCATGAACATGAAGCGCGCCGCATTCCAGATCTTGTTCGCAAAGTTACGGTAGCCTTCAGTACGGCCCTCGCTGAACGCGATGTCTGTCCCCGGCGCCGCCATGGCTGCCAGCGTGAAGCGCGTGGCATCCGTTCCAAAGCGCTCGATCACATCGAGCGGATCAACCACATTCCCCTTGGTCTTCGACATCTTCTGCCGCTCGGCGTCGCGCACCAGCGCGTGTATGTAAACCTGGCGGAAGGGAACGCTGTCGTCCTTCTTGTCGCCCCAGCCGCTGGCCTGCTTCACCTTCGGATCCTGCTGATGACCCGTCATGAAGTGGCAGCCGAACATAATCATCCGCGCCACCCAGAAGAACAAAATCTCGTATGCGGTGATCAGCAGCGTAGTCGGATAAAAAACTTCCAGGTCCCGCGTCTTCTCCGGCCAGCCCAGAGTCGTGAACGGCAACAAGCCCGACGAGAACCATGTGTCCAGCACATCGGTATCCTGCTTGAGCTCCGAGCCGAAGCATTTCGTGCACTTCGCCGGAGCCTCGCGCGCCACAATGATTTCGCCACACGAGCAATGCCATGCCGGAATCCTGTGTCCCCACCACAGTTGCCGCGAGATGCACCAGTCGTGGATGTTATGCATCCAGTTCAGGTAAATCTGTTTGTAGTTCTCCGGAACAATCGTGATTTCGCCCCGCTCCACGGCCTCAATCGCAGGCTGGGCAAGAGGTGCGATCTTGATGAACCATTGCGTCGAAAGCCGCGGTTCAACTACTGTGCCGCAGCGGTCGCACTTGCCGATCGAGATGGTGTAATCCTTCTCCCCAACCAGGAAGGCTTGCTGGCGCAGGTCTTCGAGCACGCGCTTGCGAGCTTCGTAGCGATCCAGCCCAGCGTATGGACCCGCGTTTTCATTCATGCGGGCCTGCTCGTCGATCACTTCAATCTGCGGCAGGTTATGGCGAAGTCCGGCCTCGAAGTCATTGGGATCGTGCGCCGGAGTCACCTTCACCGCACCGGTCCCGAATTCCGGCTGTGCGAGATTATCCGTGATGATCGGGATCTCACGATTCATCAGCGGCAATAAAACTTTCTTCCCGTGCAGATGTTTGTAGCGCTCGTCTCCTGCATTCACAGCCACAGCCGTATCGCCCAGCATGGTCTCCGGCCGGGTGGTCGCCACCGTAATGAACTCGTCGCTGCCGATCACCGGATAGCGAATTTCATAAAGCTTTCCTGCGATCTCCTCGTGCTTGACTTCGAGATCGGAAATCGCGGTTCCACAGCGCGGACACCAGTTGACGATGTATTTGCCGCGATAGATCAATCCTTCTTCATACAGGCGGACGAAGACTTCGCGCACCGCCCGCGAAAGATTCTCGTCCATGGTGAAATATTCGCGATCCCAGTCGACGGAAGCGCCGAGGCGCTTCATCTGGTCGAGAATGGCGCCGCCGTAGTGCCGCTTCCATTCCCAGACCCGCTCGACGAACGCTTCACGCCCCATATCGCGGCGCTTCTTGCCTTCGGTAGCAAGCTGGCGCTCGACCATCATCTGGGTCGCGATACCCGCGTGATCGGTCCCAGGAAGCCACAACGTCAAGAAGCCGCGCATGCGATGCCAGCGCACAATAATGTCCATCTGCGTCTGGTTGAGCATGTGCCCCATGTGCAGCCGCCCGGTAACATTCGGAGGCGGCAACAGCAGCGTAAACACCGGACGCGTCTCTCCCGGCGGAGGCGTCGGAACGGAAAAGAGTTTTTCCTTGATCCAGTACTCGGCCCAGCGCGTTTCAATCGCGCCCGGCTCGTACGCTTTGGGAAGATCGTGGGCCATGATTAAATTCAGCTCTCAGCCATCAGCCATCAGCATTCAGCATTCAGCCAACACGGCTTCTATTGCAGGGATGCAAGAGAGATTCTATGGGCTGAGATCTGACGGCTCAGAGCTGAAAGCTGATCTTTGATCTTACAGGCGGGTTGAAAACGCGGTCAAACTCGCTCCGGGTGTATGTAGGGCTACGGCAAAATGCTCCCTCCCCTCCAAAGAGGAATTCGTGGCGTTGCTGGTCGAGCACGCGCCGGATCGCTACCGGCATGCCATTCACCTTTTTTGGAGTGTTAGCGCCGCGTTCGAGGGCCGAAACGATGGCGGGGCTGTGTGCGCTTTTGGGGCAAACGAAGCTCCCTCGTCCGAAGCGGTTGAGTTGGAGGGATTCGCTCCGGATGGACGCGCAAGCCGCGATGTTGTTGATGTTTTGAGCGCGATAAAAGATCACCACTATTTTGTGGTATTCAGCAGAATGCTCGCTGTCTTGGAGCCTGAGTCGGTGACCGCCACATCTAATTTCTTGTCTGCATTGAACCGCCCCACTGCCACGTCGGTTGGGTTCTTTCCAGCCCGAAATGGCCCCGCAAATCCGAACGTTCCATCACCGTTACCAGTGAGCAAGGCAACACCGGCTCCCTGGCCTGAAGAGTCTCCGTAATCCGCGACCACAATGTCTAGCTTGCTGTCAGCAGTGATCTTCGCAGTTTTCAACCGGGCTGGAGAAACACCACCGTACGCCAGATAAGGAGGTTGAAAAGTCCCATCGCCATTGCCGAGCAGAATACTCACTGTGTTGCTCGCAGAATCCGAGACTGCCAGATCCATCTTGCCATCGCGGTTGAAGTCCGCTGCGACGACTGAAAACGGATAGTCAGCTCCGACATCGATTTGCTTCGCCGCTTGAAACGTGCCGTCTCCATTGCCCAGAAACACGTAGACAAGGTT